>ERZ1645192.4218-NODE-4218-length-11458-cov-5.761992_pt1 | contig 11458 bp, 9 predicted proteins | sample MGYA00575354_ERZ1645192 | MGnify/ENA primary metagenome ERZ1645192 (study PRJEB40844, sample SAMN11349763) | freshwater sediment metagenome | isolation source: river sediment | host: Sediment | place: India: Faizupur Khadar , New Delhi | collected 2017-02-21 ... | reverse complement strand
AGCAGTATCAGTAGGAATCATATACAGACGTACTGTATAAATATTGTTATTAATTGCTTCAATAGCACCACTTGTACCATTGTATCCAATATAGTCAAGCTGTTGTGTAGCAGCAACTGTACGGAATGCATCAATACTATCAATATATTTAGGGTCAATTACATCTGACCATAATACGGTGCTACCAGTGCGTACCTGACCAATTTTAAATTGTTTTGGTAAAGTACCAGCAGCATTAACAATAACTCCACCAGGACTTGTAACAACAGCTTCACCTACAGTGCAGCCTGCTACTTCATCATCTATATTATTAGTTGCTGTCAGAGTTGTTGCAACTTCCTTAATTATAAGGAGATTTGAAATGTTTTTTTCAGTAATCATTTTTAATTAGGTATTAAGTTAATAAAATTAGAACATTTTATATGCTATAATTAATGTTCCGTTAAGAGCATTTGCAGCATATCCATTATATACAATGCTTTGCATACACTGGATAAGGGTCTCCACCAACTACGGAGAAATTATCTTTTGTAATTTTATCCATTTTGTTTTCTGTTTAAATTTATGTTATTGTATAAAACTTCTAATGCCATTTTAACAGCACCAGTAACAATATCCTGATGTATTAATTCTGGTAATATAGAATCTTGTTCCTCTTCAATAGATATTGATGTAGGATATTTTAAATAAGTTAAGTGATACTTTTCTACTCTTGCACCACCAGTTATAAGCTCATGTATTTTATCAGAAGCTGATGTTATATCAAGTCTCCATGTAAGAGCTGTATAAGGTGTTTTAAATGGGTTATCTTTGTGAATATTATAGTAATCAATATTAATAGGTTTGACCATACTACGATACCTATCGGCTCCAACAGATGTACTTGTACCACAAGAATCCACTCCAAGAGTAGCCTCCTCCTTTAATGCATACATTAAATCATCAGGAAGTTTCCAGTATTCGCCATTAGGATGAACACCTGTTTGTGTAGAATTTACACTTGTACGAGTTAAATTTACATTAAGTACCAAAGGAGCTAATATTTTCTTAGCTTTCTCATTAGTCTCAAATATATCATAATAGTACTCTACTATCTTACGTTGAGCCTCTGTAAGAAAATAAGACACATTAGAAGTAATATCAAGGATATTTAAATCCTTAATGTCATGTGTTTTTAACAACTGTTCAAACTTGATTTGCATTTCTATAGCAGTCATTATTTATTCTCCTTTGAAATTAGTTTAAATTTGTTCTGTTCAAATAATTGTAAGGCAAGATTAACAATGTCATTATGTACATATTCAGCCAACTCACATTCATCTGTCTGTAAATCACTATCTACAACAGTTTCTATAAGTTCTTTTGGTTTTCTTACATATGTCATATTTATCTCACTTATAGTAGTGTATTTATCATGCACAAGTAATGCACCAGAAGCATCATTAACAGACATGAATACAATTAATGGTCTTTGTATAACAGGTATGTTAAATGGAGTAGTCATCAGTTTATCTACGTCTTTATAATTACCCTCTTGATTTGGGATATACTTATTAGTACATGGATATATTGTTGTTCTTGTAATTTTAGAGTCTGATTTAAGATAAAATAAATAATTATCTGGTAAATTAAATAATACACTGTGAGGCATATAGTAAGAACCCATAAATATTATAGTATCATTTACTATAAGATTTTTAAATTCTTCTGTACGTGAATTTACAGATTCCATATTATCTTTAAAAGTAGCATTATTCAGATACTTATCCTTCATGTAGGTGAGTTGTGCAGAGTTAAGATAAGTTAATATCTCATCTCTATCAGGCTTCTCACCATCACTGAACTTATCTGATATTGTATTTAATGCTGTTTCAAACAGCTTTAACATGTTTACTACTTTCATTGTGCCGATGTTTTTGCAATTTTAATAGCCTTAACAGCCTCTTCTACAGCCTTTCTTACAACTTCTCTATGTAATGCAAGATTTAATACACAACTTACATTAGTTGTAATATCCATTCTTCTTGGGTATTTTACATAAGTAATCTCTCCCCAAAGTGGTGTTGTATACCCATCAACAAGTACTACAAGACAGTTTCCTTTATCTGTTCCATCATAAATATCTTCTAAGAAAACTTTTGGATATTTAAACCAGGGCTTATTAAATCCAGTTTGTATAAATTTATTATAGTTATCTCTTGATATTTTCTCATTAGGAACTATTGTACTATTAGCAGTAGGATTTGTTCTTGTTAAATTAGTTTTTGATGCCACATAATATAGAAAATCTGTAATACTGCTTAGTATTATGTAATTAGCGTTTTCTATTACTGGATGACTATGTAAGGTTAAAGTATCTCTTGATGTAACAATATTAGAAATTAATGATAAGTTTCCAGAAGCAAATATTTCTTCAACCACAATATCTTGCGCAATATTAAGGAAGTTACTTATATCAGCATTATCCCAAGCAGGTGCAGCAAACGAAGTTGCTGCATCATACTGGGTGTTAAAACTTGATTTCATTTCTGCTATTGTCATTAGTTAGCCTCTATTTGTGCAATTAATCTTAGTTTTTCTTCATTATGTCTCTCATCCCTAAGATAAAGGATTGCTTCCATAATGCTGTTACCTATTGGTGTACCATCTGCAAACATAAATGTTGTTCCCACTCTTCTAAGTGCTCCGCATTTCATTCCATTATGAATAATAAGTTTTTCTTCATAATTAGAGTTCATTACATTTAACATCTCATCCAGATTGTCTTCAATAAGTTTATTAATTTCTGCTTTCAACCAATCTACAGATGAATCTATTGAAGGTCTTTTTGCATTTTTATTTTCAAGCCAGTAAACACTCAAAAACTCAAACATTTTTGTATGTGATTTACTAATCTTCTTAGCAAAAGCATAAGCTTCTGCTTTTTTATCCAGTTTACTTGCTGATGTTTCTTCCTCATAATCAGAATCTACTAAAGCAATTCTATATGTACCCTGGTCAAATCTGGCATCCCAAGATGGGGCTACAATACCTCCAAATCCTGAATTAGCCATTAAAAGTTTAAATTTAAGATAATCCATTGGTTTTGATAAATCAAGCCTGTCAAGCTCAGTTTTATCAGTTACAATACCCTGATTCTTAATAATTCTGTATTCAAATATATGCCAATAATTGTAATCTCCTGTTCTTTGGTTTGTTTTCTTATAAACACTTAAATCACCTTTATTGAAATCTAATCCCGATAATTCTTTACTTTCAAAGAATTCTCTTTCTTCTTTTGTTAGTGGGTCAACCAATTCTCCAGTGTCTGCTGAAACAGGTACAGTAACAATTAGTTTTGCATTATCATACATGAAGTTACCACTATGTCCTTCATTTAACCAATTACCCTTCTTTATAATTGGTTTAATATAAACAATCTTTTTTGGTAATGTGAATTCGCTCATTTATCTCTTCTTCTTTAATTAATAAAATGTATTTAATGATTTGTTGGGGAGTAGAACTAACTACTCCCCATATCAAATCTCTTATCCTAAAATATTAGGTTTATAAACTGCACAACGAGTTGGGTCTTTAATCATAGCTCCACCAGTGAATGCACGATGTTCTGTCCATCCATCTACTGAAGATGCCATAATACGATTAGGTTTACCAATAGTAAATGGGTCACGAAGTCCAGGAATAAATCCACGAACATCACCATTTTTCTTCAAATAAACTTTCTGGATATTGGGACTACCATCTGATGTTCCCATATTCAAAATATCATATGTATACGATTCTGCAAGACCAGGTTTACCAGGCATGTAAATTTTATTACGCTCTGGGTCATCTTTTAATGCATCATGTATAATATTTACTTTGATTCCATTAGGACCAATATACTCAAGGAATTGACCTCTGAATCCCATAGCATTGTCTTTACCAGCACTATAGATACGGTAGTTATCCCTTGCAGGAGTATAAAGTGTTGAATGGTATTCAAGAGCTTTACTAAACTGATACATACCCCACTCTCCAGTAGCTACGGTAACTTCACGTTGACCCATAACAACTTTACCTACAGTAAGCTCAAGCAACATTTCAGTAAATTTCTCAATATTAAACTCAGTATATGTATTAAAGTTTGAGGATTCCATCTGTTGACGAATACCAGCACCCATTCTAATTACATGTCCTGATTTACCTTTCTGCATATAATTACCATCAGCAGTTTTATTTGCTGTTGAATACATAATCATTTTTGCAATCTCATCTTGATACTGCATTTCAAACTCATATGTACGATAATCCATCCAGGTTGTCATTACTTTTCCTGTTGCGGCATCAACCCAGCTAAATTTAACTGGTCTTTCAATCATATTACCAGGAACAGTGTCTTCCATACGAATCATGGTAAAACTATTCATCAATTTGAATGGGAAGTTATAATGTACTCCACCACCTTTCTTTGATAAGGTCTGTTCTACAGGTGAGAAATCTTTGCTAAATCTCTTACCAGCCTGAAGTTCTTCATAAGGAATAAATAATTCAGGATTTCCAGTAAGCAGACGTACTCTATATTGCCAATAATTACCAGCGGGTTTTGGGTCATCAAGTATCTGGATAGGATAAACCTCATTACGCTCACCTACAATAAGGTTTACGTCAGTAAAATAAGCTTCTGGAAATACAAGATAAAATTCGGTAAAGTTCTTACCACATTTATCAGTAGCACCAATAGCTGCACCACCATCTGTTAATGATGCTTTAATAAGTGGGATGTTTTTCTTGCCATTGGCAATCAAATCCCATGTGAAGTCATCATCTGAATCAAGGTACAGTGCAGGAAATTTTTCAAGGTAGGCTGATACAGTAGCTCCAAAGTTAGCCTGATGAATCATCGTAGCTACTTTAGAAGCCTGTTGTGGTTCAATACCAAACCTATATCCCAAATGCGACTGAGTTACTAACCCAGCGATGTCTTCATTTTCATACATTTGAAAAGGACTAACTCTCATAATTTAAGAATATTAAAACGGTTATTTTTATTAAATTCTACTCCAGGCAGCTTCATAATCTTTATCAACTCCTTCATCAGTAAATAATTTATCAGCTACAGATTTACCACCTATAAATGATGTGTTATTTGCCTTTGAAAGTGTTGTTTCAAGTTCTTTCACAGCCTGAGACTTTGATTTCTTTGTTAAAGTATCAAATTTCTTATCAAACAACCCGAGTTCTACAAAATATGCTTCAAGAATAGAGTATTTAATAGGGTCTTCCATTCTTTTAGCCATAACAGCATTTAGAGGTTCTCCATTAGGACCTTTAGCTGTAGGGGCTGTAATCATATTATATATCTTCTCTTTTGTTTGTTTGTTTATTTTTATACCAGGAACAATTTCATTAGACTCCGTAATTGTTTGTTTCAGGGTTGCTAATTGTTGTTTCTGTCTGTCAAGCATTTCCTTTTCTCTCTTTTTAGTTGCTTCAATAAGCTCTGTTTCTTTAGTTTCCTCATGTTTCTTGAGGTTTTTTAAAGCCTGTTGAGCCATCTTACCTAACTTATTAGTGTCTTCATAACTTTCAAGAGTGGATGTAATCTCATCATCTTCAAAGTTTCTCCTTTTAAGGTCAGCTCTAATTAAGTTTTTCTGTAAGTCTTCATTACTTTCAAGAGTTTCATCAGTAATTGCTTCATATTGTTTTTTTGTAAAGTGGATATTTCCCCACTCATTATATCTACTCCAGAGTTTCTTGCCTCAAGAAATGCTTTATAATCTTCATCAGCTTCCTTCTTATAAGCTTCAATTTCTGATTCAATTGTACGTCTGTTAAACTCAATAAGAGCTTCAGCATGTCCATATTCTTCAGCATATTTATTAAACTCTGCTTCATCAAATTCGTTAAAGACCCCCTCTTCATATAAGGCTTTGGCGAAAGGAACTAAATTAATAGAAGAAGAAGAGTTACCATTATTATCTGGAGGGGTGTCTTTAACTTCATTATCTTCTGTATTACTTTCATCACCTATTATATTTTGTACAATATCATCAATTTCAATTGTACCATCATTCACATCCTGCTTTTTATCAACAGGAGTTTCTTTATGTTCCTCAGTAGTGTCTTCCTTCACTACAGGTTCTGGCTGTGGACTCACATCAATAAGCCCATCATCCATTAAACTTAAATTACCAAATAAACTCTTTTCTTCTTTTTCCATTAGTTTGTTAATTTGCTACAAATATAAATTAATTGAGATTTAAAAAGCAAATTATTAACGGCGTTGTATAGCCATTATAACGTGTTTTATTATAAATACTTTTTAAATTCCTCATCTATGAAGTAGTTGCTTCCAGATAATCCTGCAAGGGCTTCTAATTTGTCTAACAGGTCTCTGAATTTTACAATTTCTTCACGTTGTTCACGAATAAACCACAATGCCAAATCATATGTCATGTGGTCAAGGTTCTTAAAAGCAGTATTAGCTACAATCTTCCAATTGTCTTCTACCTGCTTCTCATGGTCATAGCTTTTGAGTAGTATATCCTTTACATCTGTAAATTCTATTGATGCTTTGGTTACATCAGGAACTACTGCACAACAATTTCTATCTATAAGATAGTCAATTACTTTATGTGCATGAGATAATTCCTCATCTCCGTATTTCTTAAATAGTTTTGCTCCATGAAGAAATCCAGAGGATGCTAACCAACTCGACATTCCATAATATATAAATGCCGAATCATATTCATACTTAATATTCTTGTTAAGCAGTGTCTCTACTGCTTCTACTAATAGTTTATCTTTCATTATTTACTTTTTGGTTTTGCTGGTTTAGGTTTAAGTTTTTCAATTTTAACTCTTGTTTCTTGTTCCATTTTAGCAATTTTTTCTTTTAGAGTTAGTTCCTTTTCAGCAATCTTTTCTTTAGATGCAATCTCTTTATCTTTAATTCTTTCAGTAGATTCTAATTGAGAATCTGTATTATCAGGTTCCTGACTACTTAATTCGATTTGTTTTAACATTAGCTGAGTCTCTCTATCAACTAACAACTGTTCTATCTTGGCTGACTGTTCATCCTCTCTATTTTCTATCTGCATTTGTTGAATCTCTTTCTCATGTTGCATCTGAGCTTCTTGTGCCTGTTGTTGTCTTTCAATAAAGTCTTGCTCATACTGCTCAATTTTCCTTCTTGTATCAGATATTGACTGTGACATGTAGATATCCATAAATGCACTAAAGTTAAGTTTATCATTCTGTAATCCTGCCTGTGCAAGTTGTACAAGTGAGTTTCTAAGTTCCTGCTGCATTGAACCATCTGACATTACCAATCCATAGTCAGCTTCAGTAAATTCAGCACCATCAAAATTAAATATCTCCTGTCCTAAATCATCAAGAATATACTGAGCTACTTTATTATCATTCCTATATGCATATTTAGCCACCTCAAGTAATGCTTCTAATGCCCTTAATTTAGTAAAATCATGTATTAAGAAGTATTCTTCTGTGGCATGACTTGATTGTGTTACACTTCTCTCAACACCCCCAACAGTTTCTCTGTTATCTATTGCCCCCTCACGCTGAGGAGTAATACCTATAGACTTTCCAAGAGAATCTTCTATATATCTTATAAGTTCCAGAGTATGTACAATATAATTACCCATATCTGGATTCCATATCTTTTGTGTTGTATTGAATGCCCCTGCAAGTTTACCTGTAGCAGCCCCCTTATCAGCCTCTTTAAATGAATCTATGGGTAAATAACCCATTTCTTCACCCATGTACATCCACTTTTCAAACTCCCATCCATCAGGCATCTTAGCCATATCAAGCTCAATAATAGGACCTTTATACTTAGCAATTGCTTTTTCAAGTCTATACATAAGTACATTATACATGTAAAGATAAGGTTTCATCTTATCCATTAAACTCTTGGTTCTATTAGAGTTTGTATTATAGATTGTACCAACATATCCTGACCTACACATAGATAAATTATCCATTCTCCTAAACTGTACTGGTCTTGGCTGCATATTTATATAAATATCATATCCAATACGTGTACCTTCCCACCATTCATTTATCCATAATTCTTCAACTTCTTCACCTTTAGTGATATCTGGTTTATACTTTTCATCAACTATTGTGTAAAGTACTTCATTATTCTCATAATATTTTAGTTTCTTTATAAGTCTGCGTGATTTCCATACACATCTTACAACTCTAATATTACCTTCCTCATCATAAGCACCATTTCCATATGAATTATTTGTAATATCAATAGTACCATCTTCTGAAGATGAGTATCTAAGAAATGGATTATTACCTGCTGGATAATCTATAAGAGGATTACCAGATGATTTATTCTGATTACCCCTCTCAATACTATCTATTTGTTCTTTAGTCAAAACATCATAATAGTTATCTATAACCCAACCTACTGATTGATATATATCTTCCACTATAATATCTGCATCTTCAATATAAGGAGATGATGAGATTCCGACAGTGTATATATTAAGTGGGTTAACTTTTCTTAATACTGGTTTACCAGCTACTAATTCGGCAGAATATATCTCAAATCCGCCAATTAATCCATCCTTAAATCCTTGATTGAATTTAAGACGTAGCTTCTGTTCTTCCCATAAATGCTTTAGTATATGTGTTCCAGACCTTTCTCTAATGTCCTGGGCTTCATATTTACTCCACTTCTGTAATTCTTCTACCTTTTGTTTAGCAACATTCTCATCCTCAACGCCTTCAAGAGCCATTGCTGTAAGTTGTTGTAACATAGTTTGTTTAATAAATTTCTCTTTTTCACTTACAGCATCATCATTTGTTACTCTTAATCTCCAATCAAATCTTCTTTTGGATTCCTCACCAACAAGTACATTAATTTTATTACTTGCTACTGGATAACAGTGCATCTTAGCAGGAAATGTTGTGGCATCCAATCCCCAGGGATTCATTGTAGCTTCTACATCTCTTTGGTCAAGAATTCCATCATATAACTTATAATTAGCTCTCATGTTATATTTGGATTCCATCATCTTTGTATCAGAGTTATATAAAGCAAGTGTTACACAAGCATCTACACACTGTTTACGCCACTTCTCATCTTTTTGAGATATTGGAAGAGCTTGTCTTGGAAAACTTCTTCTTATAATAGGGTACATAATTTCTATTTTAACTTACAATATTACTATATTTTTGTAATGATTTCAAAATAATTTAGTCGGGCTATAGCCTTTACCACCAAAATGCTTAGTCATAAACTTATCTAAAGAGTTTTCTTTAGGCTGAGAATTAGATTTTCTTTTCTCAGTATATTTAATTTTAGTTTCTCTGAATATCATTAATATAATCATTGATGATATTCTATCTGTATTAATATCTTTACTATAAATGATTGATTCTCTAAGTAATCCAATACTTCTTATAATATTAGCATTAGTTACTCCATCTTCTTTACCAGTAGCTTGAGACATTAAGTACTGTGCATATAAATCAATACCCCAGTTAATAATTGGAACAGTTGCATATACACCTTTACTTCTATTACCTACTGTTGATATTTTCTGCATATCCACATCTTTTAACATCTCTGGAGTATCTTCAAGCAGATATAATGAATTCTTCTGGTCAAAGTATGTAAATAACCCCTTCTTTTGATTCTCATAAAGCAATCTCGCATTATAGAATAATAAACCTCGTCTAACTTGTTCATAATAATCTTTGGCAAATTTAGTTCTTCCTGTATATTCAGCTACAAGTCTATCTGTCCAGGTATCAAATATAAATGTAGATTGTAATGACCTCTTAACATTATCATTAGAATCATCATCAAGTGGGTCCGTTGAAGCAATAAATCTTCCATATGGAAGAAATTCTTCATTATCAAGTGGTGGCATAGAAAATATTTCCCAACATCCCTCAATATTATCTTTATTTCTTAATGGGAATTCTCTTATAGGATAATTATCTGTATTTGTCCACTCTACTTTACCAGATTCTGCATTAATACTGAAAAATCCCTTCCATGAAGCAGCTAATAATTTATCATCTGTAAGTAATTTGGATAATGTTTGCTTCAAATCATGTATAGGAAACTTATTATTAGTCTTATTAAGGAACATTTCTGATGGAATAAGTGGATAATTCATCATTTCCATATCCAATGCACTGCCTGATTTAGCTTTCTTCTTCTTTTCCCTTATTTCCCTATAATATTTCTCAGCTTCTTCAATTAATGTATTGCCATTTTTATCCTTAAATCTTCTATTTGTATAAGTTGCTGGTAAGAAATATCCTATTTTACCTGTATTTTCCCATATATCATCAAATTCAAGACAGTCAAATCCCTCTGGGTCTGTAAATATTATTTGAGTTTGTTGTATCTTGTCAATATTTCCTCCTGTTCCTATATATAATGCTGTACCAAATTTATGCTCAATATACATTGTGGGTATATTACTCATATGTACTGCAATGGAGTTACTTACAAGTCCAAACTCTTCCATTACTACAAGATTGTACCTACCTCCAGCAGCAGCTTCAGGGTTTTCTATAGTCCATATACCATGTTTTACATTACTTCCCGAACCTATAGTCTTCCACTCACCAGATGTTTTCTTCTCATATTCACATCTCCAGGGACTTTTAATATTATTTGGAGATAATGTTCCAGACATTTTCTTATATAAGGGTGATGGTATTTCATAAGCAGTACCCCTCTTCCAGATACCAGGTAATTCATCCATACCCATCTTAGTCTTCTCAAGCATTTCTGATGATTTTGCTGCTATAGATGCACCAACAAAGATTTCTACTTTAGCTGGATTCTTTATGGAATCTTCAGTATACTCCTTAGCACCATCAGTTATTATCTCATGTAATACACAACCCTCTGATACCCAGTAACTGTTATGAGTTACAACATAATCACCAGCTAAAAATAAATGAGAGGTATTATCTACTCCAATACAGACGGAAGGTAATATACCAACTTCTTCTACATTCTTGATAGCTATTTTATTGTGTGTACTATTACTATATCTTCCTAATATAGCATTAAATAGAGAACTTTTTCTCTGAAGCTTAAATATATTTATTCTTGATTTTAATTTAATTCTGTAATTTAATTTTCCTAAGACCTTATTACCACTCTCATCTCTATAATGGGGGATTCTTATAGAATATTCTACTCTTATTCCAAGAGCCCTGCTTAATTCTATAACATCTAATGCTAATTTTTCTATAGATGAGCTAAATTCAGTATAAGTTCCTTTTTTACAAATATACCCATCCGAATCCATTAACCCACGTAATAGTTCTAATCTTTGATTATATGATGCATTTAAATATATTTCTGGAATATGTTTATTATTTATTAAGTTTAATTCTCTAAATTTATTTAATAATAAATTACACCCTATAAAAGAATTTGTTTTATTACAGGCGGATGTTATTGTGT
>ERZ1645192.4217-NODE-4217-length-11458-cov-16.726388_pt1 | contig 11458 bp, 10 predicted proteins | sample MGYA00575354_ERZ1645192 | MGnify/ENA primary metagenome ERZ1645192 (study PRJEB40844, sample SAMN11349763) | freshwater sediment metagenome | isolation source: river sediment | host: Sediment | place: India: Faizupur Khadar , New Delhi | collected 2017-02-21 ... | reverse complement strand
CCGGTGCGCGGAGGTGAACCTGCTCACCCCGCGGCTGTAGAAGGAGCACTTCGCGGCCAACCCCCTGCGCGCCCCTGCACACCCAGCGCGCGTAGGCAAGTACGTCGCTCACTTACCGGCTACCTACAACAGCCGCCAAAGGCACTCGTACCTGGGCTACTCCAGCCCGGCGGAGTTCGAGCCCCTGCCAAAAGTCGCTTAGCCCAGTGTCCGTTTCCTCCTGACCACAACACCTGCCACCCTGCCAGCAGCCGGTGTGATGTATCCAGCCCGCCCCACGGCGCACCGGCCGCGCTAGAGTTCCGCGCTCCCGCGATGCACCAGGACCTGCTCCGGGAGGTGAACCCATGACAAAGCTACCACGAACGCACGCCGGACCGTACCGTATTGCTCGTGAGATTCCACCCAACCATTCTGTCCGCAAGAACAAGTAGCACCCCAGTTCCCACGAGGTATCCGGCCGCAAGACCACCTGCAGCCCCCACCATACCAACGACCGGGACGAGAGCGAGGTTCAGTGCCAGGTTCACAAGCACAACAGTAAGATGCTGTAGGGTCTGAAACCCAGGGTGTCCTGTCGCCAACAGGAGATTATCGAAAGGAACAAACGGTGCCACCAAAGTGAGTCCAAGCAAGAGTATCACCAGCGGCCCAACACCCTCCATTACCTCTCCCGGTCCGAGCACATGCTCCCCGAGAACGTAGTAGCCCATTAACGCCAGCCCCGCCAATATGACCATCACCGGGAAGAGGAGTTGTTTCGTACGCGTCAGCAAGCGCTGTGGCCCAGCCCACGACGCGTCGCGCCAGGCAGCCACAAGAATAGGATTGACGTTCACTCGAATCATCGCCAGTACATGATAGAGCCCGTCCACCAACGTCGCTGCAAACGTATAGATTCCCACCTCGCGTTCACTGAGGAATACCCCGATCACGAGGGCGTCAACCCTCGTATTGACCTCAAGGAACATCCCCGACGGTGCGCTCCTTATACCAAAGGACAGATGCCTCCTGAGCCATGAGCGCACCTTTTCGCCCGACCACGCCGCCGAAACCGCTCTCACCCGCACAACGTACAACAATGCCGCAACCGTCGTGCTCACCTCCGCCGCGATAAACGCAAGGCCTGAGAGCTCGAACGGAAGGGTCGACGCCGCGACACCCGACACCCAGGACATTACTATCACATAACGCATCGCCTGAAGAACCGAGAATGCTCGCATGTGGCGCAGTCCGTTTATGTACGCTATCAGCACCTTGTTCACCGCGAAGAAACACAACCCGAGGCCGGCATAGCTGATTGCCCGCCCGCTCTCCTCGCTGTCGAACAGGGCGGCAAAGAATCCACCACCCGCAAAGACTGCTGCTCCGAACGCACTGCCGAGGGCCAGCGACAAAGCAACCGCCGCCAAAAGCATCGCGCTCCGCTCCCACAAATCTCCGTGGTACTGCGCCGCCGCCCTCAGCACCGAGTAATGCACGCCCAACACAGCGACTTGAGACACAATGATGTAGACAGCGTATGCTAGGTTAAAGACCCCCAGCGCCGCAGCGTCCCGAAAGCCGGCGACAGCCACATTTATAACCAATCCACTCGCGGCCAGGACACCGAAACTGCCGAGCGTCCACAAGATGTCGCCGGAAAGCTTCCGGTCCTCTTCGGCAGCGTCTGCGGAGGGGGTAGGCAAGGCTAACCCCTGCGCTTTGCGTCTCGGGGCATCACGTCCCTAAGTCGCATTGGTGGGTTCAGGTGCTTGTTCTCCTCATAGTCGAACCACATCGCAAACGCAACCGAGTTAAAAGCGATCGAAATGGCAAAAAGCCATGTAAGGAATGTTATTTCTGGAACCGCCCCCTGTGCCACCCAACGCAAAATGAGACGTACGAAGAGCGCTCCGCTCAGCGCGAAGCTGAAGATCCCGAAGCCGTAGAAGAAAAGCAGTGGATGAAAGTTGCGAATGACATATTTTTCCTTGAGGCGCCAAAAGAATTTCCGCAAGAGCAAAGTACCGATAGAGAACACGACCTTTCGCACCCGAATTCCAGATTGTTCGCCCACGTTGTATACGGGCGTAACCGGTACGTCGATCACACGCATGCCCGCCACATTTAGCCTCACCAGCAAGTCGTTCGGCTGGCCATATCGCTTGAACATGCGGTCCCAGTCAATTGCTTTTAGTGCCAATGCATTGATCGCTGTGTAACCCGTCTGGGAGTCCGCAACACGCCAATATCCTGACGCGATCTTCGTCAGAACAGAGAGGACTGCGTTGCCCAGAAACCGAACCTTTGGAATGAGTCGGAAGGCCTCTCCTGTGACCAGACGGTTGCCTTTGGAGTAGTCCACGAGGTCGGTCACCACGGGCTCCAGGAGAGCCGGCAGGTCGTTGGGGTCCATCTGCGCATCACCAGCCATCACAACGGCCACCCCAAAGCCTTGGTCCCGCGCATACTTGTAACCGCTCGCGATCGCCCCTCCCACGCCCTGGTTGACGTCATGGCAGATGAGATGAATGCGCGGCTCACTCGTCTCCAACTGCCTTACCTTAACGACAGTCCGATCGGTGCTCTTGTCGTCGACGATGATGATCTTGTCGACATACGATGGCATGGATTCCACGACCTTGTGGATCTGAGTCTCTTCGTTGTAGCACGGGACGACAACAGCAACAGAAGCGCTCTTGTACATGTCTCATAGACCGCTGACTTTCGGGTGGCTGTTTTGGAACTCTCTTGAGTGGGTGCGTATGCGATACCAGCAAGCCGCCCCACGTGCTCGCACGCCCTCTCCCTAGAGGGCTCGCGCCCCTTACCCCCTGCGGGTCACAGACAGGCAACTGACAGGACCCTGCCAGTCGCCTCGGCAGCGTCCCGCATGTCGTCCTCTTGCAGGGTCGGATGCGTCAGGAAGCATACGCTGCTCTCCCCAAGGTCACGGGCGACGACATGGGCGGGGCTCTGCCCCCACCCCGCATCACTGAACGCCCTCTCCCGGTACAGTTCCGGACAGGTCCCCGTGAAGCAGGGGATACCTTCCGCATTGACGGCCTGAATGACGCGCGCTTGGTCCCACCCCGTCTTCAGCTTGCTAGGGTCGAGATAGCAGTAGTAACGATAGTAGGCATGGCCGCATGCTGGAGGAACCGACGGGAGCCTCAGGCCGGGTAACCCCCGAAGGCAGTCCGTGAGCACAGCTGCGTTGCGGCGACGAATGGCAACCCACTCCGGCAACTTCTTGAGCTGGCGCCGGCCGATGCCGGCCTGCAGTTCGGTCATTCTCCAATTGGTGCCGAAGGACTCATGCAGCCAACGGAACCCCGGTGGATGCAGACGCTCGTAGACCGCCGCATAGCTCTTCCCGTGATCCTTATAGGCCCAGGCGCGGCGCCATACGTCTGGGTCGTCCGTGACGAAGAGCCCCCCTTCTCCGCCGGTGCTGATGATCTTGTCCTGACAGAACGAGAACGCTGCGGCGTCGCCGAAGCTGCCGACCGGTCGGCCGTGGTAGGTAGCGCCGTGGGCTTGGGCGCAGTCCTCAATGACGGCCACGCCCTCGCGGCGGGCCAAAGCCACGATAGGCTCCATCTCGCATGGCCACCCGCCGAGGTGGACCACCACGATGGCACGCGTGCGTGGCGTGAGCACTGCGGCTATGGTTTCTGCGGTGACGTTACCGCTATCCGCGTCGACGTCAGCCAACACGGGCTTTGCCCCGCGCATCACGGCAGCGCTCGCCGATGCGATGAACGTGCGGCAGCTTGTGATGACCTCATCTCCCCGCCCGATACCTAGCGAGTACAGGGCGAGTTCCAACGCGACGGTGCCGTTCATCACTGCGACAGCGTACCGCCTGCCAAGCGAGCCAGCGTACTCCGTCTCGAAGTGTCGCCCCTCCTCGCCCGTCCAATAGTTGACCTTGCCGCTGCGGAGCACCGAGGACACCGCCTCGATCTCGTCCGGACCGTAGAACGGCCAGGGCGGCCACGCCTTCCGGCGTAACGGGTCACCGCCGTCGATCGCAAGAAGCGAGGCGCCCGCAGTGGTCATCGCTTCTTCAAGGCCCGTGCAGGTACGCCCGCAACCCTGCTTCCGTCCGCCACGTCCCGCGTCACCGTGGACCCAGCCCCGATGAGTGCGTCACGTCCGATGCAGATTCCGGGTACCACTATCGCCCCAGCCCCTACCAGGGTCCGGTCACCGACGGTCACTCCACCGCAAAGGTGGCAGCCCGGGGCAATATGAACCGCGTTGCCTATGCTGCAATCGTGATCCACTGTGGCCGCAGTGTTTATGATGACATTAACACCTATCACGGTGGCCGGATTCACGATTGCACCTGCAAGCAGTACGCTGCCGGGGCCGACGGTCACGTCCTCAGCCACGATGGCAGAGGGGTGGGTCAAAGTCGCAAGCTCGAGTTCCTGACCGAGCAGCCAGCTGGCGACCTGCTCGCGAACCCTGTTTTCACCGATAGTGACGATCCCCCTCGCGGTACCGCGCTCAGCGACCCACCGACGCACCTCGTCACGACCACCCACTACCGGAGCACCCAGCACGACCCCTCCAGCACGGCTCGGGTCATCGTCGAAGAGCGCCACCCTCCCAAACCCCTGCAGCCGCGCGGCGTCCAACACCACCTTTGCGTGCCCGCTAGCGCCAAAGAGGAAAATGCTTCTATTCATGGCGCTCTGACGCCCCCCCAGTGAATTTCGGCATAGTCGCGTGCTGGCCGTGCCGCACACCCTGCCCGGAAAACGCCACCAAGGCCGTTCGTACAAGTATCTCCAGGTCCAATAGCAGACTTTGGTGCTCTACATACCATACGTCCAGGGCAAGCCGTTCATCCCAGGATAGCGCATTCCGCCCCCGCACCTGAGCCCAGCCTGTCAGCCCAGGTCGCACCAGATGCCGCCGCGCTTGCTCCGGTGAATAAAGAGGAAGGTATTCCAACAGCAGCGGACGCGGCCCAACAAGGCTCATCTCCCCTTTTAGCACGTTCCAGAGTTCTGGAAGTTCGTCCAGGCTGCTCGCCCGCAACCAACGCCCGAACCGCCCCAGTCTCCGTTCGTCCGGCAGCAACTGGCCTTCGCCAACCCCATCGTTCAGCATCGTGCGGAACTTGTAGAGGGTGAAGGGTACGCCGCCCCTACCCGGCCTCTCCTGACGGAACAGGATGGGGCGACCAAGCACCACCCAGACGGAAAGCGCGATCCCGAGTAACAACGGGGCAAAAAGCACCAGAGCCGACGCCGACATCATGACATCCATGAGTCGCTTCAAAGACGCCCCCTCCATGCCGCGCCCTTCAGCTCAAGTGAGAATAGACGACGCCCCCCAAACCCAATGACGCCCCCAATCTTCCTCCTCAACCCCAAAGGTCCTCGCGGAACGTGTCTGACAGCATGCCACCCGTTGATTCCGACCCAATCCCGGCCTATCCTGACTGAAGACAAAAACAGGTCTCGCAACGGCCCCACGCCCCCCCCCAAGCCCGGACTCCAGGCGCGTCCCCGTTAACTCACTATCCGTAGAACTTTCACGCACCCATCAGTTCCTCGAGCGTACTATGTGCGGAATATTCGGTTATGTGGTCAGTCAGCCATCTCGCATCTCTCCCGATCAACTGGAGTACGTGCTGACCAATCTTTTCCTCCTTTCAGAATCTCGCGGAAAGGAAGCTTCGGGCCTGGCTGTCCGTCATCCAAACGGTGACCTCAGGGTAATCAAGGACGCACAACCGGGGTCAGTGCTGGTTCGGTCTGACCGCTACCGGGCATTGCTCGAGTGGGCGTCGTCTGCGTGCTCCGATTCGCGCCCCCTTGCGGTCATCGGACACACTCGACTCGTAACGAGCGGAGCGGCTGCCGACAACGAAAATAATCAACCCGTGAGTTCGGGCCTTATCACCGGCACCCATAACGGCGTTATCGCAAACGACGCCCAACTATGGAATTCTCACCGAGAACTGCAAAAGAGAGCTAACGTCGACACAGAGATCCTTTTTGCACTCATCGACCTCTACCTTTTCGATTCCGGCCCGGATTTCCAGGTCGCGCTCTCAAACGCCTTCAGTGAGATTGAGGGGTCAGTGTCCACGGCATTCTACTGGAACAATTACCTCACTCTCGCCACCAATACGGGATCACTATATTGGGTCCAATCTCCCGCGCAAGACATACTAGTCTTTGCCTCCGAGTCGCATATCCTGCGTAGCCTCATAGACATGCCAAAGGCGCGCACGGCACTTTCCGGCCCCACGCCGGCCGCGATACGCCAGGTCCTGCCTCGCACCGGCATCTCCGTTCGTCTCGACAAGTTCTCTGTAGCACCGCTCGCCCTGTCAAGGGGGCCGTCCGGACGTCGCGGGAGGTTTGTGCCCGTGCACGACCGCATTGCCGGATTTGATCGTCCTGCGTCGGGAGACACCTGGCGGACCCACCTACGGAGATGTAGTCGTTGCGTCCTCCCGGAGACAATGCCATTCATCGACTTCGACGACGACGGCGTCTGCAACTATTGTCGCCAATACAAGTATGTCCCTCCGAGGGGCCTCGACGCACTGGTCGAGGCGGTACGTCCCTATCGCCGAAAAGATGGCGGTCCAGATGTTGTTGTTGCGTTCTCTGGAGGTCGCGACTCCAGTTTCGGACTAGATCTGATCCGCACCGATCTTGAGCTAACGCCAGTTGCCTTTACCTACGATTGGGGCATGGTGAACGACTTGGCGCGCCGCAACCAGGCGCGCGTATGCAGCGAACTGGGCGTCGAGCACATTGTGGTCTCGGCCGACATCGGCCGCAAGCGGGAGAACATTCGCAAGAACATTGTTGCGTGGCTCAGGAAACCAGACCTCGGGTTGGTTCCATTATTCATGGCTGGTGATAAACAGTTCTTCTTTTTTGCACGCGAGGTCAGCAGGCAAACGGGCGCAAAAGCCATTTTCTTCTGCGATAACAAGTTGGAGAAGACAGATTTCAAGTCTGGATTCTGCGGCGTGAATTCGGTTGGTGAGACCGGACTTGCCCACGGTCTCTCAGTGGGGCGCAGGCTGAGGATGGCCTCATACTATGCGTCGGCGTTTCTGCGGAATCCAGCCTACCTTAATAGCTCGTTGGTTGATACGCTGCAGGCAACATGGTCGTATTACTTAATGCCGTTCAAGTTTCTTTCGCTGTTCGAGTATGTTCCCTTTATCGAGGACGAGGTGGAACGGCGGATAATCGAGAAGTTTAATTGGGAGCTGGCGGAAGACACACCAACGTCCTGGCGGATTGGGGATGGCACAGCTCCTTTCTATAACTTCATTTACCACACTCTGGCAGGTTTTACTGAGTCGGATACGTTCCGCAGTAACCAGATCAGAGAGGGTCTGCTAACTCGCAAGGCTGCTCTGGAGATCGTGGAGATCGAGAATCTGACCCGGGCCGAGTCACTTCGCTGGTACTTGGACGCCGTTGGCCTTGACTATCAAGAGGTCATTGGACGGATCGAGAGTCTTCCCACGCTTCGTCCCAGGTAGCTAGGTAGCTCGTTGCGCCCGCCGCACGGTCGTGCGTACCCGCAAGTTTCCTCGGGCCGCGCCAGAGAGGAATTTCTACTTCCGGCGCGCTCCCGAGACCTCCATGGGTGCCATTAGTTCCTCATGCCTCGCCGGAGGTATAGGCCAGCAAGGCAGTGGCAATGGTGTCCTGGTCTCCTTGGTTCAAGTAGGGGTGCATAGGGAGACTAAGGACATCTCGGGCAGCAGACTCCGCCGCTGAAAAAGAACCTCGACCGAGGCGAAGATCGGCGAAGGCTGGTTGCATATGCAAAGGCGTTGGGTAGTGTATGGCAGTCGGAACACCCGCGGCCCTCATGCTCTCCACCATGCTATCGCGTTCGGGGGTGCGTACCGTGTACTGTGCATAGACACTCGTGCACTGGGGCGCCAGGTGCGGAGTCGTCACGTGCCCGCGCAGCAGCTCGCTGTAGCGGGCCCCGATCCGGCCACGGGCGGCCACCTCTTCCTCGAATACTTCCAGCTTGGCAAGCAGCACCGCCGCTTGCAGCGTGTCGATCCGCCCGTTCACGCCGATGACGGGATGGTGGTAGCGGCGGTCTTGGCCGTGCACCCGGATCTGGCGCATGGCCTTCGCCAATGCGTCGTCGTCGGTGAAACAGGCCCCACCGTCACCGTAGCAGCCGAGAGGCTTGGAGGGGAAGAAAGAGGTACAGCCGATGGTCGAGAGGGCGCAGGACCTGCGCCCCTTGTAGGTTGCCCCAAAGCTCTGGGCGGCGTCCTCGATGACCGGGAGCCCGTGGCGGGCGGCCACCGCGTTGATCGCGTCCAGGTCCGCGCACTGCCCGTAGAGGCTCACCGGCAGGATAGCCCGGGTACGGGGGGTGACGGCGGGCTCGATGAGGGCCGGGTCCAGGTTGTAGGTCCGCGGGTCGATGTCGACGAACACCGGCTTCGCCCCGATGAGCGCGATCATCTCCCCGGTGGCGATGAAGGTGAACGGCGTGGTGATGACCTCGTCGCCCGGGCCGACCCCGAGCGCCATCATCGCGATCAGCAGGGCGTCGGTGCCACTCGCCACCCCGATGCAGTGCTTCACCCCCACATAGGCCGCGAGCCGCTCCTCGAGTTCTGCGACCTCCGGCCCCATGATGTACTTGCCGTGCTCGAGCACCCGGCGTATCCGCTCGTCCACCTGCGGCCGGATGCGCTCGTACTGGGCCTTCAGGTCAATGAATTCCATATCGCTCCTTCGTGCAGAGGCTGTTCACGCCTCCCGACTACGGCAAATCTTACGGCGACGACAGCAGGCGACAGCTCTCACCCTCGAGGACATACCGGTCGCCGGTATGCGGACAAACGGCTTCACCGACTCCGGACAGCGGGAGCGAAAGACGCTCGCCGTGCCGGCTCATCCACCCGACTTGGCGGGCCGGCACACCGACCACCAGGGCAAAATCCGGTACATCGCGATTGACGACGGCGCCCGCCCCCACAAAGGCGTACTGCCCGATCGTCACCCCGCAGACGATCGTCGAGTTCGCACCGAGGGTCGCGCCTCGTCGCACCAGCGTATTGCGGTACTCTTCCTTGCGCGAGACTGCCGAGCGCGGGTTGTAAACGTTGGTGAACACCATGCTCGGCCCGCAAAAGACATCGTCCTCCAGGGTCACGTTGTCGTAGACCGACACGTTGTTCTGGATACGGACGTTGTTGCCGATGACGACCCGGTTTCCAACGAAGACGTTCTGGCCCAATACGCAGTCTTCACCGATGGCAGCACCGCCACAGACGTGCACCCAGTGCCACACCCGTGAGCCGCGTCCGATGCGGGCGCCCTCGTCGACGATGGCGGTATTGTGGACAGAGTAGTCCATGGACCTCAGTACTCCAGCGGCAGCGGTACCCGCCGCCCGTCGCGGGCAGACAGGTAGGAGGCAATCAAGACTTCCAGGGATCGCAGGCCCTCACGTCCGTCCGTCTCGGCCTCTGCCTCCCCCCGGAGGGTCCGAATCACATTGTCGTAGAAGAGAGGGTGACCGAACCCGTACACGGAGGTCGTCTCATAGCTCGCGGACTTGACGTGTTCGTCGTCCTCGTCCGGTTCCGCGAACTCCCAGTGCTGGATCTCGTTGACTGCCAGACCACCCACGCGGACCGTTCCCGTCTTGCCGAGGATTGTGATCGAGCCCTCGAGGTTCTTCGGATAGGTCAGCATCGTCACGTTGATCGAACCGAGGGCTCCGGAGCGCCAACGCACGTTCACCACCGCGGAGTCCTCCACCTGGATGTTCCGGTCGAGCGTTGCGGTAAATGCCGAAACACTCTCCACCGGACCGACGAGCCAGTCCAACAAATCGACATAATGGCTCGCCTGGTTCATCAAGGCCCCACCGTCAAATTCCCAGGTACCCCGCCAGGCGTCGCTGTCGTAGTAAGCCTGGGGGCGGCTCCAGAAGACATTGATCGTGACCATGAAGATCCGGCCGAACCGACCCTTCTGAACCGCCCGTTTCAGGAGTTGCAGGGTCGCGTTGCGGCGGTTCTGCTTGACCACGAACAGACGCACTCCGGCCCGGTCACACGCCTCGACCATCGCCAGGCCGTCGCGCCACCGAGTCGCCATCGGCTTTTCGGTCATCACGTGACGACCCGCCGCCGCGCACTCGATGGTCTGGGCGGGGTGGAGCCCGCTCGGTGTAGCGAGAACGACGATGTCCGCGTTCGTGTCCCTCAGCATGGCGCTCAGAGAGCCAAATCCGGGCGCCTGGGTCTTCGCGACCGCCCGCTCCAACCGGCGGGGATCCGTGTCGCACACGCCGACCACGTCCACTCGGCCGGCATGCTCGCGCAGGGCCTCCAAGTGCTTTTCCGCAATGCGCCCGCAACCTGCAAGTGCGAAACGCAGCTTTCTGTCGATGATCGGCGGTTGCTTGGGAAACATCAGACCTCCTTGATTTTCGATCCAGCGTCGGGCGGAAAGCCGGAGTGATACCCAGGGGACACGTGGCGATGCAGGGCCCGATGGATGGCCCGGCCCTTCCCTCGCTCAGCGCGCCCTCACCCCACCGCCTCGATCTGCCCCACCGGCATCTGCACCCGGGTGGCCTGGCCGACCACGTCCAGCAACACCACCACCCGTTCCTTGCCGGACCGGGCCTGGAAGATCCCCTCGTAGCCGGCCATCGGGCCCTCGGCGATCCGTACCCGGTCGCCGGGCTTGAAGTCGGGGGTCTCGAACTGCTGGATCCCGCTCTCGTCATCGCGCGACCGGAGCGCCTGGATCAGCCGGTCCGGCACCTGGGCCGGGAGATCCCCGAACCGCACCAGGCCGGACACCCCGAGCGTCGAGCGGATCGGCCCCCAGTTGTCGGTCTGGTCGCTCAGGTGGATGAAGAGGTAGCGCGGGAACATCGGCTCCACCAGGCTGACGTACTGGCCCTGGCGGCGCCGACGGGTGCGGATGAGCGGCAGGTAGGTCTCGTAGCCCTGCCGCTTCAGGTTCTCGACCGCCACGCCTTCCTGGCGCGGCTTGCTGTAGAGGAGGTACCAGGCGAGCACGTTGTCCTTCGCGCGAGTGGAGCGGGTCGCGCCGTCGTTTAGGGATGGGACCTGCCGGCAGGCGGGCATGCCAGTAGGGGGGACCTGCCGGTACGGGGAGGCCTGCGGCTCGGGCGACCCCCGCGCACGCTACCGCCCTCCGTGTCCTGGCCCGGTGATTGGCTGGGGAGTATACGGGAACAGGGGAATACACCCCTACATCGTTTGAGGATTCAACGAGATACCACGGGGATGGCGCGTAGCGCGGGGTAGCGGCCAGTCGGCACGGGGACGCCCCCGGATGCCGACCGCTTCTCTGCGGACTCAGGGTCGCCGAAGTGGAACACGTGGGGGCTGCGGCGATACCCGCGGCGATACCCCCTTTGCAGGGCGCCCACGCACGTTGCGGCAGGCGCCGGA
>ERZ1645192.4216-NODE-4216-length-11459-cov-9.942476_pt1 | contig 11459 bp, 9 predicted proteins | sample MGYA00575354_ERZ1645192 | MGnify/ENA primary metagenome ERZ1645192 (study PRJEB40844, sample SAMN11349763) | freshwater sediment metagenome | isolation source: river sediment | host: Sediment | place: India: Faizupur Khadar , New Delhi | collected 2017-02-21 ... | reverse complement strand
ATGATCAAGCTGCCGGTGGTGCTGGAAACCGAGCCGAACTGGCAGCAGTGTCTGGCCGACGCGATCGGCCGCCGCGAGGCGCTGCACAGGCTGGCCGATGAGGCACGCCGCGCCGGCGCCGATTACCTGCGGCCCGTCGTGCTGATTCAATCCGAGCCGCGCCGTGCCGGCGTGGAAACGCTGGATTTCGAGCGGGTGCGCCAGGAGCTGATCACCAATCACGGCATTCCGGCCCGCGAGATCGTCGTCGCCACCGGCGAGGAACGCGGCCTGGAGCAGATCGACACCAACTACAAGCTGGGCATTGCCGATCCAGACTGTCCGGTCAAGTTCGTCATCACCCAGAAGGCGCTGGCCGAAGGCTGGGACTGCCCGTTCGCCTACATCCTGGTGAGCATGGCTTCATTGTCGTCGGCGACGGCCGTCGAGCAGTTGCTGGGCCGGGTGCTGCGCCAGCCGAACGCACGCCACTTCGCCGATCCGCTGCTGAACCGCTCCTACGCCTTCGTGGTGTCGCGCAACTTCGCCGAAACGGCGGGCGCGCTGCGCGATCGGCTGGTGGCCGGCGCCGGCTTCGAGCGGCGCGAGGTGGCGCAGTTCGTCACGGCTGCCAGGGCCGAGCAGGCAAGGCTGGATCTGGAGGGCCACGCCGGCCGCGCGGTGATGCGCCCGGTGGTGGTGGCACTGCCCGAGAAACCGGACCTCAAGAGCCTGCCCAAGCCGGTGCGCGACAAGGTGAGCTGGGACGGGAAGCTCAATACCTTGACCATCAGCACGCCGCTGACCGAGGACGAGACCGGCACGCTCACGGCGGCGGTGACCTCAGAGGCCGCGGCCGCGGCGATTGCCGAAGCTGCCGAAATCAGCCGCACCACGGCGATCGAGTTCTTCCAGACGCCGGCCGAACTCGGCGAGCGTTTTGCGGTGCCGCAGCTTGCGTTGCGTGTGCAGGGCGCGCTGCAACTGTTCGACGACCCGGAGCTGCTCGACTACCCCTGGGCGCTGTCGACCTATGATGCCGCGCCGACCACCGCAGAGCTGGCCATGCTCGGGGCGTCGATGAAGGTCTCCGAAGGCGGCGAGATCGATGTCGACGACGGCGGCCGGCTGGTGTCGCGCTTTCTGCCCGAGCTGCAACGCGATCTCGGGCTGGTCTGCCCGCCCGAGCAGTGGGATGAACTGCGGCTGGCCACCTGGCTGTGCCGGAACCTGCCGGAGCCGTCGCTCACCCATGCCAGCAAGCAGGCCTTCGTGGCCGGGTGGCTGACCGAACTGCTGCGCCGCGACGATTTCCCGCTGGCGCGCGCCAGCCTGCAGAAATTCCTGATTCGCAACCTGCTGGAGGCGCGCATTCGACAGTTGCGCCGGCAGGCAGTGGGCCGGGCCTTCCAGCAGACGCTGTTCGGTGACGATGTTGGGCAGCGGGTGGCGGTGAGCGACGTTTACGCCTTCGAGTTCGCGCCCCACGCCTATGCGCCGGCCCGCGACTACGATGGCCGCTTCGGGCACTTCGACTTCCGCAAGCATTTTTACGGCCGCATCGGCGACTTCGACAGCAGAGAGGAGTTCGACTGCGCCTGCTGGCTCGACATGCAGGCGCAGCAGGGGCGCATCCGCTTCTGGCTGCGCAATCTGGTGCGACGCGAGGGGAGTTCGTTCTTCCTGCAGAAGGCCGATGGTCGTTTCTATCCGGATTTTCTCTGTCAGTTGCCGGGTCGCGCTGGCGAGTCTGGCCCGATCCTGGCCGTCGAGTACAAGGGTGCCGACCGCTGGAGCGCCGCCGACGATGACCGGCTGATCGGCGGCCTGTGGGCGAGTCTCTCCGACGGTCGCTGCCGCTTCGTGATGGTGACTGACAGAGGCTGGGAGCGGATCGAGGCGCAGTGGTGATGTGCTGGAGCGGGTGGCATGGGTGAGCCGCTCTGGCATCTGCTGGGTGTCGATGAGGCGGCGCAGCGCCTCGACAGCGATCGGCTGACCGGGCTGACGGCGGACGAGGCGCTGCGGCGACGGCAACTGCATGGTCCGAACGAGCTCAGCGAGGCGAAGCGGCGTGGGCCGTTGCGAATCTTTCTCGACCAATTCGCCGACTTCATGATCCTGGTGCTGCTGGCGGCGGCCCTGGTGGCCGGCCTGATCGGCGACTGGCATGACAGCCTGGTGATCGTCGTCATCGTGTTGCTGAATGCCCTGCTGGGGTTCGTTCAGGAGTACCGGGCCGAGCGGGCGATGGCCGCATTGCGGCGGCTGGCGGCGCCACAGGCGCGGGTGCAGCGCGCAGGAGGGCTGCTGAGCGTGCCGGCCAGCGAACTGGTGCCGGGTGATCGGGTGCTGCTCGAAGCGGGCAACGTGGTGCCGGCCGATCTGCGCCTCACCGAGGTGAACCAGTTGCGCACCGACGAGGCCGCGCTGACCGGGGAGTCGCAGCCGGTCGACAAGCAGGCGGCAGCGCTGAGCGAGGCCGAGTTGCCGCTCGGTGATCGCCACAACATGGCCTACCGGGGCACTCAGGTGGTGCATGGACGGGCGGCGGGGCTGGTGGTGGCGACCGGCATGGCCACCGAACTGGGCCGAATCGCCATGCTGTTGCAGCAGCAGCTTGCCCTCAAGACCCCCTTGCAGCAGCGGCTGATCCGGTTCGGTCAGCGGCTGGCGCTGGCCTGCATCCTCCTCTGCGTGCTGATCTTTGCGATGGGGGTGTGGCGCGGTGAGCCGCCGCTGCTGATGTTTCTGACCGCGGTCAGCCTGGCGGTGGCGGCCATTCCCGAGGCGCTGCCGGCGGTGATCACCATCGCGCTGGCGCTCGGCGCGCGCAGCATGGTCGGGCAGCGCGTGCTGATCCGCCGGCTGCCCGCCGTCGAAACCCTGGGTTCGGTCAGCTACATCTGTTCCGACAAGACCGGCACCCTGACCCAGAACCGGATGACGCTGGAATCTCTCTGGCTGGCAGGTTCATGGTATGGCCGCGATGCGCTGACCACCGCGCCGGCGCCGCTGCGCGACGCCCTGCTGCGGGCCGTGGCACTCAACAACGATGCCCGTCGCGATGCAGCCGGCGGCTGGGTTGGCGACCCCACCGAGGTGGCACTCCATGAGGCGGCCGAGACTTTCGGCCATGGCGCAGCGGCGCTGACCGTCTCCGCACCGCGTATCGGCGAGATTCCCTTCGATGCCGAGCGCAAGCGGATGACCACACTGCACCAGCAAGGAGCGGCGCTGCTGGCCTGCACCAAGGGGGCGCCCGAAAGCGTGCTGGCCTGTTGCATTGGCCTGCAGAGCGAAGCGGGCAGGGTCGCGCTCGATCTGCCGGCGGTGCTGGCGGCGGCCGAAGCGATGGCGGCGCAGGGGCTGCGGGTGCTGGCGGTGGCCTGTCGTGACTGGGACGCGCTGCCGGAGCGGCTCGACAGCGAAACGGTGGAGCAGTCGCTGCTTCTGCTGGGGCTGGTCGGTCTGATCGATCCACCGCGGCCCGAGGCCCGTGAGGCGGTGCAGTGGTGCCATCGCGCCGGCATCACGCCGGTGATGATCACCGGCGACCATCCGGCCACCGCGCTGGCGATCGCGCGGCGGCTCGGCATCGCCGGTGCGACCGACCGGGCAGTGACCGGACCGATGCTGGCCACACTCGATCCGGAGCAGCTTGGGCAACTGGTCACCGAGGTGCGGGTCTATGCGCGGGTGGCGCCGGAGCAGAAGATCGACATCGTCCGGGCGCTGCAGGCGCGCGGCGCCTTCGTCGCGATGACCGGCGATGGTGTCAATGATGCGCCGGCGCTGAAGCGGGCCGACATCGGGGTGGCGATGGGGCAGGGTGGCACCGAGGTGGCCTGCGAGGCGGCCGACATGGTGCTGCTCGATGACAACTTTGCTTCCATCGTGGCGGCCGTGCGTGAGGGGCGGCGCATCCACGACAACATCCGCCGCTTCGTCAAGTATGCGGTGACCACCAACTCGGCGGAGATCTGGGTGCTGTTTCTGGCGCAGTGTTTCGCACTGCCGGTGCCGCTGCTGCCGATCCACATCCTCTGGATCAACCTGCTGACCGATGGACTGCCCGGCATCGCCCTCACCCGGGAGCCGGCGGAGCGTGACATCATGCGGCGTCCGCCGCGTCCGCCGAACGAGAGCCTCTTTGCCCATGGCCTGTGGCAACACATGCTCTGGGCCGGATTGCTGATGGCGCTGCTGACCCTGGCGCTGCAATCCTGGGCGCTGCACAACGACATCGCCCACTGGCAGAGCATGGTGTTCACGCTGCTGACGCTGACGCAGATGGCCCATGTGCTGGCAATTCGCTCCGAGCGCGAGTCGCTGTTCACCCAGGGTCTTGCCAGCAACCTGCCGTTGCTGGGTGCGGTGCTGCTGACGCTGGCCCTGCAACTGGCGGTGCTCTACCTGCCGCCGCTGCAATCGATCTTCAGGACTGCGCCGCTGGCGCTCGATGAGCTGCTGCTCTGTGTCGGGCTGGCGGCGCTGCTCTGGGTGGCGGTGGAGATCGAGAAGTGGCTGCGCCGCCGTGGCGCGATGCAGCGGACGGCAACGGGCGGCTGATCGGTCGCTGTCAGCGGCTCAGGCGGAGTCAGACGGGCGCGGATAGATGGTGTGGTAGACCAGGCCGACCAGCACGCTGCCGCCGATGATGTTGCCGGCCAGCACCGGCAGCAGGTTGTGGAAGAAGCCGCCCCAGGTGATGACGGTCTGGGTCGCCGTGCCGCCGCCGAAGTGCTGGATCAGCATCGCCAGCGGAATGAAGTACATGTTGGCGATGCTGTGCTCGAAACCGGCGGCGACGAAGGCCGAGATCGGAAACAGGATCGCCACCGCCTTGTCGACGATGGTGCGGCCGGCCATCGCCATCCACACCGCCATGCAGACCAGCACGTTGCAGAGCATCCCCCTGAAGAAGGCGGTTGCCGGCGGCAGCAGCGTTTTGGCGGCGGCGATCTTCACCGTCTGCTCGGCGATGGCGCCCTGGTTCATCTCCGGGTGGCGTGACAGAAAGACCAGCAGCGCAAGGGCAGCGGCGCCGACGAAGTTGGCCAGACAGACCACCACCCAGTTGCGCAGCAGTTCATGGGCACTGATGCGGCCATCGGCCCAGGCCAGCACCAGCAGGTTGTTGCCGGTGAACAGCTCGGCTCCGGCCACCGTCACCAGCAGCAGCCCCAGCGAGAAGGTGACGCCACCCAGCAGTTGCCGGGCGGCAAAGCCGAGCGAGGCATCGGCGGCCACCAGCGTGTAGTAGAGCGCGCCGAGGCCGATGAAGGCCCCGGCCAGCATGCCGAGCATCCACATCGACCGCAGCGGCAGCCGGGCCTTGGCGACGCCGACCTGTTCGATGCGCTGGGCAATCTCCCGCGGCGAGAAGGCGTCGAAGCCGAAGATCTCGGACATGGCCGGGCTGAGCGATCAGGGCATCAGCAGCCGTCGCAGATGGCGGCGGTGATGCAGCGTGTCGCCGAAGCTGAACTTGTTCCACTGGGCACGGCGGAAGTGGAGTCCGGCGTTGCATTCGTGGGTGAAGCCCATGCCACCATGGAACTGGATGGCCCGGTCGGAGGCGAAGTAGAACGACTCGTTGGAGTGGACCTTGGCCATCCGCACCGCCACCTCCGACTCGCCGCCGTCATAGCCGTTGAAGAGCGAAGCGGCGTAGTAGAGGTGGGAGCGGCTGTGCTCGACCGCGATCATCGCATCGACGGTCGGGTGCTTGAGCGCCTGATAGCTGCCGATCAGCTGGCCGAACTGTTTGCGGGTCTTCAGGTAGTCGACCGTCAGCAGCAGTGCGCTGTTGGCGCCACCGGCACTCTCGGCGGTGTGCAGCAGCGCACCCAGTGCATGACACCACTTCAGTGCGGCCAGCGCATCGCCGCCGGTCAGTTGTGCATCGCTTCCCACTTCGAGGCCGTCGAGCTGCAACCGGTGGCTGCGGCGGGTCTCGTCGATCACGGTTTCACGCCGCAGGCGGCCTTGCAGTTGTGGGCCCGAGAGACAGAACAGCGCCGGGGCGCCGTCGAGCTGACAGGCGACGATGACCAGGTCGGCCACGGCTGCATCGAGCACGAAGGCTTTGCTGCCGCTGAGCACGAAACCATTGCCGCTGCGCTGGGCGGTGGCGCGCAACTGGTCGGGCTCCCATGCGCCGTGGGGCTCGAACAGGGCCACCGAACCGATGGCCGCGCCGCTGGCGAGTTTCGGCAGCAGATGGCTCTTTTGCGCCTCGCTGCCGGCCTTGAGCAGCAGCTGCCCGGCCAGCGTGGTGGCGATGAAGGGGGTGCCGACCAGGTGTCGGCCCATCGGTTCGACCACCGATACCAGCTCTTTGGCACTGAGACCGGCGCCGCCGAACTCTTCGGGAATCATCATGCCGAGCCAGCCCAGCTCGCCGATGCTGCGCCAGCCATCGGTGGTGTAACCGCGCTCGTCGTCGAGCAGTTGGCGCACGGTGGCCATCGGGTACTGTTCGCGGAAAAAGCTGACTGCGGAGTCGGAGATCATCCCCTGCTCTTCGGTGAACTCGATCGCGCCTTCCATCTTGATCATTGTCTGTTGCTCCTGAAGCTGTTCCGTGTCACTTCGGCAGGTCGAGCACCCGCTCGCCGAGAATGTTGTGTTGCACTTCGCTGGTGCCGCCGCCGATGGTGGCCGAGTAGGCGTTCATCGCGGCACGCTGCCATTCGCCACCCTGCACCGCCTCGGGGTCGCCCATGTAGAGGTTGGCACGGCCGCCCTGCAGCTCGACGGCGAAGTAGGCGAGCCGGCGCATGAACTCCGATCCGAACAGCTTGCCCATCATCATGGTCGCGGCCGGGCGCTCCGGCGTCAGCAGCTTTTCGATCCTGGCGCGCTGGCTGGTCAGCGCGATGCTGCGCTGATCGATCAGAAAGTTGAGCAGCTTGTCCTGGACCAGCGGATCCTCCAGTGCCGGGCGGCCGTCACGCTCGATCAGCCGGCTCATCTCGATCACATCCTGGGTGGAGAAGACGGTGGACATGTTGCCGCCGGCCTGACCGCCGGCCGCGCCACGTTCGAAGGCCAGCACCGCCATCGCCACCAGCCAGCCCTTGCCCTCTTCGCCGACCAGGGTCGATTCATGGATGCGGGCATTGGTGAAGACGGTCTGATTGAAGCCGTACTCGCCGGTGATCTTTTTGATCGGGATCACCTCGATGCCGGGCGTCTGCATCGGGCAGAGAAAGAAGCTGAGGCCGGCATACTTGCTGCTGGTGTTGGGAATCGAGCGCGCCAGCAGAATCATGTGCCTGGCGTAGACCCCGAGGCTGGTCCAGATCTTGGCGCCATTGACGACGAAGTGGTCGCCATCACGTTCGGCACGGCACTGGGCGTTGCCGAGGTCGGAACCATGGTCCGGTTCCGAGAAACCCTGACACCAGATCTCCTCGGCGTTGAGAATGTTTTTGATGAACTGCTTTTTATGGGCCTCGCTGCCCAGGTGCAGAATGGTCGGGCCGGCCCACGACAGGCCGATGGCGTTGACCATGAACGGGACGTTGGCGCGGGTCATCTCCTGAGTGGCGATGTCCTGCAAAATCTGTGGCTGACCGCCGCCGCCGTATTCCTTTGGCCAGGCCATGCCCAGGTAGCCGGCCTCGTACACCTTGCGCTGCCAGTCGCGCAGGTAGTCGAACTGCTGCTGAGTGTCGACCTCCATGAAGGATTGAGGGAGGATGAAATCGGGTTTGGCCGGGCGGTTGCGCTCCAGCCAGCCGGCCACCTCGCGGCGGAACTCCTGATGTGCTTTGGGTTCGGGTGTGGTCATTGATCGTTCCTCGATCGTTGTTTGAGAAGTGTTGGGGGGGTCTCCCGGCGTCAGCCGGGGTCGGTCAGGTGCCTTGCAGAAAATCGAGAATCAGCCGGTTGACCTGTTCGGGCTGCTCCTGATGCAGGAAGTGGCCGCCATCGTCGATGACACGGTTGGTCAGGCCGGCGGGGAACAGGGCGTCGATGTTCTGGCTGAACTCGGCACCGATGCAGCCATCCAGCGCGCCATGGATGTTCAGCGTCGGCACCTGGATCGGTTCACGGCCAATGCGCGCCTGCAGCGGTGCCAGCAGCGGGTCGTGCCGTTCGGGATTCATGGTGCAGCGGTAGTAGCCGAGCGCCGCTGCCAGCACGCCGGGCTGGGCCAGGGTCTGTTTCAGTGCGCGCATCTCTTCGGCCGGAAAATCCCAGCCGGGTGACCAGTCGCGCCACAGCCGTTCGATGAAGGCGAAATCTTCCAGTGGCACGGCCAGGTCGGCCAGGGCGGTCTGAAAGAAGAAGATATACCAGGAGCGCTTCTGCTGTGCCCAGTTGTTCAGTAGCGCGGTGCCCATGCCGCCGTAGGGCAGGGCGAGGGTGATCAGCTTGCTGACCTTCTCGGGCGCGAACAGCGCTGCCGCGCTGGCGGCGGTGGAGCCCCAGTCGTGGCCGATGACGACTGCCTGCTGCGCACCGAGCGCCTCGATCAGCGCCAGCACATCCTGCCCGAGTGCCGCGGTCTGGTAGTTGCCGTTGGCAGCCGCTGCGGTGGGCGCATAGCCGCGCATGAAGGGGGCGACGGCACGGTAACCGGCCTGCGCCAGTGCCGGCAACTGGTGGCGGAACGAGCGTGCGGTGTCGGGGAAGCCGTGCATGCACAGCACCAGTGGCCCTTCGCCCTGCTCCAGAAAGGTGAACTCCAGGCCGTTCGCAGTGACCTTGCCCTGTTTGAATGGTTGCATGAGCGCCTCTTGATCGTTTTTCAGTGTCAGTGTCTGGCGAAGGCTGCGTATCAGCTCGAAATCAGGGAGAGCAGTTCGCTGCGGGTGCTGGGGTTGCTCTGGAACTGCCCGAGCATCACCGAGGTCTTCATCCGCGAATTCTGCTTCTCGACGCCGCGCATCATCATGCACATGTGTTGCGCCTCGATGATCACGGCCACCCCCTGGGCCTGGGTGACCTTCTGAATGGTGTCGGCGATCTGCCGGGTCAGGTTCTCCTGCACCTGCAACCGCCGGGCGTACATGTCGACGATGCGGGCAAACTTCGACAGGCCCAGAATCTTGCCGCTGGGGATGTAGGCGACATGGCACTTGCCGATGAACGGCAGCAGGTGATGTTCGCAGAGCGAGTAGAGCTCGATGTCCTGCACCAGCACCATCTCGTTGCTTTCCGATTCAAAGATGGCGTTGTTGATGATCTGGTCGATGTCCTGGTGGTAGCCGCGGTTGAGGAAGGCAAAGGCGCGGGCGGCGCGCTCGGGGGTGTCTCTCAGTCCGTCACGGTTGAGATCCTCGCCGATGCTCTCGAGCAGCTTCTGATAGGCCTCTTTCATTGTTTTGCTCCGGAGTTCGCTGTGTGGGGCAGCGGGATGTTACGTGATCGACCACGGCTGAAAAACCCTGGGCTCACAAGGTTGGCGGCTGCTGGCGCAGCCGCAGATAGAGTGCGCCGGTGCCGCCATCACGCGGCAGTGCCGAGCAGAAGGCCAGCAGTTGCGGAAACCTTGGCAGCTCTGCGACCAACCACGACTTCAGCACCGCAGTGCCGCTGGCGGAGCCATGGCCCTTGCCATGGATGATCAGCAGTGTCCGCAGGCCCTCTTGCCAGCTCTGGTCGATGAACGCGCGCAACTCGATTTCGGCCTGCCGTTGCCGCAGACCGTGCAGGTCGAGCACGGCCTCGGTGCGGAATTTGCCCCGTTTCAGTTGCAGCAGTTGCCGCGGCTGGATGCCGGGACGCTGAAACAGCACCGGTTCTTCGCCGCTGCAGGGTCGGGGCGCCGCTTCAGCGGGCTGTCTGGCGTCATCGTCGGATGGTGGAGATGGAGAGCGACGTGGCCTGAATTGGCCGGTTTTGCTGGGGATGGGGGCGCAGCCCGCAGCGGGAGTGCGAATCACATCAGCCGTGGCCTGCTGGAACAGTGCGCGCTCCTCGGTGGCAAGCGTTTCGCCCGGAGCAGGTGGTGTGCGGTTCTTGCGCATGGCAGACAGAAGATGAAGGTCAAACGGCACGACCCAGTCTCTGCTCCAGTCGGCAGCCAAGCCGACAATCGCGGACGAAGCGCGCGGGGTACGCTTCGTCCACGGCCCGAGGGAGAGCTTACTTCTGCTGGATCGTCTTCAGATATTCGACCAGGGTGCCGACTCTGGCTTCGGCAATGGCATGGCTCGACGAGGAGTCCTCATAGAAGTAGCGACCCCAGACCGGCATCTCCTTGGGGCCATGCACCCGGGCGATGGTGCGGTCATCCAGGGTGCCGCTCACGACCTGCTTGATCCGCTCGGTCGGGAAGGTGCCGCCATTCTTCTTGGCGATCTGCGTCAGATCGGCGGGGGTTTTCTTCATGCCCTCGGCCATGATGCCATCGCCCTTGCCGCTCTCGCCGTGGCAGGCGGCGCAGTGTTGCGTGTAGTCGGCCGGTGGTTGCTTGGCTTCTGCGTTCGCCATCGACGCAGCGCCGAGCAGGGTCAACGCGCAGAGCGTGGAGAGGGTCATCGAAGAGCGAGCGGTGAAGCGTCGACGTTGGGACATTTTTCATTCTCCTGGGTTGGGGGCTTCATCTTATTGTTTTAGCGGCACGCACAGGGTATCCGCACTTCAAGAATCGACAGCCGGAACGATACCCGATTGTGAACGTCGATGCCAGATTTTGTATGGCTATGGCGCCTTTGGCTTGCCGACTGAGTACAGAATGGGTGTGATCGCGTGGATCGAGTTGCCGAAGGGGGATGGATATGCGGCGTTTCTCAGACGCTGCCGAGAGAGCGTCTGCTGTTTTCCTGCTGCAGGGTCATTCCAGCCTGGTCATAGACAGCGGTCTGCTCTTCCCGGCCAAGGAGCAGGTTGATGAGCCGCCGGGTGCGTTCATGCCCCTGTTTGATCAGTTGACCGTTGACGCTGTTGGCATGTTGGCAGCGTCTGCTTTTATGTTTGAAGGTGCGCCACTGGATGGTCAGGGCCGGGCTCTCCTGCAGCAGCGGAGCCGATCTGATGAGCTGCTCGATCAGGGCTGGTTCGCGCGGCAGACCGGACGCGCTGAGCCAGTGCTGGAAGTCGCGATGCAGGGCATCGAGCTGTTGCAACAGCTGATGCTTGGTCGGCAGCAGGGCTGAGAGCTGCTCTGCGTCACGGTGCTCGATCAGCGCACGCTCCTGTTCAAGGGCGTCGAGCAACTGGTCGAGCAGTTGGCACTGCTGCTGCAGCCGTGCGGCGAACTGCTGTGTCTGTTCCCTATTCAGCATGGTTATTGATCGAGCATCCGTTCGAAGCTGAGCATCTTTCTGGCGGTCTGCTCAGGATTCGGTTGGTAACGGCCTTCATCGATGGCTCGACGAATCTCCGCGACCTTGCCTTCGCGCACTTCGCCTGCCGGGAGCTGCTGTTCCAGACGCTGCAGCGAGCGGCCCTGATCGCTGATCCGCACCGCTTCGCTCTGGGCCGTGCCGGATGCCTCTGCGGCGGGCCTGTTGTCAGTG
>ERZ1645192.4215-NODE-4215-length-11463-cov-3.806364_pt1 | contig 11463 bp, 7 predicted proteins | sample MGYA00575354_ERZ1645192 | MGnify/ENA primary metagenome ERZ1645192 (study PRJEB40844, sample SAMN11349763) | freshwater sediment metagenome | isolation source: river sediment | host: Sediment | place: India: Faizupur Khadar , New Delhi | collected 2017-02-21 ... | reverse complement strand
GAGATTCACGATTACAGCAGTTTCGTAAACGTGGCGCAAGAAAAAGGTGTGATGGTTGCAGTAGCTGCCGACCTGATGAGTCTGGCGCTGATCACTCCTCCGGGTGAGTGGGGAGCCGATGTGGTGGTTGGAACCAACCAGCGGTTTGGCATCCCGATGGGATACGGTGGCCCGCATGCCGGATACTTTGCCACCCGTGAAGAGTACAAACGGAACATCCCCGGCCGCATCATCGGTGTATCGGTAGACGCCCTGGGCAAGCGCGCACTTCGCATGGCCCTGCAGACCCGTGAACAGCACATCAAGCGTGAACGGGCAACCTCAAACATATGTACCGCCCAGGCCCTGCTGGCCATCATGAGCGGAATGTATGGCGTTTATCATGGGCCTGAAGGAATAAGACAGATAGCCCGCCGCATCAACATCCTCGCTGGTGTGCTGGCTACTGAAGTCCTTAAATATGGTTATCAGCAGCTCAACACCACCTATTTTGACACTGTCCGTATACAGATACCGGAAACCGTCCGCATGGCCGATTTCAGGAAACTGGCCACCGAAAATGAAGTCAACTTCAGGTACATCAGCAAACGGGTGATCGGCATCAGCATTGATGAGACCACCAACCTGCAGGATCTAAACACCCTGGTCAATATCTTTGCCTCCGCCGCGAAAAAACAGTTCGCCGATTATGTCTGTATTCCGGAAGAGTGCTGCAGAATCAAAACCATCCCGGAGAGTTTCAAACGGACGTCTGCCTTCCTGCAGGACAAGGTTTTCAACAGCTATCATTCTGAAACCGGCATGATGCGCTTTCTCAAAAAGCTTGAAGGCAAAGACCTGTCGCTCAACCGTTCGATGATTCCGCTGGGATCATGCACCATGAAACTGAATGCTGCTGCCGAACTTTTCGCCCTCAGCTGGCCTGAGTTTACCAGCCTGCACCCCTTTGTTCCCCTGGATCAGGTAGAGGGCTACAGCCTGCTGATCCGTGATCTGGAAAAATCGCTTTGTGAGATTACCGGCTTCGCGGCCATGTCTTTCCAGCCCAATTCAGGGGCTTCCGGTGAGTATGCCGGATTGCTGGTCATCAGGGCTTACCACCTCAGCCGTGGAGATTCAGGCCGTACCGTATGCCTCATTCCGGCATCGGCTCATGGCACCAACCCTGCCAGCGCTGCCATGGCAGGCATGTCGGTTGTGGTCGTAAAAACCGATGAAAACGGCAACATCGACCTTGCCGACCTTAGAGAAAAAGCTGAGAAACACAAAGATGTGCTTGCAGCCTGTATGGTTACCTATCCTTCCACCCATGGGGTATTTGAAGAGGGCATTCTGGAGCTGATTGAAATCATCCACAGCAATGGCGGTCAGGTATATATGGATGGTGCCAACATGAACGCCCAGGTCGGGCTCACCAGTCCCGGCTTTATCGGTGCAGATGTCTGTCACCTGAACCTGCACAAAACATTTGCCATTCCTCATGGTGGCGGAGGTCCGGGTGTGGGTCCCATCGGTGTAGCCAGGCATCTGGTTCCCTTCCTTCCGGGACACAAGCTGGTAAATATCGGAGGCGATCAGTCCATTACGGCTGTTTCATCCGCCCCTTACGGCAGCGCCTCGGTACTCACCATCTCGTATGGATACATCAAGCTGCTCGGTGGCGACGGTTTGACAGAAGCCACCCGGCTGGCCATTCTGAATGCCAATTATCTGAAAACCAAACTTGAAGGAAGTTACAAAATACTATATACCGGCAAAAACGGCAGGGTTGCCCATGAAATGATCCTCGACTGCAACGAATTCACCAAAACCGCTGACCTGCAGGTAATTGACCTGGCCAAACGTTTGATGGACTATGGATTCCATGCACCAACCGTTGCTTTCCCGGTTCATGGAACGCTGATGGTTGAACCAACTGAAAGTGAGCCGCTCGAAGAACTTGACCGCTTCGTGGATGCCATGATCGCCATCCGCAAAGAGATTGATGAAATCGCAGAAGGCAAGGCCGATAAGACCATGAACGTCATCAGGAAAGCCCCCCATACCCTTTGTATGGTGACAGCGGAGGAGTGGAGCCTACCCTACTCCCGCGAAAAAGCAGCCTTCCCGCTGCCCTGCGACAAGAGTGACAAATACTGGCCTTCGGTTACCCGCATTGATGATGCCTACGGTGACCGTAACCTGATCTGCACCTGCGCTCCGGTGGCTGATTATGCAGAGAAATCATAGCGGGCAATAAAAATTCTGAAAGTCTGTCTGCATACCCGGCGGTTAATTTAAAGGTCTGAAAAGGCTGAAGGGTTAACCGCTATTGTTTTCCTACCGGATAGGCATTCCAGGAGATAATCTCATCGGGCCCTTTCCTCACCTTGGTGCGGAGTTTATACCCTTCCTCAGGATATCCCGCGCTGATGACAAGTCCGATTGACTTTCCGGATGGGATGTTCAGCAGTTTCTGCAGCTTCTTCTCATCGAACCAGCCGATCATACAGGTGCCCAGCCCGAGTTCAGCAGCCTGAAGGCAGAAGTGCTCAGCGGCAATCCCGATGTCGATCAGGGGCCATTCCTTTTTTTTGACAAGCATTGCCAGACGGGTTATCAGTCTGGCCTTCTCCATCACCATCACCACCATTACAGGGGCGGTGAGGGTAAATTTGTTGATAAGCTGTATGTCGCTGAAGGTGGCTTTCGCCACTTCGGTTCTCAGGGGCTCCTGATTGACAACAATAAAATGCCATGGCTGGGAGTTACTTGCCGAAGGAGCCATGCGGGCAGCTTCCAGACACTGAAGAATCAGCGAATCTTCTACAGCTGTCGGGGAGTACCTGCGTACACTCTGGCGCGTAAGAATCAGTTCAGAAAAAATCATATACTTTTGTGATGAGGTTACAGCGATATTTATTTTCGTTGCAAAGGTTACTTAAAATCTTTCAAACAATAAATAAAAGGCATTGTTAAAACGCTTGCCAGAAACAGCTGCAAAAACAGGCAGCTCCATACCGATCATTCGCAACAGAATTCCATGATGCCACAATTTGACAAAGCAGGTTTCGAAAAACTCTTCCGCGAAGAGTTTAAAGGCCTGTGCTTTATGGCATGGAAGTATGTGAAAGACCATGACATTGCCAAAGAAATCGTTCAGGACTCGTTCATCAGCCTTTGGGAAAAAAGGGCGGGTATTGATCCGTCCAGGTCGGTAAAATCGTACCTTGTGACTGCAATCCACAACAAGTGTTACAATTACCTGCGCGATAACCGCAAGTTCGACAAGAACCTGCTGGAAGCTGAGCAGCTGACAGAACCAAGCTCCGGCGGCAATACGGACACATTGGTTGAGAAGGAACTCAAGCAGGAGATCGACAAAGCGATCGCTGAATTACCCGACAAATGCCGGGAGATTTTTTTACTGAACCGCTATGAGAACCTCAGGTATCAGCAGATTGCCGACAAGCTGGGAATATCAGTCAAGACGGTTGAGGCTCAGATGTCGAAAGCATTGCAGCACCTTCGCCTGAAATTGTCGGGATACCTCAGTCTTTGGATCGCAGTAGCAGCTCTGATCCGTGTTCTTCTGACGAAAAACTGAAATAAAATGAAAAAAGATAGGGGTAAACCACATTTCATGTGTAATATTACCAGGAAACCATCATGAAAGCTTCAGCAACATACTACGAGGATTTGATTACCACCTACTTAGCCGGGGAAGCCACTCCGGATGAGATCGCGGAACTTTCGGGTTGGATCACGAAAGATGAAGCAAACCTTGCAGTGTTTGAATCGTTCTATCAGACCTGGCTGCTTACCGGTAAGGAGGTAATCGGGACTACCCTTGACATAGACCAGGAATGGAAGGCAGCAGAACAAAAACTGAAAGCTGCAGAATCTCCGGAAAACAAGCCATCAGCAGCACCACGTTCAGGCCGGCTGATCAGCTTACGGTCAGCCTGGGTTTCAGCAGCAGCCATTGCGCTGCTGGTAATGGTCATCGGAGCAGTGTACCTGTTGGGAAGTTCAGGGGTTAAAACAATCACAGCTGAGCAAGGCAAACTCGAAACAACACTTCCTGACGGCAGCAGGGTTACCCTGCTTCAGGGGTCATCCATTGAATATCCTGAATCCTTCAGTTCCGGCACCCGGGAAGTTACGCTGACCGGTGAAGCATATTTTTCGGTTATCCACAATGCATCCCAACCCTTCATCGTTTCGGGCGGAGATGCCCGCATCAGGGTGCTGGGAACCCAATTCAATGTCAATACCAACAACGGCAACAACAAGGTGAGTGTCGTTCTTACTTCCGGCAGTGTTGCGCTTTATTTCAGGGATGATGAGCAAAACAGCAGAACACTTAGTCCCGGGGAGAAAGGCACCCTGGATTCTGCAACGGGAGCCATTGTCACTTCACCCAACGACGACCCCAACTACAACGCCTGGGTAACCGGAAGACTTGAATTTAACAATACCAGTCTGGAATCAGTCTGCACGACACTCGAAAAAGTATACAGCAGGAAAATAAGCATACAGCAGAAGAACCCTGAAAACTGCACCCTCACAGCTACGTTTGAGGGTCAGACAATTGAGTCGGTGCTCAGCGTCATTGCCGCAACCCTGGATCTGACCGTAACAACAAAAGACGGGGTAATCCAAATCAGCGGTTCTGGTTGCAATGGCAACTGATTGCAGGCATTTAAGAATCAAATTATAACTGAACAGCAGTTTGAGCCCTTTGAAGCTACTCTTCAGAACGATTTTTGTGACGGCCCTTCTCCTGGCTTCCGTCGGTATGCTCCATGCCCAGCATTTAAACCAGAAAATTTCGGTTGAATTCAACAATGTCCCCTTGGAGGAGGTTCTCAGGGAGCTCAGCCGGCAGTCAGGAATTCTGTTTTCGTACAATGCCGCCAGCCTGCCGCTTGACAGGAAAATCGTTTACAGAGCAAGTGAGAAGAACATTGAAACCATTCTGGACGAAATCCTGAAACCACTTAACATTGCCAGGATACAGCGTGAGCAGCAGGTAATTCTGAAGCCATCAAAGGCAATGAAAGAAGAGAACGCAACGGCAGCGGTTCAGAAATACACCCTGAGCGGTTTTCTGAGGGATGAAAAGACCGGCGAAGCACTGATCGGGGCCAATGTATACGACAAAAGCAGTTATACCGGCACCACCACCAACGCCTATGGGTTCTTCTCAATTACGCTGGCCGAAGGCCACTACGATATTACCTTCTCATTGCTGGGTTATGCAGCCACAAGCCTTGCACTGAACCTGAACAGCAACAGAAGCCTGAACATAAAACTCAATGAAACCGGCATCGACATGAAGGCTGTGGAGATAAAGGGAGGACAGGACGAAAAGGAGATCACAGCCGGAAATGCAGGTGAAGTGAGGTTAACGGCTGCTGCCCTGAAGAGGATGGCCGGTTTTGCCGGCAATATTGATGTTATCCGGTCATTACAGGCAGTCCCGGGCATCAATACCTTCGGCGACGGCTCTTCCTTCTATTATGTGCGTGGAGGTAACAACGATCAGAACCTCATGCTCATCGATGAAGCCCCTATTTTTAATCCGGCCCATCTTTTCGGGTTCTTCTCTGCCCTGGCACCCGATGCCATCAAGGATGTGAGGGCGTTCAAGGGTGATTTTCCGGCATCTTACGGCGGCAGGCTGTCATCAGTAATCGACATCAGGGCGAGGGACGGAAACATCAACCGGCCCGGATTCTCGGGCAACCTGGGCATCTACACCTCCGATCTTACAGTTGAAGGCCCGATACAGAAGGAGAAAAGCTCCTTTATTCTGTCGGCAAGAAAATCAAACCTCAACTGGCTCAACAGTGAGGAGATCTTCAACAAATCCATCACCATCGATTTTTACGACCTCAACGCCAAGTTTAACATCAGGATCAACGACAAAAACCGTCTGTTTCTTACCGGGTTCACCGGCAGGGATGAATTCAGCCGGATTACGGGATCTTCTGTAAACACTTTTGGCATCAGCTGGAACAACACCACAGGCACCATCAGGTGGAACCACCTCTTCAGCAACCGCTTGTTTTCCAATACCACCGCGGTCTTCAGTCAGTACAACTATTACCTTTACATTTCACGCGAACAGGATGATTACTGGCTTTCTTCGGTTCGGAACAGAACCCTCAAAACCGATTTCACATTCTACATGAACCCTGCCAATACCATCAGGGCCGGGGCTGAGATCAGCGGAAACCACTCCAATCCCGGGAATGTGCATTTCTCAGACGAAGACACACAGAAGAGTGCACCGGTGATTCCTGAATACAATTCAATGGGCTTATCAGTTTACCTTAGCAATGATCAGATGATCGGTGACCGCTTGCTGCTAAGGTACGGACTCAGACTGAGTTCATGGAGAAACACTGGTCCGGCGACCGTGTATTTCTATGATGCTGCATACCAGGTAATTGACACAGTAACTGTAAGCAAGGGAAGCTATTTTACCCCTTACTACCGTCCTGAACCACGCCTGAGCCTGTCCTGGAGAATTGGCAGAGAATCGACCCTGACTGCCGGATATACCCGCACTGCCCAATACCTGCAGATGTTGTCGAATTCAACAAGCCCGTTTACTTCCCTTGAAGTATGGGCGCCTTCAGGACCGAACATCCGGCCGCAGACTGCCGATCAGTTCACCGCCTGTTTCCTGACCCGATTCAACGGGAATCCGGTACAGCTGAGTGTTGAGACTTTTTATAAAAAATTCCACAACCAGATCGATTATAAGGATCATGCCAACATGCTCTACAACCCTTTTATTGAGGGCGAACTCCGCTTCGGGACTGCCCGTTCATACGGAGTTGAACTGCTGTTGAAGAAATCAAGCGGTAAACTCGCCGGATGGCTTGGCTATGCTTATACCAGGATATTGAAAACCATGGAAGACCTCAACAATGGCCTGGAGTTTCCGGCTATCTACGACCGGCCGCACAGCCTGTTTACCAACCTCACCTGGAAGGCTGCCAGCTTTGTCGATATTTCAGCTTCATGGTTTTATATGAGCGGATCAGCATACACTTCCCCGACCGGCTTTATGAGTTTCAACGGCTACACTGTGCCGGTGTATGGTGCCAGAAACAACAGCCGTCTGCCAGACTATCACCGCATGGATGTCTCAATCAGTTTCAGGCTGAATAAACCTGAAAACCGATACAAACACAACATTGTACTGTCGTTCTACAACCTTTATGCACATAAAAATCCATTTGCCTTTGCCTTCAACAAAATCATGAACGACAAGGGGGAGTTTGTCGTACCGTCAGATCTTGACGGATCCTACGAAGTTATCCCAACCAGCATTTCGGTTGCCGGACTGATTCCTGCATTAAATTATACATTCAGATTCTGACAAAACCTGATTCTCTATGATGAAACGAAGAATACTGCTGTACCTGCTTCTGACCGTATCTGTTTTGTCGGGCTGTGAAGAACAGAACGACTGGGCCGGAAACGGGTTGTCAGACAGCAGCATTGTCGTAGAGGGCATGATTACCAGCGAAACTGAATATCAGACGGTGTATCTGACAAAAGTGAGTACCATCCCTGGAATCACTCCTGAGGTGGTAAGCGGAGCAGGGGTACTGGTCAGTTCGCCTGATGAGCTTTACGAATTCACGGAAGATCCGGAGCAACCGGGAACATACCGGTCAAAAATACGCTTTGCAGGAAAGCAGCTGAGGACGTACACCCTGCTGATCAATCACAATAACAATGTCATCACCGCCAAAGCTACCATGCCGGTTGGCAGAGAATTTGTTTTTCTGAGGTATGTAAAACATGGTTCAACCGGTTTATTCAGGTTGGTGTGGGTTGCCAACACCTACAATGCCAACCGGCTTGCGATGTATGAAGTTTTGCTCGACTGGTCGATGGTAGATGGGTATAAGCACCTGCCATACGAAGAGACCCATGCAAGGCTGTTGTATTATACCCTGCCCACTCTGGATGTCAATCAGGTTTTTGCACCGTCCTCTGAAATGGTATTGTTTCCCCCGGGTACCCACATAACGGAAAAACGATACTCAATCACCGAAAGCCATGCTGCTTTTCTGAGGGCATTGCTCTCAGAAACCAACTGGCAGGGCGGGCTTTTCAATGTTGCCTCTGCCAATCTGCCTACCAACCTGAGCAACAATGCACGGGGGTATTTCAGCGCCTGCGCAGTGACCACAAAAACCGACATCGCCAGAACCATACTTCCGCTGTCAAAAGGCAACAATTAACTATTTTAATAACGTGTAATTCAAGTGTTTAAAAAAATAAGTAAAAAAATCAGTTTTCGCATAGGGGTAAACGCGTGTTGAGGTGTAATACTTATGCAACCACACAGAAAGGTTCGCACCAAAGAAAACAACAGAAAAAAAATTAAACTCAATCTCACTATCATGAAAACACTCAAATCAATCCGCACCGCAGCATTTGTTCTTGCTTTGTCAGGTCTGGCACTCACTTCCTGTAAGAAAGACAACCTTGAAGAAGGTAAAAATGATTCAACTTCTATGACTGAACTGTCGAAAGATGAAATCACTGTTGAAGAAATTTCCAATGATGCACTGCAGGATGTTGAAAGCGTGCTGAGTTACAATGGAAGCAGCTACAAATCAACCAGCAACCTGCCCTGCAATGCCACTGTTGACTCTACTTCCGTTGTCAATGATACCATTACCATTTACATCACCTACAACGGATTGTCATGCAATGGCCGCAAGTTCAGAACCGGCCAGGTACAGATCAGAAAGCAGGTCGGCACCCATTGGGGAATGCCCGGAGCCAGTGTTAATGTGAAATACATCAACTTCTCTGTTACCCGCGTACTTACGGGAAAAACCATTGTGATCAACAGCGACAAGACCTTCACCAATGTTACCGGTGGTTTCGTTTACATGCTCGGAAATTTCGGAATCACAACTGTAGTTCACCGGGTTAGCGGTCATATGGATATTCTTTTTGACAACGGCACCACCCGTTCGTGGAACGTTGCCCGCCAGCGCACCTATACCGGTACACCCGGAGAGATTGTGCTTACCGTTGACGGATTCGGAACATCGGGCGATTACAGCAATCTGGTTGTGTGGGGAACCAACCGTGCCGGAGAAGAGTTTTACACCCAGATCAATCAATCGGTGGTACACAAAGAGGTCTGCGACGGAAATCCGGTTAGCGGCATCAAGGTTCACCAGATTCCGGGCGTTGAGAAAAGTGCCACCATTACTTTCGGGTACGACAGCAACAACCAGCCTGTAACCAATGGTGATTGCCCGACGCACTACCGCGTTGACTGGCAGAATGGCACCTATACAGGCACCAGTTTCCTTCCCCTTCCCTGATCTTACTTCCGATTCTAATTCAGAGGCTGCCTTACAAAGCAGCCTCTTTTTGTTATTTTCTTTTCCGCGAAGTGATCGTTGCAAAATACCCTGAGGCTTGCACTTACCGTTCAGGTTAGAATGACCAATCAAACTTATCAACTACAATCCTGTTCATTAGGCTAAAAACCGTTATTTTGCATTGAAAAACAGTTAAAATGAAACGAAACCTCCTCCTGTTCCTGCTGATCCATGTTTTGCTTACCGGCTGCCGTGCCAATCCGGAGAAACAGCTGAACAACGGGATCAGTGCAGCATCTGTTATCCGCCTGATTCACAAAGGGAAACCTGTACTTATTCAGGATAAAATCATTACCGGTGACCTTGATTTCACCCGGTCAGGCAATACAGAGGTATTCAGTACATCACAGAAAACAGCCCGGATCAATGGCCCCGTAACCTTTCTGAATTGCATTTTTATGGGAAAGGTCAGCACTGTATCTAACGATGGGAAGATTACAACGACCAGCCATTTCGGCGGAAATGTATCCTTTGAAGCCTGTGACTTCAGGGGTGAAGCGGATTTCAGCAATACCACCATTGAGGGATCTGTGAACTTTACCGGGGCAATATTCAGGGAAAAAGCGATCTTCAACAACGTAACTTTCAGGGGACGGCACAACTATTTCACCGCTTTTGTCAGCGAAAAACATTTCTCGATGCAGGAATCGTTAATATCCGGAGAATCCGATTTCTTTAAAGCCAGGGTAACTGGGAAGATCACTTTTCAGGGCACTGTTTTTACAGGTACGGCAAGGTTCAGCGACATGGACTGCGATGGTAAGAGTGATTTCTCGCTTACCCGCTTCGGGAGTGATGCCCTCTTTACCTATGCCAACTTCGGAAGCGATTTCAGGATGGGCAATGTGGTGGTTTACGGGCGGCTCGACCTGATCAGCGTGCAGTTACTGTCGGCAGCCTGGCTCAGCAACAGCAGCTTTCACGGGGCAGTGAACCTCACAAAGTCTGTTGTCAATGGGAATTTCGACCTCAGTGGCAGTACATTCTTCAATGGTGAACCAATTCAGGATGAATTTGTTGTAAATTCTCCGGGCAGGCTCATCACCGATGGCTCGAAAATTGCTGTTTTCAAAGAATTCCGTAAAGACTGAAGAAAACTTTGTTATAATTTAAATTCAACCCGTTTCCATGAAAAATCTTTTTAAAAAACTGAGTGTGCCCATGTTCCTGATTCCTGTGATGGGCTTGTCAATGTTCACCTTCAACAGCTGTACCAAGGAAGAAATCACCCAGATTCTCAGTGAAATCCTGGTTGAGGCCATGGCCAGCTGGAATGCGGAAGATGAAGAGCTTGATGAGATCCCGCAGGACCTCGACATCAACGACAATACCGGGAGTCTGCCTTCCAGTGTTGACCTGAGCAGCAAGTTTCCACCCATCGGTGACCAGGGCGAGTATGGCACCTGCGTGGCCTGGGCAGTAGGGTATAACCTGAAGACTGCACTCAACGGCATCGACAACCAGTGGACCGCCAGTCAACTAGCACAGGCATCAAACCAAACCAGTCCGAAAGATGTTTTCTGGGCCATCCCCTCTGCCGAGAAGGGCAGCGATTGCAATGGCACTCAGTTTGAGTCGGCCATGAATATGCTGATCACCCGTGGCGGAGCTTCACTTGCAACTGTCCCTTACACCAGCCTCGGCGACTGCAGCCAGACACCCCCATCAGACTGGACTGCGGATGCAGGCAACAACAAACTGACCAATTTCCGTAAGATTGCCGATCAGAGCAATCCGGCTTCCATGACGGTTGAAAACTTCAAGGCCTACCTGGCCGAAGGCCGGCCCATCGCACTCGGAGCAAAACTGGGCGACCGCTTCATGCGCTGGAACAGCGATGCAGTGATCGACTACGACACCTACCTCAATCCAGGGATGCAACATGCCTATCACGCCATGGTTCTGGCAGGTTATGATGACTCAAGAAGTGCATTTAAGGTCATCAATTCATGGGGAAGTACCTGGGGCAATGCCGGTACCGTTTGGGTTGACTACGACTTTTTCCTGAGCAGTTTCTGCTTTGCGGCTTTCGTAGCTCAGAATAAAA
>ERZ1645192.4213-NODE-4213-length-11469-cov-7.365078_pt1 | contig 11469 bp, 11 predicted proteins | sample MGYA00575354_ERZ1645192 | MGnify/ENA primary metagenome ERZ1645192 (study PRJEB40844, sample SAMN11349763) | freshwater sediment metagenome | isolation source: river sediment | host: Sediment | place: India: Faizupur Khadar , New Delhi | collected 2017-02-21 ... | reverse complement strand
CGACGGACACAGTCGGCGTTATGTTGCCGGTAAGCGCCACCGAGCTGCTGAAACCGCCCGCGCCGCCTCCTCCGCCCACGCTCTGCGCGAGGATGCCCGCGGCGCTGCTCCCTGACGTGCTGATATCTCCCGTATTGACGACGCCTGCCTTTCCGCCCGCGCCTCCGGTACCGCCTGATCCGCCAATGGTCACCGCCGCGTTGGCCACGGCAATCGCCCCCGATACCCCCTATCCTCCCGCCCCCCCGCCCCCGCCCACGCTCTGCGCGAGGATGCCGTAAGCGTTATTGCCCTGGGTACCGATGGCACTTCCGCTCGTCACCGAAACATTGCCGCCGGACCCGCCGGACCCGCCGGACCCGCCGACTGCGACATCCACCGCAAGGGATCCGGCCAGGGCGGTGTTGGCCGTGATACTGAAGCCGCCCGCGCCGCCGCCCCCGCCCACGCTCTGGGCGAGGACACCCACGGAACGGTCTCCCGCTGTAGAGATTGCGCCTGTGCCAGAAGAAACGGTAACCGCATCGCCGTCACCCCCGCTGCCGCCGCTGCCGCCGACTCCCACGGAAACCTGATATATATTCCCGATGGAACCGGCAACGTCCGCGACCGTGAAGCCGCCGGCCCCGCCTCCGCCTCCAACACTCTGGGCGAAGATGGCGTGGGAATCCGAACCCTGGGTGGTAACACTGGCAGAATTGCTTACGGTAACCGCATCGCCGTCACCCCCGCTGCCGCCGCTGCCGCCAACGGTCACGGCCGCTGAGGCCGTGACACCCGCCGCCGTCACGGTAGTCGCGTAGCCTCCATGGCCGCCTCCGCCTCCAACACTCTGTGCCAGGATGCCGTGGGAACTGTTGCCGGACGTTGCTATCGTTCCACCCGCATTGTTGGTGACGACAACAGCGTTCCCGGAACCGCCGCCCCCGGCGGAACCGCCTATGGCAACGCTTCCCTGGAAACCGCCGGATGCCGCCCCACCCCCGTCGCCTCCGCCACCCCCGACGCTCTGGACAAAGATAGCAGCCGCACTCCCTTCGGACGTGGAAAGGGCCCCATTGTTTGTAACGGTCACAGCACCGCTGTTTCCCCCCCCTCCGCCGCTGCCGCCGATGGAGACGATCCCGCCTGACGTACCGCCTCCGCCTCCGCCACCACCGACGCTCTGGGCGAAGATAGCATTTGCGGCGCTCGAGATCGCGCCGCTGTTCATGATGGTGACACTGCCGCCGTTGCTCGCCATAGCGGCGCTGCCTCCGATGGAGACGAGCCCCGTCGACTGACCGCCGTCACCGCCACCTCCGCCGACGCTCTGCGCATAGATCCCGTGGGAATAGGCGCCGCTGACATTGATGCTGCCGCTGTTGACAACTCCCACGGTACCGCTTTGACCGCCGCCCGTCCCCGATCCGCCGATGCTGACGACACCGACCTCACTGCCGGCGCTGCCTCCGCCACCACCGACGCTCTGGGCGAAGATGCCGTGCGCAGACGTGCCGCCGGTTTGAAGCACGCCACTGGTCGTCACATCCACGGTGGCGCTGTCGCCGCCGGCCCCGCCCGATCCGCCAAGGCCGACAAGTCCCCCGCCCCCCCCGCCGGCCCCGCCGCCGCCTCCCACGCTCTGCGCCAGTATGGCAAACGCGCCATCCCCGTACGTGGTAATATGCGCACCCGTCTGATTGACAACAGAGACGTTCCCGCCGCTGCCGGCGCTGTTGGCGTCCCCTCCCCTGGCATAGACGATTCCGCTTGCCGCACCCCCCTGACCGCCGAAACCGCCGGCGCTCTGTGCCAGGATCCCGTAGGCGTCTTTACCCAGCGTCGTGATCGTACCGGCGCTCGTGACGGACACCGTGCCGCCGTCTGCCGCAGTACCGGCGGCGCCGCCCGTTGACCAGACCCACCAGCCGCCGCTGCCACCTGAACCCGCGTTGCCCCCGGCGCTCTGTGCCCAGATCCCGTAGGCGTTATTTCCCTGCGTTGTTATGGCCCATGTGCCATTGACCGTAACACTGCCCCCGGCACCGCCGTTGGCGCCCCCGGAACCGGGTGTCCAGAAAAACCCGTTCCCTCCGTTCCCTCCGTTCCCTCCGGCACTGATCGCGAGGATGCCATGGGAGCCCGCGCCCGACGTCGCGATCGTTCCGCTGCCCGCGACATTCACCGTGCCGCCGGCCCCCCCGGCCCCGCCGGGACTGGAACCGGCAAACGTCACCCCATTGCCGCCCTTGCCGCCGCCGCCGCCCTGGCTTATCGCCAGAATACCGAAGGAGTTTGCGCCTCCTGTCGTAATAGAGGTCCGGGAATTAGCGGTTTCTATCGTGTTGACCGTCGCGTCGCCGCCAGCCGTTCCGGCGCCTCCCGCGGTCGATCCGTGTACACCGTCCACGGCGTCTATGCCATCGGCCCCGGCGGTTCCCTGGCTATGAGCACCGATGCCGTAACTGCCGTTAACCGTGACAGTGATATCGCCCCCGCCGCCCCCGCCGCTTATAACCCCAGAGTTCAGAGAGCTGCCGTTTTTCAGGTTGACGCCCGGACTGTTCGCGGCCGGGTTAACGGGACCATCAAGCTCACGAATGTAGAGCGTTGTCACCGGCGGAACGTACAGGGTGCCGGTCTCATTGATCCCCGACGACTGATCGCCCGTACAGGTCATGTTGCCGCTTCCGTCGGGAATGCAGGCTCCATAGACGGGACCGGGAAAGGTCGTGCTGAAAATGGACGCCGCCATCATCATAATAAGTGACGACCAGCGGAAACAGAATTTCAATGTACCGACCCCACGGTGCCGAAACGGGCATATTGCGGGCCTGATCCTTGTCATCTTGTGCTCCTCCCTGGTAGATGATGGCCTGTGCACTGTCTGGGACCGAACGCAGTTTTCGTGCATCATGAGGTTGTATACCGGCCGATAAGGCGGCGTTTTAGTATCGCGCCCAGTTCGTCAATAAGGGTAAAAGGCTCTGATTCTCCCGAGCCGTCCAGGGCTTCAACAAGACCGCTGATCTTCCGCTCGTCTTGCGCATCGACCCGGTAGACGCGTACGATAAAACTCTCTGAGGTCGGTTGTTCCACCATAGTATTTCCGGATGCAATGGCGTGCCCGGCTGAGCGGCCCCGCCCTGACGACGCTGCCTTCATGACAGATCCTCCGTGCAACATGCTGTTCCTCCTCTCGACAGGAGGTGCGATACGGTTCAAGAAACATGGTTGGTATTCCCCGGGACGCTGTTCGAAGATGGGGACCGGACAGATTATACACGGCAAGCACCCACAGATTACCTACAGATTGCCGGGATATGTCAGGAAGCATGTTCATTGTGAGACCAAGTCCTGCTATAATTAGAGATAGACAGGGACGATACGTAAGGAGGGAAACGATGCTGAAACCAACGAAAATTCTGGTACCGACCGATTTTTCGAAAAGTTCGGACACGGCATTGGCACAAGGGTTGGATATAGCGGGGCAGTACCAGGCAAAGCTCTTTCTCCTTCATGTTATACACGAAGATATTTACCGTGCCGGGCTGGAACTCGCCTTCCTCGATGAGACGGCGCGGCATGATATCAGGGACCGTGCGGAGGATTGGGCCGAAAGGAGCTTGAAGGAACAGCTTGGCAATTTTCCGCAGTCTAAAGATGTTGAAGCGGTCCAACGTGTCCGCTGGGGAATTCCCTATGATGAGATACTGAAGGAGGGAAGGGAGCAGAAGATCGACCTGATCGTGATCGCATCTCTCGGGCAATCGGGCATGGCGAAATACTTTATGGGCAGCGTCGCCCGCAACGTCCTTAAAGGCGCCAGATGCCCCGTGCTGCTGACGAAATGAAAAGGAGGGCCAGATCGGCCCCCGTCATTTCTCATACGCCGGATGCGTCATTCATCGATTCCCAGACGATCTTTGTTATGTAGGTTATCTCTCTGTTCAGGGCCGTCTGTTTATTGGTGTAGCCGAGGTTGAACGTGCAAAAGGGGCACGGGGTGATCAGCTCCTTTGTTTCCATTTTTCCCAGGAGGTTTCTGGCGATATCGAATGAAAGCTCTTTGAATGCAGACCTGATCCCGCCGCCCGACCCGCAACAAAGGCCATTTTGCCGCGCACGTGGAAGCTCCTTGACCTCGATGCCGCACCATCGCAGCAATTTGCGTGGTTCCTCTGTGCAGTTTTCTACCCGGCCCAGGCGGCAACTGTCATGGTATGTTGCTTTCCTATCGATCTTTTTCAATAAATGGGGGTTACCTTTTATTTTGTCGTAGATCACCTGGACTATGTGTAAGACTTCGAGATCGATGGGACCGAGGACCTCGGGATAGAAATATTTGAAACACTTGAAACAACCGTTGCAGGGCGCAACCAATTTTGTAATGCCCAGTTCTTTGAAACGCTCCATGTTCTTCCGGAAATACTCCCTGGCCCGGGCGGTCTCACCGGATTCGTAGATGTACGTGCCGCAGCATCCTTCATCCTCGAGGATCATGAAATCAACACCCAGCTTTTTGAGCACGAGATAGGAATATTTCGATGCGTCTTTCACCAGATAAGAAGGCAGGCATCCCATAAACAACAGGGTCGCAGACGTATGCGGCTGAAAGGGTTCCGGAAGCCACTCCAATCTTTTGCCGGGATCACCGTTCACAGAATTTCCCTTTTCAAGCAAAGTCTCGATAACCTTTGTGTGGGCGGGCAGCGGGCCTTTGCCGCCCTCGACAATAGCGTTGCGGGTTTCGGCAACGATCCGGCTGATCTCGATCTTCTCCGGGCAGACCGTTTCGCAACTGCCGCATTTGGGGCAGTTGTATGAAGCCGTTACGGCGGTTTCGGTGATGTTCTTTTTTTCGAGGACCTCTTTGGCGATCCTCAGGCGGCCCTTCGGCGAAAATGAGAGGTTGCCCGTGACCTCATAGGTAGGACAGACGGCGAGACAGGCGTCGCAATCAGTACATTTGTTTATCTGCCCGAGCCACTTGTTCATGCGTCTGCCCTTTATATCTTTCATTATAACACGATTGTTTGATCCGGCCCCTGATGTCGATGAGAAACAACAGGCCCGGCTTTCCCGGGCGTTGTCTTTTGTGCGTGTGCGGGATATTATATGTGAACGCGCAACACGAACTGCGCGCGAACCCCCATAGGGGGACGTATCGTGTTCTGGAGAAAAGGAGCTCGCTGTCATGGACAACACATTCAAGGCTTCAGATGTTACAAAAGCCTTTCACCCCGACGGTTATCGTATAGATAAAACCGTATCTCCGCTGGACTTTTATACAAAATGGGAGATTTCGCCGGAAGGGATATGGACAAACCCGAAACCGGTGAGTTTTCATTCAATGCCCCAGGAGGGTTGGTACAAAGAGGAAAAGTGATAGCGGTGATCATCCATGGATGAAAAGCATAAGGACCAGGAACAGGTCCGGGGCGATTCCCTCCGTATGCCTGACCGGGACATATACAGGTTGGTTCTCAGGAACCTTCCCGTGGGGTTCCTGCTTGTCGACAAGAACGGCGTTATCCTCGATTTCAACGAAACGGCGCAAAGCCTTACAGGTTATTCCCGGGATGATGTCATCGGTAAATCCCACTTCGAGATCATTCATGGCTCGGAAGATCCGGAATCGTGCCCTCTGATCACGCATGTTTTGAAAGAACGGATGCCCTCAGTTGCATCCGAGACATTGTTGAAGACCAAAAAAGGCGAAAAGATCACGTTGCTCGTCACGGCCTTCCCGGTCTTTGACGGAGCGGGGAATTTCATCGGAGGGGTGGAATTCTTCAGGGACATCTCGGAAATGAAGCGGATGGAAAGGGAACGCAAGAATTTTTTCTCGATGTTCGCTCATGACATGAAGGGTCCCCTTGCCGGGATCGCGGGGCTTTTGGAGAGATTGTCCTCAGGGAAAGCAGGCCCTTTGAACGATAAGCAAACGGATTACCTTTCCACCGTTATGAAATCGCTGTCAAGATTGCAGGTCATGGTCGCCGAATTCATGGAGTTCTCCCGGTTGAATTCCGGAAAATACGATCCCGTCCCGGGCCCGTACAACATTAAAGAGGCCTTGCAGGAACAGGTCGAAGTGATAAAGGTCGCGGCAGGGAAGAAAGGGATACGTGTTTTCCTGGAGCATGTTCAGGAGGATATGCCGGTAATCAATGCCGACGGTGCGATGATCGACAGGGTTCTGGCGAATCTCCTGGACAATGCCGTAAAATACACCGACACGGGGGGAACGGTAACCGTAAGGCTCACCAGGGATGCGGAGCATCTCCTCGTCGAGGTCCTGGATACAGGGATCGGCATCGATGACAGTGACCTGCCGTGTGTGTTCGATGCGTTCTGCCGTGTGAGCCGCGAGAAGGAGGGCTCAGGGCTCGGGATGTCTATCGCACGGGCCATTGTGGAAGCCCATGATGGCACACTGTCAGTGGAAAGCGAACCGGGAAGGGGCAGCCGATTCTGGTTTGCCATTCCCATACAGTGAGGGACAACGCCGGGTACAATTTAAAACCTTAGAACGAACCCGACCCGCTGCCTGCGGACCGTAGTTCTATTTGTTTTTTTCCGTGGCTCCTTTTTTCTTCTCGAGCTCGCTAATACGTTTACTGATCTGGTCCATCTGCCGTTTCAACGTTTCCAGTTCATCCTCGCCGGCTTCCCGTGTGTTCTGTGTATCCATCGCCTGACTGCCGGCAAAACCGCCCATGCCGCCGCCACGACCCATGCCCATGCCGCCGCCACGACCCATGCCCATGCCGCCGCCACGACCCATGCCGGGAGTAAATCCCGGGCCGGAGCCCATTCGAGGGTTGGACTGCGCTGAGAAATTTTGTCCCATTCCATAATGATCGGCAACGTTGGGACCCTTTGCCGCGCGGTAACTGTCATTCCGGAACTGATCAACGACGTCCGTTACCATCCCCGAACAGCCTGTGACAACCTCGATCCCCGCAGCAGAGAGGACCTGGTACGCATTCGGTCCGCAGGCGCCCGTAAATACATGCGTGACTTCCCTGTCAGCGACCATCTGCGCGGACTGGATGCCCGCCCCGCCGCCCAGGGCTGCGTTGTGATTTTCAATTGCCTCAAAGCTCAGGTCATCGGTATTGACGATCAAAAAATACCGGCATCTTCCAAACCTTCCATCAATTCTCGCGTCGAGGGACGGTCCCTCTGACGTAATGGCTATACGCATGATACGCCTCCGTTTTTCCGGTTTCCGACAAAGGGAGGGGGAATTTGCGGTCAACGACCACCCCCCCTCGCTTTGCTCCCGGCGTTTTACCGTTCCCGGTTTCAGGCCTGTTTTTCCTCGAGTTCTTTAAGCTGTATGCGGATGCCTTCCAGCGCGTCTTCGAGGTACTCCGCCCGTGCCTTCAGGGCCTCTATCTCCTGCTGCCTACCGGCAAACGGCGTCGCCGCCGGTACATTATAAGGCCCGTCACAGGCAAAGGGGTTGCCCCATGCCGGCATATAACCGGCTGCTCTTTGCCAGCCTGTCAGGCCTGTTGCATAGAACCGGTTCCTGTGACCGCGGCCGCCGCCTGAACGTCCTGCGCCCCAGGTCCGGTATCCTCTTCCCCTGGCGTAGTTTGCATACCCGGGAATACCGAAACCTGTGCAGAAGCCCATTCCGCCTCCCGTCATCGGACCAAATCCACGAGGTCCTGTTCCGTCTCCACCTGGCATATTCGTTACCTCCTTTCAATGATGATCGGTTCAACTCACCGACCCTCGGCAGGCATAGCCTGCCCGGCAATTCATGAACTACCGGTCTACAGTTCTATCAAACTGCATCCGGCCGGCGTAAAGGTCATAATGCAAGATCGATACCGCACTGATCATAATGGTCCGGGTCCTGAATCTGTAAGGTTCTTCGGTCTCCCGGGAAAAATTGTGGATTAAGAATGTATTGCAGTATGCAATACTATAACGCATTAGTATGGACATAAGCACGATTATGGTTGTTACGACGGGAAAAGAGCGCGAAAGGCAAACAGCCGGTCTCGCGAATAAAGTCTGTAAAAGCCGGCTGGCGCACAACGAAGTAGTGCATGTTGCAATAATGTGCGGCGCACGCGGCCGCGGACCATGTTTTGTTCTGACCGGTGAATTATACTATAATTCAGGAGGTTGCCGCCGGTATCCCCGGGGGCTTGCCCGGATTGGCATGGCAATTGCTGCTAACAGGTTGGAGTACGATGAAGACATCCGTTGATTGCATCCCTTGTTTTGTGAGGCAAACGCTGGAAGCCGTCAGGTTTGTTTCGACGTACCCCTCTGTCCACGAGGGTGTCGTCCGCGAAATACTGCGGTGCCTGGCGAGGTTCGACTTCGATCAGCCGCCGCCCGTGGTTGGCCAGATGATACACCGCAGGCTCAGGGAACTGACGGGAAATCCCGATCCGTACAAGAGCGTCAAAGAACGGTATAATCGCCTTGCCCTCGAAATGCTGCCGGAACTCAGGGAACAGGTGAAACAACAGCCCGACCCTTTACTGGCGTCGGTCCGTCTTGCAATAACGGGAAATGTGATCGATTTCGCTGCGATAAGCGGCCTGACGGAAGATGGTGTCCGGTCGAGCATCTCCCGGGCCCTTGCGGAACCGTTTTCCATAGATATCGACCGCCTGCGCCGGGAGATAAAGCGGGCGTCGAGCATACTGTACCTGGCCGATAACGCAGGGGAGATCGTTTTCGACCGGCTCTTCATCGAGCAGCTCCCGACCGACCGGGTCACCATCGCTGTCCGGGGCCGGCCCGTTATCAACGATGCCACTCTTGATGATGCACGCGCGGCGGGCCTTGACGAGATCGCCAGGGTCATTCACAACGGTTCCGATGCGCCGGGGACCGTACTTGATGATTGCGATCTCACGTTTCAGGCGCACTTTAACGCAGCGGATCTCGTGATCGCGAAGGGACAGGGCAATTACGAAACCTTGAACGACGAAAAGAAAAACATTCTTTTTCTTTTCAGGATCAAGTGCGAAACGGTAGCATCCCGGACCGGTTTTAAGACGGGGACAAACGTTCTTACCGGAACCCCGGGAAAAAACGGATAGGAACGAGGGAAGGATCATGTCCGATCAGCTCGACGATTTTCTTAAAGAATTACAGGGCCAGATCTACGAAGAAACGCTCAGGGACTACGGGCAAAAGGCATTCGACAGGTGGATCGACCCGCCCTGTATGCACACCATGGAGAACCCCGACGCCCATGGGCGGATCACAGGTTCATGCGGCGATACCATGGATATCTTCCTGAAATTCAAGGAGGGAACGGTCAGTGAGGCTTCTTTCATCACGGATGGGTGCGGACCGAGCATGATCTGCGGTTCCCTCGCTGCCGAACTTGCCATCGGCAAAGACCCGGAAGAATTGAAAAAGATCACGGCCGAAACCATTCTGGAGGTTATCGGCGGGCTTCCCGAGGAAGACCAGCACTGCGCGTCTCTTGCTGCCAATACTCTCCAGATGGCCCTTTTCAGGTACCTCGATCAAGAAGCGTCCGGCCGATAAAGATGCGGCCCGCGGCCGAACGACAGGCATTGAGGCCGCATGTCGGGTTGCTGCTTAAGGAGGTCAATGGTGTCATTCGGATTCAGAGGGAGACACGGCCATCGCATGCGTGGAAAAGCCGTGCCTGAACAGGCGGCCGGACCGGACCGTTCACGCATTGCCGCACCGCGGCAATGCATATGTCCGCGCTGCGGCATGGTAACAGACAAGATCCCGGGGCAACCATGTTTCGTTACGGCCTGTCCCCGCTGTCAGGCCATGATGGCAGGGCGGTTCCCGGCAGAGCAGCAACGGGAACAAAGTCATGAAGAATGAGGAGGTAAAGGCCAATCTGGGCACAGGTCAACAAACGGCCCTTGTCGCCTCAGCGATCACTTTGACGCTCGCCGCTGTTAAAGCCCTTGTCGGTTACCGGTTCGGTTCTTCTCTCCTGGTTGCGGACGGTTTCCACACCTTTTCCGATTTCACCGTGATATTCGCCTCGTGGTTCGGGCTTTTCCTCGCCGCCCGCAAGAAGACGGAACGTTTTCCCTACGGCCTGTATAAGGCCGAAACTCTCGTCAGTTTCATCATCGGGCTCTTCGTGACCTGGGCCGGGGCCGAGGTGTTGCTGGAAGGGGTCAAAAAACTCGGCCCTGCCGTATCGACATACAATTTTCCCCTGCTTCCCGTCATTGTCTCGCTCATTTCGATGCTGATCGGATATTTTCTTGCCCGCAGGGAAGGGTCTGTCGGAAGAGCGATCAATTCCCAATCGCTCAAAGCGATAGCGCAGGATTCCTACCTGAACATAGCGGTTTCGTTCGCGGTCCTTGTTGGCATTCTGGCCGCATATTTTTCCATCCACTATGTGGAGGGGTCGCTCCTGATCACCATCTCCCTGTTCATCCTTAAACTGGGTTTTGAGACCATCTGGTTTTCCCTGCTTATTCTTCTCGATGCCAATCTTGATCGTCAGCTCCAATCGGAGATCACACGGGAGATCAGCACCATACAGGGCGTAACAGGGGTTCAGGGCGTCAAGGTAAGACAGGCAGGGCCTTTCAGGCTCGTGGAGTGCAATATCGAAAGCAATCCTGACGTGCCCCTTTATCAGGCTCATGGCGTGGCAGACAGAGTGGAAGACCGGGTCAAGGAAAGCTTCCCCTACATCGAATCCGTGTACGTGCACGTCGAACCCGGAAAAAACAGGACCGTCGTTGCCATTATTCCCGTAAAGGCCATCGAAGGCCTGGGCTCGAAGGTCCACGGTCATTTCGGAAGAGCGCCCTATTTCGTTGTCGTCAGGATTGGCGAGACGGGCCCCGAGATCGAAGACTTCTATTATAACGAACACCTGGAGAACAAGGGCAGCATCCATGTGGGTGTCAAGGTGATCAGGGAATTGACCCGATACGGGCTCAACACTGTTTTCACCTCGCAGATAGGGGAGATATCCTTTCATATGCTCAAGGATGCCTTCGTCGATATTTACAAGGCCCGCGAGAACGAAACAGTTGCGGACGTCATTGAACGCTTTCGCAGGGGAGATGGTGAAGCCCTGAGCGCCCCCACACACCCGGCAGAAAAATCGCTGGCTGAAGGGGTAATACGAACCGGCAAAGGTGAAGCCTGATGCCCTTCAGGAAGAGAGGCCGGTGTGACAACAAGCCGAAGGGTTCGCGAAAGATCGGGAATACCGGGCTGTCTTTGCTCAAGAGGTGTTTGCCCCCGTTTTAACCCGTATATCGTATGGCCATTATGGTTATATCATCGGACTGGTCCGCCCCCGATGCGAATTTATGTATCTTCAAAAGGGTGGCAGCCACCATCTGGTCGGCAGACGTGCCCATCGTTTCTTTCAGTGCGTCGACAAGCCTTTCACGGGTAAAGAAGTTGCCTTCTTTGTCCATAGCTTCCGTGACGCCGTCCGTCTAATGAAACATCACGTCGACCGCACCCAGGGAA
>ERZ1645192.4211-NODE-4211-length-11474-cov-9.891409_pt1 | contig 11474 bp, 9 predicted proteins | sample MGYA00575354_ERZ1645192 | MGnify/ENA primary metagenome ERZ1645192 (study PRJEB40844, sample SAMN11349763) | freshwater sediment metagenome | isolation source: river sediment | host: Sediment | place: India: Faizupur Khadar , New Delhi | collected 2017-02-21 ... | reverse complement strand
CGTCCAGGATGACGGTATGGGGGACTCCCCTCACCTTGAACCGCTTGAAAAGAACGTTTTCCGCATCCCGGTAGAACTGGATGGTCTTGATTCCCCAGGCGGAACGGGCCTTTTCCAGGACCCCCGCGTCGTAGCTTCCCGGGGCGAGGGCGATGAGGTTCGCACCCTGTAGCCTGGCCATGAGCGCCGCGTCGCTTTCGAGCTCGACGAGCTCGGTTCGGCAGTAGGGTCAGGTCGGGGTGAAAAGGACCAGGACCGTGGGCTTGCCCAGCAGCGCGGCGCCCTGGACGGAGGCCCCTCCCCCTACGGGTTCGAGGGTGGCGCCGGCAAGTCCCTCCCCGCCGGGCCTGCCGGTCAGGAAGAAGCCAACCGCGACCGCCGCAACCGCAATCGCCAGGATCAACCCGAGCCAACCGACTTTCGACATGGCGTTCCTCCTCCCAAGGGGGGAAATCTTCAATGCGCGTCCTTTTTGCGGAAATAGATCTGGGAAGGCCCCTTCTCGGCTTCCCGCTCGATCTCGTAGGCGTCCTGGTGGGCTTCGATCATCTTCGACAGCTGGGAATAGCCGTAGGTCCGGAAGTCAAAGGCAGGGTCCAGCCGCCGCAGGGCCTTGCCAAGGTCGGAAAGGGTCGCCCACCCGTCGTCCTGGACCACCATGTCGAAGCCCTGGGAAAGCAGGGCCCTGGCCTCCGCGGCCAGGTCGGGCTTCTTCGGGGAAACGGGTTCCTCGCGGGCTTCGCGCCCTGCCTGCCCCGATTTCTTGCCTTGCACGGCCTTCCCTTTCTTGCGGGGGGTTCCCTTCGCCTCCGTTACGGCCGGGCAGGTCTTCACGAGGTTTTCCGTGTAGACGAAGAGGTCGCAGGCCCGGACGAACGGCTCCGGGGTCTGCATCTTGCCGATCCCCACGACGAACTTGCCGTCCTCCCGCAGGCGGATCGCCAGGCGGGTATAGTCGCTGTCGCTCGACACGATGGCGAACCCTTCGACGTTGCCGCCGTAGAGCAGGTCCATGGCATCGATGATCATGGCGCTGTCGGTGGCGTTCTTGCCCACGGTGTTCTGGAACTGCTGCACCGGCTGGACGGCGTTCTGCGGCAGGTGCTTCTTCCAGGTTTCCATCTGCCGGCTCGTCCAGTCGCCGTAAACCCGCCGGATCGTGATCTTGCCGTACTTGGCGACCTCCTTGAGCACGTCCACCACGAGGGCCGGCTGGGCGTTGTCCCCGTCGATCAGGACCGCGAACCGGATCTCCGGGCTCTCCTTGGAGTTGTTCATCCTCTGCCCCCTCCCAGTGCCGCATCATTGCGCTGAACCCTTTATAACACGAAACCCCGGTTGGGAAAAAAGAAGGGGGCCCGGACGGGCCCCCTGTTTCGCTGGTCTTAGTTGTTGTAGCCTTCGGCCAAAAGCGTGCGTTTCTCGACCTTGTCCTCGCCGTCCTTGCGCCAGTAGATCCCGATCCCGAGGTAGGTCAGGACGACGGACATGATCGGGTTCAGGTAGTTGAGCATGGCATAGGGGGCGTAGGTGAGGGTGGGGACGCCCAGGACCGAGGTCTGGTAGGCACCGCAGGTGTTCCAGGGAACCAGCGCGGAGGTGAGGGTTCCCGCGTCCTCCAGGGTCCTGGAGAGCATCCGGGGCGCAAGGCCGGATTTTTCGAAGGTGGTCTTGAACATCCTTCCCGGGATGACGATGGAGAGGTACTGGTCCCCCAGGAACACGTTGGACACGATGGAGGAAAGGACAACCGTGCCGATGAGCCCTCCGGCCCTCCTGACGTTCCTCGTCAGCGTGCCGAGCAGCACCTCCAGGTAGCCGCAGCGCTCCAGGAAACCGCCGAGGGTCAGGGCGCAGATGACCATGGAGACCGACCAGAGCATGGACTGCATCCCGCCCCGGCTGACCAGCTTGGCGATCATCGTGCTGACGTCCTTGGCCAGTTCCGGGGCGATGCCGGCCAGGCCGTTCTTCGCCAGCAGTTCCCCAACGGCCGCCACGTCGGCGGCATCGGCGATATTCTGGCTCAGGGCCGCGCTGTAGCCGTTCTGTGCGATGTTCCAGAGATCCCCGATGCTGACGCCCTGGAAAATCGCCATGAAGGCGCTGACCAGGATGCCGGCGAAGATCCCGGGAAGGGCGGGCATCTTCATGACCGCCATGACGATGATGACCAGCGGGGGCAGGAAGCAGAGCGGGGAGATCTTGAACTCGGCGAAGAGGATCTGCTGGATCGCCTGGATGCGGCTCGCGTCCATCGCCCCGCCGGCGAACTTCATGCCCATGAAGGCCAGGATGACCGCGACGATGACATAGGTCGGGCCCGTGGTCCAGCACATGGCCTTGATATGGTCGAACAGGCTGGCCCCGGAAACGGCGGGAGCCAGGTTCGTGGTGTCGGAAAGAGGGCTCATCTTGTCGCCGAAATAGGCGCCCGAAATGATGACGCCCGCGGTGAGGGCCGCGGGCACGCCGAGGCCGTTGCCGATCCCCAGCATGGCGATGCCGATGGTGCCCGACGTCTGCCACGAGGACCCCGTGGCCAGCGAAATGATGGAGCAGATGAGAAGCGTCGCCAGCGGGAATATCGCCGGCTTCAGGATGAACAGCCCGTAGTAGATCAGGCCGGGGACGACCCCGGAGATCAGCCAGACGCCCACGAGGATGCCGACGCTCATCAGGATCATGTTCGCCTGCATGGCCGCCATGATGCTGCTGATGGCGTTCTCTTCCAGGTCCGCCCAGGGGATCTTCTGGACGAACATGCCCACGAGCGCCACGAAGATGGCCGCCGTGACGATGGGCATGTGGACTTCCGCCTGGACCTTGATGACGGCCCAGGAGATCAGCGCCGCCACGATCAGGAAAACGATTGCCGATAACGCCAGGCTTGGCTTTTGCCTTGAAACCGCCGCTTTCTCCTCCATGACTTTCCCACCTCCCGAAATATCAGGCTTCCACCCGTACCATGACCGATTCGTGGTAGCCTGTCACTGCCTTATAATACCCCATTAATTCACGGTCCAGTGCGGAGTCTCCCGTGTCGATTTTCAGGGGAGACCCTCCCAGCGCTGCGAGCTTGCCCTGGGTCGAGGCGATCCAGATGCCCTCCCTGTCCGCCCTCCGCAGGACTTCCGGGCTGAACTGCTGGTTGCCGCGGCCGAAAAGGAAACCCTGGCCCCCGATGGGCGTCACGACGATGCGGACGTTCCCCCCGGGCTCCAGGGCGATGAGTTCCAGCAGCCTTCTTTCGTTGCAGTCTTCCCCTACGAGTCGCCCGCCCTTGAAGGCATCGACCCCCAGCAGCGTCCCCTCGCGGCCCAGGAGCCTTTTCAGCTCGCGGGTCGTCGAACCTGGGCCCACCAGGGCCAGGACGTCCGGGGAAAGCCGTTCCAGGATGTCGTGGGCGATCGCTTCCTGCATCGCCTTCTCGCTTTTCGGGGTGCCGGCCTTCTGGCCCTGCATGCGCCGCCGGTCACCCGGGACGCTGAGGTAGCCGTAAAGGCGGGAGCGGACCTCTCCCCCCCGGAAGGCCTCCTCGTCGATGTCCATGACTTCCGCCAGGTGCAGGCGCGGGCGTTTTCCCCTCGCCAGGGCCAGGGCCAGCTCGCCGGCGTGGAGGGGCGTCGAGGCGAAGACGGCGGAGTGGATCTTCACCCCCGCCGGGATCCCCAGGCAGGGGACCCGCTCCCCGACCGCGTCGGCGATGTCCCGGGCGGTCCCGTCCCCTCCCGCGAAAAGCAAAAGGTCGACACCCCGGTCTGCCATCATCCGGGCCGCGGCCTTCGTGTCGTCAGGACCGGTTTCCGCCCCCGGACGAAGGTCGACCGTCTCGCAGGGCAGCCCGCAGGCAACCGCCGCGGCCTCACCCATCGCCCCCGGGCAGGTGAGCAGGCGGATCGAGTCCAGGGCAGGCAACAGGACCGCCAGGGCTTGCCCGGCACGGGCCGGGGCCAGGGGCACGGCCCCCAGCTCCCGGGCCCGGGCCAGGCTTTCCGCCCCGTCCGTCCCTTTCAGCCCCACCCGGCCGCCCATCCCGGCCACCGGGTTCACGATCAGCCCGAGCCTGAACATCCCGCCTTTTCCGGCTTAGCCCTTCTTCGGCTCGAAGTAGCCGTCGAAGCGCTTTTTATACATGCGCCAGGTGATCGCCCAGCGCTTCGGGTCGTCCAGGTAGTCGTGGTCGACGTGGTGGATGACGCTCCTGTGCGGCGCGTGCTTCAGCATCTCGGGGTCCGCGTAGGCCTCTTCGACGATGCGCCCCAGGATCGCCAGGTACTCGTCCAGCTCGTCCTTCGAGTAGGATTCCGTCGGCTCGATGGTGAACGGCTCCGGCACGATGAACGGCTCGTGGCTGCTCCAGATGTGCCCGGCGTAGTCGAAGATCCGGTTCTGGACCTCCGCGAAGCCGATGCCCGTCTCGTCCTTGAGCCTCTGGAAGCTGTAGCGGACCTGCTCCATCCGGTGTTCGCCCTCGGCGTACGGCGGGGCCCCGGCGCCCTTCATCTTCAAAACCTTCCGGAAGACGTAGTTGTTGTTCAGGATCGAGACCCGGGCCACCTCGAGGAGCCCCTCGGCACCCAGGTTCATGATCCAGGCGTAGGCCCGGACGACCGCCGGGAGGACGCCGTAGAAGTCCTTGATCTTGCCCACCGTCTTGGGCGGGTCGGTATCGAGGTAGTAGCGTCCGCCCTTCTCGCAGTGGCTCACCAGCGGGATCGGAAGGTACGGCACCAGGTGTTCGGCTACGCCGATGACGCCGCAGCCCGGCCCGCCGCAGCCGTGCGGCGACGAGAAAGTCTTGTGGATGTTGAAGAAGCAGAGGTCGAAGCCCGCTTCCTTCGCCCGGGTGATGCCCAGGATCCCGTTGGCGTTGGCCTGGTCGTAGCTGCAGATGCCCCCGTGGGCGTGCACCAGGTCGGTGAACTCCTTGATCCGGTCGTTGTAGAGGCCGATGTCCTCCGGGTTGGTGATCATCAGGGCGGCGGTGCGGTCCGAGACGGCCGCCTTGAAGGCCTCGAAGTCCGGGCGGCCCGTCACCGGGTCGGGGTAGATGGTGATGACCTTGAAGCCCTTGAGCTTCGCCACGGCCGGGTTGGACGGGTGCGAGAAGATCGTGGTGACGATCTCGTCCTTGGTGTCCTGCAGCCCCTGGTCGTCCACCCACGCCCGGATGATGGCCGCGATGCCCGACAGGGCCTGGGAGCCGCCCCCGGGGTGCAGGCAGAAGCGATCGAGCCCGGAGATCGACTTGAGCAGCTGCTCGGTCTTGTACAGGATCTCGAGCGCCCCCTGGAGGGTGCTCTCGTCCTGGAGCGGGTGGAGGTCCGCCACTTTCGGGGAGGCGGCCAGCTTGTCGTTCACCTTCGGGCTGTACTTCATGGTGCAGGTGCCCTGGCCGATGTCGATGTTGAAGTCGGCCCCGAGGTTCTCCTGGCTCAGGCGCAGGAAATGCTTGACCACCTTCATCTGCCCCATCTCGGGGAGGGCCGGGGGGGCGGCGCGGAGCATCCCGGCCGGGAGCGCCGCCATGGCTTCCTTCCCGGCGGCCTCGACTTCGGGGCCTCCCTCGGGAACGAGGATGCCGCGTTCGCCCGGGGCGGAGAGCTCGAAGATCACAGGCTCGTCCCAGCGGGCCTGGTGGAAGTCGCGGATCTTTTCCTTCATGTCCATACCCATGTCTTTTCCTTCCTTTCTCTTCGCCCTATCGCGCCGTCACGGCGGCGAGGGCGTCGGCAAGGGTGTCGATGTCGTCCTGGGTGACGACCTCGGTGAAGGCGTAGAGGGCGGACTGGCCGAGGGCCGGGAAGGCCTTCGAAAGGTCGTGGCCCCCGAGGATGCCCTTTTCGAGGAGGGCCTTGTTGATCTCCTTCACGGTCTTCCCCGTCCCGTCGAAGTTCACGGGGATCTCCTTGAAGAAGGCCCCGCCGATGGCCGGGACCCGAACGCCCTTGACGGCGCCGAGCCTTTTAACGGCATAGGCGGTCCGGGCCATGCAGGCCGTTCCGAGTTCCTTCATGCCCGCCGGCCCCATGAGGGAAAGGTAGACGGCCGCGGTGATGCCCCAGAGGGCGGCCGCCGTGCCGACGAATTCCTTGGCGTTCTCCCGCTTGGCGAAGGAGGTGCGCTCCCAGGCCACGTCGCCGAAGCCCCATTCCCTGTGGGAGGTGGGGGCGATGCCGAACAGGCGGCTGGGGTACTCCTCGATGAACTTCTCGTCGTCCGGGGCCCCGATGAACCCGCCCCGGGCGCCGCCCATGTGCATGTGCATGCCCAGGGGCTGGATGTCCCCGCAGGTGAGGTCCGCCCCGTAGTTGCTGGGGGGCGTGAGCACGCCCAGGGACGAGGGGTCGGCGTACACGACGCAGAGGGCCCCCTTCGCGTGGGCGGCACCCGAGATCGCCTTCCCTTCCGTCTCGATGAAGCCGAGGTAGGAGGGGTTCTCGAAGTAGACGGCCGCCACCCGGTCCGTCATCTTCGCCGCCAGGTCGGAACCGACCATGAGGCCGCTCTTCGGGTCGTGCCCCACCAGGGTCACCTTCATGTCGGGATGCAGGTACCCGGTGATGGCCGAGAGGCGGTCTGGCGAGGTGGTGTCGGCGACCAGGACCTCGTCGCGCTTCGTGATCCGGCCCGCCATGCGCAGTGCCGTGGCGGCCGCCTGGGAGCCGTCGTAGGTCGGGACGTTGACCACGTCCACGTCCAGCAGTTCCGCCATGAGGCTCTCGTACTCGAACAGCGCCTGGAAACGCCCGTGGTCCTCGTAGGGCTCGCCGGCGTAGGCCGTCAGGAACTCGCTGCGGCCGTTGACCTCGTCGCAGACGGCGGGAACGTGGTGGTTCCAGCAGCCGCCGCCCAGGAAGCACCTCAGCTCTCCGCTCGTGCGGTTCTTCGAAAGGATCCCCTCCACGTGGCGCTTCAGGGAAGCCTCGGACAGGAAGGGCTTCGGAAGGTCGAGCAGTCCCTTCACGCGAAGCGCTTCCGGGATGCACGCGAAAAACTCCTCGATGTCCTTCGCCCCGATGCTCTTCAGCATCTCGGCCTGGACTTCGGGAGCCGAGTTGGGGATGTACGGGTGCACGAATTTTTCGGACATGTCCTGTTTCTCCTCCCTTGGAATCAGGCGGTGCCGCCGCCGTCCACCACGAGGATGGACCCGCTGACCCACGGCGACAGGTCGCTCACCAGGAAATAGACCGCCTTGGCGATGTCCAGCGGCTGGCCGATCCGGTGGATGGGCCGTTCGGCGCTCTCCGCCAGCCACTTGTCGGGGTCGAGCCCCAGCTGGCGCCCCTCGTCCCGCAGGAGGGGCGTGTCCACGTCGCCCGGGCAGACGCAGTTGACCCGGATGTTCTGGGGCCCGTGGTCGATGGCCATGGCCCGCGTCATGTTGACCGTCCCGCCCTTGGCGGCGCAGTAGGCCACCGCCTTGGGGCCACCCTTGACGCCCCAGCCGGAGCCGATGTTCACGATGCTGCCGCCGCCCTGCTCCGCCATGACGGGCACCACGAACTTCGACACGAGGAAGATGCCCTTCAGCCCCACGTCCAGGACCAGGTCCCACTCTTCCTCCGTGAGGTCCACCACCGTCTTGCGGCGGATGACCCCGGCGCAGTTCACCAGGGCGTCGATGCGGCCGAAGGCCTCCTTCACGCCCTCGACGGATTCCCTGCAGCTCTTTTCGCACCGGACGTCGGTCTTGAAGAACCGGGCATCCCCGCCCAGCTGCCCGGCCGCGGCGGTTCCCTTCGCCTCGTCCACGTCGAAAAGGGCCACGGAAGCCCCCATCTCCGACAGGAAACGGGCACAACCGAAGCCGATCCCGCTGGCCGCCCCGGTGACGACGACGACGCGGCCCTTGAGGCCCAACCCTTCACAATCGCAGCTCATTTCCCCCATCCCTTCCCTTCATATTCAAGTCTTTGTCGCTCGATCTAGGAGTAGAGTCCGGCGGTCTCGCCGCCGTCGATGCGGATGTCCGCCCCCGTGATGTAGGCCGCGTCGCTCGAGGCCAAAAAGGCGTAGAGCGCCCCGATCTCCTCGGGTTCCGCGTGCCGCTTCATGGGGATGCCCTCGTTGACCTGTGCCAGCTGTTCCGGCGTGTACTCGGCCTTCTGCATGGGCGTCAGGACGTAACCGGGACAGACGCAGTTCACGCGGACGACGGGGGCCAGTTCCAGGGCCATGGTCTTGGTCAGCAGGATGACCCCGGCCTTCGAAGCGTTGTAGTCGGCATACCAGCGGTGCCCTTCGGTGCCGTTGGACGAGGCCGTCATGAGGATGACCCCGCTTCTTTGGGCCATCATCCGGCGGGCCGCCTCACGTGCGCAGAGGAAGATCCCCCTGAGGTTGATGCCCAGGACCTTGTCCCATTGCTGTGCCGAGATGTCCACGAAATCCGACCGGACGCTGATGCCGGCGTTCGCCACGAGCACGTCGATCCCGCCGAAGAGGCCGTCCAGCTCACCGAAAGCGTCCAGGACCGATTTTTCGTCGCTGACGTCGGCCACCAGCCCCCCCTCGAAAGCGGGGTTCTCCGCCAGGGCCTTTTCCAGCGCCGGCCGGTTCACGTCCAGTATCGCCACGCGCGACCCCTCCGCGGCGAAGCGGACCGCCGTGGCGAGGCCGATCCCGCTGGCCGCTCCCGTCACAAGCACCCTTTTTCCCGCAAGGTCTTCGTAACGAGCCACAAAAATCCCTCCTCTGAGATACAATATTGCTAGCTTACAGTGTTTATTGTAGGTCAATTGACAGGGACCGGAAGCCAGCATAGAGTGTACCACAAATTGAATGCATAGTATACTATGTATCCTTTGGAGGCGAGGCCCATGAAGTCCATCCTGGTCACCGGCGGCCGAATCTGGACGGGAGACCTTTCGCAGCCCTTCGCGGAAAGCCTTCTCGTCGTCGGGAACCGCTTCGCTGCGGTTGGCCCGAGGGAACACGTGACAACCCATCCCCGCGCGGCTGACGCCTTCCACGTCGACCTGTCGGGAGAGGGCGTCGTGCCCGGTTTCACCGACGCCCACGTCCACCTGGCGGGACTGGCAAGACAAAGCTGGGAGGTCAGCCTGGAGGGCAGCCTGTCGATCGAGGAGGCTTTCGCCCGGATCCGGGCCAGGGCGAAAGAGGTCCCGCACGGGGACTGGATTTACGCCGCGGGGTTCGACGAGACGAAGTGGCCCGTGCAGGTCCGGCCCACCCGGGAAGACATCGACGCCCTGGGCCTGCCGAACCCGGTCCTCCTGAGGCGCATCTGCGCCCACGTCCACGTAGCCGGCAGCAAGGCCATGGAGAGAGCGGGCGTCCTGAGCGACTCGGGCGTCTTCCTGGAAAACGAGGTCCAGCCCCTGACCGACAAGATGAACGACGAGTCCAAAGGAAAAGCCCTCTCCGCCGAGACGCTCGAGAAAACCTGCCGAAAACTGGCGTCCTGGGGGACCACCTGCGTCCACACCTGCAGCGCGGCGAGCTACGGGCTGGAAGAAGACCTCTCCCTCTACCAGGAGCTTTTCGACCGGAACGACCTCCCCGTGAGGATCGTCTCCTATCACGACTCCTTCCCCGGCTACAAGGTGAAGAGCGGTTACGGGGACGACTGGATCCGCTTCGGCGGATTCAAGGTCTTCCTGGACGGCTCCCTGGGGGGCAGGAGCGCGGCCCTCACGGAGGAGTACGCGGACGCCCCGGGCCAGAATGGGCGGCTGAACCACGACAGCGAGAGCCTCGACCGGCTGCTCGAGGAATCGTTCCGGCGGGGCATCCAGGTCCAGGTCCACGCCATCGGGGACGCGGCCATCGACCAGGCCCTGGAGGCCTTCGAGCGCTTTGCCGGGCGGAAGAGCCCCCTGGAGTTCCCCTTCCGCCTCAACCACGTGCTCGTCACGCGGCCGGACCAGTTCGAGCGCCTGGCGCGCGTGCGCCCGGCGTGCGACATCCAGCCCATCCAGGCCGTGAGCGACATGGACATGGCCCCGGCCCGCCTGGGCAGGCATCGGAGCGCGTCCGCCTACGCCTGGAAGACGCTCGAGGGGCTCGGGCTCCTGCTCACCGGGTCGAGCGACGGCCCCGTCGATACCTCCAACCTCTGGATCTCGGTCGATGCGGCGGTCAACCGGCGCAAGCTCGACGGGACCGGGCAGGCCTGGAGGGAGAGCGAACGGGTCAGCCTCGACTCGGCCCTGAGGCTTTTCACCGTGAACCCCTACAGGGTTATCGGCCAGGGCAAGCGGATCGGGCGCATCGCCCGGGGGATGTCGGCCGATTTCTGCATCCTCGACCGGGACCCCTTCTCCATCCCCCCGGAAGACCTTCACAAGGTCCTCGTCGAAGGGACCTTCGCGGGGGGCCACCTGACCTGGGACAGGACCGGCGGCCTGCCGGAAAGCCTAAACCTCTAGAAAAAGGAAGGGGGTGGCCGGGCGAGGCGCTATTCCGACAAAGGCGCACGGAAAGCGGGGGATCCGCACTCCGGGGATCCGGGCCATGAAAAAGAGAGGTGGAGCGATAACATGAAGAAAAAATTCCTGCTTGCCATGATATTCGTCCTTGCCATCGGATCCATCGCCTGGGGTGCCGCCCCGATCAAGATCGGGTACATCGCGCACCTGACGGGTGACGCCTCGACGTGGGGAACGCACGAGAAGAACGGGGCCATGATCGCCATCGACGAGATCAACAAGAAGGGCGGGGTCCTGGGCCGGCCGCTGGAGCTGATCGTCTACGATGTCAGGGGGCGCCAGGAGGACGCGGTGAGCGCGGTCCGGCGCCTGGTGACCATGGACAAGGTCGTCGCCATCGGCGGGTCGAACTGGAGCGGGATCAACCTGGCGACCTACCCGATCGTGGAGGCGGCGAAGGTACCGCAGATCGGGACCTTCCCGACGAACCCGGCGGTGACGGTGGACCCGGCCACGGGGAAGGCCCGGCCCTACGGATTCAGGATCTGCTTCACGGACCCGTACCAGGGCAAGGTCATGGCTCTTTACCTGCTGAAGAAGGGAATCAAGAAGGCGGCCATCATGCGGGACGTGGGGAGCGACTACTCCGAGGGCCTGGTGCAGTATTTCACGGATAACTTCACGAAGGGCGGCGGGACGGTCCTGGGCCCCTTCGCGTACCGCGCGGGGGACGTGGACTTCCGTGCCCAGATCACGAACGCGAAGGCCAGCGGGGCCGAAGCGCTGGTGATGACCTCCGGGACGTACAAGGAAATGGCGCTGCAGATCAAGCAGGCCGTGGAGCTTGACTGGAGGCCGACCTTCATCGGCGGGGACGGCTACAGCCCGAACATGTACGAGATCGCGGGGGACGCCATGGACGGGAGCTTCTGGACCTACCACATGAGCTTCCAGGATCCGCTCCTGGCCCCCCTGTCCGACAAGTACGAGAAGAAATACGGCGTGAAGCCCACCGAGAAGATCAACATGGTGGCGGCCTACGACGTGATCTACTGGATCGCCGACGCCATCAAG
>ERZ1645192.4204-NODE-4204-length-11486-cov-10.614119_pt1 | contig 11486 bp, 11 predicted proteins | sample MGYA00575354_ERZ1645192 | MGnify/ENA primary metagenome ERZ1645192 (study PRJEB40844, sample SAMN11349763) | freshwater sediment metagenome | isolation source: river sediment | host: Sediment | place: India: Faizupur Khadar , New Delhi | collected 2017-02-21 ... | reverse complement strand
CGATCATGATCCTCATCGTCAACGAGAGAAAGCTCGAGATCGGGATCCGCCGCGCTGTCGGGTCGCGCAAGCGCGACATCGTGCTGCAGTTTCTTATCGAGTCTTCCATCATCTCGCTTGCGGGCGGCATGATCGGCGTCTTTTCGGGGGCCCTGATCAGCGTCATCCTGCTGGGCGTGCTCAAATACCCCTTCACGCTATCCCTCACCGGCCTTTCGATCGCCTTCGGCGCCTCCGTCCTCGTGGGGGTTCTGGCGGGCATCTACCCGTCGAAGAAAGCCACCCAGTTCGAGCCCGTGGACATCCTGCGCACCTAGCCTGCGGCCCCTCTTTTTCGTAGACAATTTTTCACGGAGGGATTATTCTTCGGGCCCTCGTAAAAGATGGATGCTGGGAAGTTGTGAAGCTGAGAAGGTTGGAGAAAGAACATGGCTGAGATCAAAAGCACCATCGACTTGATCATGGAGCGGACGAAAAACCTCTCCGCAAGTGAGGAGGAGCGCGAGGCCTGGCACCGCAAGGAACGTGAAAAGCACATTCGGGGACTCATCCAGCGGCTCCTGGACTACAGCCTGACCCTCGACGACGTGAAGGATGACCTGGAGAGGGAAAAGAAGGCCGGCCGCGCCGCGGAAGCCCTGGGCACCCTGAAAACCGCATTGGCCGAACACGTCGACCCCGGTTCCGACAACGAGCGCCTCTTCCGGATCGTCAGCGAGCTGGCCGGAACGCCCGAAAAGAGGCTGCAGGAAACCCTTCAGTCCTGCCAGGCGGAGTTTGATGCGAATAAGATCGCCCTGATAGAGCGGCAGAGGGGGGAGCTGGAATCGGCGGGCATCGCGGGTACGGCCGTGCTGCCCAACCCGGAAGCGGACCCGCAGTGGAAGGCGCACAAGGAACAGATCCAGGCTGCCTGCACGACGCGCTTCCTCGCGGTCATAAATAGTTGAACCAGAACTCCTTGATCATCTTGAAATTCTTTTTCACGTTCTCGCGCCCGGTCACCACGTCCCCGTGACCCGGGCAGAGGATGTCCGCGTCGAGCTCCGCCAGCCTCGTGATGCTCTCCTTGAGCTGCTTGCCCGACCCGCCGGGCAGGTCCGTCCTGCCGATGCTCTGGCTGAAGACCACGTCCCCTGTGAAGAGCACCTTCTTCTGCGGCCAGTACAGGCAGACCGACCCCGGGGAGTGGCCCGGCGTCAGGATGACCTGCAAGGCCGTGTCCCCGATCGCCAGATCGCCTTCCTGGAGAAAAAACGCTGGCTGGGGCATTTCCGCACGCGCCCCCAGGTACTGCAGGACGAAATCGTAGTCGATGCGGCTCATCGCCCACCGGGCGGAAGGGCCGAAGGAACCCGCCGTTTCGAGGTGGTCGGGGTGCCCGTGGGTTACCAGGACGGCGTCGATCTGCTCCGGGGCGAGGCCGACCCGCTCCAGGCCTCTGCGGACATGCTGAAAGAGGTGGCGGTGGCCCGGATCGATGAGGATCTTCTTCGATCCGTCGATGAAGAAGCTGTTGCAGTTGTTCTCGCTCGCGCTCTGCCAGATGAACCCGTAGAGGCCGTCAATAATTTTCATCGCTGCTTCCCTTTTTCTCCCTTGCTTGTCATGAAGCAAGGCCCCACCGCATAGCATTATGAAGTCAGGAAGTTATGAAGAGCGGAAGTTAGAAGTGGATGAAAGATTATTCTGATCCGCTCTTTCTGGTTCTCCGGCGTGACGTTCCCGGATCGGACAGCCCCCTACACCTGCCGGATGAGCCCCAGGACGTTCCTGCTCACGATGTTTTCGAAATCTTCGTCCTTCAGTCCCAGGTGACGGACCTTCAAGAGCTCGCTCGAGGGAATGCCGAAGGGGAAGTCGCTTCCGAAGAGCAGCTTGCGGCTGCCGTAGCGCTGCAGGAAGATCTGCATCTCCCGGGTCGACGCGAGGGCCGTGTCGGCGTAGACCGTGTCTGCGTCCCACACGCCCGCCTCGAAGAGCGCGTCGAACCCGCCGTTGAGCCCCCCGAGGTGAGGAATGATGATCGGGGTGCGCCCGGCCACCCGCTCGATGAAGGTCAGGGTGTTCCGGAAGGACTCCTCCAGGACGACGGGAAGCCGCAGCCGGTAGATCTCTTCCAGGAACGCCTCGCAGGCCGGGTCGTCATAGTGGTAGACCGGCTCGTATTCGTGGCGGTGCCACTTGATCCCCCGGTAGCCTTTCTTCAGCTCTCCCTTTCGGAAATCGTTCCAGACGAAGTAGTACGCGTGGATGCCGGGGTCCCGCTGCTGGATCTCGAGGAGGTACTCGTTGGCCATCTGCCGGCAGGCAACCCAGCGGGCGTTGTCCTCGAAGTCAACGTCGTATCGGTCGTAGATGTCCTCCACGGGGGGATAGAGGCAGGCCCCCTGGATGCCCGCCCGGTCCAGGTAGGCCCGGATCAGCTCGATAGGCTGGTCCGCATTCTGGATTCCGCAGTGCATGTGGGAGTCAATGATCTTCATGGGCCCGTCGTGCGTTCTGTGCGGCCACGAGCGCCCTGACACGCTCCAGGTCCGCCGGGGTGTCCACTTCGATGGAGTCGAACTCCGTCTCCACCACCTTGATCCGGTGCCCGTGCTCCAAGGCCCGGAGCTGCTCCAGGGCCTCCAGCTTCTCCAGGGTTCCCTGGGGGAGTTTCGTGAAGGCGATCAGGAAAGACTTTCGGTAGGCGTAGATGCCGTGGTGTTTCCAGTAGTCGGCCTTCCCGCCCCGGTCCCGCACGAAGGGAATCGTGGCTCGCGAAAAGTACAGGGCGAAGCGGTCCTTGTCGAAGACGACCTTGACGGCGTTGGGGTCGGACACTTCTTCGTCCCGGCGGATCCGGTAGATCAGCGTCGAGAAATCAACCGTCGAATCCTCGAGGAGCGGCTGCACGACCTCGTCGATCTGGGAGGGCTCGAAGGTGGGCTGGTCGCCCTGGATGTTGACGACGATGTCCGTGTCGGCCAGGCCCAGCGTTTCCACCGCCTCGGCGATCCGGTCGGTCCCCGAAGGGTGATCCGGAGAAGTGAGGATGACCCGCCCGCCGAACTTCTCGACGGCCTCGAAGATCCGCCTGTCATCGGTGGCCACGGCGGCCATCGAGGCGGTCTTCGACCGAAGGACTCGCTCGTAGACGTGCTGGATCATGGGCTTGCCGAGGACATCGGCCAGCGGCTTTCCCATGAACCTCGAAGACTGGTACCGCGACGGGATGATGACGACGACCTTCATGTTCTTCGACCTTGCCGCTGTTGCCTTTTTCTTTTCCAGCGGTCCAACACCGCCTGTTCGCAGGAAGAATCCTGCTCAGCGCGTTTCGTCAATTACTCGGCCGCTACAAGTAAGGATCGGCCTTCTTCAGATGTTCCTGCACGTAATCGGTTACGGCATCTTCCAGCGACCTGCACCGGACGGGGCATCCTGCCTTGCGCAGCTTGTCCATCTTCGCCTCCGTCACGTACTGGTACTGGTCCCGGATCTCGAGGGGCATGTCGATGTACTCGATTTTGGGCTTCACGCCCGAGGCCTGGAAGACAGCCTTTACGAGATCGTTCCACGTGCGGGCCTTGCCCGTGCCGAGGTTGAAGATGCCCCGGGCCTTCGGGTTCTGCAGGAACCACCACATGACCTCGACGCAGTCCTTCACGTACACAAAGTCCCGGATCTGCTCGCCGTGGCCGAAGCCTGCGCGGTGGGACTTGAACAGTCTCACCTTCCCCGTGTCCCGGATCTGGAAGAAGGACTTGCGGACGACGCTCTGCATCTCGCCCTTGTGGTACTCGTTGGGCCCGAAGACGTTGAAGAACTTGATCCCCACTACCTTGCCCAGGAGCCTGTTGCGCATCACCCAGAGGTCGAAGAGCTGCTTCGAATAGCCGTACATGTTGATGGGCTTGAGCTGCGCGCTGACCCGGTCGTCGTCGGAGAAGCCCAGAGAGCCGTCGCCGTAGGTCGCGCCGCTCGAGGCATAGAGGAAGGGGATCTTCCTCTCCACGGCCCAGCGGGCCAGGGCGCAGCTGTAGTGGAAGTTGTTCTCCATGAGGTAGTCGGCGTCGCGCTCCGTCGTCGAGGAGCAGGCCCCCATGTGGATGACGGCCTTGGCCTTGAAGGGGAGCGTGCCCTCGCAGAGCATCTCGTAGAAGGCGTCCTTGTGGATGAAGTCGGCGTAACGCCGCTTCACGAGGTTCTTCCACTTCTCGGAGGTTCCGAGCGAGTCGACGATCAGGATGTCGTCGATCCCTTCCCGGTTGAGCTTCCAGACGAATGCATTGCCGATGAACCCGGCCCCGCCGGTGACGATGTACATGGAATCCCGCTCCTTGGCTCTAGATCGCCTTGACGGCTTTCGCGGCGGCGGCCGCGATCTGCTCGACGCGCCCGGCCGGCATCTTCACGGGGATGGCCATGAAAAGCGTCCGCGACAGGATCTCCTCGGCCTTCGGGTAGAGCTCGCGGCCGTAGGCGGCCTTGCCCTTGTAGGACGGGTCCGCGAAGGGGTACCTGGCGGTGCAGGCCGTGCACTTGGCGATGAAGTGCTCCCAGTTGGGCAGGTAGTGCCAGAAGTTCTCATAGAAGTACACGAAATCGACGCCGTTTGCCGACATGGCCTTCTGGAACGCCTTCGTCGCCGCCGCCGAGGGAAGGCTGAAGGCGATGAAGGTGCCCGTGTCGCCTTCCGGGTCGGGGATCGCGCGGAACCGGATGCCCGGCACTCCGCTGAGGGCGCCTCTGACGGCGGCCTTGTTCTTCCGCTGCTCGCCGATGATCGTGTCGAGCTTGCGGAGCTGGGCAAGCCCCAGGGCTCCCTGGAGCTCGTTCATGCGGTAGTTGAAGCCCAGGATGAACCGGCCCTCCATGGCCCTTGTCACGTTGGGGTTGTGGTCGTGGCCGTGGTCGTGGTACCAGTCGGCACGGTCGTAGAGTTCCTTGCTGCTGGTGACCACCATGCCGCCCTCGCCCGTCGTCATGGTCTTGTAGTAGTCGAAGCTCAGGATCCCGGCGTCGCCGAACGTGCCCAGCTTCTTCCCCCGGAGGCTCCCGCCGGCGCTCTGGGCGTTGTCCTCGAGAACCAGCAGGTTGTGCTTTTTCGCGACCTCTACGATCCGGTCGATGCGGGAAGGCGCCCCGCACATGTGCACCGGGACGACGGCCTTCGTATACGGGGAGAGACGCGTTTCGATGCTGTCGGGGTCGAGATTGAGGCTCTCGTCGATATCACCGACCACGGGAACAGCCCCTGTCTCCAGGACCGCCTCGTAGGTGGCAATGAAGGTGAAGGGCGGAACGATCACCTCGTCCCCCGGGCCTACGTTCAGGGCGGTCAGCGCCACCTTCAGGGCCGCCGAACCCGAGGTCACCCCCAGGGCGTACCCGGCGCCGAGATACCGGGCGAATTCCTGCTCGAACTGGCGAACCTTGAAGACGCCCTTCCGTTCCTTGTCGTGCCCGTATCGCATCAGGACGCCCGTTTCCAGCACGTCCATCAATTCCTTGATTTCCTCTTTTCCGATCAGTTCTGAACCGGCCATGTCTAGCTGCCTCCAGTTTCTCGTCAATGTTTGTTGATATCGTTATGAACAGACCAGATCCGGCCTTCACGAAGTTAAGATGTGGAGAAACACCTTCTTTGTCTTACCTTCTTCTTCACAGGGCTGTTCTGTAAATTGCGATCGCATCCTCGAGGGTCACCTTGCGGGGATTGTTCTCGAGGGGCCGCGTGACCGTCATGGCCACCCGCGCCATTTCGGGGAAGTCCTCCTCGGGGATCCCGAGTTCCTCGAGTCCCGTGGCGATGCCGCAGTCCTCGATGAGGACGTCGACGGCCTCCACGGCCAGCATCGCCGCGTCACGCACGGAGAGACCTTCCGTGTTCTCCCCCATGACCTCGGCTACGAGGGCAAACTTCTCCAGGGCGCCCGGCAGGTTGTACTCCATGATGCGGGGAAGCATCAGGGTGTTGGCAACGCCGTGGGAGATCCCGTACTTGCCGCCCAGGGGATAGGACAGGGAGTGGGCAGCCCCGACACCGGCGTTTGCCAGCCCGATGCCCGCATACAGGCTGCCCAGCATCTGGGCTTCGCGGGCCTCGAGGTCCTTGCCGTTGTGGACGCAGGTCCTCAGGTTCTCGGCGATGAGCCCGATGGCCTCCAGCGAGAACATCTCGCTTGCAGGACTCGCGATCACCGACGTGTAGGACTCGATGGCGTGGCACAGCGCATCCATGCCGGAGGCGGCCGTCGGCTGGGGCGGCAGGCTCACGGTCAGCTCCGGGTCGAGCAGCGCCAGATCGGGGTACATGAAGGTGCTGTTCATCCCCTCTTTCTTCTGAAGGTCGTGACGGACAAAAACCGCCGTGAAGGTCACCTCGCTGCCCGTGCCTGCCGTCGTGGGAACCATGATGGTCGGAAGGCCCGGCCCCGGGACCTTGTTGAGGCCCAGGAAGTCCTTCGCCCCGGCGCCGTGGGCCGCGACCACGCCGACGGCCTTGGCCACGTCCATGGCGCTCCCGCCCCCGATGCCGATGACAATGTCGCACTTGCCCTTCAGGGCGAGTTTTGCCCCTTCGTCGGCCTGCTCGAGAGGCGGCTCCGGCTGAACCTTGTCGTACAGGACGGCTTTCATGCCCTCCCGTTCGAACATCTCCATCACCTTATCGCGCATACCCAGCTTCGCCAGGTTGCCGTCCATGGCGATGAAGGGCTTCTTCGCTCTCATGTCCCGAATCTGGCCGGCCAGCCCGGAGAAGGTGCCGCAGCCGAATACGATCTTGCGTGCTCCTGTGAAGGAAAAAATCTTCTGCATGAATCAATCCTCCTGCAACCCCCTTTTATGCTTATGGAATTCCCGAGGGCGCTTCGGAGAAGAATGGCGCAGACCGCTGTCGAAAGTCAAGGATTTTGTTTCCCGCAGAACCAGTCGAGCTGGCGGCAGAACCCCCGGATGATCTTCACTTCCCTGGACCGCAGCTCCACCCGCGAGAGGAAGCGCCGGATGTTTGTCATCCAGTATTCGGGGTTCTGGGGGTTGATGAACCCGATACGGAGACTCACCTCCTTGATGTGCTCGTACATCCCTTCGAGTTCCCCCGACGAGGCGAGCCTCGGAGCGAATGTCCGTTTGTCGGAAGCGGCCGTGAAAATCTCGTAGCACAAAATCATGACGGCGTGGGAGAGGTTGATGGATCGGAAGCGCTCCGAGACCGGGATGTGAACGAGCAGGTGACCGTAGCGAAGCTCCTCGTTGGTGAGTCCCGCATCCTCGGCGCCGAACAGAAGAGCGACGCTGTTCTTCTGCGAGATCTCCACGAGTTTTGCCGCCGCTTCGCGGGGTGTCTGGAAGGCGGGCCTGGAGCGGCCCACCCGCGCCGTCGTCGCCACGATGTACTGAAACCCCGACAGGACCTTTGCCAGGTCGCGCTCGTAGCGGATGCGGTCCACCACATCCGCGGCCAGATGGGTCGACATCTGCCGGATCTTGTCCTCTTCGTAATCGGTGTCGCTGACGACCAGGATGTTCTCGACACCCATGTTTTTCGCGCAACGGGCCGCGGAACCGATGTTGCCCGGATACTTGGGCCTGTTCAGGACGACGGTGACATTTTCCAGCAGGACGCGAGCGGCCATACGCGAAACCTCTTTCAAGCGTGGCGCGAGTGTACCATAGATCCGCGACACGATTCCTTCTTTTTCGTTGCGGCTCCCCGTGCTGTCTGCTAATCCACTGGTCAGGATCTCGGCGACGGATGGATGGATATGGAAAACGACTTCAGGCGGTTTCTGCTGACGGCGGCGGCGGATCTGGGGATCGATCTCCCGGAGGAGCGTCTCGTTCTGGTAGAGTCCTATAGAGAGACCTTGCTGCAGTGGAACAGCAAGATGAACCTCGTGTCCCTGCGGTCGGAAATCGACCTGCCGGTGAGGCACGTCATCGATTCTCTCACCCTGTTGCCTTTTCTGCCCGGTGGAGCCGTCCGTCTCCTCGATATCGGCTCGGGGGCCGGTTTCCCGGCGATTCCCCTGAAGATTTTCCGCACCGATCTCCACGTCACCTTGCTCGAGGCTTCGCGAAAGAAGTGCTCTTTCCTCAAGGAGGTCATCCGCAAACTGGGTCTGAAGGACATCACGGTCATCAATTGCCGCCTCGAGTCGCTGCCCGAGAGTTCTTCCTTGCACTCTTTCGACGTGATCGTATCGCGGGCAACCTTCAAAATGAAAGATCTCGTGGAACGCGCCCTTCCTCTCCTGAATCCGGGCGGAATTCTCGCAGCCATGAAAGGCCCGGGCCTCGAGCAGGAGATGGCCTCCCTGAATTCGTTGAAAACGCTTCAATTTCGAATTGTTAAAGACTTTTCGTTCTCCCTTCCCCTGACCGGTGACCGGCGGCGCATCGTCCTTGTGGATAAACCCGGGTGAAGCGTACAGCTCATGGATCGTAATGATATGATTTTATTTGCTAATTTTGTTATTCCGCCCCGCCAAAAATTCCTTTGAAAAACCCCCTTTTTATGTTAGCATCGACCAATTTCATCCAGCCGGCAAAACATCCTGTTCCTGCGATAAAGCATGCGAAAAATCATATGTATCGCCAATCAGAAGGGAGGGGTCGGAAAGACCACGACAGCCATTAATCTGTCATCGTCCCTCGCCACAGCGGAGAAAAGAGTCCTGCTCATCGACGGCGACCCTCAGGGCAATACAACGAGCGGAATGGGAATCGATAAGTCTGCGATTGAAAGCAAGAATCTTTACCATGCTCTCATCGGCCGCTGTAGTCTCGAGGAGGTTATCGTCAAGACCCAGATCCCGACGCTCGACGTGGCGCCCTCAAACCAGGATCTCGTCGGCGTGGAAATCGAGTTCGTATCCCTCGAGGAGCGGGAAAAAAAACTGCGGGTCCTTCTGGCCAATCTCCAGACGGCCTACGACTACTGTATCATCGACTGCCCGCCTTCGCTGGGCTTTCTGACACTGAACGCGCTGGTGGCATCGGATTACCTGATCATTCCGCTTCAGTGCGAGTACTTCGCCCTCGAGGGACTGGCGCATCTGCTGAATACGGTGAAGCTCGTGCGAGCCAGAATGAACCCGTCACTGTCGCTGGGGGGAATCCTTCTGACCATGTTCGATGTCCGCAACCGGCTTTCTCACAGGGTCGTCGAAGAGGTCAGAAATCACTTCAGCGGCAAGGTGTTCAAGACGGTCATTCCGCGCAATGTCCGGATATCGGAGAGCCCCAGTCACGGGCTCCCGATCATTCTCTACGACGTGAAGTCCCGCGGGGCCGTAGCCTACATGGACCTGGCCCACGAAATTCTCTACGACGGGAGAGCCTAGGATGATCAAGAAAAACTCGCTTGGAAAAGGACTCGGCGCCATGTTCCCCGACCTGCTCGAGAAAATCGGGGACAAGCCGGTGCTGCTGACTTGCGGTATCGAGGAGCTGGTCCCGAATCGCTACCAGGCGAGGAAGGATTTCGATCCCGAGGAGCACAAGAGCCTCGTGGCCTCCATCCGGGAAAGCGGGATCATCCAGCCGATCGTGGCAAGGAAGTTCGACGGCGGCTACGAGATCATCGCAGGAGAGCGGCGCTGGCGGGCCGCACAGGAGGCGGGCCTCAAGAACGTGCCGGTCATTGTCCGGGACGCGGCAGATCAGGATGCCGCGGTCTTCTCGCTCATCGAAAATCTCCTGCGGGCCAACCTGAACCCCCTGGAAGAGGCCGAGGCGTTTCATCGGCTTACCCATGAATTCGGCCTGTCCCATGAGGCCCTGTCCACAACCGTCGGCAAGGATCGTTCCACGGTGACCAATGCCCTTCGCCTTCTGAAACTGCCGAAGGAGATCCGCGAGGCCATTGCAAAAAAGAAACTGACGGCGGGACACGCAAGGGCCATTCTTGCACTGGAGACCGCCGAGGAACAGAACCGGCTGTTCAAGGCGATCCTCTCCAAGGGTCTCAACGTGAGAGAAGCCGAGGCGTTTGTACGGGGAAAAAGAACACGGAAGGCCGCACCGAAGATCTCCGGTCACGATGAGCACCTGGCAGAGCTCGAAAAACGTCTTTCCAGAAGACTTGTGACACGGGTGAGCATTCATACCAGGAAACGTGGGGGCGCCATTGAGATTCGTTTCGGATCCCCTGACGAGCTTGACAGGTTGCTCGACGTCCTCCTGAAGCCGTGACAATGGGTCAAAATCCGGCGTTTTTTTTCATCAACGATTATGCAGTCATAAATAAAAATGCGTTCTTGAGTTCAGGATATCAACAAATGTTCACACGCTGTTTATAGGACAGGAACCCTTGGAAGCTTATTGGAATAAATGCGTTGATATCATTAGAGAAAAGGTGACGAAGCAAAATTTCGACACTTGGATCAGTCCCGTGAGAATTGTCTCGCGGGAAGCCGCGGGGGTCGAGCTTTCGGTCCCGAACCGGTTTTTCAGGGACTGGCTGACGGACCATTTTATGGACATCATCAAAGATTCGGTCTCATCTGTGGCAGGCGTTGCGATGACCGTGCGGTTCAGCGTCGACAGGGTTCCCGTTCAAAGAAAACCGGCTGCTTCAGAATCTGTTCCCGCCGAACGGCTGATGAGCATCGAACCGATGGAAACATCCATCAAGATCCACCCTTCGCTCAACCCGAATTACAACTTCGAACGTTTCGTCGTCGGTCCCAGCAACCAGTTTGCCCACGCTGCGGCGGTCGCCGTTGCGGAGGCGCCGGCGAAGAACTACAACCCCCTCTTTATTTACGGGGGGGTCGGTCTCGGGAAAACACACCTCTTGAACGCCATCGGACTTCACACATTCAGGCTTGTCCCGTCGGCCAATATTCTCTACGTCTCGGCCGAGGAGTTCATGAACGAGATGATCAACTCGATCCGCTATGACAAAATGCAGAAATTCAGGGAAAAGTACCGGAACATCGACTCGCTTCTCATCGACGACATCCAGTTCATAGCCGGAAAGGAAAGGACTCAGGAGGAATTCTTCCACACCTTCAACACCCTGCACGACTCGGGAAAGCAAATCGTCGTCACGAGCGACAAGTTCCCGAAAGACATCCCGAACCTGGAGGGAAGGCTCCGTTCCCGATTCGAGTGGGGACTGATCGCGGACATTCAGCCGCCGGAGATTGAAACCAAGGTCGCCATCGTCGACAAGAAGTCCCAGGAGAACAACATCTCCCTGCCGAAGAACGTCGCCTACTACATCGCCTCCAAGGCGGAATCGAACATCCGCGAGCTCGAGGGGTTCATCATCCGCATCGGCGCCTACGCGTCGCTGACGGGACGGGAAATTGACATGGATCTCGTCAAGGAAGTGCTGAAAAAATTCTTCAAGCAGGGCGAGAAGCCGGAAGTGACCGTCGACGAGATCATGAAGACGGTGGCTGCAAAATTCAACATTAGAATCGCGGACTTGAAATCGCAGAAAAAGAACAAGAACCTCGTGATCCCCCGGCAGATTGCCATGT
>ERZ1645192.4203-NODE-4203-length-11487-cov-8.871326_pt1 | contig 11487 bp, 10 predicted proteins | sample MGYA00575354_ERZ1645192 | MGnify/ENA primary metagenome ERZ1645192 (study PRJEB40844, sample SAMN11349763) | freshwater sediment metagenome | isolation source: river sediment | host: Sediment | place: India: Faizupur Khadar , New Delhi | collected 2017-02-21 ... | reverse complement strand
CCCTCGGGACAAAGATGATTGACCCTCCGGTTGTTGCAAGGGCAGAGAAAACAATCACCCTGGCCGTAAGGCTCGGACTGCTGCCTGAAAAGTGGATGGAGGAAGAAAAGGATAAAATTTAATGCATACCCGGTCATGAAAATAGTCGAAAACGCAGCCGGCCGCATGGTGCCGGATGAGATAAACGGAAAAGAGGCCGTGCCATTCAAGGGTGTCGGCAAACACCGTCCCACCGGGAGAAAATATGCTCCTTCGATCCCTACCTGCATAGACTATCCTGAAGATAATAACAAGGTCATCAGTTCTCTGAGGGAGGCGCTTGTCCGCTGCGGCCTGAAGGATGGCATGACTGTCTCGACACACCACCACCTCCGTGACGGCGACCTGGTAAGCAACCAGATCTTTACAATAGCTTCAGAGATGGGGGTAAAGGACCTCGTCTGGCTGCCATCTGCATCCTTCCCCTGCAATGATCCTGTCATACAGTACCTTGAAGACGGCACTGTGAACCGCATCGAGGGAAGCATGAACGGTCCCCTGGGCATGTTCGTGTCAGAAGGTAAGATGAAGGGCACAGCTGTTCTCCGGTCCCATGGCGGACGCGTGCAGGCGATACAGGACGGAGAGGTAAAAATTGATATTGCCGTGCTGGCTGCACCCGCCGCTGACTCCTTCGGCAATGCCAGGGGAACGGGCGGTCCATCAGCAACAGGTGTAATCGGCTACGCAAAACCTGATTACCTCAACGCAGAGAAGGTAATAGTAGTGACCGACAACCTTGTTGACCTTCCCTGCTGGCCTATGGAAATTGAAGGGAACTATGTCGACTATGTGGTTGTTGTTGACAAAATTGGTATTCCTGAAAAAATTGTCTCGGGAACGACACAGATCACCAAGAGTCCTGACAGGTTACTGATTGCAGAGCTGACAGCATCGTTCCTCGAGAAATCCGGGCTGCTTCGCAACGGCGCAACAATGCAGGCAGGCGCAGGCGGCACAAGCCTCGCAATTGCCGTCTTTGTGCACCAGATGCTGAAGAAGAAGGGTTGGAAATTCAGCTTCGGCTTCGGCGGCAGCACGAAATACATGGTTGACATGCTCGAAGAGGGCCAGATGGGAGCTATTCTTGATGCCCAGGCTTTTGACCTTGATTCGGTCAGGTCGATCGAAAAGAACCTGAACCATATTCCCTACCCGGTTTTCAACGCCTACAACTATCACTCAAAGGGCAACCTGACAACCATGATGGACATCATGATACTGGGAGCCACAGAGATAGATACAAACTATAACGGTAACGTCGTCACCCACTCTGACGGCCTGCTGCTGCACGGTATCGGCGGCTGGCAGAACTGCCTCCACGCCCGTAACGTGATAATACCCGTTCCGCTGTTCCGCGACAGGATCCCGGTGATTGTAGACCGCGTGACCACCCTGTGCGGTCCCGGCGAACTAATTGACGTGATAATTACAGAAAGGGGTATAGCAATCAACCCCCGCCGTCAGGACCTTATTGACTCCGTCCGCGGCAAGGGCCTTCCGCTGGTGACAATCGAGGAACTGAAGGAGACGGCGGAAAAGATATGCGGGAAACCTGAAAAGGCTGCCTTTGACGACAGGGTTGTTGCGGCAATCAAATGGGTTGACGGTACAGTGATTGATGCCGTTAGAAAAGTAAAAAAGTAAATTGCCTTATATGGAAATGAAAAGATACAGGTGCCCGGTCTGCGGATATATCTATGATCCCGCTGCAGGAGACCCGCACAGCGACGTTGAGCCGGGTACGGCTTTCGAAGACCTTCCTTCGGGATGGGCATGCCCGGTGTGCGGTGCACCACCGGATGAATTCGAGGAGTATATCTAGACCTCTTCTTCCGGGATGTGCCTGAGCACATCGATGAGGAGATCCCAGAACATCTGGACTGTCTCTGTCTCGATCCTCTCTTCGGGAGTATGTGCTCCCTTGATTGTAGGACCGAACGAGATCATATCTATTCCCTTGTACTTTTCGAGTATCAGACCGCACTCAAGACCTGCGTGTATCGCCTTCACCTGCGGCACTTTTCCGAAAAGCTTGCGGTAAGACTCAATCATAAGTCTCAGGATGGCAGAGTTCATGTTTGGCTGCCAGCCCGGATAGCCATCGGAATGGGTCACTGTTGCACCGGCAAGGTCGAAGCTGGTTTCTGCCTTCATCGCAGCATAGTGCTTCGCCTCCTCGGAGGAACTGCGCTGCGTGGTCACAACGTGAATCATATTGTTGTCGGTCAGCCTGATTGTCGCCAGGTTGCTCGATGTCTCAACCAGGTCCGGAATCTCCTTTGACCACCCTATAACACCGTGAGGTACAATACTCAGTGCCCCCAGCAGCCTGTGCTGTGTGGCGCCGTCAAGTACAGTCTCCGGCACGTCTGCCGGGGTGGCTGCCACCTTCAGCTCCGGCTCAAGTGAGCCAAACTCATCCCTTACAAGGGTATTGTATGATGCCGTGTCAGCCAGTATCTTCTCCTCATAGGCTGGATTGAAAGTCACTGTGACAAATGCTTCCCTGGGAATTGCATTCCGAAGGTTGCCGCCTGAAAAGTTGCTGATCCGGATGTCATATTTCCTTTCCAGATCCTGCAATAGCCTGGATATGATCTTTATTGAGTTACCATAACCTTTGTGTATCTCATCACCGGAATGACCGCCGTGGAGGCCGGTTACGGAGATGTTCATGGCCCTGTGACCCGAGGTCACCTTTTCAGGTGTGAAGGGCAGCATCGCCTGAGTGTCAATTCCACCGGCACAGCCGATAAACAGGATACCTTCATCCTCAGAATCGAGGTTAAGGAGGATTCGCCCTTTGAAAAAGTCAGGCCGCAGATTTATTGCCCCTGTCATCCCTGACTCTTCATCAACGGTAAACAGGCACTCGATGCGACCGCATTGCAGGTATGGATCAGTCAGAACTGCCATCTGGGCAGCAATGCCTATCCCGTCATCTGCTCCGAGGGTGGTGCCACTGGCTGTCACCCACTTGCCGTCTACAACAGGAATGATTGGATCTTCATCCCAGTTATGAGGATGAGAGGCATTCTTTTCACCTACCATGTCAAGATGACTCTGCAGAACCACTGTCTGCACCTTCTCCTTGCCCGGGGCGGCTTCCCTTACTATGAGTATGTTTCCAACGCTGTCTTCCCTTGCTTCCAGATTGTGCTTCCGGGCAAAGTCAAGCAGATATGCCCTGATCCTTCCCTCATTCTTCGACAATCTGGGTATCCTGCAAATCTCTTCAAAGTAACCCCATACTTTCCTTGGCTTCATCTCCCCCAGTTCGCCCATGCTCTTCTTATTCTTTAAGTTGTGCCGTTTGGCGGCAAATATAGTTTTTTTCCGTTGCAACCTTTATGAATTTTACCTGCTGAAACTCTTTTTTTTAACACAATAAAAACTATATTTTTACGGGAAACGAAATACACAGATTAACTGATACGACTATGGCAAAACGTACTATTGTGGCCCTGCCCGGAGACGGCATCGGGGTTGTTGTTCTGAAAGAGGCAATCCGCGTACTTGATGCGGCTGGTTTTGATGCTGATTACGTATACGGGGATATCGGATGGGATTTCTGGTGCCGTGAGGGCAACCCTCTTCCTCAGCGTACAATTGACCTGATAGCTGAACACAAGATCGCACTGTTCGGTGCCATCACCTCAAAACCAAAGGATGATGCAACTGCAGAACTGTCTCCGGCCCTGCAGGGTAAGGGATTCACCTACAGCAGCCCCATCGTGGGACTGAGGCAGCACTTTGGCCTCGACATCTGCGTCAGGCCGTGCCGCAGTTACAGGGGCAACCCGCTTAACTTCATCCGTCGCGGAAAGGACGGTAACCCTGAAGAACCGATGGTAGACGTGGTGATCTTCAGGCAGAACACTGAGGGTCTCTACGGCGGAGTGGAGTGGTCAAATCCTCCGCAGCAGGTCTATGACGCACTGATGACACACCCAAAATTCCGGGACAACTTTGGCTGGTGCCCCAAGGAGGAACTGGCTGTCTCCACCAGGATCTTCACAAAGAAATACACAGAACGCATTGTGCGGGCTGCCTTCGAACACGCAGTGAAATATGGATACAAATCAGTCACTGTCTGCGAAAAGCCAAATGTGATCCGTGAGACATCCGGCCTTATGTGGAAGATAGCCAAGGAGATGCAGAAGAATGAGTTTCCCGGAATACAGCTGTGGAACACAAACATTGATGCACAGATGATGTGGCTGACCAAGAACCCGGAGGATTACGGTGTAATTGTGGCCGGCAATATGTTCGGAGACATAGTATCAGATGCATTCGCAGGACTGATCGGCGGTCTGGGCTTTGCCTGCAGCGCCCAGTTCTCCGAGGATGGCATCGGCGTATTCGAGCCTACTCACGGCTCAGCTCCCAAATATGCAGGATATGAGGTATCAATAGTGAACCCCATCGCAATGATCGAATCGGCCTGCATGATGCTTGATTATATTGATGAGAAGGGCATTGCAGCCCGGATCCGCAAGGCAATTGCCGAAGTCATCGAAGAGGGCAGGGTGAAGACCTATGACATGATGAAGATGACCGGCAAGCCCGAAGTGGTGACAATGGGTGCGGCTTCAACCGTACAGATGACAGATGCCGTAATTGCACGTCTAAAGTAGAAAGCCATGACCGAGGAGATAAAAAAACTCTGGCCTGAGCTGGAATGGATCAGTGACCCCGATCTCAGGGAGAAAACCGCCCGGACATGGGAGGTGGCTCTGGAGCGAAGCGTTCTTACAGCTGACGACCTCAACCGCATTCCGTTTACTCTGCTCTGCGGACCGGAGCTGAAGGTCACATTCATGGATCACAAGCGATGCGTTGTGCATGTGGCACGGGATGCCGGAATGAAGATGAACGAATTTTTCCGCAATGACCTGCCGGTCAATATGGATGTGCTGATCTCAGGCGCTATCCTTGCCGATGTAGGCAAGATGCTGGAGTATGAACTCGATGCATCGGGTAAAGCTGTGCAGGGAAAGTATGGCCAGTATCTCAGGCATCCGTTCTCCGGTGTCAGCCTGGCGGAAGAGTGCGGTGTGCCTCCGGAAGTATGTCATATAATAGCGGCCCACGCTCATGAGGGCGACCTGGTGAAGCGCACAACCGAAGCCTACATAGTGCATCACGCAGACTTCATGACATTCCTGCCATTCAAGAGCAGACTCATCGTTTGATGAGTCTGCTTCTCAGGCTCCAGTCTTCAGTCTTCAGTCTTCAGTCAATCAATTAGTTGCCGACTGCCGACTGAGGACTGCCGACTTATTTATTGCCTCCCATCGCCTTCCTGACATTCTCATACCCCATCTTATCCACCTTCCTGTCATAGGTCATCAGGCCATTTGTCTCAGTCTCAACGTCCGTAGTCTGGGTATAGACTGTGGCGCTAAGGCCCTTCTCTGTCACCATCTGCCGCACCAGCGCATAGAAATCTTCATACTTCCTCAGCAGCGCTGTGCTGTCACCCATCTTTTCATAACCCCAGTTTTTCTGTTCCCAGGTATGCCCCTGTACCGGTAACCCCAGCCCTCCGAACTCACCGAGCACAATGGCTCTTTCCTTCTCAGGATCAGGGGATACAGGCTCCGGATAGTGGTGAATATCAAGTGTGTGACCGGTTCCGCGGTCGGTCCACCCCGAAGTGCTGTTGACAAGCCTTGTGGTGTCCAGGGCGGCAACATAATCTGTCACCCCCGGGGTATCCCATTGTCCCCATCCTTCATTATAGACCACCCACATCACAATTGAAGGATTATTGAACTTTGTCTCTATCATCCTTGTCAGTTCAGTCATGAAGAGTGCGGAGTCAGACGGACTCTTTGAGATGTCCGGCTTTTCACCCCAAATGTAATCGTCACCGCTGGGCATATCCTGCCATACAAGCATTCCCATGCGGTCAGTATGGTAGTAAAACCTCCGGTTCTCAACCTTTACATGCTTCCTTAGCATGTTGAATCCCATCTTCTTAAGCATTTCAATATCATATCTCATTGCCTCGTCTGAAGGGGGTGTGTAAAGGCCGTCAGGCCAGAAGCCCTGGTCAAGAGGGCCATTCTGCCATACGAATTTGTTGTTGAGCATGATGCGGGTGAAGCCGTCGGCACCAACCCCGAGTGATATCTTTCGCATTCCAGCATATGATTTGACCTTGTCTGACACCTCGCCACCGGTGATCAGCCTGACATTCAGATCATAAAGGAAGGGGTCATCAGGGCTCCACAGTCTTGTATCAGGTACCTTGAGGGTAAGCGACGAGCCTGTTAACCCTGAGACTACATCCACGGTCTTTCCATCCATGATAAGTGTCACTTCGGCAAGTGACGGTGCCATATCCACCGGCGGACAACCCTCCGGACCCTGGCATCGCTCTTCGATAACGGTCACAGTGAGCTCGCTCCTGTCAATATCCGGAATAATCCGCAGATCGCCTATCCATGTCTTTTCCACCGGCTCGAGCCATACACTCTGCCAGATTCCGCTTGTGGGTGTATACCAAATTCCTCCCGGCTTCAGTACCTGTTTGCCCCTGGGCTGGCGGCCCCTGTCGGTAGGATCAGTCACTTTTACAACAATGCTGTGCGTCTTTGTATCTGCAAGAAAGGGAGTGATATTGCAGGAGAACGGATCATATCCGCCACGGTGGCTGACGGCAAAATTATCGTCGATCCACACTGTAGTCTCCCAGTCCGAGGCTTCAAAATTTATTATGATCTGTTTATCCTTCCATCCTTTTGGGACTGTGAATTCCCGTGAATACCAAAGAGCCAGTGAGTCGGTGATGCGGGCCTTTACGCCGGAGAGGGCTGATTCTGCGGGGTAGGGGACAAGTATCTTCCCCTGTGGGGCAGGACGCTCGGCCTCCTTTGGACAGATCGCATAATCCCACAGACCGTTAAGGCTCATCCATTCAGCCCGCTCCATTGCCGGCCGCGGGTATTCCGGCCACGGGGCCGCCGGGTCAATACTCTCACTCCAGGCCGTAAGGAGTGGATTTTCAGCAGGCTTCCATACGGATTCCTTCTCACTGGTGCAAAACGTCATCACTCCGGTGATGACAATGAGTACCGGAACAAATAAATACTTCATATCGGATTTTTTTGCGGATCAGCCGAGCTTCATCTTCTCGACCTCTTCCATGTTGCGTTCGTTGTTCACGATCTTTCCCATCGGCGTGTAAAGCCAGTCAATCAGATCCTGATACCTTTCGGTGATCTTGCCCCTGACAATCTTCATCGTTGAGTTCATCATGCCGTTGCTCTCATTGAAGCTCTCATTAAGCACTCCCAGTGCCACCGGCAGCCATCGGTGCGGAAACATGTGACCGTACTTTCCATTGATGCGGTACTCATTTACCTCATTTTCAATGAGATTAAGTACGGCTCTCTTACCTTCCTCTGTTGTGGCTGACATGTTCCGGTCTTCAAGGTAAACCTTCAGCGCATGCTGGTTCGGCACTATCAGTGCCACAGTGTAAGGTTTCTGGTTATTGTAGAGCATGCACTGGTCAATGTATTTCGACTGTTCGCTGATGGCTTCCTCGATACCTTCGGGACTGAACTTCTCGCCGTCGTCAGCAATCAACAGGCTCTTGAAACGGCCAAGTACATAAAGGAACCCGTCCTCACTCATGTATCCCATGTCACCGGTGTAGAGCCAGCCGTCACGGATTGCATCCATTGTGGCGGTTTCGTTCTTCCAGTAACCGTGCATGACGTTTCCGCCGCGGATCACTATCTCACCCTTCTGGCCTGTGGGCAGTTCATTGCCGTCATCATCACATATCTTAAGGTCCATGTTGTTTACAAGGTATCCTGAGGATCCGAGCTTGTGCCTGGCTGCCGAGTTGGAGGAGATGATAGGTGATGCTTCCGAAAGTCCGTAACCCTGATACATCGGCACCCCGATTGCATAGAAGAAGCGCTGGAGCTCTATGTCGAGCAGTGCACCGCCTCCGATGAAGAAATCGAGTTCACCTCCGAATGCTTCTCTTACCTTGCTGAAGAGTATTTTGTCAAACAGCCTCAGAAGCGGTTTCTTCAGCTTCTGCACACCCAGCCCCTTGTTGTAGCCCTCCTTATTATAGGAGTATGCCATCCTCAGGGCGAAGTTGAAAAGAGCCTCTGTCATATTACCCTTCTCCTTGATCCCCTTCTCGATATTCTTGCGGAAGTTCTTTGCCAGTGCAGGAACGCTCATCAGCAGATTTGGCTTTATCTCCTTCATGCAGATGGGGATATTGCGCAGTGTCTCCATCGGGGTCTTTCCAACCTTCACGGAGGCTATGCTGGCTCCCTTGCCCATGAAGGCGTATATGCCTGCCGTATGCGCAAACGAATGGTCCCACGGCAGTATAAGCAGTGTCTTGTAATACTGCGGTATATCCATCAGACTGTATGACTGGTAAACGTTTGTCACATAGTTGCCGTGGGTCAGGATGATCCCCTTGGGATCTGCCGTAGTGCCTGATGTATAGCAGATATTGGCATAATCTGAAGGGGTGATTGAAGCCGTAAACTCCTCGAAGCTCTTCCTGTTGGCAGGAACCTCCAGCCACTCACGCCCTATTTTTCTCACCTCGTTGAAATGGACCTGGCTATCTGAATACTCTTCCATGGGATCCATGAATATGACCTTTGTTATCTCAGGACAGCGGTCTATCACCTCAAGTATCTTCGGCGCCTGGGTGCTGGATGTGATCACCATCTTTGATCCGGAGTGGGTCAGGCGAAACCTGATCTCTTCAGGATTCAGCTTGATTGAAAGCGGTACATTAACCCCGCCTGCATACAGTATCCCAAGTTCTCCGATAACCCAGCTGTTACGCCCGTCAGCGAGAAGGCTCACACGTTCGCCCTTCCTGATGCCAAGCTGCATCAAACCGGCCCCGAACTCGTGAACCTGACGCCTTGTCTCCTGGTAGGTGGTGCCTTCATATTTCTCCTGCAGCTTCTCCCACAGGTAGATGTTAGTCGAATACTTTTCAACATTTTCTTCGAAGAACCGGATTAGTGACTTCATCTCTCAGTTTATTAAGTGTAAAAAAACGCGATCTAAGATAGAAAAAGAATTGGCTTGCATGGACAGGATTCCGGATTATTCATTGCATTTTTGCAATGTATACAATACCTTTAACAAGGAAAATAGTGAAAAACTGTTATTTATGAAGAGAATACCGCTACTATTGCTTGCAGCCGTGCTGCTGCTAACCCCGTCATGTGATTTCATGAAGAGCATCAACCCCTTCGGGAAGAAGTCCCGCGAGGCTGAGGCTCTGCGGCAGCAGCAGGAGGCATTCCGCATTGCCGATTCGATCCGTGTAGCCAAGGAAAAAGAGGATGAAGCGGAACGTGCCATGCAGGCAGAGCTTGCCCCCGCAGCCGTAGAACAGGTGAGCGTTATGACCGGATACCATGTTATAGTGGGCAGTTTCCTTACACCTGCCTATGCCAGTGCCTGGCTTGAGCATATCAGGAGCTTCGGCTATGATGCTCAGCTGATTGACATGAACGGTGGAGAATGGCAGCTTGTCTCGGCACAGTCGTTCCCGGACCTTCATACGGCATGGAACTCACTAACCGGTATCCGGGATAAAATCAACGGTGAGGCCTGGGTTTACAGGAAGAACTGAGGTTTACCTGTAGATTGTTGCTGATCTGTCAGGACCTACGGAGACGATGGTTACCGGAACACCTGTCTCCTTTTCGATATAATCTATGTAATCCTTCAGCTCTGATGGCAGCTCTTCCCAGCTCCGGCATCCTGTTATATCACACTGCCAACCCCTGAATGAGATGTAGTTCAGCCTTTCAATATCATTGAGACAGTACGGGAGTTCTGTCTGCTCCCTGCCGTTCACAGTATAGGACCTGCATATCTTCACCTCCCTGAATCCGGACAGGACATCGGCTTTCATCATGAAAAGCCTTGTGACTCCGTTGACCATTATGGCATATTTCAAAGCCGGCAGGTCAAGCCATCCGCATCGGCGCGGCCTGCCTGTGGTGGCGCCGTACTCGTTGCCCCTGTCACGCATGAGCTGGCCGTCGGCGTCATTGAGCTCGGTGGGAAAAGGACCGCTTCCCACCCTGGTGCAATAGGCCTTGAAGATGCCAAAAACCTCCCCGGTGCGGCCCGGAGCTATCCCGAGACCGGTGCACGCACCGGCCGCCACTGTATTCGAAGAGGTGACAAAGGGGTAGGTGCCGAAATCAATATCCAGCATTGTACCCTGAGCTCCCTCAGCAAGCACCTGCTTACCAGTCCTCAGAGCCGTGTCTATATGATAATCAGCATTAACAGTAGTAAACTGCTTCAGAAATTCCACAGCCTCAAGCCACTCATCCTCGAGGGCCTTAAGGTCACCGCTGTAGCCGTAACCCTGAAGCATCCTCATGTGCTCGTTCACACGCGTGCGGTAAAACTCCATGAAGTCATCTCTCAGCAGATCACCTACCCTCAGCCCGTTCCGTGAAGCTTTATCAGTGTATGCCGGACCTATCCCCCTGAGGGTGGAACCGATCTTCGCCTCACCCAGCGATGCCTCCTGCGCTGCATCCAGCAGCTTATGGGTAGGCATTATAAGGTGTGCCTTAAGCGAAATCAGCAGCCTTGACCGGACAATTGAGATATCCAGGCCAAGGCTCTCCACCTCGTGGCGGAACACAACCGGGTCAACAACCAGCCCGTTGCCGATAATATTGATTTTGTCATTGTGAAAAATGCCCGAGGGGATAAGATGAAGCACATGCTTCGCCCCGAGAAATTCTATGGTGTGACCGGCATTCGGGCCGCCCTGAAACCTTGCCACTATGTCATACTGAGGGGTTAATGCATCAACTATTTTTCCCTTACCCTCGTCTCCCCACTGGAGCCCCAGCAAAATATCAATCTTCATTATTGCAATATATACCTGATTTGACAAAACAGGTCCGAAGTTACAAAATAAATCGGCGTCAAGGGCTTTTTAAGCCTTATCCTTTTCCTGTTCACCGTAAACATACAGTGCGTAATGGTGCAGAGCGAAGGAGTTTTCTTCACATGCACTCCTGATGATCTCATTGATACGGGGATCACTGAACTCGATCACTTTCCCCGACTTTGTGTCAATGAGATGGTCATGGTGCCCTGACCTGTATGTTTTTTCATACTGCGCCTGGTTGCGACCGAATTTGTGCCTTGTAATAAGCTTGCAGTCGAGCAGCAGATCAACAGTGTTGTACAGCGTGGCCCGCGATACACGGTAATTCTTGTTCTTCATAAAGCCGAAGAGCGATTCTATGTCGAAGTGCCCCTCCCTCGAATATATCTCATCAAGGATGGCAAACCGCTCAGGTGTCTTCCTCAGTGACCGGGACACAAGATACTCAGTGAAGAGTTCCTTTACTACTGACCTGGCATCATCGACTGACATTGCTTCTGGATTTTTTT
>ERZ1645192.4194-NODE-4194-length-11506-cov-7.115972_pt1 | contig 11506 bp, 6 predicted proteins | sample MGYA00575354_ERZ1645192 | MGnify/ENA primary metagenome ERZ1645192 (study PRJEB40844, sample SAMN11349763) | freshwater sediment metagenome | isolation source: river sediment | host: Sediment | place: India: Faizupur Khadar , New Delhi | collected 2017-02-21 ... | reverse complement strand
AATAAGGTAGAGACATAGCATTCTATGTCTCTACAATTCTTTTTTCGGCACGAAAAAACCGTCTTTTGTTTTTCGACCTCTGATGGGCTGACAGCTATTTAAAATCCATTCTTTTTTGTAGTTTTATATGTTTAAATTATTAGTTTCTATATATCTTTCCATTAATCTTGAAACAGGATAGTTTTCGATTTCATTTGCGTTGATGCGAAGATATTTGGAGTTGTGAATGGATTTTTCTATATGTATATGAATGAATTGTGTATTTATTATTTGATGACTTAAAACGTGTTTGTAAATGGCAGATATGTTCTTTATTGTCCAGTTTATTTTTCCAAATAGAGAAGACAAATAGGGATGGGAATAAATTTCCTCTGTTGGCAAGGGACTTGGAGTTTCCCATAAAGGGAACTCAAACAATCCTTTCCAAATATCATTGGTGTTACGTTTTTGAATGTATAAGGATTTGCCTTCATGAATAACAAGATAATTGAAGTAACGATTTTTGGTTTGTATTTTAGTTTTTTTTATAGGGAGTGTATGTTGTTCATAATGTAATTTTGCATAGCAAATTGGTGAGAAGCAGCATAGCTCACACTCCGGTTTTAGTGATGTACATAGTGTAGCTCCGAAATCCATCATGGCTTGGTTGAACGTGCCAGGTTGTTTCTTGTTTATTAGTTCGTTGATAATAGTTGTAATCTTTTTTTTACCTGAACTGCTGTCAATAGGTTCATACACACCAAATATACGGGAAATCACACGCAACACATTTCCGTCTATTACAGGATATGGGAGTTGAAATGCAAAAGAGGCTATGGCAGCAGCCGTATACTCCCCAACACCTTTTATTTTGAGGATGTCATCATAGGTTTGAGGAAACCTGCCTTCATGTTTTTCCATAATATATACGGCTCCGGCGTAAATATTTCTTGCCCGTGTGTAATAACCCAATCCTTGCCAATATTTTAATACTTCTTGTTCCCCGCTTTCATAAATACTTTGAATATCAGGTAATGTTTTGATAAAACGTTCATAATTATTCCACCCTTGCGCAACTCTTGTTTGTTGCAAAATAATTTCTGATATCCAAATTCTATAGGGATTGCTTTCTTCTCTCCAGGGTAATTCTCTTTTGTGGATGGCATACCATTGAAATAAAGTGGAAGAAAAATTTTCAGGCATGAAATGGAATTATTTAACGTATCAATGTAACATTTCCTTTGTGGATATAAAATAGTTCGCCAAGGCAGGTAGCTTCCAGATAAAACACATATACTCCCGGAGAGCAGTCTTGTCCTTTATAAGTACCGTCCCATCCCTTATTGATATCCTTGGTTTCAAATATTTTTTCTCCCCAGCGGTCGAAAATAACCAAATATACATCCGTTAATAATTTCCCTCTGACATATAAAACATCATTATTCCCGTCTTTGTTAGGAGTGAAAGCATTGGGAATAAAAATATAAGGCTCATCACAAATTACATCCAACACAAAAATTGTAACAGTGTCGCTTTCGATACATCCGTATTTATCGGTAACTGTTACAGTATAAGTAGTTGTGCTTTTCGGACCGGCTTTTGTCTTTGAAGACTTCGGGTTAGACAGATTTTCAGCAGGCGACCATTCATAGGTAAATTCGGAACCTAAATCGGTTGCATATAAAGTAATGGATTGACTGCGGTATATAACTGAAGAATCTGTCCATGCATCTACTTTTTGAGCAAAATAACTGGAATCTCCTACAAAAATATGTAATATTTTTTGACAACCGTTGCTATCGATAATAGTGAGTGTGTGATTACCATAGCAAAGCCGTTTGGGGTGATTGGTGGTGTCACCGTTGCTCCATTGAAAACTATAAGGTGCTTTACCTCCGCTAACTTCAACTATGGCTTCTCCATAGCATACTTCAATGCAAGGAGTTTTAATTACTGTATAATTAACATCCAATGAATCGAATTGTAGTAATGTGATAAGCGTATCTGTTTCACAATCATTAGCATCTATTACTTTTAATTTGTAAGTACCTTCCCCTAAATTTTCGAGAGTGTCATTGCCAAGGACATCATCCCAATAATAACGATAGGGAGGAGTGCCGCCGCTGATATGAGCAATTATTTTTCCGTTATAAAAACTGTAACATGAAGGCTGATGTAATTCAATTTCACTGAATAATAGAGGGTCAGGAGTTTTTACGATAGGAAATACGCGTCTTGAACAACGGGCAGTGTCTTTTACCAATATATCATATACGCCTGTACATAAATTACTTGCTGTGTCTTTTGTATAGCCGTTCTTCCATTGATATTCATAAGGAGGACGGCCATCAGCAGCGAATAATTGGATGCTGCCATCGCATTCTCCGTAACAAGAAATATGTTGTATGAGAAATGAAACATTAAAGATTGTTGAATCTAGAATCGTTATTTTAGCCGTATCTTCACATGCATTTTGGTCGGTAACAACAAATACATATTCTCCGGCACATAAGTTCGTAATAGAAGTAGTTGTATCTCCTGTTATCCACCAATAGGTATAAGGGGGAATGCCTCCGGTAGCACCTGCAGAGGCATACCCGCTGCAAGTATCGTTGCAATAAACAAGGGTATTGGTGTCAAAGAAAAAAGTATTAATTTCAGTAGGTTGATTAAGCGTTGTATCAACTTCATATTTGCAATTATTGGTGTCGCTGATAATGACTCTGTAATGTCCTGCCGGAAGATTAATCGCTTTATTTCCAATCCCCGCATGGTTATCCCAAAGGAAAGTACAAGGAAGTGAATTGGAATCGAGATTTATAATGATGTGTCCGTCTTTGTAACCATAACAGCGGATATGTTTAATGTCTAAGGTGTAATTAATATGAAATACATCTACAAATACTGAATCTTTTGTTTTACACCCGTGTTCATTGGTAAGAGTCAGGGTATATATTGTAGGTTTCGAAGGTTTGATAAGCGGATGATAGGTAGTGGCACCGGAGATGATAGAAGAACTTGGTTGCCAGTTATAGTTAATGGTTTTGCCTGCTTGATGGCTGAGAATAGTTGCTGTTAAATAAATAGAATCTCCGCTACAGAATTTTGGCGGTTGATTTATATCACTTACAATCTGTGAAGCAAAAACGATAAGGCTATCGTATCGGGAACAATACTTATTCGACATTTTTATGTAATAGATATTGTTGCCCATCAATACATCTTTTCCGACAGCATTGGAAGTTGGACGATTCAAAGTATCTGAAAAATTTTTATTTGTTGACCACACATAATTTGTCCAGCCATAATGAGAAGTAGCTTGAAGAAAGACAGTATCACCCAAACAAGCAGTATCACTAGGCTCAACTTCTAAATATACGGGAATAACGTTTACAACTTGTCGGAAGGTATCTACACAAAAACCATCACTGATATATAGATAATACATTTGTGTAGACGAATTTGAAGCGATAGGATTGGCAATGTTCGGATTGTTTAAGTCGTTTGTGGGTAGCCAAGAATACGAAACATTAGGATTTCCGGCCGGTGAGATACCTATTTGAGTAAAATCACCTTGACATATGTATTTGTCGGGTAAAGTGTCGTTTGAGTTTGACAATACTACTAATTCTCGGATTAATGTATCATAATAATTACAACTTCCGGTATCGCTGACAATGAGTTTAATTTTATAGATTCCGGATTTGCTATATAAATGTGATGGATTTTTTGAAGTAGAATACGTTCCGTCGCCAAAATCCCAATAGTACGTTGAAGTTGAGGCTGATATTACTTGAGAACGATTATCAAAGAAAATGGTAAGAGGAGCACAAATGGTATTTGGACAGGTAAAATCAGCAACTACGGCAGGTAAATTAAAATCTATTTTAACAACGCCTAAATTACAATTGGGACTGTTGTTTGTTTGGCTTACTACTCCCGGAGTTACAGGTAAATCTTGATGACCTCCGCAACTGGAGCAGATAGCTTGGTAAATAAATCCTTTTTTATCAAAACGGCTGGTACCTCCGTCTACATGTTCGCTTGAAATATTTCCGCCAAAATAGGTTGCAAATACTAAACGGGAGGCGTCTTCACTAATACTAAAGAAATAAAAATCATTATTATCGGTAGTTGTTTGAAAAGCATCAATGGTAATCGGTAAGCCGCTTGTTCCACCGGTATTATTTCCTATATTGCTGTTTACACGGGGAGAGCCCCATCCGGAGACATAAATGTTTTTACATAAATCTACCAGCAAAGCGGTGGGAGATATATCGGGACCTATGTTACCGGTGCCAAAAGCAGTAGACCAAATAACTTGTGATAAATTAGTAGATAATTTACTGATAAATTGACCTCCATTGGTAGTATACCATGTAGCATTTTGTACCCAGCTGGTGCCGCTTGCATCTGTTAATCCCATGACATAAGGAGCATTTGCACGGTCGAGTTTGATTAAATAGGTTTGATCAAACCCACTTCTCCCATAATAAGTAGAATGTAATAATTGGTCTCCATTGGTAGAGAGTTTCGCGATAAACCCATCGGAGATGCCTCCGGCATAGGTTGGTTGGATCACACCGGAAGTAGTGGGGAAGTTCCTGGAATAGGTTCCTCCGCAAACATACACATTATAAGCATTATCAAAAGCCATACTATAAATCACGTCAGAACTGTCGCCTCCTAAATAAGATGCCCAAATAAGATTACTTAAATCATAATTGAATTTAGCAATCAAACCGTCTTGCCTGCCTCCTCCATAGGTCTTCTGATAGGCAGAAGGAGAAGTGGGTAAGTTGCCCGAAGCAGTACTGGAAACAATATACACATTGCTATATTCATCTACCATGATTTCTCCTCTTACTTCATCGGCATAATTTTTTCGTAGCCGAGGGTCTGTACTGAGTCCGTCATTGCCTGAGCCACCGTAATACGTACACCCTAAAAGTTGGGTACCGGCGGCGTTGAATTTGGCTATTGCTATATCTACTCCGATAAGGTACTGAATGCTATTTGTGAGTATAAATGGAGTACCTCCGTTAAAACTGGTATCAAAAGCATTGGGGGTAACGGCAAAATTCAAGGAAGACGTAGAAGCTAAAACATATAGTTCATTATTATCGTTTACAATCAAACTATGTGGGACTTCACTTCCGCTGCCTCCTAAATACGTAGAAAATAATAAGCTGTCGCCATTTGTACTGTATTTGGAAATACCGATATCGTTAGAGCCGGAACCATAGTTTACTTGATAAGCTCCTGTTGTAATGGGATAACCTGTCCCAAACACACTGCCCCCACCATAAAGATTGCCATAGCTATCATAGGTAGCGGTATATCCCCAATTGTCGGCATAAGAACCGCTGTAGGAGCAAAAAGTTAAAGTGGGATCTATGATTAATGCTTCAGAAGTATCATAGGTGCCGATCTTAAATGTTACGGTATTTTTTTTAATTACGTATTCACAAGGTATTTCTTTATAGTCTCCGGATTTATCTTTTTGGTAAGCAATGGGTTTTAATTCAACTACTTCCTGTTTGCCGCAACGGATATAAAGATTTCCTTTTTTAAGAAATAGTTTATCCATTCCTTCATACGTCATGTTTATATCACCGGGATTGGCTCCTGCTTCAATGATAAATTCATATTTCAGCGAATGATTTTTTTCATAATAGTTTAAATGTATACCCTCGTACATATTCTCATAGGTAATGGAATGATATTTTCGCACCGTGCTTGCCCATCGAGCGGGGTTTTTGCCAATGTAATAATTATTGTAATCAGGGTATACGCCCGATCCTTCGTACTCAATGTTTTGTTGTGTATTGTTAAAATGTACTTTATAGGCGTGATAAGTAAGCAATAAATCTTCCTCCCCTGTAAATAATTCACCACTTAATTTACGATGAAGTATTCTTTCAACGCTTTCCCGGTCTTGTAATACATAGGTAATACAATTTTTTTCAAAGAAAATAGCTCCTCCCCGAAATTCGGTTTTAAATTTTATCTTTTCATCCCATTGGTTTTTGTTTTCAATAAAAGCAACATTGCTATGCTCTTGAGCCAATAAAGCAACTTGAAAAAAACAAGCAAAGCCAATATAAAGAATAAATTGTTTCATCGAAACAGGAAAATTTTACAAAGATACAATTTTATTAATGATAAAATACAAATTCGTTTTGTTGCATTTGAAAAAATGTATTTATGGCATTTTTTGTCTTTTTAGAAAATAAGTCAATAGTATTTTGTGGAAGCCTTCGTTGATGTTTGTTTCTACCAAGTCAATTTGATATTGTCCGCAGCGAATTTTAAGTTCATCTTTAAAGGCTTTCATCGATTTTCTATATAAGTCTCTCATTTCATTGGTATTTACTTTTATCACTTCCGTTGTTTCCATGTCGATAAACTTATAGGGTTTGTTGTCGAAATCAAAACGGACTTCGAGAGATTCGTCGTAAACATGAAAAAGAATGACATCGTGTTTGTTATGTCGGAGGTGTTGGAGGGCTAAGAACAACTCCTCTTTTTGGTGAAAATTATCGAACATATCACTGAACACTATTACCAATGACCGGCGATGTATGCGTTCGGCTATTTCATGCAAACTGTCGATTACATTGGTAGTTTGTAGATTTTTATCATCATAAGCGGAGAGTAATTTTTCCAATTCGTTAGTAAGTAGTTTAACATGTACATTGCTCGATTTTGCGCGCGTATGAAAATCAATTTTATCGGAAAATAGCGATAAGCCTACCGCGTCTCGTTGTTGCTTTAGCATCTGTATGATTGCCGCTGCTGCATAGACAGAGAAATATAACTTATTGGGTGATTCCAGCGATAAGTTTTTCCGTTGCGGAAAATACATGGAAGAGGAGGTATCGATAATGATTTGACATCGTAAATTCGTTTCTTCTTCAAATTGTTTGACAAATAATTTGTCTGTTCGGCCAAAAAGCTTCCAATCTATGTTGCGGGTCGATTCACCGGTATTGTAAGGACGATATTCTGCAAATTCAACCGAAAATCCGTGAAAAGGACTTTTGTGTAACCCGGTAATAAACCCTTCAACCATTTGACGGGCAAGAAGCTCTAAATTGCTGAACTGACGAAGTTGATTAATGTCTATGGTACCCATTCGCTGTTAATATTCTTTTGAACAAACAACGGAAAAATATTCTTTTTATTTTTTAATGTATTTTTATGTACTTTTGCAAATAATAAAATATTAATTGACGTATTTATGAATATAAAGCCTTTAGTAACCCTGTTTTGTCTTGTGCTTATCGGCGGTCTTTATGCACAAGAAAGCACTAAAACCTTAGTTGCCATTAATGCATTCCTTTATGATTCCGTAGGAAAAGAAACGGAAAATCATTTTTTTACTGTCTCTAATGGCATAGAAGAAGGTCCGGATAAGACCTTTACGTTCTATAACGCCAACGGAAATAAAAAAGAAGTGGTAAGTTTGAATTTATTAAACGATACAACTGAAAAAGTGACTTATCAATACCAAACAAAAACCCTGACAAGAATATCGAATGTGTACTACGGTGCTACATCGACACCACAAGAAAAAATCATCTATTACGGATTGGACGATTATAATGAAGTCGATGAATTGGTTGTTACTTTTTTATTGAATATACCCATGTATGTCTGTGATTCATTTAAAGTTTATTCCTGGAATCAAGGGAATTGGGAAATAGCAACCACAGGCAAATATACATATAATCAAAAAGCAAATCCTACGAAACTTGTCCTTATGCTGAACGACTATGTGCCCGATATGAAAATTGATTTACAAGTAGTTTATCAATATGACACTAAAGATAATTGTACGGATATGTTTGCCAGTGTCTTGTTTTTCAACAGTCCTCTTTCTTTGATGAATGTGGAGCAAACCTTTGATGCTTCTTCAAAGCTTACGGAAACATATATGTATCCCAATGTTAATCCGCTTTTATCTCAATATTTCGGTACGGATGTTACGGAATTTCTTACGGAACAAAAAGTGCGGTATACCTATAATGCGAACAATGATATCGAGACTGTTCTTGTTCTCATAGTCAATAAGGATAACGGAACCTTTGAGCCATATTCAGAGAGAGACTATGTTTATACATCACAAGACATTGGAGGAACCGAACATTATTTAGTCGATACCATTTACGATTATTCTTATGGTACACCGGCTCGTATTTCTGACGTATCTACCTTACAAATAAAAACATATCCCAATCCTTCTGCAGATATTATGTACATCGAAGGAATTGAAGGAGAGGCAGTAGTAACTATTTACGACCTGAATGCAAAGCTGCTGTTAGTAAAAAGAGTAGGTGGGGCAGAGTCGCAAATTCACATTCAATCGCTTACTCCCGGTATGTATGTGGTAAAAATTCAGAATTCAAAAGGGATGTATGTTTCAAAATTTATAAAAGAATAACTCATCCTTTGAGCTTTTCGAGTTCCATGCATTGTAATTCCCATTCGGAAACAAGTTTTTCTACTTTTTTTTGGTAGTCTTGGTATTGTTTGTACAATGCTCCGGAAGCAATGTCATCGACATGATGTTCCGGATTACTTAACTTACGATTTATTTCTTCCATGGCTTCTTCCATGCGATGAATATCGTTTTCGATTTTTTCTATGTGTTTGGATACTTTGCGTAAGGCACTTTCTTTTTGTTTTTGCTTTTCCCATTGGTTTTTAGTGTCGGATTCCGAATGTTGTTGGAGAGTGCTTCCGTTACAGGCTTGGGTGTTGAGTGATTGTAAGGATTCGAGTTGGCGTTTTTCCAAATACTCTTGTATATCCCCTAAATGTACTTTTACAGTTTTGTCTTTGAATTCAAATACTTTATCACTTAATCCTTGGAGAAAATCGCGGTCGTGAGAAACGAGTATCAATGTGCCGTTATAGCGGAGTAATGCATTTTTCAATACATCTTTCGATTGCATATCGAGGTGGTTGGTAGGTTCGTCGAGTAAAAGGACATTGTAAGGTTCCAAGAGTAATTTAGCAATTGCCAATCGTGCCTTTTCACCTCCGGAGAGTACGCTGACTTTTTTGTCAATGTCGTCGGTAGAAAACAAGAAACTACCTAATATACCTCGTATTTTAAGGCGGATGTCTCCCACGGCGATATCATCCAAGGTTTGAAAAACAGTTTTGGAAGGGTCTAAAAGCAGATTCTGATTTTGGGCATAATAGCCTATTTTTACCAATTCACCTCTGTGTAATCTTCCCGATGTTAACGGCAATTCTTGATGCAATATACGCATCAAAGTGGTTTTCCCTTCTCCGTTTTTGCCAATAAAAGCTACTTTCTCTTGATTTTCAATTACAAAATTTACATCCGTCAGCACCTGTTTTTCATCGTATTGTTTCGATAGCTTTTCTGCTTCAAAAACTACGCGGTTGCAATTGGGAGCATTGGGGAAAAGAAAATGTATGTGTGAAGTATCTAATTCGTCAACTTCAACAACCTCCATTTTTTCCAACATTTTCACACGGCTTTGTACTTGTTTGGCTTTGGTGGATTTATAGCGAAAGCGTTCAATGAATTGTTCGATGGCTTGTATTTCTTTTTGCTGATTTTCAAAAACTTGTTTTTGATGTGCAATACGCTCCAAACGGCGGCTTACATAGGTGGAATAATTGCAGTTGTAATCTTCAATCTTTCCTAAGGTAATTTCGATGGTACGTTTTGCTACCTTATTGAGAAAAGTGCGGTCATGAGAAACCAGTATAATGGCTCCTTGATAGTTTTGTAAAAAATTTTCAAGCCATTGTATGGATTCGATATCGAGGTGGTTCGTCGGTTCATCCAATAAAACAATTTCCGGTTTTTGTAAGAGTATTTTAGCCAGAGCCACACGCATTTGCCATCCGCTGCTGAAGGTGTTTAAAGGACGCATAAATTCCGATTTTGTGAATCCGAGACCCAAAAGTACCTTTTCGGAATTTGATTCTATGTGGCCGGCATCTAAATATTCCAAGCGATGGTTTAAATCGCTGAGGGATTGTATTAGTTTCTCAAAGGAAGGGGATTCATAATCGCTAATGTCGCTGATTTGTCGGTTTAATTTTTCTATTTGTGCTTCTATTTGTTTGATTTCTGAAAAAGCACTTAAGGTTTCATCCCACACATTTTTATCGGTCTTCATCACCATTTCCTGGGGTAGATACCCTATTTTATGACCTTTGGTAATGACAATATTTCCTTTATCATAGGCTAATTCTCCGGCGAGGATACGTAATAAAGTGGTTTTGCCGGCTCCGTTTTTTCCTACCAATCCAATGCGGTCGGTATCGGCAACCACAAAGCTGATGTCTTCGAATAAGGGAATGCCCGAGAAAAATATACTTGCATGGTTTACGCTAATCATTGAATGTGTAATGGCTTGACATCTACTTTTTGTTGCGGATTGTGGGAATACTATCGGCAGGAGTAAATGCCTTGGTTTTTAATAGTACTTCTTAGGTAATAGAAATTGTTGTACATAGTCGGTAATTCCTTCTTCAAGCGTAGAAAAAGTTTTTTCGTAACCTGCATCTTTCAGTTTATCCATGACAGCTTCGGTAAAATACTGATATTTATCGCGTATATCCATAGGAGTGTCGATGTAATCGATGCCGGGGTTTTTGCCCATAGCAGCAAATACTGACATTGCTAAATCATTAAATGAGCGGGCAATGCCGGTACCGACATTATAAATTCCCGATTTTGGTCGTCGATTGATTAAGAAAGAGATGACTTCAATCAGGTCTTTAACATAGATAAAATCGCGTAATTGTTCGCCATCCTTGTAATTTTCGTTGTGTGAACGGAATAGCTTAATACTGCCGGTTTCATTTATTTGATGGAAGGCATGAAAGATTACAGACGCCATGCGGCTTTTATGGTATTCGTTGGGACCATAGACATTAAAGAATTTTAATCCTGCCCAAAATGGAGGTTCTTCTTCTTGTTTGAGGACCCATTTATCGAAGTCGTTTTTGGAAATCCCATAGAGATTCAATGGTTTTAATTTTTCTACAAGGGAGTGTGCGTCTTCATAGCCTTGTTCTCCTTGTCCGTAGGTGGCTGCCGAGGAAGCATAGATAAGCGGTAAGCGGTATAAAACACAGTTCTCCCATATTTGTCGGGAATAGTTCACATTCAACTCTTGAAATATTTCCCAATTTGTTTCTGTAGTATCGGTACGTGCTCCTATATGAATGATGAAATCAACTTGCTGGTAATTTGTTTCCAACCAGAAGAAAAATTCCGTACGTTTTACTTTATAAATATAGGGCTTGTTTTCAAGATTTTTCATTTTTTCCGCTTTGGAAAAATCATCGACGGCAACTATGTTTTCGTAACCTTGTTCGTGTAGTTTTTGTATCAGGCAACTGCCAATAAAACCGGCAGCGCCTGTAATCACTATATAGTTCATGTAGCATTTAAAGTTTGAGATGCAAAAGTATAATTTTTTGTGATATCAACACCGGAAGAATGGAATATATTAATGAAAAGTGAAAA
>ERZ1645192.4191-NODE-4191-length-11510-cov-29.008643_pt1 | contig 11510 bp, 12 predicted proteins | sample MGYA00575354_ERZ1645192 | MGnify/ENA primary metagenome ERZ1645192 (study PRJEB40844, sample SAMN11349763) | freshwater sediment metagenome | isolation source: river sediment | host: Sediment | place: India: Faizupur Khadar , New Delhi | collected 2017-02-21 ... | reverse complement strand
AGGTCTTCCGCCAGTCCCCGACGGCACCGACGCGCGCTCCCAAGGGTGGGTGCCGCACGCGGACACCACCGCGACCGGCGCGCCCAAGGCGGACGCGGCCAAGGCGCGCGAGCTGCAAGGTCTTCCGCCAGTCCCCGACGGCACCGACGCGCGCTCCCAAGGGTGGGTGCCGAACCCACCCGCACCGGGCACCCAGGAGGTGGATGCCGACGCGCAAAAAACCCTCAGCGCGACGGCGAATAAGGACTTTGGCACCCTGGCGGTCAACGTCAACCATTACCAAAATGGTGTCAAGCAGCGCACCGAGAGTCAGACCCTGCGCGCTGGCTCGGGCGGCGCCGACAACACCGTGAAAGGCGCGGTCAACATCTCGCCCGAGGCGGCCGCCTGATGGGCGCCAAGACCTGTTACCCCGGCGCGCAGGTGACGATCTTTCGCACCGAGCAGCAAGCGCAAGCCGACAACCTGCCCCAGGAACTGGACATCACGCCCTACATCGGTGAGGGCGGTTCCATCCGCACCGCCAAGGACCTGTACAACCCCAAGGGGCGCTGGGAGGTGGTGATCCCCGACAAGCCGTGGGGCAAGGACGCCGGCAGTGGCGGTGGCCAGTCCAGTTTTATTGTTGACAGCATCTACGGCCTGATCGCGCCGATGAACGTGGTGGAGATCCGCTTGGCGCGTGATGCCTACAAGTACACCAATCGTCTCCCCGTCATCATGCGCGGCTTTGTCCGCGACGTGGCGCGCGAAGAGACCATGAGTCCCGACGGTCAGCCGACCCGGTTTGTGCGCCTGAGCGGCGACGACTATGGCTGCATTGGCGAGATCGTCAAGCTCCATCAGTGGTATGGCAGTAGCGGCCAGTACCTCAATCCGATCCTGCGCTTGAACGAGCTGGCCATCAAAAACGCCGTGTTGCCCGCCAGCCAATACATCGAGACCCTGCTGGAGGAGCTGTGGAACCGACAACTGTTCAACATGATGGCTGAGACCGGAAACGGCCATGTCGAGCAGGTGCAATACGACGGCCAGGTCGAGGTCGGTGCGGTCTATACCGCCCAGATCGCCACGAACAACGGCACGGCTTGGAAGCTGATGATGGATCAGGCCGACACGCCGTGGAACGAGCTGTATATCGAAGACCGCGATATCGAGCTTGACGACGGTGATCATGGTCCGTTTCTGGTCTATCGGCCCACGCCCTATGCCGAGATCAGCCAAAACCTCGACCCCAATCTCGACAACAACCAGTTTATCGAGAACACCGGGCAAAAGATCGACCCCCAAAAGGTGCGGATCGTCTGGGCGGACGATGGGGAAAAAGTCGGGGCCGGCGAGTTTGTCATGATGCGCAGTGCCAGCTACCGGCGCCATGACCGCGAGGTCTACAACATCTTCTGGGTCACCGGACAAGCGCTCAAGTACGCTGCCGACAAGCAGATGGCGGTGGCCATCGCCAACGAAGTGGCCGACGTTCATTCCCTGCACCACGAAAACAGCCAGGTGGAAATCTATGGCGCCCGGCCGCTGGAGGTCAATTCCAGTCAGGTACCGGACACCAGCACCCCGCCCCATCATGTCGCCGACGAGCCAGAATTGGCGCGGGTGAGCATCAGCGAGTGGACCAAAAAGCGCCGTCAATGGCTGATGGCCGCCAACCGCGACAACGTCAAGTTCGATGAAGGCGAGCTGGTGGTGCATGGCAACGAGCAACTGCGCATTGGCAGCTATTACCTGGTGCTGCGCGGTTCGTTCAAGGTGCAGCACTACATCACCCAGGTCAGCCACCACTTCGTGCCCTACCGCGAGTTCACCACCACCCTGGGCTTCATCCGCGCCAATAACCACTGGCTGCGCGAGCAGTGGCGGTCGATGGGGCAGTCCCCGTATTTCATGGAAGGGCGCCAGGGCGTCCTGGAGGAGTAGCCATGCAAACTGCTGGCGGCACGCCGCAAGCCAATGTGTTGCGCATCGGGCGGGTGGTCAAAAGCTATCCCGACAAGCACGTGGTCGACGTGGTGTTTCTGGACGATGGCGGTTTTGCCTCGGGCGTCGGGTTAAGCACGCTGTGGGGGTCGCAAACCCACGGCATTCATTACATGACCGAGATCGCCGAGCCGGCGGACGGCCATTGGAGCCCGGAGCTGAGCAATAAAAATGACGCCTTGGCGTTGGTTGGTTATTTCAGTGGCCAGCCGTTTGTGGTGGGCATGGTCTTTCCGGCAGCCAACGCCCAAGCCAAGATGAATAAACTGCCGTTGAACACGCTGCTGATCCAAAGCATCGCCAATGCGTCCTTGGAAATAGACCCGCTGGGCAATGTCACCCTAACCAGCAGTGGCGGCGCGACCATCAGGGCCGGCGAAGACGGTAATATTTATTTAAATTAGCGTGATCAATAACGGAAAAAAGGCATGTTAGACTTTAGCTTAGCAACCCCAGCGCTGTTAGCCGCGTATGCGGCGGGGCTGTCTCAATTAAGTCAAGCCGAGCGGCCGGTCATGCTGATCTTGTACGGCGGCATACCCTGGCTGTATTGGTTTGTGCCGCCGCCGGAAGACATGTCTTACATCTATCCGACCCGGGCTACCGCGATCAATACCCTGGGCGGGGCCTATGTGGATGACTTTGGCACCGCCATTGCCGAGATTAATATTCGTGGCAACACCGGCTACAAAATGGGGGGCGGCTTTGGCAACGGTATGCTCGCCAGCGGTGATCTACTGATGGTGAGTTTGCGCAACATGCTGGTGCAAAATTATCACCAACAACGGCTGGCGTTAGCGCGCGCCGGACAGGACCCGGACACCATTCAACTGTTGCTGGTCGATACCCTCAATCTTACCATGTTCAAGGTTTATCCCCGCCAGTTTCAATTGCAGCGCAGCAAGCAAAGCCCGCTGTTGTATCGCTTTAATCTCCAATTGTGGGGCCTGGAGCGGTTACTCTGATGCCGGCCATTGCGCATTTGGGCGACCCCATCAGCCACGGCGGCGCGATCATCAGCGCGTCACCGACGGTCTTTGCGGAAAACATCGCCGTGGCGCGGGTGACGGATCGCGCCTTTTGCGTCGCGCATGGCGTGGTGGTCATTGTCTCGGGCGCCGACACGGTGTTGGTCAATGGCCTGCCGGCCGCACATAACGGCTCCCTGTGCTCGTGTGGCGCGGTGGTGCTCAGCGGCGGCACGGTGCTGGTCGAGTCGGCTGGATGAGTGGGGGGCAATGCCGTTGTTAACTAATCCCACCCAGGATCTGTCTTATCAACTCGCGGAATTGACCCGCGTGGTGACCGCCCTGCCGGCGCTGCGCGCCCAGCATCGGGATTTGGCGTCGTGGCTGACCGGCTGGCAGGCGCTGCTGACGCAGGCGGTCGCTGAAACCCGTGCCGGGCAGGCGGAGGGCGAAGACGGGGTGCGGCAGGAATTTCTGCGTTTGGCCGAGGCCCTGGCACAGGCCGCCACGCTGACCCTGGCGCGGACCCGCGCCAGCGGCACGCCGCCGGTGTTGCTGACGCGCGGGCCGTTGTTTAACCAGCATTTGCACGCCTGGCACGCCCTGCGCGGGGCACGGCAAGGCGTGGCTTGGTCGGGAGCGCAGGGCCTGACTTCCGGGCGCTTGCCCATCCTGGCCTTGACCGCGCCCGGCGAGCGCGTGCGCCAGCGGCTCCTGGTCGACGTGCTGGAGGCCCCGGCCCTGCCCTGGGCGGTGGCCACCACCGAGCTTAATAGCCTGGCGGAGGGCCTGCTATGGCGCGCCTAACCGAAATTCCCATTCGCGTCGGCGACACCCTGCCCAGCGTGGCGCAGCGCGTCCTGGGCGATGGCCTGCGCTGGCGCGAACTGGTCGCCCTGAATGACCTCAAACCGCCCTTTTTGGTCGCGTCGCTCAATCCCGTGGACCGCTTGCCGCATACCGTGTTGTGGGGCGACTGGCTCAAGGTGCCGGCCTACGCCGTCAATGCCAGTGTGGTCACCGGCGACGAGGCCTTGGGGCAAGACGTGCGCCTGGACCAGGGTCGTTTAGCCACGGTGGACGGTGACCTTGGCCTAGTGTCCGGCGGGAGCAACTTCAGTCAAGCCCTGCGCCATCGCGTCACCACACCCTATGCCTCGTTTTTGCCCCATCCGACCTATGGCTGCGAGATTCACACCATCCTGGGCCTCGGCAACCAGGCCACGGTGATGCTGATGGCCGCTGGTTTTGTGCGCCGCGCCTTGCTGCGCGACCCGCGCAGCGCGGACATCACCGTCGGCGCGCGGGCGACGGGTGACACCCTGGCGGTGGACGTGCAAGCGCAAGCGGTAGGCGAAGAGCGGGTCACTGATTTTAATGTGCTGTTTCAATTGCCGGTACTGTAGCTATGTTTGAGCCGCTGGCCTATCCCGAGATCTTGGCGCGCCTGGTGGCGCATGTGCGCGCCAGCAACGACCGCCTGACCGATTTCAACGTCGGCTCGGTGACGCGCTCGTGGCTGGAGGCAACCGCCGTCGGCCTGGATGAGCTGTGGCTGGGAGCCACCCAGGCGATTGACGAGGCCATTTCCCAAGCGGTGTTTTCCGGCTTTGATTTTGCCAAACTGCCGGCCGCCTATGCCCTGGGCGCGGTGACCTTTTATGTGGTGGTGCCGCCGGCGGACAACGTGGAGATCCCTGCGGGCACGCGGGTGCGGTTACTCGGCGGCAGCGCCGAATACCTGACCCTAGCCAGCGCGACCATCGCGGCGGGTACCTTCGAGGTCACCACCCTGGCGCGCGCCGCGCAAGCCGGACCGGAGGCCAATGCCGAGGTTGGCGGCCTAAGCGTGATCGTCAACGGCAGTGCCGCGATGACGGCGGTCGGGGTGGCCAGCACTAATCGCCAGCCGATCCTGAATGGGCGCCTGGAAGAGACCGATGCCGAGCAGCGCACTCGTTTTGCCGCCTATATCGCCAGCCTGGCGCGCGGCACCTTGGGTGCCCTGGAGTACGGAGCGCGGCTGGCGATGATCGAAGCCGACGGGGTGGTGATTGAGCAGGTGCGTCATGTCGCCATTCACGAGACCCCGGGGCGGGTGGTGCTGTATGTGCATAACGGCGATGGAGCCACCTCTGCGGCGCTGGTGGCGCGGGTGCAGGCCCTCATTGACGGCTATCGCGATGATGCCCAGGACCTGATTGTCCCCGGTTACCGCCCGGCCGGCATGGCGGTGGAATGCGTGGCGATCAGCGACGTGCCGCTCACGGTCACCGCGACGGTGACCCTGGCCGTCGGCTATGACGTGGCCGAGGTGCAGACCCAAGCGCAAGCCGCGCTGGTCAGCCTGCTGCGCGCCTTCACGGGCACGGTGCTGACGGTGCCGGCGGTGATCAACACCCTGTACGGCGTGGCGGGGATCATCAACCTTGAGCTACAGGCACCCGTCGTCAACCAAACCTATCAACGGCATCAGCGCCCCGTCTATGGCAGCCTGTTGTTGACGGAGGCCGAGCCCGGTGTTTGAGCCTATCCAGCGCTACCTGCCGAAGTATTTCAATACCGACCCCGAGCGGCGCGAGGCTGTGCGCCTGCGCGCGCCGGCCGGGACGGCGGTGGCCTGGGAGATTAGCGACGAGCAATTGCGCCTTTCCTGGGGCGAGCAGCAGCGCACCTATGAGTTGGCCGACTATACCGTCGGCGCGCTGGTGGATGCCTTGCAAGCCGAGGGCTTCACCCTTGATCCGGGCTATGACCAGTGGCTCCTGGCTTTGGGCGCCGTGGTGTTGCTGGAAGGGCGGGGCACGCTGACGGACCGCAGTGGCACGCCATGGTACGCCTTCACCTCCCTGGTGCATGCCATTACCCGGCCGGTAGAGCGCGAATGGCGCCGCTTTAGCGCGGCGATCCCGGAGGCGGTGGCGCAGGAGAGCCTGGCGACCGCCGATGAAAGCTGGCTGGACGTGCATGGCGACCTGTACGGCATCCCGCGCTTGCCGGGCATGGACGATGCGGCTTATCGGGCGCATGTGCGGGCCGAGGTGTTCCGGCCACGCAACACCCCGCGCGGTTTGGAGCACAGCTTGCGCCGGCTCGGCTACCCAACAGTGCGCGTGGTCGAGCCGTGGCAGGAAATGCACTATCTCAGCACCGACGCCACCCTGTCCGGGGCACATCATTTGCCGGGGGCGCCAATCTATGAGTATCACACGCTGCGCTTGACCGCCCCTGACCATCAGGCGTGGCCAGGACCCATGGCCCACGCTGAAGCGGATCGGCCAGCGGGCACGATTTTGTTACCCCCCGCCACCTTGTTGCCTGCGTATCGCCTCGGCGCGGCGTTGGCGGATGTCAGCGTGCAGACGGTTAATACCCTGCACTATGCCGCCGTGATCCCCGTCAACCGGCATGGCCGGTTGTCCGTTGACCTGCAGTTAGCGGTGGCTCCCGCCGCCCCGCCGTTACCCCTGGCGCGCATTGAGGTGCGGGCCATGACGACCCCGGGGTTGCGACCGCTGAGCAGTATTGAGAGTTGGACCGGACAGTGGGACACGCGCACTTGGCTGCCGGTCTTGGCTGGCCAGTATGAAATCACCCCCGGGGTGACTGTAAATGCGCCGGGGCCGTTAGTGACGGCGGATGGTCGCTTCTTTGCTACCGCTGATGGCGAATATTTTGGCTTCATTGCGCCGGTGCCGTTAGTGACGGCGGATGGTCGCTTATTTGCTACTACTGATGGCGATTATTTTGGCGTTCAGTGGTCGCCCATTTAACGTCCGGCCCCGTGTTCCGCCGCCTCAACGCGGCTGGTTTTAGCACGTTTGCCCCGACAGCGGAGTCGTGACAGTAGGCTGATCCTACCATTGGACGAGGATCAGACCGCACATGGCTATCTTGACCACCATCGGCCGCGCCGCCTGGGCCGCCGTTATCAAAGCGCGCCCGCTGCACCTGGCCTGGGGCGCCGGTGATGCCGCCTGGGATACCGTTCTGGTTCCCCCCGAACTGGGCGATACCGCATTGGTCGCTGAACTGGGTCGCGCCAGCGTCACGGCAACCGGCTATGCCGTGGCGGATGAGGAGGGTCTGATTGAGACCCCCACGGGGAATTACACCCTGACCGAAGATCCGACCAACAGTCTCTATCTGCGGTTCGATTTTGGGTTTGCCGCCGCGTCAGACGCCATTATTCGCGAGGTGGGGCTGTTTATTAACACCACGGTCATGACGGGCTTGCCGGCCGGGCAGACCTATTTCGTGCCCGCCGAGCTGGAGGAGCCAGGTACGCTCATCGCCGTGGAGCGGTTTGCACTGCCGCTGGTGCGCTCGCCGCTGACGCGCCAGCAATTTGAATTTGTCTTGGTCATCTAGTCATGCCAATTAACCTGCCCCACTACTACGACCGTTTCGACGCCACGGATCACTACGAGCGGCATTTGTTCAGGGCGGGCAACGTCCTGCAGGCCGCCGAACTTAACGAAGTGCAATCGGCCAGCATGCATCGCCTGCAGCGCGTTACCGACGCTCTGTTCAAGGAAGGCGATGTGTTGTCCGGCGCGGACATTATTGTCGATCTCTACAGCGGCGCCACCACCATTACGGGTGGCGCTTTGTATCTGCGCGGCGCGGTGCGCGGTGTGCCAGCGGGCGCACTGACCGTGCCCACAACCGGCCAGGTGACGGTCGGGGTTTACCTCACCGAAACGGTCATTACCGAGGTTGAGGACCCCAACCTCCGCGATCCGGCCATCTCGTTTCGGAATTACCAAGACCCCGGCGCCGCGCGGCTGCAAATCACCGGCGTCTGGGGCTATGAGGGCGACGGGCAGACGGGTGATTTCTATCCGGTCTACCACATCGAAGACGGCCTGCTCATCGGCAAAACCCCGCCGCCCCAGGTCGATGCCGTGGCCCAGGCCATTGCGCGCTACGACCGCCAGTCCGCCGGCGGGTATTACGTCTCCGCCGGCATGATGGTGTCGCGCCTGGCGGACGGGGCGCAAGGCGAGCAGGTGTACTCGATGGCCGCCGGAGTGGCGCGGGTGGGTGGCGAGGAGATTGTGCGCCAGCATGCGCGGCGGGTGGTGTATGCCACCCAGCCCACCACGCGCGCCGTCGTCAATGAATCGCACCCCGCCAGCGGCGGCACCGAGACGGTGGCCAGCTACTTCACGCCACTGCATACTGCCACGGCGGTCTCGGTGGTGCGCCAAGCCACCACGGTTATTACCCATGGTGTGTCCGGATCGCTGGACGAGGTGGTGGATGGGGGCGTGGTGCGAACCTCGGTGACGGCCATTGTGTCCATCACCCTGGCCAACGCGCCGTTCACGGAATATGTCGCCGGGCAAGATTATCAATTGACGGCCTCGCGCGTCGACTGGTCGTTGGCGGGCGCCGAGCCCGGGGCGGGCGAGAGTTACACCCTGGTTTACCAATACCGCGACACGTATGTGCCCGAGGCGTGGACCACCACGGGCGTGACGGTTAGCGGTGCCGTGCCGGGCACGGAAATCCTGCTGTCGTATGCCTGGGCGCTGCCGCGTTTTGATTTGATTTGTCTCGACATGCTGGGCGAGATCCGCGTCGTGACCGGCATTGCCGCCACCCGCCAGCCACGCATTCCCCCGGTGCCCTCGGGCATGCTGGGGGTGGCGGTGCTTGATCAGCGCTGGGATGAGCGGTTTCGCTTGATCAACAATGCCCCCCGCATGGTGCCGATGAACGAGCTGAATTATCTCGGTCGGCGCATCGATACCTTGTTTGCCCTGGTTGCCGAGGAACGCTTGGCGCTGGATCTAACCCAGCGCGATCTGCCGGCGAAGAAGGGGGTGTTCGCCGATCCGTTCCGCGACGAGGATTTCCGCGATCAGGGGCTGGTGCAAACCGCCGCCATCCTGGCGGGCGATTTGACCCTAGGGGTGGCGGCGACGGTGTTTGAGCAGACGTTGGCCGCGCCGGGCTTGCTGACCCCGACCGACGCGACGGCGGTGATTGACCAGCCTCTGCGCACGGGCAGCATGTTGGTGAATCCCTATGACTCCTTCGCCCCCCTGCCCGGCACCGCGACCTTGGCGCCGGCGCAGGATTTCTGGGTAGTGAATAACACGACGTGGACATCGGGCATTACCCGCGAGTTTGAAGGCGCCGATTATGTGAATGATCCGTTTCGCCGGCGGGAAATGCTGATCAAATTTGGCAAAATCACCGGCAAAGAGACCGAAGAAGAGCTGATTGCCCTTGGCTACCTGGTGGTGCGGACCGAAACGTACACGCGAAGCGAAACGGAAGTGGTCAGCAGTGCCGCAGGCAGCGTCCAGACGCTGCGCCCCATCTGGATCACCTTTACCCTGACCGGCTTCGGCCCCGGGGAGATTTTGCAAACCGTTACTTTTGACGGGCTATCCGTCACGCCGCAGGCCTTGTAATGACGACGCTAAGCGCTAATCAAGACGGCATTATCACCGGCAAGTTTCAAATCCCCGAGGGCGTTCCCACAGGCTCTAAATTAGTGACGTTTGATGGCGCCGCCACCAGCGCCAGCGCTACGTTTGTGGGTCGTGGCCAAATCACCACCAATGAACTGCGCTTAATCAATACCCGCACCACGCGCCGCGTACTGACGTGGGTTGACCCTCTGGCGCAAACCTTTATGCTGGCCGCCAACACGCAAGTGGCTGGCGTCGATCTGTGGTTCACGGCCGTGGGCACGACGCGGGTGCTGATGCAAATCCGCGAAGTCTCGCAAGGCATCCCCACCAGCGTCATCGTCGCGGAAGCCACCAAAACGCCGGAGCAGATCACGGTGAATGGGTGGACACGCTTTGAGTGCGACGCAGTGCCCCTGGAGGCCAACCGGGAATACGCCCTCATCATCATGTGCAACGACGCGGTGTCGGCCGTGGCCACCGCCAATCTGGGTGAATTTGATGTCACGGCACAGCAGTGGGTGACCTCCCAGCCGTATCAGATTGGCGTGCTGTTGTCGTCGTCTAACAACCTCACCTGGACGCCGCATCAAACCAAGGATCTGGCCTTCCGCCTATTGGCGCCTTATTACCCGCCGGATAACCGGACGCGCAGCATTACCCTGGACCCGGTTGCGGTCACCGACATTGATCAGTTGCTGGTCTTGGCCGCAGTTGAGCGGCCTACCGAAGACTGCGATGTGCTGTTTGTCATTACCGCCGGCGCCAAAACCTATACCGTCAGCGAGGCCCAGCCGTTTACCCTGGATGCCCCTTTTACCGGCACCCTGACCTGGCGCGCGGACTTAATTGGCACTGCCACCGCCTCCCCGGTGCTGCATCGCACCATTCAATTGGTGGCCGGCAAGCGGCTCGATGATAGTAACTATATTTCCCGCGCCTTGGACACCAATGTCAGCCCGCAGGCCCTGACGGTCGACATCAATATTTATTACGACGTGTTCCTCAATGGCGGGTCAGTAACGCCCACCCTGCAGGACGGCGCAAGCTGGGCGGCGATGGACCTGATTGCCGAGACCGAACTGGGCGATGGCTGGGTGGAGCGTCACTATCGCCTGGAAGATTTCACTGAACCACAGACCCGCGTGCAGTTAACGCTGTCGGGCACGGCCGTCAATCGCCCGCGCGTGCGTAACCTGCGAGTGGCCATCACATGATTGACAATCGCACTGTCCGCTATAACCTGCCGCTGCCCAATGCTGCCAATTTCCTGAACGATGATGTCGGGCGCCTGATTCAGGCGCTCAATGGCTTGGATGGCTTGTTATACACGGCGGCCACGCAGTTGGCCCAGGCCACCGATACCCAAACCCACTGGGCGGACAGTACCGCCATCACCTATGACGACCAGGGGCGGGTGGCAACCATCACTGAGACCTATGGCGCCAGCGAATACGTCATCACCGTGGGCTACGCGGGCGACTTAGTCGCCCGCGTGCAAACTGACGGCAACGGTCGGCGGCGGACCGAAACGCTCAGTTATGACGAGAATGACCGCCTGATTGGCGTTGACGCCGAGGAGAGCGCGCTATGACCGGCTTGCTGGCCAAAATTTTGGTGGACGTGAAGACCCTGCTGGACCGTCTGACCAGCGCCTGGGCGGCACAAGTCACGACTTTGCATGAGCGCTTGACCAGTGCCTGGGCACAACAGCTCACGACGTTGACGACGCGCTGGAGCGAGACCCGCGCCGGGTATCTGGACAGTGCCAAAACGACGCTGGATACCCTGAACACGCGCCTGTCCGGCACGTGGGCTGGTTATATCACCACGCTGCACGAGCGCTTGACCGCCGACCGGGCTGCTAGCCTGGACATGCTTAACCGCACCTTGCATGAACAACTGTTTACCACGTCGGGCACCTGGGTCAGACCGGCTGGGGTGACCGAGGTCTGGGTGGAGGTGATGGGCGGCGGTGGCGGGGGTGCTTTGCCCGATAGCGGCAACACTAAGTCAGGTGGGGGGGGCGGCGGCGGTGGCCTGCGCTGCGCCTGGGTGCCGGTCGCTGCGAATGTCACGGTCACGGTGGGCGCGGGTGGGGCTAAGGGTAGTAGCAATTCAAACC
>ERZ1645192.4190-NODE-4190-length-11511-cov-5.855098_pt1 | contig 11511 bp, 10 predicted proteins | sample MGYA00575354_ERZ1645192 | MGnify/ENA primary metagenome ERZ1645192 (study PRJEB40844, sample SAMN11349763) | freshwater sediment metagenome | isolation source: river sediment | host: Sediment | place: India: Faizupur Khadar , New Delhi | collected 2017-02-21 ... | reverse complement strand
GGGCGTCGTCAGGAAATCCCGCGTCGCGCAGACGGTGCATGATGGCGATGGACTGATCCAGGCTTATTCCCTTTCCTTTGTCCAAAGTCACCGACGAAGGTCGCCACAGGTCTCCGAGTTCATGCTTGATTTCTAGCAGGGTCCGGCGATGAATCCTGTGCATGAGGGACAGATCCACGGACCCCTTGTCCGTCTTCACAGGCCTGTCATTTTCAAAGGTCATGGATTCCATCTGGGTTTTTTGCCAGGCGCAGACATCGTCATACAGGGGGCTGTTGCGAACCCTTTCGTTCTTTATCAAAGCCTTCTTTCCAGGTTTCAGGGCGTAGAGCGTACTCCTCAGCTTGGAGAGCACGTAGCCCGACCAGTATGTCACTGCATTCATGCTTCACTCCTTCATGTGGCCGAAGCGCCCTTATTCAAGACCATCTTCGTGTTTGTCAATTTACGGGATGCACCAGCCCATGTGCTCGTCACATTGACAAAACTGATGGTCCTTCATTACTGGTCGGTCAGTCAATCTGGACAACGCAGCCTGCCCATCCTGGCTTGCACCGTTCTGCCTGAGCTCCTTTCCTCCCCATCGAATATCTTGCCAAAAACGCCTTTTCTTCACCGCAACGCGCAAAAGGAACGACATGGCCCCAACACCCACCAAAAAAGAACTCCTGCTCAAAGCGGCCAAGGAGCTTTTCGGCGAATACGGCTATGCCGAAACCACGTTCAAAAAAATATCCGAGCGGGCCGGAGTGGCCCTGGGACTGCTCACCCACCATTTCGGAAACAAGGAAAAACTCTTTCTGACTGCCGGCCTGGATGTGTTGCACGAACTGATCCGGACCATCCAGACCACTGTGCAGGACACGCCCAACGGCCTGGAAGCGGTCCGCGCGTTCTGCACGTCATATTTCGATTTTGCCCGGGACCCCGGCAAAGATTTCATGGTGTTGATCCGTTGCTCCCCATTCAGCGACCTGAAAGCCATCTCCGACAAGGAACTCATGGTCAGCACCTTCTCGAAGCTCTACTACATTCTGATCGCATGTGTCACCCGGGGCATAAAGGACGGCAGCATCCGCCGGATGGACCCCAAGAAGACAGCCGTTGTCGTCTTCTGTACTCTTGTGGGGGGCATCAGGCACGGCTTCCTGACCGCCTACGGAGACGATTCCATGTTTGATGATATCGTCGCCTTTCTCGTCGGCGGCCTCAAGCCCACACCCGGGTCGTAAGCCTTTTTTCGCTGGCCGTTTTTCCCGCTCTGGGATAACGATCGAGAATGTGAAAGCAGTTCAGGCCGGATCTCTCTCCCATGCAGATCTGGCCAATTCCGGAGACCCTATGCAGAACAAGCGGAAGTGGCCCCGTATAGCCTGTCTCGAACGCTGCAACGTGCAGCCCACCGACCGAGACAGCCAAATGCGTCCGGCGCGCATACTGAACTACAGCGCAACCGGTGTCATGCTGGAAACCGACATCGCACTGGCGGTCGAGGAATTGGTCAAGATACACCTCGTCGACGAGCCTGACGACGATCTTCTCAGAGGCATCGAAAAACGGGTCGGCAAGGTGTGCTGGTGCTCCATGCACGCCGACAGCTTCTCTGGCATGTTTCTGGTCGGCATTGAGATCGTCCGCGGACTGTCCGAAGACATGGGCTGGGGTCTTGCCCCGCTCTGACCCGCCTGGCGCCTCCGCGCAAAACCCGCGCGCTGCACCCCCAGACGCCCTCACGAGGCGAATTCGTTGCGAACGGGCAGCCCCCTTTGGCAGCCACACTGAACCCGGCCGCATCCCTGCGCCTTTGCATTGCTCTGCGGAGTTCCTCGTCGTCAATTCAGAAGATGAATCTCCCGACCCCTCGAGGGTTGCCCCCCCCAAACTAAAACTTGAGCCCGACGCCATACGTGGCTATGGAGGTACAACATTTTCCAGGTCGCAGTGCGGGTGAGCCATCTGCCCCTTGGCTCTTATTGAGGATGAGTGCGCGGCAAAATTGACTGCAAAGGCCAACCACAAAAATCTCCAAGGAATTATGCAAAAAAACAGACGCATCGCCCACCATCGACCGTATCGCAACGCTGCCAGGCGAAGACCGGCTTCGCCCAGACTGATCCTGTTCCTGCTGGTTTTCCTTGGGATAGCCTCCGTCGGGTCAGTCTTCCTCTTCAATTTCCTTTCTCCCGACGAAATCCAGTCCAGCATTGACCGGGCCGCCCTGGAAATGGCTGCACGCCATGAATACCATTATGCCGATCCCATTGCGGAAGCTGATCCGGAGCCCCAGGACGTTGAACAGGAAGAAGAATTGCCTGTGGCCGAAGCGCCCATGGAACCTGAGATCACCCGCATGACCGGGTTCATCCAGAAAGGAGATACCCCGAGCACCCTCCTGGAAGGGCATCTGAGCATGGCGGAGATCTACTCCCTGTGCGACGAAAGCAAGGACGTCTATTCCTTGGACAACCTCAAGGCTGGGCAATCCTGGACCATGATCTACTCAGACAACGCCCTGGTTGGTCTGGAGTACGAAATCGATGCCGACGAACGCCTGGTCGTATCCATGACCGATTCAGGCTACGAATTCCGCCGTGAATCCATTCCGTACGACATGGAGGTCGTCACCGTCACGGGCAGCATTGAGAGCAGTTTGTTCGGGGCTGTGCTGAAGCAGGGAGAGAACGAAGACCTGGCCATCCGTCTCGCCAGCGTCTTTGCCTATGACGTGGACTTCGTGCGGGACCTGCGCACCGAGGACACCTTCAGAGTCATCATCGAGAAAAAATTCCGTGAAGGCACGTTCTTCGACTATGGCAATCTCCTCGCCGCCAGCTTCACCAACCAGGGGCAGACCTATTACGCCTACCGCTACACGGACAAGAAAGGGAACTCCGCCTATTACGATCAGACCGGCCGTCCTCTGCGCAAGGCCTTTCTCAAATCCCCCCTGCCTTTCACGCGTATTTCTTCCGGCTATTCCATGAGTCGCATGCACCCCATCCTGAAATACAGGCGGCCCCACCAGGGCATAGACTACGCCGCCCCGACAGGCACTCCCATCAGCTCCGTGGCCGATGGTCTGATCGCGGAGGTGGGCTCCAACAACTCCCAGGGCCGATATGTCCGGGTCACGCACAGCAATGGGCTTGAAACAATCTACAATCACATGAGCAAATTCTCCGCCAATTCCAAGAAGGGGGCCAAAGTCAAACAGGGTGCTGTCATCGGCTATGTCGGCAGCACCGGCTACGCGACAGGACCTCACTTAGATTTCCGGATGAGGCAGAACGGTCAGTTCATCAACCCGCTCAAACTCAAAAGCCTCCCTGCAGAGCCCGTTCCGGCAAGGGAAATGCCAAACTTCAGGGCCACCATCGCGAATTTCAAGGCCAAGCTCGAGGAACCCATCCGGGCCGCATCCCTGGATACGTCTGCGAAGCCCCGGCAATAGATCCTTCGGGTGCGCAGGGCGTGCCAGCCTGTTTTACAGCCCATCACACAGCCAGATCCTGGCCAGGCAGACCTCCTGGGCGTCCTGGGTCCGCTGCATATCCAAGCGAATGTCCCTTCCGTTTTCTGTGGCGTGCCGTACCTCCACTTCCTGGCCCGCGCTGACTTCCCGGACATGTCGTACACGCATTCCCCGCAGATTCTGCGGGTCTATGCCAGCCTGGGCCAGATGATCCACCATCCAATCTATATAACGCAGGTTGTTCATGTGTCCCAGGGCGTCAATCTCGCTGGCCTGGACCACGCGCGTCCTTGTCCATGGCCTGCCCGCAGGTTGTTCCAGTTCGGGCAAGGCCCCGGTAAAGACTGGCTGAGGAAGCTCGGCCCCATCCAGATTGAAAAACGAACCGGACTTGCGCGGGCGTCTGCTCTGCAGGTCAAATCCGAACCAGACGCTTGAACCCAGCGCGATGGTCTGACCATCCTGATCCATGATCCGGGTGTCGCGATGGCACAGAATCCGCTCGGCATGCCTGGGCCAGGTCCGTACGGTAATGGTCTCGCCCAAGGTCGGGAAGCGGCGGACCTCCATGGTCTGCTCCCTCAATACCCAGGCCAGGCCCTGCTCGGCCAGATGATTGACCCCTACCCCCAGCAATGCGGCATGATGTTCCGCGGCCTCCTGGGCAAAGCGGCACAGGCTGGCCAAAGTAGCCATTCCCTGAATCCCGGTGTGGAAGAGGAGAACATTTTTCGTATAGTGGCAAACATACTGCCCTGGATCGTTCATAGGATGTCCCCGCTGCTGTGGTGCATGTGTTCTGGGCGTAGCGGCTTCCACCCCGGACTGCAACCCGGTCTGTCCCCCGCGGCTGGAGCGAAGGCAGATGTGTTGTGCATCCTTGGCCGCAGGGCATGCGCAGACCGCCCGGAGGGAGGCCCCAAATTTCCAATCGTTTGCCATGCGCTGGTTGCATGATGGGCCGATCGCGCTTAAAGGAAAAAAGGGAAGTTGCAACTCTTCTCCGCCGCGAAGGTGATCCACCGACCCGCAACGACATGCCAGTTCCAGGAGCAACCACTTGGCCCATGCTTCAACCAATCAAATCGTTCTGATCGTTGATGACGAACCTCTCAACATCCAGGCGCTGCAATCCGTTCTGGGGGGCGAGCACAAACTCCTCTTTGCGAACAGCGGAGAAATGGCCCTTGAAATGGTGCGGCAATCCCCCCAGCCGGACCTTATTCTCCTGGATATCGTTCTTCCCGACATGGACGGTTTCCAAGTCTGCACCAAGCTCAAAGATGACGACAAAACGCGGCACATTCCAATTGTCTTCCTGACCTCCAAATGGGAAGCGAGCGAGGAGGCCAGAGGTCTTGAGCTCGGTGCGGTGGACTATATCCGCAAGCCCTTCAGCCCCCCCATCATTCGAGCCCGCATCCGCAATCATCTCGAGCTGAAAAAAAACAGAGACCTTCTTAAAAATCTGTCCTCCTTGGATGCCCTGACGAATATTCCCAATCGGCGAAGGTTCGAGGAAATTTTTGCCCACGAATGGCACCGTGCGGCCCGCACGAAGCATCCACTGTCTCTTTTGTTCATTGATATCGATCATTTCAAAAGGTATAATGATTTATATGGGCATCTGGCCGGGGATGACTGCCTCAAGGTCGTCAGCCGCACCCTGCAGTCCGCCCTCGGGCGAACGGCAGACTTCCTGGCCAGGTTTGGGGGCGAGGAGTTCATCATTCTCCTTCCGGACACGGGAGAGTCTGGCTGCCGGCATCTGGCCGAAAACATTCGCAGCGCAGTCGAAGGTCTGCGCTTGGCCCATGGGGATTCCCCGGTCTCCCCGTATGTCACCGTATCCATTGGCGCCGTGACCTGTGCCAATGTCTTGTTCTGCGACCGCAACATGCTTCTCGAAAATGCTGACGCACTTCTCTACAAAGCCAAGCACGAGGGCAGAAACTGTGTCCGCATGCAAACCCTGCCCTGAGCAGGGACGGCTGTTATGCCCTTTTTATCCATAACTCCATATCCCGAAAGGAGAACTCCATGAAACTGAAAGGCAAACGCTTTGTGATCCTGGTGGACACTCAGTTCAACGACCACGAATTCTGGTATCCGTTCTATCGCCTCAAGGAAGAAGGGGTTGAAGTGGTTGTCGTGGGCACCAAGTCCGGCCAGACCTATGTGGGCAAATTCGGAACTGAATTCAAGGCACACAAGGCCCCCGGAGAAATCAATGTCTCGGATTTTGAAGGAATCATTATCCCAGGAGGATACGCACCGGATCACATGCGCAGGGATCAGAACATGGTCAGTTTGGTCCGGGCCTTTGACCAGCATGAAAAAATCGTGACAGCCATCTGCCACGCTGGATGGATGCTTGTTTCCGCAGGCATCCTGAAGGGAAGGGCCGTCACATCCTTTTTTGCCATCAAGGATGATCTCATCAACGCAGGGGCAAAATGGCAGGATAATGAGGTTGTGGTGGACAAGAACCTGATCACAAGCCGCACTCCGGATGATCTGCCGGCTTTCATGCGGACCATTATTGCGGCATGCAAAGGCTGATACGGTCGAGACTTTCGCTTTTCGAGGGCATCCCCTGAATCGAACCAAACATGGCCGCAGATCTGCTTGACCTGGGTTTTCCCGGGTCAGTCATCCCTGCGGCCATGATCCCGCCCCCTTTATCGGCAGATCACACGGAACAGGAAGAGGGTGGCAATGGTCGCTGCCCCTGTTTTGCGATCCCCTTTCCAGCGCAAATGGAAGACGGATTGAACCTGGCTGGAATGGCCAAGGGCGGCCCATCTAGGCGTACGACTGCCAATCATTACGGAAATGAAAGGAGCCCGGCATCCTGTCTGCCGAGCACAGGCAGCCCGCCGTCCTGTGCTGTAAAAGTCCATTCCGAAAACGCAGGAAGCGGCTAGGTCCTGCTCGAAATCTGCCGGGAAATCTCGTGGAAAAGCTCCTGCTCCCTGACCACGCCGATGATTTTGCCTTCCCTTTCCACAGCCACCCGCCGGCGATTTTCCTCGCACAACAGATAGGCCACCTGCATCAGGCTCTCCGAAAAGTTCACCACCGGCGGCCTGGGATTCATGATCTCGCCCACATGTCTGGATTCCAGGGCCTTGACCTGGTAATTGAACAGGCCAGACCAGAACAGACTGGAATACTTCAACCCCAATGGCAGCGGGCCGTGTTGTGTCTTCAGATATTCGGGCAATATGGCCTGAATAAGATTGCGCATGGTCAACACGCCGACAAGCTCCTGTCCATCGAAGACAAGAAGGGCTCGATGTCCGGACTCCATGATCAGGCCTGAGGAAATGAAGCTCTCGGATGCGAGCTTGAGCTTTGCGATCCCTTCCCGCACCGTGTTCGAAGACTGAACACAGGTGTATTCGTCAATGGGGATCATGATCTCGATGATGGTCTTTTCACGCTCCAGCCCGTTTCTGCCAATGCCCACGGCTTCGTGAATGCGGGAGGCCAGTATGTGCACGTCACAGGGTTTGCACAGATAATCGAAAGCCCCTGACTCCAAAGCCTTGCGCGCGGCAGTCTGATCGCCATGACCTGTCAGGACAATCACTTTGCATCCGGGCTTCATGGCCAGGATACGCGGCAGCGCTTCGTCCCCGTTCAAACCCGGCATTTTGACATCCAGCAGGACAACCTCAGGGCTGACTGTCTGCAGGAGATCCAGAACCTCTTCGCCATTCTTGGCCAGGGAAACCACAAAGCCTCTGTGTTGCAAAATCTTGGCTGTGTTCTCCCGAAAACGGGCTTCATCATCTGCGACAACAACATGCGGTCTGCTCAACGTTACTCTCCTTCAACATTTCTTTTAAACGGCAATCCGAAACATCACCGTTCCAGGGACAATTTCCACATTTCATATGCGGTTTTGACCCGGTCCATGAGGTGGGCCATTTCCACTGGTTTGATCAGGAAATCGAACGCGCCATTGGTCAAACACACTGCGGCGTCGTCAGATGTGGCATGGCCGGTGAGGATGATGACCTGCACAGCGGGAAGGGCTGCCTTGATGTCGCGCAGGACCTCCTGCCCTGTCATGCCCGGCATCTTCAGATCCAGAACAACGACCTGACACTGCTTTTCCTGCAGGATGCCCACCACATCCCGGCCATTCGAGCACAATTCAACCTCAATGCCCTTGCGTTTGAATATCTTGGCTGCAGTTTGCAGGTAGTATTCCTCGTCGTCGACAAGAAGAACGCGCAAAGTATCCATGGGCACCTCACCATGATCCGCTGCAAGGGGAGAAAACCTCGTCGAGCCATGCCTCCGGATATTACGAGGCAGCAGACGAAACTTTGGGCAGGAGTATGAAAAACGTCGAGCCCTGTCCCTTGGCGCTCGTAAAATCCAACACGCCGTTCATGCTGTCCACGATCCCATGGCAGAGGGACAACCCAAGACCGGTACCACTTCCAGCTGGCTTGGTGGTAAAGAATGGAGTGAAAATCAATTGCTGATGCTCCGGGCTGATGCCGGCGCCGTTGTCTTGAATGGCAATGCGCACACGGTCCGGATCTTCGGGAGCACAGGACAGGGTGATTTCCCCAACGCGTCCGTCAGCCACTTCGCCAACGGCATGTATGGCATTGTTGAGCAGGTTCAACAGTACCTGCTGGAGCCTGCCGGGATCAACGTGCACGATCAGACGGGAAGGTGACATGTCGGTTCGCAAGAGGATGTTGTTGAGCTGGATCTTCTTCTGAATCATGGTCAGCACTTCGGGTATGAACTTGGCCAGATCGACGTTCTGCTCCTCCACATTCCCAGCCCGGCCAAAACTCAGGATGGAATGGGTTATCCTGGCGCACCGATCGATCTGCGCCTTGATCTGATCCACACTGGAGGAAAGTTCAGCCATGGTGTTCACGAAATCGGGATCATCTGCAGGCATGTTCTTGCAATCCTGCAGCAGCATCTCGACATAAGCCTGCTCGCTCTTCATGATTTGCAGGGGGTTGTTGATCTCATGCGCGAAACCTGCTGCCATTTCCCCAAGTTCGGCCAGCCGACCTGCCCGATACAGCTGTTCGCGCAGTTTTTCGCGTTCCTCTTCCCGCTGTCGCAGCATTTTTTCCACATATCCGGTGAGATAAAGCGATGTCAGAAAGACAACGATACCGCCGCAAAGAACAGCCAGTCCCAGAAAAAGAACCGCATTGTCAAAAGCACGAACCAAGCCCGTCGAGTGCTTGCGCACCGCCAGAATCCACCCCGTGTGGCGCATGACCCTGCTTGCATAGGCAACCTTGGAAGAATCATCCCAAAAACTCATCCCCACCCGATCCAAAAACACGGGCTCGGCCAGCTCCTGATCTCTGGTCAGCACCTGGCCCCCACTGCCGGCAATGACCTCGCCCTCACGATTGATCAAAAAGACATCGACGCCCTCCTCGCGCACATCCATAAGAATGCGGGTAAAGGCTGCCGGATCCAGGGACGCGCGCAAGACATAGGATTTTTCTCCAAAGGTTTGCCGCAAGGCAAGAACACAATGGGGAATGCCCATCTGTCCGGACATGACCCCGCTGACGCTGCGCCCCCGTTTGATGGCCTCGTCCAGCCACTTGTCTGGTGTGACATGCGTACCCTTGAACACGCTTGGGCCGGCATAGGCCAGCACGACGCCGCCCTCATCCACAAGGGCTACGTCCAAGATTTCCTTGTGCTTGGCCTCCAGGTTCTCGAGGACGGTCTTCAGCATTGCAGGACCGGATTGAGGGGACAGCTGGTCATCGACCAGGGCCATGTCCCCGAGGCAGTCGTCGATGTATCTCTCAAGGATGTACACGTAATGTCTGGAAAGAAGTGTCAAGTGCTCGAGAGAATCGTCCTGGGCACGGTGCCAATACAGATATCCTCCCGCACCCAGGGCCAGGAGCACCGGAATAAATGGGGCGAGAAACATGGTCGCGAAAAGATTGCGCTTGATGGCTTGGATGGTGAATTGGCGCATGCTGGTCCCTTACCGGACACCCCCTTCTTCAAAGGCCAAATATGCTGTGTCGACCAATTTAGTCAGGGAGACGGGCTTGAGGAGGTAGGAATATGCCCCATAGGCCATGCCCCGCAGACCCATTTCCTCACCGCCATGCCCTGACAGGAGAATCACCTGGGTCCTGGGCCACCCGAGCTTGATCTCGCGCAACGTTTCCAGTCCATCCATGCCCGGCATCATGACGTCCAAAATGACCACGTCATATTTGTTTTGCCCGAGAGCGGCCAGCGCATCGCGCCCACTGCCTACCCCGGTGACCTTGAACCCGCGGCGCTCCAGTCGTTTGACCAGCGTCTCCATAAAATCACGCTCATCGTCGACAACCAGCACGGCAGGGCCTGTGCGCACGGACGCAATCTGGGCATTACTCTTTTCAGTCATGATGTTTCACCGGCAAAAGTATTATGAATTCAGTACCTTTTCCAAGTTCGCTTTCAAAACGGATGCTTCCCCCCAGCTTATTGATGATGGAATAACTGATGGAAAGGCCCAGACCTGTCCCTTCCCCAACCTTCTTGGTGGTAAAAAAAGGATCGAAAACACGCCGCTGCACCTCCTTGTCCATGCCCGGTCCATCATCGCGAATCCTGACTTCAACCATGTCCGCCTGTGAGTCGAAATTTGTGGAGATGAAAATATTCCCTTTCTTGTCCAGGGCATCGATCGCGTTGTTCATCAGATTCAAGATGACCTGCTGCAATTGTGACGCGTCGGACTGGATAGCGGGCAGATCTTTTCTGAGGTCCCAGTTCAAGGCAATATTTCTGAACCGCACTTCGTTATCGAGAAATGTTGCGGTCTGCTTCAGCAGATCGTTGATGTACACATCGTTGCAGACAGGCTCCATGCGACGGGCAAACCCGAGCATCCTGTGCACGACATTGCCCGCCCTCTCCACATGCTGTTCAATTTTGTCCACTGCATCGACGAACTCCTGGAAATTCGGGCTGGACTTGACATCCTCCTCGTCCAAAAGGTCGCGCATCCATCCTGCTTTTTCACGGATGACGGCCAAAGGATTATTCACCTCATGCGCCACCCCTGCGGCCAGTTTGCCCAAGGCGGCCATCTTGCTGGACTGGATCAACTCTTCGTTCAGCTGCGCCTGCTCGCGCTCCATGCGCTCCTGCTGCACCACAATCATGCGCGTGAGCATGAGCGTCCCGATGATGATGAACGCAATCCCGCTTCCGACGACAGCCCAGGTTGCAGCCTGGGTTTTGAAAAGGGGGGCCAGTTCACCCTGCCTGTCTTCTTCGATGACCAGCAGCCAGTCTTTCTCCTGCAGCCAAATCCCGCCGACAAAGATCTTTTTCCGGTCCGACTCGTGCTCCTGGACCTTGGCCCCAGAAAAAGGCGTCCCGAGAAAAGAAGAGTAGATGTCCTCACTCTTGTTCCCAAACCTGGGCCGAGTCTGCAGGGCTCCACTCCGATTGACCAGATAGGCGTCTCCTTTGTCTCCAAGCTGCAGCCAGCGGACCAGGGAATCGAAGATATCGGAGTCAATGGTGGCCCGCAGAATCCAGACCCGGCCTTTGTCTTGAATTTTGACGGCGATTATCATGTGCGGAAATCCCCGGAAACCTTCGAAGACATCAGAAACATAGATCTTGCGGACCATGACCTGATGAAACCAGTCCTCGTTTTTGTAGTTCGCTTCGGCAAGGTTGTACGGACCGGCATAGCTGACGTGCCGTCCTTCTTCATTGATCAGACCCAGGTCGATAAATGTTTTGGAGCTGAGTTGCATAGTCGCCAGGATCGAATCCAGTTTTCCCGGCGAAGAGAGATCCTCGACTGTATTTGAATAGGCCATGGTCCTCAGCTGAGAGACCTGCTCCCGCAGAAAGAGGTCAATGCCCTGGCGTTTGTTCTCCGCCAGGGTAATGATATTTGCCCTGACCTTGGAATGATACGTTGACGCGAACATGGAATACATGGTCACACCCAACGTGATCAGTGGTATCAATGAAAATCCCAGGGCCATGCCGGCAATTTT
>ERZ1645192.4189-NODE-4189-length-11514-cov-5.500829_pt1 | contig 11514 bp, 7 predicted proteins | sample MGYA00575354_ERZ1645192 | MGnify/ENA primary metagenome ERZ1645192 (study PRJEB40844, sample SAMN11349763) | freshwater sediment metagenome | isolation source: river sediment | host: Sediment | place: India: Faizupur Khadar , New Delhi | collected 2017-02-21 ... | reverse complement strand
GTTCAAAGCAAAAGCAATAAAAGAAAATAAAAAAGCTAAGATGTTCGATTATCCGATCGATAAAGCAAAGGAAGTCACACCCGCTGAATATGAGGAGATGACAATAAAATCCCGCTACACTTCAGTTCAGGTGTTTGACAGGCAGCAGATCAACTGGCAGGATTCGATCGTAAATCCCGGCGATTTCTCATCGGACCAGGTTTACAGGTTCGGCAAAGGCAATGTAATATTAAAGAAAGTCAAAATACCTAAGATCAGCATAGCAGGAAACGTTTATATAAAAGTTACCGCATGGTCTAACGGTGACGCATATGACAGGACCGGAACTGTTTTCATGCTGCCGAAAGAGAATGAGGCAGTGCTTCTTCAGGCTTTGAGGAACGGCGCGGAAGGACTGCCTGAGTATTTATGTAAAAGCGGAGAGAAAATAAAGGGTGTCGTACGCACTGACAAATATATTCCGCCCGTCGAACTCATGCGTTTCATATCGTCTTTCGGTGTCGGTCATTTCAATGATAAAGTAGAGATAAACAATTATAACTGGAACGATTCTGTCGTGTATGTTCAGGACGTTACTTCACTGATCCCGGCCGGGCAGGAAGAGATCTGGATCGGGATGTCCATAGGCAATTACGATAAAGGCGGTCATAAAGCAAGCCTCGAACTGAATTATTATCCGCCTGAAGAATTCTATGAGGGAGATAAATGGATATATCCGCTTTTTAATACTGCCAACTGCATCGACGGAAGCGGGAATCACAGCAAAATGTTCCAGCAGGATTCACTGACAGTTGAATTCGATCTGCCGGCAGATATTGAAAGACCTTATCTGCTGTTCGCTACTACTGGTCATGGAGGCTGGGGCGGCGGAGATGAATTCAATCCCAAGATGAATCAGGTGATCATCGACGGTCAGACGATATTCAGCCATGTTCCGTGGAGAACAGACTGCGCGACCTACAGAATGTCTAATCCCGCATCCGGCAATTTCGGCAACGGGCTTTCATCTTCGGATTTCAGCAGATCGAACTGGTGCCCGGGAGCCGTAACACCTCCTTTCTTCATCCCCCTGAAGAATATCAAACCCGGCCATCATGTCATGAAGATCGCAATTGATATCGGCAAAGAAGACGGAAATTACTGGGCTGTCAGCGGAGTGTTGACCGGAGATTATAAAGTTAAAAAAAATAAATAGTATTGACACGATAACTTAATTTGATTAGATTATTAATAACGGACGGGTGTTTATGAGAAGATCGGCAATATTATACTATTTTATATTTTTTTTCTGCTGTACGGCTCAGGACAGCACGGCTGTTGACAGCCTGCTAAAGGTAATCAGCTACTCAGCTCGGGATACATCTCTTGCTAAATCATTTATAGACCTGGGTATGCTTTATGAACCGTGCCAGCCTGACTCATCCGAAATATATTACCGTAAAGCACTCGACCTTTCTGAAAAACTTTCGTCAAAGAAGTATATTGCATTAAGCAAAAACAAGATCGGAAACAGCTTTCTTTTTAGAGCAGACTATGGAAAAGCCATAGAATACTATCTAGCTTCACTGAAACTTTATGAAGAATTGAAAGACAGGCACGGCACATCAAGATGCTACAACAATATCGGCATCGTATATATGTACCAGAAAAATCATGAAAGGGCTATTGAATATCTGGGCACATCTCTAAAAATAGCTGAAGAGCTAAATGATAAACCTCTGATAGCAAGCAAATACATTAATCTGGGTTATGTTTACAATGACATGAAAGATTACTCCAGATCACAGGAATATTACTATAAGGCTTTGAAACTGTTCGAGGAAACAAGCGACAGGAGAGGTATCTCTACCTGCTATATAAACATCGGCGTAAATCATAAAGCGCTCGGGAATCTTGAGCTTGCTCTTGAATATTACTCTAAAGCTCTAGAAATAAAAAAAGAGCTTAATGAAAAGAAAGGTCTTTCAATAATAAATATCAATATCGCCGAAATAAAAATAGAAATGAAAAAATATAGCGAGGCTGTGGGCTATGCAGTTACAGGACTCGAAATTGCAAAACTGTATAGTGCCTTAGAGATCGAGAAAGACGCATATAAAATGCTCTTTACCGCAAACGACAGCCTCAGAAATTACAAAGACGCCTATAAATACCATAAACTTTATATGCAGGCTAATGACAGTATATACAACGAGAACAGCTCAAAAAAAATAAACGAACTCCTTACCCAGTACGGAACAGAAAAAAAAGAAAAAGAAAATGAGATCCTTAAAAAAGAAAATGAAATAAAACTGCTTGAACTTGAAAGGCAGACCACATTCAGAAATTATCTTCTAGCAGTAACTTTACTTGTAATTGTGCTTGTCGTATTCGCTTTCTACAGGCTTTTATTGAAGCGTAAAGCACATAGATTGCTAAAAATCAAAAATGAACTTATCAGAAAACAAAAAAACGAGCTTTCTGTAGCACTGAACAAGCTCAATGAACTTAACGCAACCAAGGATAAATTCTTTTCGATCATCGGCCACGACCTCAGAACTCCTTTTCAGGCGATCATCGGTTTCTCTGAACTTCTTAAAAACGAAAAAAGCGAATTCTATACCGAAAGAATGAGAAATATCGTGAACAGGATCTATAATGCCGGCAAGAACACATCCGAACTGCTAACCAACCTTCTCGAATGGTCAAGATCTCAGACGGGCTCTATTGAATATAAACCCGAAAAATTCCTGCTAAAAACGATTTTTGACAGCGAGATCGATATTCTGATCATCAGCGCCTCTAAAAAAGGCATAAGCATTTCTGTTAATTCTCCCGGAAAAATGGAAGTCTTCGCCGATAAGAACATGGTAAGCACTATAATCAGAAATCTGATCTCCAACGCGATAAAATTTACTCCGGAAAACGGCAGCATTCGTATTTATAGCGAAGACAAAGGAGAATTCATAGAAACTACTGTCGCAGATTCAGGAGTGGGTATAGACAGTACTATAATTGATAAAATATTTGACATCGATTTTAAAACATCCACTCTGGGAACTAACAGTGAAACAGGTACCGGGCTGGGGCTGATCCTTTGCAAGGAATTTATCGAAAAGAACAACGGAAACATCTTCGTCGAGAGCGTTCCCGGTGAAGGAAGCCGTTTTATTTTTACATTGCCGTCAGCGTCCTGACAAAAATTTTTCAGCCTGTTTCAGCTTTTCTATAGTTCCTATATCAAACCAGTGAATATCTGGTATATAAGCTTTTATCTTTTCTTTTCCCGAAACGGCATTTAGATATACATCGATTATTGAATACTCGGTTTTTTCCTCCTGATATGAAATGATTCTTCTGTTTACGGCATGAATACCGCAAAACGCCATCAGGGATGAGCCTCCGACCGGTTCGCGAACAATTTTCTTAATACCCTTGTTAACAAGATTAAGACCGCAGAAACGGCTTTCGGAATCGATTATCACCTGATTAAAAGTCTCTCTGTCCTGCATGACCATAGTTGCAACAGACCTGTTCAGCTTATGGTATTTCATCAGCTCATCCAGTCTTACATCGCACACTACATCAGTGTTATAAACGAAAAAATCCTCTTCGGTAATATGCCGAAGCATATTGAATATTCCTCCGCCGGTGCCTAAAATAGTTTCTTCCTTAACCAACTTTATGTCAGCTTTATAACTTGATCTTTTAACAAACTCCTCTACCTGTTCAGAAAAATAATGGGTATTGATAATTATCTCATTTATACCTGAATCGATAAATTTATCAATTATATGATGCAGCATCGGTTTTCCCAATAGAGGGACAAGTGCTTTCGGCATTTTATCGGTCAGCGGTTTCAGCCTTGTACCGAAGCCTGCCGCGAGTATCATTCCCTGCATTTATTCCTCTTCGATCTTTGAATTTGTAAGGTCAAGCATATCAGTTTTATCTGAATATTTAGTAAATTTGACTTTGCTCAGATTTGTAAATTTTTTTATCATCTGATCCATTTCCGTCGCGGCTTTTTCGATCGCTCTGACAGCGTTTCTATATTTGTTTTTATCGGTTTCATTTTTTTCTTCCAGCAGCTCGATTATTTCCACCTGACCCAAAATTGAAGCTGTAAGCTGATTTAGTGTGTGATTCTGGCTCACCATGGCTGCATGCAGAGCTTTAAACTGTTCCATTTCAATTAACTTTTCGACCATTATTTTCAATTTTATGTGAGTTTTAACTCTTGCGAGCAGCTCCGGAGCGTTGAAAGGTTTTGCTATGTAATCCTGTGCTCCCGAATCAAGACCCTTTATCACGAATTCACTGCTGTACTGGCCGGAGAGGAATAGAACAGGTATCTTCGTTGTCAGCGGATTGTCCTTCAGATCGCGGCATATTTCAAAACCGCTTTTTGTAGGCATTGATACATCAAGCAAAATTACATCCGGCTGATTTGTCAGAGCTTTCTCCATCACTTCATTGGGATTGCTTACGAGAAGAGTTTTAAAACTCTCAATATTGAGCATAGATTCAATAATTTTGAGATTTATGATCTCGTCGTCAACAACCATTATCAGTACTTTTGAGCTATCAATCGAAATCATTAAGCACCTCTATTTTTTCAAAAATTTAAATACGACAGGAACTCCGCTAAAATCGTATTTTTCCCTGATCCTTTTTTCCAGAAATCTTTTATAATTATCTTTAAGCATAGTAGGCTCGTTCACGAAAAATGAAAATACAGGAGGATTGACAGCTACCTGACTCATATATTTTATATTAATGAATTTTCCCTTCACTGAAGGCGGAGTGTGAGTTTTAACTATGTTCTGAAGGTATTCATTCAATTCGGCAGTGGGGATCCTTAAAGATCTTCTTGCATTTATATCTTTTGCCAGATCAAGTATCTTAAGAAGTCTCTGTTTTTCGAGAACAGATATGAACTTGATCTCCACATAACTAATCCATTCAAGCATATCTCTCAGATATTTTTCATAGTCTCTGGCGGTATTTGTTTCCTTGTTCTTAACAAGGTCCCATTTGTTGACTGCTATTATAAGCCCTTTATAAAGTCTTTTTGCCTCGACAAGAATATCTATATCCTGCTTTGTCAGCCCGTCAATCACATCTATCATCAGTATAACAACATCAGCTCTTTCTATGGCTCTTAAGGTTCTTATCAGAGAATAGAATTCAAGGCTTTCCCTGACTTTTTTCCTTTTACGAAGTCCTGCAGTATCTATCAGGACGATCTCGTCCCCCTTATATTTCAATACAGAGTCTATAGAGTCTCTTGTCGTTCCGGGAATGTCCGAAACTATCATTTTCTCTTTATCCAATATCTTGTTCACAAGAGATGATTTTCCCACATTCGGTTTTCCGATCACAGCTATCTTAAGCCTGGAATCTTCCTCAGCTGTCACTTCTGCATCGGCAGGCATGTCTTCGGTTATAAGATCAAGAAGATTACCCAGATTCCTGCCGTTCATAGCTGAAATACCTATAGGTTCTCCAAGCCCGAGATTATAGAATTCAGGAACATCGGATTCGTTTTTCATGTCATCGATCTTATTTACCGTGACAATTACTCTCTTATCTGTTTTGTTTAAAATCTTTACAATATCGTTGTCTATTGCAGATATGCCTGTTTTAGAATCAACGAGAAACAGAATTATATCTGCTTCTTCAATGGCTATTTCGATCTGCGATCTTATCATACTTTCAAAGAATTCTTTTGTCTCTGGGACAAAGCCGCCTGTATCAATAAGCGTAAAGGTTTTCCCTGCCCAGTTTACAAGACCGTAATTCCTGTCCCTCGTTACTCCATAGTAGTCTGCTACTATAGCCTCTTTCGTCCTTGTCATTCTGTTGAAAAGCGTTGACTTTCCTATATTTGGCCTGCCTACTATTGCAACAATATTCTGAACCATCATTCTCCCTTTACTGTCTGTATTTTACGCCTTTCCATTCGAAACCGAAATATTTCCCCTTTATCGCGGCGAAAAGATTGAAAGGGATATGAAACAACTGAAGCGGAATATAATACCGCAATTTGAAATCAAGACCGAACTTGCCGAAACCGTAAACAAGAAATAAAGTTTCTGGGATCACTTTCATCAGGAATAACACAAGCAGTATCCACGGCGGCATTTTGCCGAATGCGGTAAGAAAAACTGCGGTAATAATGCCTGAATAAAATACAAATGTGTTTATAGCGAAATAAAGAACGAAATCCGAAGCGTAAGACGCCTTTGATGCCCATCTCGATCTCTGATCGATAAGTCCCTTGAGAGAGTCCGCCGGATAGCTTTTTACTATGCTTTCCCTGTTACATACGAATCTGAGCCTGTAATTGCTCTCCTGAGCGGCCTGTATTACAAAAAAATCATCACCCGAGGCAAGCTCGGACCTTAAGCTGTTCTCTTCTTTTAAATAAAGTGATTTTGTGATTAAAAGATTACTGCCGTTAGCGGTAAAAGCCCTCCCGTTGCCTATCGAACCTGCCGCCATTAGCGAATGAGAAATGTAATCAATGAACTGCATATTCTGCCATATGTCCTCGAACATGTCCATATCGGGTTTGTCGAATACCGTAAGGCCAGCCACTATACCTACATTTTCATTCTTATCGTTAAGAACAGGGCTTATCATCGACCTTACCCAGTTTTTGTCGTGAAGACAATCACCGTCAGTTGTTATGATTATTTCATTATCTGTCGAACGGACAGCCGTAAGAATCGCATTCTTTTTAGGTGAAATGTTCTTTGACACTTCATTGATATGGATAACTCTCAGATTCTTATTGAGTCTGGCAAGATTATCCATGATTACAGGTGTTGTATCAGTTGATCTGTCATTCACAGCTACAATGTCGAGAAGGATCTCGGGATAATTCTGATTTAGTACCGAATTTATCGTTGCCGCAATAAATTTTTCCTCATTCCTCGCAGGTATAATTACAGTCACCTTGGGCAGATCGTCATTTTTTATATTGAACAGGTCATTCTTTATTCTTGCCAGCCCTGAGCGGAAATTCTCTATATACATGATATAAAGAAGTCCTGAGATGAATATGATTGTAATAAAATAGATCATGATTCCTTCGTTATAATTCAAGGTGCAACTGCGGATCTTTTTCAAACTGCAGCCTGAAACTTTTTCTGTGAATCTCGCACCTTCCGTATTTCTTTATGGCTTCTATATGTTCAGGAGTAGCGTAGCCTTTATTCTGGCTGAAGTTATATTGCGGGTATATCTTTCCGTAAAAGTTCATCAGCTTATCCCGGGTCACTTTCGCGATTATTGACGCCGCCGCTATTGAGTATGAAAGGCTGTCGCCTTTTATTATGCTCATCTGATCCTTGGTGTCTAAAGGAGCGTCCCTGCCGTCAATAAGAACGAAATCCGGTTTTAAACCGAGCCTGTCAACAGCTCTTCTCATAGCTTCAAAAGTCGCTCTAAGAATGTCTATTTCATCGATCCTTTTGTTCGAGATCATTCCCACGCCGTAACTTACGGCATATTTCCTTATCTCGTAAAAGAGCTTTTCTCTCGTTCTTTCTGAAAGTTTTTTCGAATCGTTCACGCCTTCGATCGCGACTCCCTGCTTGAATATTACAGCAGCGGCAACGACCGGCCCCGCAAGAGGACCTCTTCCGGCTTCATCTACACCTGCGATAAGCCTGTATCCCTTTAAATAGAGTTCAGTTTCATATTTAAACAGGTGCCCTTTCCCGAAAAAATTCTCTTCAACCATAAAATAATCCTTTGTTAACCTTCGGCATTCAGATTATCCCGCAGTTAAACAATATAATCAATTTATAACTCTAAAACAAAGTCAATTATGAAAATTCTATGCTGTCTTCGCCGAGAATATCTTTCAGCCCTTTTATGAACTGCGCTGATCCGGTAACTTTATAAGATTCAGATTTGAGCATCACGCTTTCAGCTCCGGTGAAAACTTTAAAGTACAGATCTTTCTCGCCCTTGTTCCTTTCGATGAATTCCAGAAATTCCTTTAGCGTAAAGTCATCCATTTTCGCAGGAGTCAGATTGATTCTGATCTTCTTAGTGTTCGTTCTGAATTTTTCCTGAGCATGTTCGTAGCTGAATATATCTTCTGTGAACATTCTGAACTCCCCGTCTTTTTTAGAGATCGTGATCTTGAAAAAATAAACTCCGCCGGATTTGATCTTATCTTTGAATTTATCGTAAACCTGGCTGAAAAGCGGCAATTCCATATCTCCCTGAAGAGTAATGAGCGATAAACTTGCCCAGTCCTTTCCGGCTTTTGAATATTTCATGTCAATATCTTTTATCTTAGCTCCCAGAATTATCTTCTCATCCTGAATGAAATTATCCGGATCGATCTTCTTATTTGTTGAAAACGAGCTGAGAACCTCTTTATATTCGTCAAGGGGATGCCCCGACACATAAAGTCCTATAAGTTCTTTCTCGTTTTCCAGAAGAACGGATTTATCCCATTCCGGTATATCTGGAAGAGGCGGATGATCGACAGAAATCTCTTCGTCGGATGAATCACCGAAAAGGCTCATGCCCCAGTCCAGTTTTTTTGATGCAGCCTGCTGATAGTGCGGCAGGAGAACTTCGAGCGATTCCGTTATCTGCGATCTGAAGTGACCGAGAGAGTCCATCGCTCCAGCCTTAGCCAGATGCTCTATGGTACGCCTGTTCGCTTTTGATATATCAACTCTTTCGAGAAAATCGTATAATGATCTGTATCTGCCTGATTTCTCTCTTGTCTCTATTATGGTTTCTATAGCTTTCGCACCCACATTTTTTATTGCCTGAAGCCCGAAAGCGATTTTTCCGTCGGGAGTGGGAGCAAAATAATTGAAGCTTGTATTGACATCCGGTCTGACAATTTTTATTCCCAGATTTCCGCATTCTTCAATGTAAGTGAGCACGGATTTCGAATCATCCTTGACGCTGTTGAGCATGGCAGACATGAATTCAACAGGAAAATTGGCCTTTAAATAAGCTGTCTGATACGAAACATAGGCATAGCAGACAGAGTGCGAAAGATTGAACGCGTAATCTCCGAATTTTTCCCAGCCGTCCCAAATTGATTCGATGACTTTATCCGGATCCTTTTTCATCTTAACACAGCCGTCAATGAATTTCGGATTCGCTTTACAACCGTCATAAAATTTTTTCTTCAGCGCCGGAATGAGTTTCTTGTCTTTCTTAGCCATCGCTTTTCTAAGAAAATCCGAATCACCTCGCGTGTATCCCGCAAGCTCGCGGGACATGAGCATGACCTGTTCCTGATAAACAGTTATACCGTAAGTATCTTTCAGGTACTTTTCCATAAGAGGATGCTCATATTCGATCTTCTCTTTGCCGTGGCGTCTTCGTATGAAATCCGGTATCTTGTCGATCGGCCCGGGTCTGTACAAAGCGTTCATAGCTACAAGAAATTCAAATTTATTGGGTTTTAAGTCCTTAAGATATTTTTTCATTCCGTCGGATTCAAACTGGAATATTCCGTCCGTTAATCCTTTACTGTAAAGACCGAATGTTTTTTTGTCGTCGAACGGAATTTTATCTATATCGAGCTGTTTTCCAGTTCTTTTTTTAATATATTCCAAGGTTTCAGATATTATGGTTAAGTTCCTCAGTCCTAAAAAATCCATTTTCAAAAGACCTATTTTATCGAGCTGGGGTCCTTCGTACTGAGTTATTATTATCTCTTTTTCTCTCGGCGGATATTGAAGCGGAACTATCTCTCTAACGGGGATACCGCTGATTATGACTGCACAGGCATGGGTTCCCGTACCTCTTATCGTTCCTTCGATCCTGTTCGCCATATCTATCAGGTCTTTATATTTCGGATTCTCATCGTAGAACTTTTTAAATTCCTTTTCTTTGAGTGATGATTCAATTGTAGTTCCGACTTTTCCTGATATAAGATTGCTTATTCTGTTTACTTCATCGAGAGGTATGTTCATTACCCTTCCGATGTCCCTGATCGAATTCTTGGCTCCCATCGTCTGATACGTAACTACCTGGCTGACATTCGAATCCCCGTACTTATTCTTTACATATTCCAAAACAAGATCCCGTTTGTCATCCTGGAAATCTATATCTATATCAGGCATGGATATCCTGTCCGGATTTAAAAATCTTTCAAAAAGGAGACCGTATTTTAACGGATCGACATTTGTTATACCTGTCAGATATGAAATTATTGAACCTGCGGCAGAACCCCTTCCCGGCCCGACTAGTATTCCGTTGTTTTTGGACCAGTTCACAAAATCCTGAACGATCAGGAAATATCCAGGGAATCCCATTTTGCAGACTGTTTCAAGCTCGAAATCCAGATTTGATATAATTTCAGGCACAGGCAACGGAAGGTTTTTCTCTTCGATACTTCCGTCAAGAATATAACTTTTCCCCGATTTGACAATTCCGTATCTCTTTACCAATCCTTCTTCGCACAGGATCTTCAGGTATTCATCCTCGGACAAACCGTCGGGACACTCGAATTTAGGCATAAGCTTCTGATCGAATCTTATATCGAGTTCGCACATTTCGCTGATCCTGACCGTGTTTTCAATAGCTTCAGGAACATCCTTGAAATTCTTAATCATGTCTTCTGTTGACAGGATCGAGTAATTCCCGTCCATCATACATATCCTGTCATCTCTCTCGTCTAGAAGCTTATTGGTATTAATGCAGATGAGAGCGTCCTGTATCACCGCATCATTTTCGTAAACATAATGAGCGTCATTCGTTGCAACAAGCCCGATATCAAGTTCCCTTGACATTTTTATCAGTTCTTTGTTTACCAGAGCCTGTTCTTTTATATCGGGATGATGCTGTATTTCAAGATAAAAATTTTCCTTTCCGAAAAGCCCTTTGTACCATAAGGCTTTTTCTCTGGCTTTTTTTAGATCTCCTTCAATTATTGCCTGAGGAACCTCTCCCGCAACACATGCTGTAAGGGCGATCAGCCCCTCGGAATGCTTTTTTAGAAGTTCGTGATCGATCCTCGGTTTAGAATAGAATCCGTACAGGTTGGCTTCCGTAGATAGGTAAATGAGATTTTTGTAGCCTGTTTCGTTCTTTGCCAAAAGAACCAGATGGAACCTGTCTTCGCCTTTTTCACGAATTTTCATATCGGCGGTAAGGTAGAACTCGCTGCCGATGATCGGTTTTATTCCGGCTTTCTTCGCTTCCTGGTAAAAATCTATTGCGCCCATGAGATTTCCATGATCGGTGATGGCCATCGCTGTCTGATTAAGCTCTTTTGCTCGTTTTATCATGTCTTTGGGTTTAGATAAGCCGTCAAGGGTAGAATAATGTGAGTGATTGTGTAGATGAACGAACGACATTGTTGCTCCGCAGATCATAAGATTTATCAATTTCAATTAAAAAACACAACATATAGTTGTATTGACCGTATCTCAACACAACCTGTTGTACTTTTTCACGTGTTTTAATTTAGCGAATGTTAAGCTTTGAGACAAACAAAAAATTAAATAATTTCGACACGGTTTCAATACAAATCATAGC
>ERZ1645192.4188-NODE-4188-length-11514-cov-6.100096_pt1 | contig 11514 bp, 13 predicted proteins | sample MGYA00575354_ERZ1645192 | MGnify/ENA primary metagenome ERZ1645192 (study PRJEB40844, sample SAMN11349763) | freshwater sediment metagenome | isolation source: river sediment | host: Sediment | place: India: Faizupur Khadar , New Delhi | collected 2017-02-21 ... | reverse complement strand
AGCCACATATAGCTAATTCAGAGAAAACAATGATGTCAACATAATCTGTTTTCGCTTTTCGAATGGTATCAATAATTTTTTTTGTATTGAATTCGAAGTTTCCTATATGATAATTTAATTGAGCTAATGCAATTTTCATAGTGCAAAGTAAATAAAAAACCCGATTTGTAAAAAAATCGGGTTTAAAATAAGTATATGGTTAATTTAAAATAAAACACCAATTGTTAGTCCAACATAGTTAAATACAACTTTTTGTGTTAAAGCTGAATAATTTTTGGTTGAAAGAAATTTTGAATTTTTAACCATGGCATTGGTAAATCCGTTGTTGTAATTTATGGAAAAAACAACAGAAGTAGAACCGGTCAAATTGTATTCGGCTCCTAAGCCAACATTAAGTGCTAATCGGAGGAAATTAATATCTTCAGAGAAATTTACATCTTCAACGGTAATTGGGGTGCCATCTAATTTAGCTTCATTATTGGCAAGTGCTCTCCATTTAAAAGACACATCAAAACCAAATTGTCCGAAATAAGTCATTGCTCCAATTTGATTGGTTTTTAGCTTTAAAAGTAAAGGGATGTTAATGTACCTTAATCCGTAAGAGGTGGAGGTTACAACAAAAGTATCGTTTTTATCGTTTAATTTTTTCGATAAGGTGCTATCAGGAAAACGAATCTTCCCGCCGGCATTTAATATTTCTAATCCGGTTGAGAAAGCATAATTCTTTGAAAAATTAAATTCGGTCATTAATCCATAACCAAAACCTATTTTAGAGCCGTCGTTTGTAAAATTTTTATCGCTTGGAACAAACCAGGATAAGGCAGGAGCTGCTTTTAAACCAAAGTGAAATTTTGATTTATCGGCATCCTGAGCCATGACAGAATTACATAAAAATAACAACACGATTAGAATAGGGAAGAATGATAACTTTTTCATATTTTTGATTTTTTATTTATAAAAATACGTACAATATTACTAATAAATTTTAAAGTATGAAAAAAACTTTATCATATGCACTTCTTTCAGTACTTATTTTTGTTTCTATTTCATGTAATAATAGGAATGAAAAAAAAGAGCCCAGCAATAAAGACTCTATTTCTAATGAAGATACGTTTAGTGTAAAAATACATAGGTATGAAAAGGAATTGTTTTCTATAGATATTAAAAACTTAAAACCCGGATTAAAAAAATTAACAGATGAATATTCTTTTTTTATTTCAGCTAGCTCTTTAGATGATAGCTTGAATTTAACGCAATTGAAAAATTATTTAACCGATAAACGGGTACAGGAACTCTATGAAATCTGTTTAAAAAAATATCCTAACGTTACTGATTTAGAAACCTCGTTTACAGAAATATTTAAAAAATATAAAACCTTCTTTCCCAATAAAAATATCCCTAAAGTTTATACGTATGTTTCCGATTTATTATACGAAAAACCAATTATTTATGAAGATAGTGTTTTAATAATTGCGCTAGATATGTATTTAGGGAAAAACTATAAATATTATAAAATGCTCGGACAGCCTGAATATAAAGTAGATAGGTTTTCAAAAGAATATATTTATGTTGATTGCATGCGTGAAATAGCTAAATCAATAATTCCACAAAGTAAAGACCTTAAAACGTTCGTTGATTTTATTATTTATGAAGGAAAAATCCTCTATTTTTTAGATGTAATGTTAGCAGATACGCCTGATTCAATAAAAATATACTATACTCCCGAGCAATTAAATTGGTGTGCTGATAATGAGACAAATATGTGGTCTTTTATAATTGAAAGAAAACTAATGTATTCGAAAGATGTTGTTATTATATCGAAACTGTGTAACGACGGGCCATTTACATCTGTTTTTTCTAAAAAATCTCCAGCAAGAGTAGGGCATTGGATAGGCTGGAAAATTGTTAAATCGTTTATGGAAAAAAATAAACAGATTACATTAGAACAACTACTCAAAAATGAAGATGCACAGGATATTTTAACTCGTTCCGGATATAAACCTGCCAAATAATAAATAAAAAGGAAACTTATTTTAATTTTTTACATATAACAAATATTATCATATTAATGGTTAGAATATGAAGATTAAATTTGATTTTTCATGAAATATTTTGTTAATTTGTTAAATATTATTAAACTGCTTGAGATATACCTGAGTTGTATGGTTAATTTAATGAAGGGTTTTCTTCTTTTATTTCTTATTAACATAGCCGTATTTGTAAATGGACAACCTACCATGACGAACAATAATGCGGTGGTTTATCACAATGTAGGTTCTGTTACATGGATAAACGGTTCCCTACAAAACTTTGGCGATTCCATTCATAATTTAGGAAGAATATATGTTTCAGGAGATGATAAACCCAGCAATCAGGGTGATTTAATAAATAAAGGGGTGATTTCCGGAAACGGTAAATATTTTGTTGCCGGACATTGGATTAATGATAGTGTTTTTAAATGTGGTACCAGTGAAGTTTTTATGGATAATACTCCCGGCGGTATTCCTTCTATTGTTAATAATCAATATATAAAAGGTTCAAAAATAACTACGTTCTACGATCTTACGTTAAGAGGTGTAGGTATCAAATTTATGACTCAGAATGATACAGTGAAACATTTGTTGAATTTAAACGACCGAGAACTTGCAGTTGACAGTAATACCGTTTTTGTTACCAATACCAATCCTGCTGCTATTACAAGAACATATGGGTTTATAAGTAATCTTTGGGATGGAGGGCTTAACAGATATACCGGTGTTGTTGGTGCTTACCTTTTCCCAATGGGTTCCAGCGGTGGTCCTTATGCCGGTCCTTATCGTTACAGACCGGTTGATATTAGACCAATTAAGAATACACCAAGTCAATATAAAGTGGGATACTATAATTATGTAGCTACGTTAGATGGTTTTAATATTGATTCTGTTGATAATACTTTTTGTAAAGTGAATCCTCTTTTTTATCATAGAATTAACAGAGTTGCAGGATTAGACACCGTGGATTTGATCAGCTATTATGATGCTGTTACCGATGGCTATTGGGATGGACAGGGTAATTGGAATTTAAATAATTTAAACCAGTGGACTAACATGGGGAATACATCGCTTGTGTATAACCCAATGCGGGGTGTTAAAAAAACGAAATGGGCAACATGGAAAGATTTGCCTTATGCCTTAATTGCACAAATACCCGATTCTGTTACAATTACTGGCGTTGATGAAATTTGTATTGGAACCGGAATTACCTCATTTAACGTAAATGGAAATGCCGGTAGTTCTTATATATGGACTGTTACCGGTGGTCATATTGTTGGCGATTCAACCGGAAATAAAATTGATGTTATATTCGATACTCCGGGACTCGGAATTGTAACGGTTCAGGAAGTTATTAACTGGAGTAAATGCGAAAGTCATACGGCCCATTTTTATATTCCTGTTTATCCTCAAACTATTGCAAACTTCGAAGTAATACCAGAAGATTCTACCCATATTTTTTCTTATGATTTAGTTCATTTTGTAGATCATAGTTCTAATGCCGATCAATGGCATTGGGATTTTGGCGATAATTTGGTTTCTGATCAACAAAGTCCATTCCACATGTATACAAATCCCGGACAATATAAAGTATGTTTATCGGTGGAAAGCGACTATCATTGCTTTGATGATACCTGTATTGTAATTAATGTGTTGGAAGGAATAGAGGATATCCCAAACATTATTACTCCCGGAAACGATGGATTTAACGATTTATTTAACATTAATACGAGTGGATTAACAGAGTTTAATTTACAAATATTTAACCGCTGGGGTGCATTAATATTCGAAAGTAATAGTCCGTATGTTAAATGGGATGGAAAAACGCTTGCAGGGGAATTAGTAACCGACGGAACTTATTTTTATATTCTTCGAGCAAAAAGCGATATCCAAGTTTACGACAGAAATGGTTTTATAACCGTTTTAAGCAATAAATAAAAAACTACCAATCTTCTTTAAGCATAAACTTTACGTAACAAATATTCATTCCTTTTTTAGTGAATTTTTCTTCGTAATACGTTTTTATAGATAATATATCATCCATATAATTTGATTGATATAGGTTATATGAATAATATAATAGCTTATGTTTCTCTTGTTGAATAATGTTTAGCGTATAATCGAAAAAAGGAATATTATCTGTTTTTAAATGAATAATTCCGTCTTTTGCGAGAAATGAATAATATTTTTGAAGAAATGGCGGGGATGTTAATCGTTTTTTTATTCTTGATTTATTGAGTTGTGGATCGGGAAAAGTAATCCATATTTCCGCTATTTCATTTTCTCCGAAAATATTTTCTATAAACTCAATCGGAGTGCGTATAAAGAATGCATTGGTTAATTTTTTTTCGTTCGCACGGGTACAGCCTCTCCATAAACGATCGCCTTTCATATCGATTCCAATAAAATTTTTTTCGGGATATTTTTCGGCAAGTCCTATGGTATATTCTCCTTTCCCGCAACCTAGTTCTAATATAATAGGATGGTTATTGTGAAAAATATTTTCAGCCCATTTATTTTTATATTGGAGCGATTGCGCTTGAGTTGTAATATCCTGTACAGAAAACTGCACAATATTTTTAAAAGTTTCTAATGCTGCAAATCGTTCTAATTTTCTTTTAGCCACCTCTCGTAATTATTAATAATTTAATATCCACGCATCTTTATTTTCATAAAGATTAATCTTTGATAATTGCTTTAATGCTTCTTCTTTCGATTTAAAAGAATAGTAACTAACAGCATAAAGTGCTTCTTCCGAAATATAAATAACTTCCGGATTATATTCTTTCTTTTTAAGGACGTTGGCAAATTTTTCCGCATTCTCTTTTATCTTAAAACTACCTGAAATAATATAATATTTATCACCTGTTGAAGTTGTTAAAACGATATTTGATTGTTCGGAAGTGTCTTTCGAAATAGGCAGTTTAGAAAATTTTATGATAGTATTTTTCTCTTTTAGTGCAATAGATAGACCGCTTTTCTTTTCAGAGGTTTTATAAACTTGAAGGTATATAATGCTTGCTCCTGTAAGAAATATAAATAATAAAATCCATAAGGCTACTTTTAAAAAATTGATTTGTTTTTTCGGAGTATTTGTTCCTTTTGAAAATTGTTGTTGTAATTTTATTTTTACCTCATCACGTATAATGGGTTTAGCAATTATTTCATTTAGGAGACACGTATCAGGATTATAATTTACAGATGTTTCAGGATGAAAAACCTTTTCAGCATTATTAGATGATAATGAAAAACGCCCGATTTTAGGGAAAATAATTTCTTTTTTTTCAATAAGTGTTTTATTAATTTCATTTACAAAAGATAAAATTTGATGGTTTGCTTCGATAAATGAAATTCTATTTTTCTCGGATAAATAATTAGCTAAAATACCGTCGTTATTAATAATTGACGGATTAAACGTAATCATTTTTACGGGAGGACTTATTTTATTTTCTACTATCTGTACTTTTGCAGGTATTGATTTTAGTATAAAAGCGCCAAATCCCGGCAGTATTACCGTATCGAATTTATAGAGCAATTCAGCTATATAGGTTTCAATCATAATAGGGAAATAATTATTTTTTGGTTGCCTTTAACAATGCTACTATTTTAGTAATATCGGCAGGAACATCAACAGAATAACTCTTATGAGTGGTTACGTTAACGTGAATAGGATATCCGTTTTCCAGCCAACGTAGTTGTTCAAGCGATTCCGATTTTTCGAGCGGTGTGGGCTTTAAATGCGTAATTTCGCCCAAAATACTTGCTCTATATGCATAAATGCCAATATGCTGAAAACAGGGGTTTTCTTCCATCCATTTCGATGATTTTTTATCTCTAATAAATGGGATGGGAGAGCGACTAAAATAAATGGCTCTATTAAATTGGTCGCACACCACTTTTATAATAGTTGAATTAGAAATATCTTCTTCCGTATCTATTTTTTTTATCAGCGTAGCAATTTTAACGTCTTCTTTATTAAAACAGTTTGCTACAAGATCTATTTGTTCGGGATTAATGCAAGGTTCATCTCCTTGTATATTGATTACAATATCGTTCGAATTATATTTATTATTAACATTTATTTTTTTAAATGCTTCATAACATCTGTCGGTTCCGCAAAGATGGTCTTTGGAGGTCATAATAACATTTCCGCCAAATTTTTTAACATGGTTTTCAATGCTTAAATCGTCGGTAGCTACCACGATTTCAGTTAAGGTAGTTGATTTGCTAACTTGTTCATACACGCGTTGAATCATGCTTTTGCCGTCAATTAAAAATAATGGTTTCCCGGGGAAACGCGATGACTCATATCGTGCAGGTATTATTCCAATAAATTTCATGTTGCAAATTTACAAATTAATCTTTTAATGGGTTAAATTGCTTTATTTGTTGTTCTGTTAATCTTCCGTTAACCCATGTCTGATCTAAGCCTGCATTATATTTTTTATAAAAATTAATGGCAGGGGTATTCCATTCTAATACCTGCCATTGCATTCGTTTAGCCCCTATTTCCTTTGCTTTTACAATAACCGATTCAAACAATTGTTTTCCTATTTTATTTCCTCTGAAAGCTTGTTTAACAATAATATCCTCCAAATAAATACATTTTCCTTTCCAGGTAGAGTAGGAGATGTAGAAAAATGCCATTCCTACTATTTCATTTTTGTTTTCAGCAAGAATTATTTCAAATACAGGATTATTTCCGAAACCGTCTTTTTTTAAGTCTTCTTCGGTAATAGTAACTTCTTGCGGTGCTTTTTCATAAAGGGCTAATTCTTTTATTAAATGAATAACCGCCGGAATATCCGATTCATTTGCCTTTCGAAGGTTTATATGCATCATAGTTTATTATTAGAGTCCGATTTGATTAGCTATTTTTTGCATGGATTGAACAGCTATTTCAGCGAATTCATTCAGGGGGATGCCAATTATTTCGCATTCTTTAATGTTTTCTCTTTTTACGGAAGCAGCAAAGGCTTTTTCTTTCATTCGTTTAACAACAGATGATGGTTTTACCGAAGCAATTTTTTTGTCGGGATAAACATAGGTTGTTGCTTGAATTAAACCGGTAATTGTTTCTCCGGCAGCTAATGCATGATGCAATTTTTTATGTCGGGGCGCTACTCCTTCAGCATCTTCGTTATGATATTGGATAGCTTCAATAATCTCCGGATCAATTCCTTTTTCTGTTAGTATTCGAGCTGTTTCCAAACCATGAATTTTCGGATCGGCATGGGTTATTTCAACATCTAAATCATGTAATAGACCTGCCATGGCCCATTTTTCGGTATCTTCCTTTAAATGATTCGCCAACGCCCACATAACCGCTTCCGATGCCAAACAATGCCAAATGGTGCGTTCGTTTTTAATATATTCTTTTACTAATAAAAATGCTTCTTCTCGTGATATCATTTTCTTTAAAAATTAATGCGTATCTAAATCATGAATCATATATGATAAATGTTTCATTACATTGGTAATTTCAGCCATATATTCATTCACCGCTTTTACACTTCCGGGGAGTGTAAAAATAATCGTTTTTTGAATAGTGCCTGCAACAGAGCGACTTATCAATGCATTTGGTTTTTCACTTCCATATTTATTTCGAATAAATTCCATAATGCCCGGTATTTCTTTCTCGAGCATCGGTTTAACTACATCTACCGTAAAATCTTTCGATCCGATACCGGTTCCTCCGGTGGTAAAAATGAAATCGAAATTTTGTTTAGTGTAATTTGTTAATGTATTTTTTAGTAATACCTGATCGTCGGGAATAAGCGAATAATCAATATCAACAGGATATTTTATTTCTTGAAAAAAGGAGGTAAGCCGTTCTTTAATTTGCGGACCGCTTTTGTCTTCGTATTCTCCTTTGCTGGCTCTATCGCTTAAAGTAATAATACCAATTTTAAATATTTTAGGAAGATATATCATTTCATCATTCGCTTTTAAGGTGCCACCCTGTATAACCCGACAAAAAATACCTTCTTTCGGCATAATGCAGTTCCCTACTTCACGGAAGATAGCACAGGAATCGCCATGACATTTTTTTCCGATTTGGGTTACTTCCAAAACGATATTCCCCACTTGAAAACGATCTAGTATATTTGAATGGTGTAAAATGATACCTTGCGTAGTTATATTTTCTGCAAACTCCCCATATTTGATAGCTCGGTTGGATTCTTTTGAAAATTTGTGAATGCTTTCTGTCCCTAACAAACTTACCTGACGATGCCAATTTCCGGAATGAGCATCATTAAGTACGCCGGTTTTGTTTAAGGTAATGGAATCAACAGGATGTTTTACAGTTCCTTTTTTTTCGGAAATATTAACGGAGATAATTTTTATTTTATTCATGAATAGGGCTAAATATTGGTTTTTGATTTTTCTAAAAGACTAATTTTTTCTATGACCATTTTTTTGTCAACCGCTTTACACATGTCGTAAATGGTCAGTAGGGCAACACTAATAGCTGTAAGTGCTTCCATTTCAATTCCGGTTTGACCGATACATTTTACTTCGGAAATTATTTTTACTCCATTTTTTTCGAGTGTTGCCTTCACATCAATTTTAGTAATTTGTAAGGGATGGCATAATGGAATTAAATCGGATGTTCTTTTAGCCGCTTGAATACCGGCAATTTCGGCAACTGTTAAAACATCGCCTTTACTTATGTTGTTTTCTTTAATGAGTTGAATCGCTTCATTGGAAAGCTTAATAAATCCGGATGCTTTGGCTATTCTTAGTTGTTCCGGTTTATGGCCAACATCAACCATATTTGCTTTTCCTTTTTTATCAATATGCGATAGTTTTTTCATAGATGGTACATGTTTTTAAAAATGGGTTAGCCACCAATTTGATTAAATTTATTTTGAATGCTTTTGGTTCCACATTCCGGTTTTAATGCAATTGCCATGTCTATTGCTTTTTCATATCCTTCTTTCCGAATATCGATGGAAACATCATTGAATAAGCAAGGTCTAAGCAAACCGTTACTCGATAAACGGAGTCGATTACATGTAATGCAATTACCTCCTTCTCCTCCTTCAACAATGCTAAAATGACCTTGCAGTAAATCCATTTGATGAATAAATCGGATTTGAAGATTCTCATTATCACAAAATTCTTTTACTGCTGTTGCATCGGGTTCTTCAGCTGATTTTGAAATTACACAGTTTATTTTTATTGGAGAAAGTCCCCATTTTTGTGCCGCTTTAATACCTCGAAAAACATCCTGAATATGGCCACCCCTTGTTATTTCTTTATATTTAATTTCGTCGATGGTGTCTAGACTTATATTAAGTCTTTGTAAACCGGCTTTTTTTAAACGTTCTGCAAATTCTTCTAAAAGCACGCCATTCGTTGTCATCGATAAATCAGTTATTCCGTTTATTTTCGATAATTCGTTTATAAAATCGACCACTCCTTTTCTAACCAAGGGCTCTCCTCCGGTAATTCTTATTTTATTTATCCCTTTGCTTACAGCGACTTTTGCAAACTCAATAATTTCTTCAAAACGTAATATTTCCCGGTGATTTAATAATTTAATTCCTTCGGAAGGCATACAGTAAAAACATCGTAAGTTGCAACGATCTGTAATTGATATTCGGAGATAATTTATTTTTCGATTAAAGGGGTCGAACATTTACCAATTCTCCTTTTTTAATTTCTTTTATTCCAATTGGAATAGTCATAATTCCTTCGGCAAAACAGTATGAATGAATATGTCCTGATCCATGATAGGAAATAAGTTGAGCTTCTCCGGCATCATTAATGGTTACGGGTATCCAATTTAAGCGGTCTGTTTTATTTCTTTTAAAATTAGCAGCCAATGGGAGTTTAATATTCTTTATATTAGAAGAACAACCCATTATTTGATAAAGAAAAGGGTTTACAATCATTTCAAAAATAACAAAGGAAGAAACTGGGTTTCCGGGTAATCCAAAAATCGATTGCTTGTTATGAATCCCAAAAACAGTAGGACTTCCAGGTCTAACCATCAATTTTTGAAATTTAATATCTATATTTTTTTCTTTTAACACCTGCGGAATAAAATCGTAATCGCCCATAGAAACACCACCTGTTAACAAAATAACATCTGCTTCTTGTAGTGCTTGTGTTATTATTTTCTTTGTTTCTTCCGGCTTATCGGGAGCAATACCCATATAAATGGGGATACAATTCAGTTTGTTTATTTGTGCTATTAACTGGTATGCATTGCTGTTTCTAATTTGTGAAGGTCCCGGAATCTGATTAGGCTCAATTATTTCGTCGCCGGTAGATATTACCGCTATTTTGGGTTGTTTGCTGACAATTGGGTTAGAACAACCAACAGAAGCCATAACAGCAATGTGTGGAGGATAAAGAATGGTTCCTTTGGTAAGCACCACATCTCCTTTACTTACATCTTCTGCTTTGTAGGCAATATTATTCGATGTGTCGGAAGCCGTAAATCGTATTTTATTTTCTGCAATTATTTCAGTTTGTTCAACCATAATAACACAATCGGCTCCTTCCGGAACGGATGCACCTGTCATTATTTTAGAACATTGATTTAGTTGAATGTTTTTGGTAGGCATTTTGCCGGCAGGGATAAATTCTAAAACGTCTAATACATTCTTTAAATCGGCACGGCGACAAGCATATCCGTCCATTGCTGATTTATTAAACGGAGGGATATTTATATCTGAAATAATATCTTCTGCCAATATTCTATGTAAGGAATTATTTATAGAAATCTCTTCTGTCCCTAGTAAATGAGCCGATTCTGAAATAATATGCCTTGCTTCTTCGTATGTGATCATTCTTCGTGTTTATTACTAAAACATGCTAAGTTAATATCCATTGTTCATTGTTAATATGAATTCCGGAGAGCTCAAAATTAAGAAATTCTTTTCCATTATACTCAATAATATGATGCGCTTTTTTTATGACCTCAGATGCAGAATCTTTAATAGCGGTATTTTGTTTATTAATCATTAAAAAAACATCCGGTTTAGCGTATTTTATCAGGCTATTCGATTCGCATACCACAAAAGCGGTTTTATCTATTTGTGGTATTAATTCCTGTAACATCTCAGTATAAAATTCCGCTTTTACATGAACCCAAAATACCTCGCTTGCACCTGCTGTTAGCATACGATCGGTACTTTTTTCTTTTCCTGAAAAAATATTTTTTTCGATGATAAAATTTTTGTCAAGCTTGGCTATATTTCCATGGAATAAGCTATCTCCCTTATGAATAGTACTTATTTTTACGCCTATAATTTTTATTTCTTTACAAAAATGGGTTATAATACCACAAGCAAGCTCTGTTTTGCCCGACTGACGTGCTGTTGCACCAATGTTAATCCATTTATTTAATTGTATCATAATAATGGTAACAAATTTAATCTTTTTAATCAAAAATATGTATGAAAGAATTACATTCTATTCTATAAAAAATTTGATGGGAATAATGTATAAAGGAATAGGGTATAATGGG
>ERZ1645192.4187-NODE-4187-length-11515-cov-5.045113_pt1 | contig 11515 bp, 7 predicted proteins | sample MGYA00575354_ERZ1645192 | MGnify/ENA primary metagenome ERZ1645192 (study PRJEB40844, sample SAMN11349763) | freshwater sediment metagenome | isolation source: river sediment | host: Sediment | place: India: Faizupur Khadar , New Delhi | collected 2017-02-21 ... | reverse complement strand
CAGTCGATGAGCCCAAGGCAGCCAGCGAGGATTCAGCCGCCTGAAGTTTCTCTTCCACTTTTGTAATTTCCCCTTTGAGTAACAATAACTCAGCCTGTTTCCACCACAACGAGGGTTTCGCGTTCAGGATGCTTTCTGGCAATGTTAACAACCACTCCAATAGTGTGGTTACCGTACCGCGCAGGTACAGTGGCATCTTTTTGCTTTCCATCAAGCGAATGGCATGCTCAATGTCGTTTGCGGCGGAAGCATGGCGGAATGATTCCAGGGCCATGTCGTTTTTCTCATACCATTCACTGGCAAGGAGGTTAAGCCTGGCTATCTCTTCGGTGCTGAGACTCTGTCCCAGCTGTTTGCGCAAGAGACTGGCAAAAAGATGGTGATACCGATACCACTGTCTCACATTGTCCAGGGGAATGATGAAGAGATTGGCACGGTCCAAGTAATCCAGGATGGATTGCCCGGAAGTGGCGGGGTCATCAATCAGGGTATCGCAAAGTGAGGCGCACATCCGGTTAAGGATGGATGTCTTTTGTAAAAAGACCAGGATATTTTGAGGCTGCCTTTGAAGAACTTCTCCAAGTAAATAATCCATCACGAACCGATGACTGCCGGTGAAGGATTGGATGAAACTTTCAGTGTCCTGCAAACCTTGCAGGGATAGGGCCGCCATTTGCAGCCCGGCAATCCAGCCTTCGGTGCGTGTTTCCAGTGCAGCAACATCTTCCTCCGGGATGTTCAGGTTCATCACCTGGTTCAGAAATTCAGCAGATTCAGAAGGGGAAAAACGCAGGTCAGCGGCACGCAATTCTGTCAGGTGATTCCGGGCACGCAACCTTGCCAGGGGTAAATCCGGATCTTCACGCGTGATGATGATTAGGTGCATCTTTGGTGGTTGATGACCAATCAAGAAATCCAATACTTGATCAACCTGGGGTGATTCGACCGCGTGATAATCATCCAGAACAATAACGAAGTTTTCCTCGACGACCGACATTTCGTTGATCAGAAGAATAAGGATATTTTCAATTTGAAGCGGTTGGGGTGATTGGAGAATACCTTGCAGACCCAACCCGATCCCCGGTTTGACAGTTTGCATTGCCGCGACGAGATATGCGATGAAACAAGCCGCATCCCGATCTCTTTCATCCAGCGACAACCAGGCGACTGGGAAAGTAGTCGTCTCAATCCAGGCACTCATCAGCGTACTCTTGCCGAAGCCGGCCGGCGCGGAGATGAGGGTGAGCTTGCTGCCCGTGCTTAATCCTTCATTCAACTTGTCGAATAGGCGCTGGCGCAATACGATGTTGGTGCGAGCAGGTGGAGCATAAAGCTTCGTGGATAACAAGGGAGCGGACATTCTAAAACAGATTATACAACGCGCCTTCTCGTAAAATCATCATCCCCCAGGCGTTGGAACCCTAAAAGTGCCACAAATTTCATGGTTTTTTCCATCTCATAAAAGTCGTTCAAAAAGAGGACGTTCATCCACCAAAAGTCAAGTGTCCTCCGGGTCGTGAAAAACCAGTGCCTGGCCTTGTTAAAGAATTGTCGCTTACATTCGATTGCTAATTCGTGACCAAAGATTCTCCTTGCTGGTTCGAGGGGCACAATCCGACCTTAGCTACCAGGTGATCTTTTGAAAATGGGCGAAATTCAACGCCTTTTCGCGCATTTAATCGTTACTTGTTATCAACACAAGTATACTAATTAAATAATTCACCGCAGCCAGTGAGTGTCTGGTTTACTCACCGTTCCGAAGGAATCTAGCATGAAACCAAAAGGTATTCGCCGGCCTGTGCCTCGCCTGGCCCGTCTTTTCACGCAGACGATTATTTTTATTTCCCTTTTAACTTACCCCCAATCAATACATTACGCTCAGGCAAAGGGTATTCCCCCAACCAGTAATTTCTCGGCTGTGGACCTTTCTGCGTGTGAAGAGACTTGCTGCTCTCTGATGGAAAGAGCAACCATGGCAACCTCTGCGAATCTCCTGGTTACCAACGCAAGTGAAGATGTTAATGGGAATACCTCAAACCCCTCAGCCCTGATTCAAAATCCAGGACCGGATGGCATTTCCTTGGTTGAGGCCGTTGCAGCATCAGAGGGAACCGTCGAATTTGATACCATCCGCTTTGCCCCATCCATGAGTGGGGCAGTCATTCATTTCAGTAATACCATGCTGGTGATTAGCCAGGGCAATCTTTTCATCGATGGGGATATCGATGGTGATGGTATTCCCGATGTCATCCTCGATGGGAGCAGCCGGATGATGGACAATGGTTTTACTATTTATGGCGGTTCCCATGTTTTGATCAAGGGGATGAAAATTCAAAATTTTCGCAAGGACGGCGTTCTGATCTTTACCAGACCAGATAATGGGTCGACTTCTCTTGAGGATATCGTGATTTATCAGAGTGATATTTCCGGGACTCTGACGGGCATTGAGATTAATATCGGTGACCGAACCGGTTTCACGATTCAAAATATTGAGATCGTCAAAAACATCATTCACGATAATGGCAGTGGCATTTCGGTGATTGCCGGTATGGGTGGTTTTCCAACGGATAATGTCATCTCAGGGGTGAGCATCCGGGACAACCAGATCCTGGATAATGTTATGCCTGGTGGGGTCAATGTAGCCCTGTTTGTTTCTCCTGCCGCATCTTACGGTGCTTCAGGCAACCTTGTCTCCGACCTCGAAATCCGCGGTAATCACATTAGCGGTCATCCGAATTCGGTAATCGTCGATGCTTCCAATCAGCCATACTGCAATAACAACACGACTGACCAGATCGTGATTGCGGACAACGATATCGTAACCGATTATGTAACGATTGAGTTTGTAAATGAATCAGGTATGTATTCAAGTGGCAATATCGTATCCAACGTGACGATTTCTGATAATCGCCTGACGAACGGCGGCATTCATTTTGGTGGCGCCACCGGCTGGGCCGCGCATGATAACACCACATCCAATGTGGTCATAGAACGAAATCAGATTGTTGGGGGGCTGGCGAACGGAATCTACATGGTCTCTGCAAGTGGTGGGGCGTATAACAACCATCTTGAAAATGTTATTCTGCGCTCAAATTTCATTCGCAATTCAACCGACGCAGGCATCACGTTGCATGCCACCGCGGACGGCAGCAACAATAGCATCTCAAATGTCACCATCACAAACCAGACCTTGGTGAACAACGGTCTAACCTCCACCTGGGCCGCGGGGGGGATTAATATCAACACAAAGAACACTGCCAATACCATCACTGGGGTGATAGTAGCCAATTCCATCCTGTGGGGGAACAATCTCGGTGATGCCCTCGGGGGTTCTCTCGCGCCGGACCTGGTCACAAACTCGCTTTTGAATGATACGCGCTATTTGGGGAACCACGACAACTTTTATTCCCCCCCGGAGTTCGTGGAGGCTACTGCTGGTGATTACCACCTGCAGCCGACTTCACCATGCGTGGATACGGGGGATCCGGCGGGTGTTGCCGTTGGGGCCGTTGACTTTGACCATGCAGCCCGTACCTGGGATGGGGATGAGGACGGCACCGCGGTGGTGGACCTGGGTGCCTGGGAATACGGGTCCATGCTCGTCCAGGAGATGGATGTGTTCTGGGAAGGTGTTGAAATTGCTAACGGGGATTTCATCCCTGCTTTCTGGGATGGCACTGATTTTGGTGCGGGTGATGTGGCGGGTGTTTCTGTGAGCAGGACGTTCACCATCAAGAATTCCGGTGCCATGCCTCTGACCCTGACCGGTGATCCTGTGATTGAAGTGACCGGCGTGAATGCCAGTGACTTCCAGGTGGTAACCCAGCCGGGGTCTTTGCTTGATGGCGGGGAATCGCTCACTTTTACCATTGACTTCATGCCATCTGGTGCCGGCCTGCGGGAGGCCAACCTGAAGATTGATAGCGATGATGGGGACGAGAATCCATTGACTTTTGCTATCCAGGGAACTGGGGTACTGGTACCATACCAGGTATACCTGCCATTAGTCCTGGCAATTGGACAATAAACAGGGGTTAGGTCGGCTCTATCTGGGCACTTCTTATCGGGCGAAAAATCGTTTCGAGAATACGCTGGGTTTTCCCAGATGGTCCAGTTTTTAAGAAAAGCATCGCTCTGGCTAGGAGTAATTGAGGAGTCTGAGTGAAAACGTATAGAAGCAGGAAAAGCTCGCATAACCAAGAGGTCAGTCGTTCGAACCGACTCATCACGACTAGAAAAAATTTTTGGGCTTCATCTAGCCAGAGACCAAAGGCCCCTGGTCTTTCTCTACCCCAAAGGAGCACATCGCGGGTTTACCACGTGGCGGTTTACACGCATCCGCCCGGCCCACTCCTCATCTTACTTCACGTATGCCATCAGGTAGCCATACCCTTTAGCTTCCATTTCCTCGTAGGGCACAAAGCGCAACGATGAGCCATTCACGCAGTACCTCACGTCGTTGGGCGAGACGGGGTCGTTGAAAAACACATGCCCCAGGTGCGAGTTCCCCGCCCGACTGCGGACCTCAACGCGCCGCATGCCGTGGGAATTATCCTCCACCTCCCGCAGCGTGTTCACGTCGATGGGCTTGGTGAAGCTGGGCCAACCCGTGCCGCTTAAAAATTTATCCGTGGACGAAAACAGCGGTTCTCCCGTGACCACATCCACGTAAATCCCGCGCGCTTTGTTCTCGTAATACGGGTGCGAAAAGGCCCGTTCGGTGCCGCCAAGCTGGGTGGCTTTGAATTGCATCTCGTCAAGCTGGGCGCGAATCTGCTCTGCCGTGGGGCGCTGGTATTTGCCGGGGTCCACCAGCATGGCGCTGACCGCGCGCATCTCATTGCGCGAGATGTGGCAATAGCCGTTCGGGTTTTTATCCAGGTAGTTTTGGTGGTACTCCTCCGCCTCGTAAAAGCGTTCCAACGCGCCGACCTCCACCATAAACTTCGGGCTGCGTTCTTTTTCCAGGCTTACAATTCGCTCAACGGTGGCCCGCGCGTTTTCATCGGGGTAGTAAACGCCGGTCTGGTACTGCGTGCCGACGTCGTTCCCCTGCCTGTTGGCCACGGTCGGATCAATCACCTGGAAGTAGGCGAACAGGATGGCGTCCAGGCTGATGCGCTCGGGCTGGTACACCACGCGCACCGTTTCCCGGTAGCCCGTGGTGCTGGTGCAGACGAGTTTATAGGTCGGGCTCACGTCTGCGCGGCCGTTGGCGTATCCGCTGACAACGTCCACCACGCCGGGTAAGGACTGCATCAGCTTTTCAAGCCCCCAAAAACATCCGCCGGCCAGGTAAATGACCGCGGTGCCGACTGTTGGCTGGTAGTTTTGGTCTATTCCAAAGGTTGTCATGTTCGTTCTCTTTCCAAACGCTTTCGCGTGTAATATTTTCCCATCCGGGGTTGTGTGAACCCCTGGTGCTGTAATGTTTTAGTGTGGTACGGGCCCTGTTCAGGATGGGTTGGGGGAGGGCGTCTCCACCGGCAGCATCACCTCGCTGCGGGCCAGGAAATTGGGCACCCAGGGAGGGTTGTAGCCGGCCACAGAGAATTCTCCCGTTGGCTGCAGACCAGCCTGGTTGACCCAATCGGCTAGCTGGTTTTTTGCCTTTTCGATTGCCTGTTCCCGGTAAAAACTGGCAACGCGAGTGGCTGCGACCATTTGCGCGGGCACCTCCACAAAGCGGATGGATTCGTTTTTGGGCAGGGGCAGCGTTTCCAGCCTGTATTCCGAGGGCATGCTGAAGGCAACCGTGTAGTTGCCCTCTCCGCTAACGGTGACGGGGCTGGTCATGGCGATTTTGCGCGATTCTTCCACCTGGACGGGGCTGGTCATGGCCACCTTCTCGGCGGCGATGTTATTGCCAAAGATGTAATCCGCCAAAATGCCAAAACCCTTGTAGATGGCGGCGCGGTAGGACCCGCCTGATACGGCGACTTCCGCTTTGATGTAGGGAGCGTACTGGCGCAGCTCAAACGCGCCGTGTTTTTGGGTAACCTGGTACTTGGGTGATTCCGTCATAGTTTCCTCTGAATTAACGATACTCTCGGGGCAGGCAAGTTTCAATGCCTTGCATAGGCCGGCTTTGCACCTGCCAGCCCGCTCGTCGCTCCTTGTCATCCAATTTGGAGATTGTCAATTTGGCGGGCTTGAAAAGGAGAGGAAATAGATATAATTATCAGGTTCTGGTAGCCGGCAAAAACCAGACGTAAAATGATGGAGGCAGGTTGAACCAGTATATAAAAGACTATCATTGGTCGAACATCTTCGCGATGGTGCGGAATCTTAATTCTAAACCGCGCGTCTGCACGGACTCCTTCAAGGGGCGCCTGGTGGTCATCACGGGTGCCACCTCCGGCATCGGCTATGCCACGGCAATGAAATACGCCTCCCGCGGGGCGGACCTCCTGCTCGTCAATCGGAACCAGCAAAAATCAGAAGACCTTTGCGCCTCCCTCAAAAACGAATACAACGCGAATGCCAGCTACATCCTCGCGGATTTCGCCAGGTTGTTGGATGTGCACGCGGCGTCGGCCAGACTAGCCCAGCTTGAGCGGCCCATCGATGTGCTCATTCATAACGCGGGTGTGTACAACACCGCCCGGCTGATGACGGATGATGGCCTTGAGGCGGTCTTTCAAACCAATTACCTGAGCACGTTTATCCTGAATTACATGCTCAGGGAAAAATTTACCCGCCAGGCTACCGGGAGGATACTCTTCGTCAATTCGGAAGCCTACCGCTTCGCAGCTTTTGGCCTGCACCTGGACGATCTTTCATGGGATAAGCATGCTTACTCTGGCATCAAAAGTTATGGGGCGGCCAAATTGGCACAGCTGCTTTCCATGCTCAAACTGGATGAATATTTCATTGGCAGCGGGGTCACCATCAACGCCATGCACCCCGGCAACGTCAAGACCAATAGCGGGCAAAACAATGGGCCGCTATACAAGTATTTCAAGAAGACAGTGATTGACCGCAATACGCTGCCGGCCGATTCTGCCGCAGAAGCGCTCTATTACCTGGGCGTTTCCCCTGAAGTGGCCGGGACTTCCGGCAAGTTTTTTACCCTCACAACCGAAGAGGAGCCCGCTCCGCCCGCGCTGGATAGGGCAGCCGCGGAAATGTTATGGGAGACGAGTATGCGATTGGGTGGTTTCAATGAGTAAATTACACGAAAAAGTCGTTGTTGTTGGCGCGGGGATGGCGGGACTGACCGCGGCTGCATACCTGGCGAAAGCTGGCTACCAGGTGATGTTACTGGAAAAGAATGATAGAACTGGTGGCTTGCTTGGGACAATCAACAAGAATGGATTTCAATTTGATTCAGGTCCAAGGGCCTTCGTGAATTCAGGGATTGTCAAACCAATGCTCAGAGACCTGGGAGCAGAATGGAATTTCCTGGAAAACAAAATCTCCATTGGCATCGAAGACCAACTTTTGCAAATCAATTCTCTCGATGATTTGGACCAGTACCAACACATGCTGGAGACGCTCTACCCTGAAAGCAAAGCGGATATCGTGAAAATCCTGGCGGCCATCCGGGAGTTATCCGAATCAACCAAGGTGATTTATGACTTTGATAACCCGGGTTTTGGCGCTCCCCTAAACGACAAGGAATATGTTTTCAAAAAGTTGTTGCCCTGGACCTTCAAGTTCTTACAGTCCCTGCGGAAATTTGACCATTACAAGATGCCTGTGGAAGGATTCTTGCAGAAATTGTCGGATAATCACTCCCTGATCGATATCCTGACCCAACACTTTTTCCGCAACACCCCGAGCTATTTCGCGCTGGGATACTTTTATGTCTACCAGGACTATTTTTACCCCAAAGGTGGCACGGGGATGTTAAAGGACCTCGTGGAGCAGAAAATCACCGAAGCAGGAGGGCAAATCAAGCTGAACACTCAGGTCAGCCAGGTCCTTCCCTCCGCGTCCAAGGTGGTGGACTCTAGTGGCTGTGAGTATCCTTATGATTATCTGGTCTGGGCTGCAGATTTGAAAGCGTTATACAACGCTATCGATACGGCCGGCCTGGCTGCCCGAGTTGAGAGTAAAGTGGCTGCCGAAAAGAAAAGTGTCCTTTCCTCCAAGGGCGCGGAATCGGTCTTTATGATGTACCTGGGAGTCAACCGTCCGCCCGAATATTTTAAGGAACACGGCGGAGAGCACTTCTTCTATACGCCATCCCGACAGGGCTTGGGGGAGGTCAACAAGGCGCAGCGGCTTCGCATAATTGAACACTTCGACCAGGTTACAAAGGAAGAAGTGATGGCGTGGGTCGAACAATACTGTGCTCTGAACACTTACGAAATTTCCATCCCAGTCCTTAGAGACAGCACCCTGGCACCGGAAGGTCAAACGGGCGTCATGATTAGTTGCCTCCTGGAATACCCGGTCATCAAAAATATTGAAAAAGCCGGCTGGCTTGACGAGTTCAAAGTCCGGTTTGAGAGACAGGTGTTATCGAGTTTATCTGGCACAATCTTCCAGAACATTGAGCAGGATGTTTTATTCAGCTTTGCCTACACGCCACTGACCATTCACAGGGTGTTCGGCATCTCAGATGGCGCGATTGTAGGGTGGTCTTTCGATACCGAACCACCGGTGGAGTACAAGCTCACAGCGCTCGGCAAGTCAGTCTTTACTGCGATACCGAATATTTACAAAGCCGGGCAATGGGCGTACGCTCCGGCGGGCGTACCCACCGCCATGCTGACTGGCTGGCATGCCTCGCAAAAAATCATCAAACAAAGTAAGAAGAAACGGTGATCATCAAGCTTGTTCTCCTGGCGTTCGTCGCGCTGGAAACATCGAACGTCATCGCGCTCTACTTTTTCCCGGGCTCGCGGATGGCCAATGCCGTGGGAGTGTTCACGGCTTGGGAGCAGTCCAAGCAATACCCCGAAATCCATGACTTTGTTCGCTACCTGGTGTATTGGGTGGCGGGAGTGAAGCTAATTTTCCTGCTCTTACTGGGGTTAATTGTGGCGTTTGGCGACCTCAACCTCCAGCGGCTGAGCCTGGTGGCTTTGGCGCTCGCGACGCTCTCTTTTTTCTGGCGCCTCTTCCCGCTCGCCCGGAAGATGGACGGCGAAGGGCGGATGCAACCCAGGAAGTACTCGCTTGTGCTGGCGGGCATGATACTCGCGTTAATTGCCCTGTTTGTGATCGCGGCCTTCCTGGGGGGCCAGTAAGCCCTCTTCGATAACTCAATCCTGACAATTTCCCCAAAAACCAATTGTGAAAATCCATTGACGGAGAAAGGTGGCCGTTTTATACTGGTTAAGTTAGTTAACCATTAAGATGCTTATCCAATTAACCCGGAGGGGAACCCCATGCGTACCGAATCAACAGAGCAGCAATTGAACCTGGCCGCTGACCGATTTTGGGAGACCGTGCCAACAGTTTGGGACCGGGTGCGTGAAAACTTGCGGGGCACAGCCACCTCCCATCTCGATATCACCATCGGTCAATTCCATATTTTACGCTTTATCCGGCGCGGTAAGAACACGGTTGGTCAGCTGGCCGAGGCCCGTCAAATCAGCCGCTCGGCGGTCAGCCAGTTGGTGGAACTCCTGGCGCAGAAAGGCTACCTCCGCCGCCAGGTGAGCAGCCGGGATCGTCGCTTTGTCGGGCTGGAATTGACTGAGACAGGGGCCGGGCTATTAAGCGAAGCCTTTGCCGACAACCGTAAATGGATTATGGAAAAGCTCGCGGGGCTCTCGACTGATGAACTCGAGCAGATGTTGCTTGGGCTGGAAATCATGAAAAAAGCATTCCTATAGAACTGAGAGCCAGAAAAGCTCCAGAAAACCTCATGTACACCGTCCGTAAAATTCTTTCATTCGTTAAACCATATTGGAAACTGGCCTTGCTGGCCTTGGCGTTGCTTTTCCTGAGGGTGAGCATGGACCTATCCATCCCGCGCCTGGTGCAGCGTATCATTGACCAGGGTATCAATCAAAAGGACCTGCAGGTGGTCATCACGACTTCCCTCATGATGGTCGGCGTCACCATCCTGGACGCGGCAGCCGCCGTGGGCAGTAGCATCTCCTCGGTGAACGTAGGTCAGAAGGTTTCGCGGGATTTGCGTAAAGCCATCTTCATGAAAGTCCAATCCTTTTCGTATGGCAACCTGGACCAATTCAACACGGGCAAGTTGATGGTGCGCATGACCGCGGATACAGATGCGGTCCAAAGATTTGTGCAGGTCTCGCTGCGCATTGGCGCGAGCGCGCCGCTCACCCTGATCGGCAGCATCACCCTGATGTACCTCACGAACCATCGGCTTGCCCTGAGCCTGTTGCCCCTGCATTTGGTGGTTGGGGTGGTGTTGGTCTTGTTTAGTAACCGGATGGAGCCTCTCTACCTGAAAATCCAAACCAGGTTGGATTGGCTGAATAACGTGTTGCAAGAAAATATCGCGGGCGCCCGCCTGGTGAAAGCCTTTGTGCGTTCCGGACACGAAAGCCAACGCTTTGAATCGGCCAACACAAGCTACACCGATGCCATGGTCAGCGTCATGCAGCTAAACGCGTGGATGTCTCCAATTGTCACGGTGCTGATTAACGCCGGCCTGGTTTACACGGTTTGGAAAGGCGGCCTGAGCGCTATGGATGGAAGTATGACGTTGGGGCAGTTGGTGGCGTTCATTAATTATCTCGTCGCCACCCTGGCGCCGCTCATACAGATGTCCGTGGTGGCTGTCGCCTGGGCCAATGGCCTGGCTTCCGCGCGGCGTGTCAACGAGGTGTTGGACGCCGTCCCTGAGGTGATGGAGCCGGTGAATGGAATTATCCTATCGGCTTCCGACCGGCCAGGTGTTATATTTGAGCATGTCTCTTTTCACTACAACGGCTCCGAGAGTAGGTTGGTTCTCAAGGACATCTCCCTCGCGGCTGCTCCCGGGCAAACGATTGCCATCCTGGGCGCCACCGGTGCCGGCAAGAGCACGCTCGTCAATCTAATCCCACGCTTTTATGACGCCTCCGAGGGGAGCGTGTCGGTTGGCGGTGTGGATGTGCGCCAAGTGTGCGAGGATTCACTGCTTTCGAGGGTGAGCATCGTCCCACAGGAGACTGTCCTGTTCTCGGGGACCATCCGGGAGAACATCCGTTATGGGCGACCTTCAGCCACGGAAGAGGAAGTTGTCGCGGCCGCCAAGGCTGCCCAGGCGCACGATTTTATCCTTGCTTTCCCTGAAGGCTACGACAGCCGGGTGGAAGAACGGGGGTCCAACCTCTCCGGCGGGCAGAAACAACGGCTGGGTATCGCGCGCGCGATAGTCACCCAACCAGATATCCTCATCCTCGATGACAGCACCAGCGCGGTGGACGTGGAGACCGAGACCCTCATTCAATCCGCCCTGGCGGTAACCATGCGCGGACGAATTTCCTTCGTTGTGGCCCAGCGGATTAGCACAGTCCTCAACGCGGACAAAATCATCGTCCTCGACCGGGGTCAAATTGTGCCCGAAGGCACACACGCGGAGTTGATGCAATCCAGCCCC
>ERZ1645192.4185-NODE-4185-length-11518-cov-13.141237_pt1 | contig 11518 bp, 8 predicted proteins | sample MGYA00575354_ERZ1645192 | MGnify/ENA primary metagenome ERZ1645192 (study PRJEB40844, sample SAMN11349763) | freshwater sediment metagenome | isolation source: river sediment | host: Sediment | place: India: Faizupur Khadar , New Delhi | collected 2017-02-21 ... | reverse complement strand
GGAAGAAGGTGGTCACAAAGTTACCCTGGCGGTTGAACCAGCACTTGGGCGGATTCTCGAACATGGGTTTGGGGGCATCACCAAAGTTGATGGTGGGGATGGCAGCACGGCCGCCATAGACATAGGCGTCATTGAACCAGATGGCTTCAATGTAATCGAGCACTTCGTTCATCTCGGGTGAGTCGAATTTGAGTTCGCCAGCGACCCATTTGTCATAGGCCTCAGCACCACCCACACGCAGCATCAGGTCTTCGATCCAGTCGGTCATGGTCCAGCCAGTCGCCGCACCGGATTCGATACCGATACACCATGGGGTATCGCCGTCGGAAGCGATTTGCTCTGTTAATGTCATCATCTCTTCCCAGGTGGTGGGGACTGTGTAACCAGCCTCATCGAAAGCCTTTTTGGGATAGAAGACGAAGGACTTACCATTGGCGCGCGCCCAAATGCCGGCAACAATATCGCCATTTGGACCGGTCATGGTGCCCAGATCCTGCCAGGCCTGGCTGTAGTTGGTCTTGATCCAGTCAGGGTCGATCAGGGTGTTCATGTCGATGGCATAGCCCTTTTCCACGGCGTATCTCAACAAACCTGGCTGTGGGTAGTCAGCGATATCGGGGGCATCACCACCATCCAGGCGGATGTTGATGTTGGCTTCAAATTCCTTGGAGCCGGTGTATTGAATGTCAATGCCGGTTTTCTCTTCGAAACTCTTGATGCTGTCGTTAAAGACGACCTCATCCTGGTCGGTGAAGGGACCAGCCATGGTTACGACTTTACCCTTGTACTGGCCAGCATAAGCATTGGCAAGTTCCTGTCCCTGGGGAAGGGCAGCAACAGTTGATCCTGTTCCACCTTCCTTGGTGGGTTCTGCAGCAGGAGCTGCCTGGCAGGCGCCAAGCAGCATGGTCGCAATAATCAGAATGGCTATTGTTGACCAAATTACATTTTTCTTAAACATATTTTCTCCTTTGAATCTCATTAATTGTTTAAACAATTGACAATCCAGGCCGACTACTTCTTAATTCCTCTCTGTGCTCTCCTTCCTATCTCCCTTGAAGATTGACGGGGGATAAAGCGTGTGGGAATAGTTACCGAGCGGGGCTCGGGCAGATCTCCACGCATTAAACAAGTTAGTAATTTATACGACTCAACTGCAATCTCTTGCCCTGGTACAGCCACCGAGGTGAGTGTGGGACTGACAAAAGATGCCAGTGGAATGTCATCAAAACCAACTACAGATACATCGCCCGGGATCGACAACCCGGCTTCATTCAATGCTGAATAGGCTCCCAACGCCACATTATCACTGGCGACAAAAACCGCTGTAAAATCGCGCGTTGTCTCGAGCAGAGATTTCATCGCTCGAGAGCCGCTTTGGATGTCGAAATCCCCTTCGCGTACCAGTTTGGGATCATAAGCGATCCCGGCTTTATGCAAAGCTGATTTATAGCCGTCCAGTCGTTGGCTGGCGGAAGTGTAAGGTAAGGTGGCATTGGTGATACAAGCGATTCTACTGTGTCCCATATCGATCAAATGGTTCACAGCCATTTCAGCTGCGGCCAAATTGTCCACATCCACAGAATGCAGGGATGACCCCGGTATATAGCCCATTACCACTACCGGAATGTCAGTTTCCTCTAACGCCTTTATTCCGGTGTCATCCGTTCGGGGTGTCATTAATATGATTCCGTCTATGTGATGCGACCGGGTAAGTTCAAGATAAGCTTGTTGTTGTTGCCCCGGTTCTACCCACTCCAGCAACAAACCTTGCGAGTTTTGCTTTAACGCATCCAAAAGCCCGCTTAATATCTGGGGTAGGAAGGGATCAGAGGCAACATATTGTGGAGCACGGCTGATAATAAGACCGATGTTTTTGGTTTGATTGGAAGCGAGAGCGCGGGCAGAAGCATTAGGGTAATAGCCAAGTTGATGGGCAGCCAGACGGACCTTCTCTGCCGTTTCCGGGCGGATTGAAAAGCGATGGACGTTATTCAGGACAAAAGAGACAGTAGTTCGTGATACTCCTGCCAGGTCTGCCACGTCCTGACTGGTAACTCTCCTACTCATTGGCTTCCTTCCCAACTATTAACGCGCGTTAGTAAAGATTAACAATAGGATAACAAATTAGATGACAAATGTCAATAGAGAATCGGGTTATATCGGGTTATATTTCCTGATTTCATTTTATAATCTACCGTACAACTACACCTATGGTCACTCGCCTTCGCTATCTCCTTTCGAATCTGTTCCGAATCCGCCCTGAGGATAACGTCCCGGCGTCGGTCGCGCGGAATTTCCGCCATAATGTCCTCATCAACACACTGGACATCAGTTTCTTCTTCATGGCTGACAGCTTTTGGAATATCAACACCATCATGCCTGTCTTCGCTGCCACTCTCACCGATAACCCCTTCATCATTGGTCTGATGCCCGCCATTGTCAACGCTGGCTGGTTCCTGCCCCAGATGTTCATTGCTTCCAGGGTCACAAATTCGCCGAAGATCCTTCCCCTTTCTGTACGATTAGGTGTCCTTGAAAGGCTTCCCTATCTACTCTTTGCTGTGCTGGCGCTTGCCATCCCGCACATTGGCAAATCCACCGCCCTCATACTCTTGATCCTTTTGATGAGTTGGCGCGGTATTGCCGGAGGCATGTCGGCCCTTCCCTGGCAGGAGGTCATGGCGCGCGTCATTCCCCTTAGCCATCGTGCGCGCTTTTTTGGTTTCTCCCGTGTGTTTGGCCAGGGAGCTGGTATTCTCGGATCCGTGATCAGCGGCATCATCCTTGCTAACTTAAGCTATCCTCGCAATTACGCCCTCGGCTTTGGCATCGCCGTAATTATCCAGTGGCTTTCCTTTGCCAGCTATATCCAAAATCGCGAACCTGATCCTGAGCAATCGAACCTGCCAGATGCCAAGCCTATCCCATCGCAACCCAAAAAACCTGCGATCGATTTCAGTATGTTTGGGCGGATCTTGAAAAAAGATGGCAACTTCCGCCTCTACCTGCTCGCCCGCTCGATATCCTTTATTGGTAACATGGCTACCGCTTTCATCGCGGTTTATGCCATCAAAGCATTCCACCTGCCCGATGAGCAAGCTGCTGTCTTCACAGGCGTGATCCTCGCCAGCGGTGTATTAGGTTACGCTCTCTGGGGTGCGGTAGGCGATCGCATCGGGCCAAAGAAGATCATGGTTTTATCCTTCATTTGCTGGTTTGTTGCTCTGATCATTGCCATCATCAGTAAAAGCATCTGGCTCTACTACCTGGTCTTTGCCTTGTTTGGCCTGTATCAATCCGGCGTTGGCGTGGGCGATAGCATGCTCATCATGGAACTGGGAGAGGAATCGCTCAGACCCACCTATCTCGGCATGGGTCGCACGCTCACCGGCTCGTTCCTTTTGCTTGCCCCTGTGTTGGCAGGCTCACTCGTCTCACGATATGACTACTCGGTCATGTTCATCGTCTCAGCCTTTTTCGTTACAATCGCCACCCTGCTTATGTTCCGCGTCAAGGACATCCCGCGGAGATAATCCCCCGCCGGTAACCGATGAACTCTTAAACGCAAGCACAGAATATATGCAACAAAAAAGACCCCAAATTGGGGCCTTTTTTATGCTTACCAAATCTGATCCTAAATAAAGAAATGGGTGTTCGAGTTGCTGGCTGCCGCTGCCATGGTCGCCACACCGACTGCTTCTACGCCATCAAATAACTCTTCCTGGCGAATGCCCATCAGGTCCATCGACATCTGGCATGCCAGCAATTTCACACCATTTTCCTGGGCAGTCTTGATCATCTGAGGCAGAGAATCGACATTATTCTTGCCCATGATTGCCTTGATCATGGCGGTGCCAGCTCCACCCATGTGCATCTGTGACAGTTTCAGCCGATCCGCGCCTCTCGGCAGCATCCAGCCAAACATTCTTTCCATGAAAGTCTTCTTCAGAGCAGGCGCTTTGGGTTTCTTGAGAATGTTGAGACCCCAGAAGGTAAAGAACAGCGTCGCCTGCTGCCCCATTGAGGCAAATCCATTGGCAATAATGAAAGCTGCGATCGCCTTGTCCAACTCGCCTGAGAAGACCACCATCGTCAGGTCTTCACCCTTGGTATACTTCTGAGCCTGCCCATCACCCGTTGATATGGTTGCTACCTCTGCAGTACCTTTCTGCACAACCGCCGTGATCTCACCAGTCTTGGTCTCGAGTGATACCAACCGGTTGCCGGTTGATCTCGCCCACGCTTCCACATCCTTCGCAAATCCCAGGTCGGTGGCTTTCACAGTTACCTGGTCGCCATTTTCCATTTCTTTTACCTTTGAGTAAAGCTTCAGGATCGGTCCCGGGCACTGCAAACCACACGCATCCACTTGATAGTGCTTGCCCACTACCGCAATTTTTTCTGCTTCTTTTTCCATGTTCACCACCGGTTTTATCTCCATCAGCTTCGGTTCTGTTTGTGCAGCCGCCCCTAAAGCATACGTCTTGTATCCTCCTGAAAGGTTGTATGCGTCAAAACCTTTCTGGCGCAGCAACCTGGTCGCGAAGTAAGAACGCTGTCCGCTCGCGCAATTTACCAGGATCTTTTTATCCTTCGGCAGTTCAGCCAGCCGGCTTCTGAGCTCACCCAACGGGATGTTGTGCGCGCCTTGCACTGCTCCAACAGCCTGCTCTTCCTGTTCTCTTACATCCAGCCGATACCATTCATCAGGATTCAATCCCGCAACTTCATCCCAATGCTTCACAGGGCAATCTCCCCGCAGCACGTTCGCAGCCGCAAAACCAATGTTGTTCACTGGATCTCTCGACGAGCCAAAGGGCGGCGCATAGCTCAGTTCCAGGTCTTCCAGGTCAAAAACGGTCAGCTTCCCATGCATTGCTGTCGCGATTACATCGATGCGTTTCTCCACACCGGTCGTTCCAACAGCCTGTGCACCGTAAATCTGTCCTTCAGGTCCGAACAGCAATTTCAAATGGATTGGGCATGCCCCCGGATAATACCCGGCATGATTGTTGTTATGCGTCGCGACCGAGTCGAATGCCAGCCCTGCTTGCTGCAGCTGTCGGCTGTTCATGCCTGTCGATGCCACTGTCAGGTCAAAGACTTTTACCACGGAGGTTCCCTTAACACCCTTGAAGGTCATATCCCTCCCGGCGATGTTATCCGCCGCCACTCTCCCCTGCCGGCTCGCGGGACCTGCCAACGCCAGCGATGTGGGTTGACCGGTTATGAACGACTTCACCTGCACAGCGTCTCCCACCGCGTAAATATTGGGGTCCGAGGTCTGCATGCGTTCGTTCGTGACAATGTGTCCCCGTTGGGTCACTTCAATCCCGCTATCCTTTGCCAGCTTTGTGTTCGGGCGCACGCCAATCGCCAACACGACCAGGTCTGTCTCCAGTTCCTTACCGCTGCCTGTCTGAACCTTCAGAGTTCCATCTCCGTCGACTTTCTCGATGGCTTTCAGACCATCCCCCAATACCAACTTGATGCCATGCAGTGCCAGGTGCTCATGCACCTCCACTGCCATTTCATAGTCCACCGGTGCCATCACCTGGTTGAGCATTTCCACGATGGTGACTTTAATTCCAGTTTCCGCCAGGTTTTCAGCGACTTCCAAACCGATGAACCCACCGCCGATCACAACAGCTCTTTTTACCTGCTTTGCCCTGACATAAGCATCCAAAGCGTCGAGTTCGGGAATGTTGTGCAATATGAACACCCCCTCCAGGTCCACGCCTGGCAGCGGTGGCACGATCGGCTCTGCTCCGGGAGAAAGTACCAGCTTGTCGTATTTTTCCGTGTACTCCCTGCCACTGGGATGTTCTCTTACCAGGACAGTTTTTGCTTCCCGGTCGATTGCCACTACCTCGTTGTTTGGGCGCGCGTCAATATTGAGCATTTCTTTGAGGCTCTCGGGTGTCGTGACCATCAATTTTTCCCGCTCGTCAATGGTCCGGCTCAGGTAGTATGGCAATCCGCAATTCGCGAACGACACATACGGTCCTTTCTCCAGCATCACGATCTCTGCCTCTTCATCCACACGCCGCAATCGCGCCGCCGTGCTTGCCCCACCTGCCACTCCGCCTATGATCACTACCTTCATTTATGCCTCCTCAGACATGATTCCCAAGATTGTTTGTGCCTGATCCAGGTGGCTTTCAAGCTGCCTTGCCAGGATCCTGCGTAAAATATCGATGACTGTTGCCAGTTCTGATTCCGTCAGCGCATACCAGATGGTTGTGCCTTCTCGCTCCGCCCGGACGAGCCCCCTCTCACGCAGCACGCGTAAGTGTCGCGATACGGAGCTTTGTGGGATTCCCATTTCCTGGGTCAATTCGCCCACATTCATTACCTTGTCTTTCAAAAGGTAAAGGATCTTCATCCTGAGGGGATGGTCCAATGCCGGACAAATCCGTTCATGCAACAATATCAGCTCTTCGTCAAGCGAATTCTTTTTCATCAGCCTTCTTTTATGCGTTTATCCGAATATTCCGCTCAAGTTTACTCCCATGTGCCATTTTTGGGGGTCAATTGCCAGGAACTTTCTACTGAAAATCAATTTGTAGCCGCATCACAAAAAAACCGGGATGCGAACATCCCGGTTTGGCAAAAATTCTCTTCAAGCCTATTTATTTCGGCTGACCAGCCAATCGATGATGAGGGTCTTCTCTTCAGGGCTGATTTTTGCCCCATATTGAATCATTCGATCCAATGTAGTCGACCATTCCTCTGCGGTTTTGTTCTGCCCGAGTATGAACTCCAGAGTGTGCTGATCGTGAGCCTTCTCAGCAATAAGCGCTTCCATCTCCGCGTCCGTCAGGCTTGCTGCAGGCGTTTCCTGAACTGTTGTTGGCGCTTCCAGTACTTTGGTTGGTGCTTCCTGCACCGCTGTTGGTTCTACGCCGGAAGAACACGCACCAAGCAACAGGATTGCGACCAAACCTACTGCAAGAAATGCGATAAATGATTTTTTCACGATAGTCCTTTCTACTAAGTGAACTGATTCTAAATAACTTCATTTCTGACTTCAACCTCGGCGTTCCACAAACCTTCTACGCCCATTTCACCCCAAAACACCCAAAAATCAGGTATGATTGACCCATGAATAACACCCCACCCATCCGCCTGACTTCGCTTTCAGCCTGCGCGGGCTGAGCGTCCAAAGTCGACGCGGAAACGCTGGCGCAGGTTCTGCTGCCAATCAAAGATACTTTTCAGGGTACGACCTACCCTGATCTCCTCATCGGGCTTGATTCCGCCGACGATGCTGCTGTTTGGCGTCTCGACGACCACCAATCTCTCGTCGCCACTGTCGATTTTTTCACCCCTGTTGTGGACGACCCCTACGATTATGGCGCAATCGCTGCTGCCAATGCTCTTTCCGACGTCTACTCGATGGGCGGCAAGCCCCTCTTCGCGCTGAACATCTCCGCCCTCCCTGCCACCCTACCCCTCGAGATTACCCAAACCATCGTTCGCGGTGCGGCTGAAAAGGCCCTCGAAGCAGGCGTGGTGATCGCTGGAGGGCATTCCGTCAAGGATGAAGAACCCAAATTTGGCCTCGTCGCGCTTGGTATAGTCAAGAACGACCAACTTCTGACCAAGTCCGGCGCGCGCCCTGGCGACCGCCTGTTCCTCTCCAAGCCCCTTGGCACTGGCGTCATCACCACTGCCCTCAAACGTGGTCTCACTTCCAAAGATGAACTCGCCGATGCTGTCACCTGGATGAAACGCCTCAACCGTGATGCCGCCCAACTCGCGGTCGACTTTGGCCTTCACGGCGCCACCGATGTCACCGGCTTTGGGTTAATAGGGCACGCCATGGAGATGGCTGAGGCAAGCGGCGTTTCCCTGCGCATCCACTACTCCAGTATCCCCCTGATGAAAGCCGCTCAGAAATATGCAGAAGCCTACACTTTCCCCGGCGGCGCGTCAGACAACATGGAATACTTTAGCCCGAAGGTCACTCTTGAAGGCGAGCTTTCGATCAATCTCCTGACCCTGCTCTACGACCCTCAAACCAGCGGCGGGCTGCTCATCGCCGTCCCAGAGGAGAAAGCCTCGCAGTTCCAGGCAGAAGCCGACGCGCGCGCCATACCCATGTGGCAGATTGGTACAGTTTCAACTGGATCAGGCATTGCCATCCAGGCAGAATAAAACCCAGTGTGTCAAATAATTGATGTGGTAAAAGAAGCCCGTGTAGGCGACTCATGTCATTCTGAGCCTCTTTTGCGAAGAATCTGATAATTAAGAAACAGATCCTTCGCTTTACTCAGGATGACAGTCTCGGAGTGCGCAAATGAAGCGCAGTCTGCCCCACGAAGGGCATAAAAAAAGAGAGGACGTAAAGCCCTCTCTTTCGTGCTTCAAACTAATCCTAACCTTTGACAGCTCCCTGGGTCAGACCGCCTACGATCTGATTTTGCAGGAGCAGGTAGATGATCATAATCGGCAGGGCGGCGATTAAGGCACCGGCGGCGAAGACGCCCCAGTTCTTCGTGTACTGCCCGGCAGTGAAGATCTGCAAGCCCACCATGACGGTCTGCATCTCACGCTGGGTAAGCAGGGTGCGGGCGATAATAAATTCGCCGTATGTCCCGATGAAACTCAGAATCGAGATAACCACCAGGATTGGTCGCAACAGAGGCAGGATCAACTTGGAGAAGACTTCCCAGTCGGTAGCCCCATCCACGTGCGCCGATTCATCAATGTCCCGTGGGATGGTATCCATGTAACCCTTCATCAGCCAAATATTCATGCCCATCGCGCCGCCTGAGTAGACCAGGATCAAACCCGCATGGGTATTGAGCCCAAACAGCGGGAAAATGTCCCCTATTTGCTTGATGATGGTGAACAGAGCCACGATCGCCAACAGGTTGGGGAAGCTCTGGATGAGCAGGATGGATTTAAGCATGCCCTGGCGCCCTCTGAAGCGGAACCTCGAGAAGGCGAAGGCTGCCAATGTGGTCAGTGACAGAGTCAGCACGGTGGAAACGGTTGAAATGATCAACGAGTTTTTCAGCCATGTGAAGAAGGGGAAAATCGGATTCGTAACCAATTGGCGGAAGTTATCAAAACCCCAGTTATTGGGGATGAGCTGCTGATTTGCCAGGTCATTGACCGGGTTGATTGCGGCTGAAATGATCCACAGCACAGGGAAGATACTAAAGAGGATCAAAACAGCAGCCAACGCCCAGCGCCAGATCAAGCCAATAGTTCGACTGCGTTTGACGGATGATGGTCTCTTAGACATTTTCGCCAACCTCCTCCCACATGTTTGTGAACTTGAATTGAAGCAGTGACATGACCGCGATCAGCATGAACAGGACCAGCGAAATGGCTGAGGCATAGCCGTATTGCACACCGCGTCCGCTGGCAAATGCCAGGTTGTATACATAGCTGATAATGATGTCTGTATAGCCTGCCTGGGTTGTCGCGGTCGGGATTGGCGGCCCGCCATTGATGAACGCGTAAATCAAGTTGAAGTTATTGAAATTGAAGATGAAGGAAGAAATCATCAGCGGACCCACGCTCACGAGGAGCAAAGGTAGGGTGATGCTCCTGAATTGCTGCCAACCACTGGCACCATCGATTTCAGCAGCTTCATAAATGTCATGAGGAATGGATTGCAGCGCGCCACTGGTCACGAGCATCCAGTAAGGATAACCGAGCCAGGTGTTCACCACGAGCAAGGCAATTCTTGCCAGCCACGGCTGAGTAAACCAGCGGGGCGAGACATTGAAAATACTCTCAATAATGCGGTTGATGACGCCCAAATCGGGGTTGAACATGCCGCGCCAAATCAAGATGGTGATCAGGCTGGGAATGGTATATGGGATCAGCAACAGCGAGCGTAGAATTTTCTTTCCCTTAAACTTGGGATCGCCGTAAATAATCGAGATCAGCAAACCTACAGAGAAGGTTAGCAAAAGACTAAAGGAGGCAAAGAGGAAGTTCCAGATAACGATTGTCACCAACGGTCCGCGCAGACCGGGGCTGTTGACGAACTGGATAAAGTTCTTCATTCCCACAACGGCTGTGTAACCAGGCTTCAGCTGCTCTTTATTGTCAGAGGTATATGTTCCTTCCAGATCTTTATAGACCGTACCATTTAGTTGATTGGTAAAGGTGTTGGTTTCTGCATCATAAGCATAGAGAGGCAGCAGCTCGGCAGCCTCCGATGGAGACCGAACCTGGATGGTGTTTTCCGGATCGCCAAACTTGATATTGGTCAGGTTTTTATCTGTCGAAGCAAGGATGCGGTTGAGGCGGGTGTAGCCTTCGATTGTAACCGGTGCTCCATCCGCGTCAATTTCTCCAATCCCATTTTCCCCTGTAACCAGTGGGATCTCGTGATCGCCTTCCACATCAACCTGGGTAACCAGCTTGGTATTGCCTTCAGAGTCTTTGAGCCAGAGTAAGTACTCGTTTGTGGTGGACCGGTAAGCAATCCATTGATAGGCTTTGCCGGTCTCAGGCAAATAGGTTTGCGCCTGGATTTGATCGATTGCCTGTGCCTGAGAGATCAGGTGCCCGTCACCATAGTTGGTAAAAGCGTTGTAAATCGTGTAAACAATGGGAAAAATTGAAAAAAGTAGCCAGGCCGAAAGACCAATAGCCATCCATTTGAACATATGGGCTTTTGGGACCAGGAAGGCCACACTAATCATGATGATGATAATAACAAAACAAATTCCCAGTGGGATATAGCCAAGACTGAAGAGTTTAAACGCAAAAAAGCCCAGGGCGATATCAACAACGAGAATGATCAGAGAGGTGAGTAAGTTACCAGCACCCAGGATGGTTTTCTTGGCAAATTCACCTTTAATTGGCGTCTGATTTGCGTCCATCACTTAATTCTCCTTTCCCTGTTGAAAAAAGGAGGCTTGCACATGCAAGCCTCCTGACAGACAAAATCTTAGGGCAGTTGAACGGTAAGAATATGGCTCACGGGGTCGAAGGTGAAGGTGACTTCGCCTGCGGTCGCGACAGTGAACTTGATGTTATCGCCACCAGCGACGCCATCAACACCGTAGTTGGTGTCCCAGCCGCCGTCGAGGGCAACTTTGACTTCGTAATCGCCAGCGGGGATCGTGAATTTTGCAGTGTAGAGACCGTCTGCACCAAGGGTCATGACTGTGTCAGGGCACTTGGGGTCCCATTCGCATGCAAAACCAGCAGCTTTTTGCCATGAACCGGGCAGGTTGACCATGCCGGTCGTGTCAGTGCCAATAGCTGCAACGATAGCTTCCTGGGCGAAGGTGTATGCCTCTTCAGGGGTCTTGGAACCGTCGAAGATGAAGGTGAGGGCATTGCCCCAGTCACCCCAGACCTTACCCATTTCGGGGATGGCGGGCATTGGGACAGCGTTCTCGCCGGCTGCTGCGATACCCTGCAGATAAGGATCGTCGATTTTTGCAGCTGCGGGCAGGTAAGCAGAACCGCGGGGGTCAGCTTGGTAGAGAGCCAACATGGCATCTTCGGTTGCGACGAATTCAGTCAGGAAGGACTG
>ERZ1645192.4184-NODE-4184-length-11523-cov-4.552581_pt1 | contig 11523 bp, 7 predicted proteins | sample MGYA00575354_ERZ1645192 | MGnify/ENA primary metagenome ERZ1645192 (study PRJEB40844, sample SAMN11349763) | freshwater sediment metagenome | isolation source: river sediment | host: Sediment | place: India: Faizupur Khadar , New Delhi | collected 2017-02-21 ... | reverse complement strand
GCTGTCGTTCCCGATCTCGGCCAAGGAACTCGAGGACGGCGAATACGACATCGGCAACAGCGACGAGGTGATCTGGCGGCATTTCCCGCAGACCAAGGGCTACGTCACCGACGCCGAGGGGCGCGTCGCCTGCCGCGTCTACAAGAGCGTGAAGGCGCGCAAGCTCTGGAACGTGATCATGATCTCCACCTACGACTTCGCCGAGCCGGGATTCATCCTGATCGACAAGGTCAACGAGCAGAACAACAACTGGTTCTGCGAGAACATTCGTGCCACGAACCCCTGCGGCGAGCAGCCCCTGCCCCCCTACGGCAGCTGCCTGCTGGGATCGGTCAACCTGACCCGTTTCGTGCAGGCGCCGTTCCGCGAGGAAGCGCGCTTCGACTGGGCCACGTTCCGCGAGGTGGTGGCCGTGTTCACCCGCATGCTCGACAACGTCGTCGAGATGAGCGGTCTGCCGCTCGACCAGCAGCGCCACGAGATCGAGCACAAGCGCCGCCACGGCATGGGCTTCCTCGGCCTCGGGTCCACGCTGACGATGCTGCGCATGAAATACGGCAGCACCGAGGCCGTCGAGTTCACCGAGCGCGTTTCGCGCGAGCTCGCGCTGACGGGCTGGCGCACGGGCCTCGAGCTCGCGCGCGAGAAGGGACCGGCGCCGATCATGAACGAGGCGTTCACGGTCACCGCGGAAATGCTGGCCGCGCGCCCGGAAATGGCGCGCGACGGCTTCAAGGCGGGAGATCTCGTGCCCGGGCGCATCCTGCACGCGCGCTACAGCCGCTACATGCAGCGCGTCGCCTCGGTCGAGCCCGAGCTGGTCGACGCCCTGGCGGAGGAAGGCTGTCGCTTCACGCACCACTCCTCGATCGCCCCGACCGGCACGATCTCGCTGTCGCTCGCGAACAACGCATCGAACGGCATCGAGCCGAGCTTCGCGCACCAGTACTCGCGCAACGTGATCCGCGAGGGCAAGAAGTCGAAGGAGAAGATCGACGTGTTCTCCTACGAGCTGCTCGCCTACCGCGAGCTGGTGAACCCGCGCGCCACGCCGTATTCCGCGGACCCCGACGAGCAGCTGCCCGACTACTTCCTGACCAGCGAGGACATCCCGCCGAAGCAGCACGTCGACATCCAGGCCGCGTCGCAGAAGTGGATCGACTCCTCGATCTCGAAGACGATCAACGTGCCCACGGACATCCCCTTCGAGGATTTCAAGGACATCTATTTCTACGCCTACCAGAACGGGCTGAAGGGCTGCACCACGTTCCGCTTCAACCCGGAGGCTTTCCAGGGCGTGCTGGTCAAGGAAAAGGACCTCGAGAAGACGACCTACCAGTTCAAGCTCGAGGACGGCACCACCGTGGAGCTGAAGGGCAACGAGGAGGTGGAGTACGACGGCGAGATGCACACCGCCGCGAATCTCTACGAGGCCATGAAAGAAGGCTACTACGGGAAATTCTGAGGAGCACCCGCATCATGACCGTCAAGATTGCAAAGCGCATCGTGGGCTACAAGGTCGTCGAGGCGACGCCGGAGAAGGCGCCTGTCGCCGAGGAACTCGAGCGCGCCATAGAGAACATGAACGAGAACGTCTCGCGACCCGAGACGTTGCCCGGTGCCACCTACAAGATCAAGACGCCGCTCTCCGAGCACGCCCTCTACATCACGATCAACGACATCGTGCTGAACCCGGGCACCGCGCACGAGCAGCGCCGTCCGTACGAGATCTTCATCAACTCGAAGAACATGGACCACTTCCAGTGGGTACTGGCGCTCACGCGCGTGGTCTCGGCCGTGTTCCGCAAGGGCGGCGACTGCACCTTCCTGGTGGAAGAGTTGAAGGCCGTGTTCGATCCCAAGGGCGGCTACTTCAAGAAGGGCGGCCGCTTCATGCCGTCGCTGGTGGCCGAGATCGGCGAGTGCATCGAGAAGCACCTGATGGACATCGGCATGATCCAGCCGCCGGAGATCCCCGAGCACACCAGGCGGATCATGGAAGAAAAGCGCACGCAGTTCGAGGCGCGCACCGCGAACGCGCCTGCCGCCGCCCCCGAGCGCAATCCGTACCCCGCCGGCGCCCAGCTCTGCAACAAGTGCATGACCAAGGCCATGATCATGATGGACGGCTGCATGACGTGCCTGAACTGCGGCGACTCGAAGTGCGGCTGAGCGCCCCTGCCGCCGCCCTCGCCGGCCTCGTGCTGGCGCTGGCGGCGGCCGGCCTCGCCCGCGCCGCGGACGAGGCGCCCGCGCCACCCTCAGCCCCCGCGACCGCGCCAGCGGAAAGCTCGCAGCCTCCGGCACCGGCTCCGCGCCGTCGGGCCCGGAACGTGGATCTCGATGCACCGGTCACGGAGCGGCTCGGCAAGGCCTACCAGAAACAGTTCGAGCGCGATGTCGAAACCCGGGCCGGCCAGGCCCAGGACGAGGCGATGCGCACCATCGACGACGTCGACGTGGCGCACCTGCCGCAGGGACCCGTCGCGCCCTTCGTGATGCTCGATGCCGAGGTCGACCCGGGCACCTCGGCGCGTCTCGCCTGGCAGCCCGAGGAGTCTTTCGAGGGCATCGCGGTGGCCACGCCGGTGCTGGTGGTGCACGGCGCGGCCGAGGGCCCGGTGCTCTGCCTGACCGCGGCGGTGCACGGCGACGAGCTCAACGGCATCGAGATGGTGCGCCGCGTGCTGTACGACATCGATCCGCAGCAGTTGCACGGCACCGTGGTCGGCGTGCCCATCGTCAACCTGATCGGGTTCAAGCGCGCCTCGCGCTACCTCGCCGACCGCCGCGACCTGAACCGCCACTTCCCCGGCAACCCGAACGGCAGCTCGGCCTCGCGCATCGCGCACTCGTTCTTCACCGAAGTCATATCCCACTGCACGATGCTGGTGGACCTGCACACGGGGTCGTTCTACCGCACCAACCTGCCCCAGGTACGCGGTGACCTACGCCGCCCCGAGGTGGTTCGCGTCGCCGAGGCCTTCACCTCCACCGCGATCATCCACAGTCCCGGCGCCTCGGGGAGCCTGCGGCGCGCGGCCGTCGAACGCGGGATCCCCAGCGTGACCCTCGAGGCCGGCGAGCCGATGCGGCTCCAGGTCGAGGAGGTGGAGCACGGGGTGCGCGGCATCTTCGCGCTGATCGACCAGTTCGGGATGTACCGCAAGCTCCGCGTCTGGGGCAACCCGGCGCCGGTGCACTACCGCTCGCGCTGGGTGCGCTCCGACACCGGCGGGATCCTGTTCTGCAAGGCCGAGCTCGGGCAGCAGGTCGCCAAGGGCGACCTGCTCGGCAGCGTCACGGATCCGATCACCAACATGCGCGCCGACATCGTCTCGCCGTACGACGGGCGCGTCATCGGCAAGGCGGTCGACCAGGTGGTGCTGCCGGGCTTCGCGGCCTTCCACATCGGCATCGAAACCAGCACCGACGATCTCTACGAGCCGCGCGCGCTGGTGCCGGCGAAGGACGGCGAGGACGACGAGGAGCGCCCCGACGTGGATCCCGATTCGCGCGACAGCCTCGAGGACTCGTGAAAGCCGACGCAAGCTGCACTATCCTGCTCGACGTTCCGCCCATGCATCAGGTCGCAACCCCATGAACCAGCTCGAACAGCTACGCGCATTCACCACCGTAGTCGCCGATACCGGTGACATCGAATCGCTGGCGGAATTCGCCCCCACCGACACCACAACCAACCCGTCGCTGCTGCTGCAGGCGGCGCAGAAGCCGTCCTACGTGCACCTGCTGGACGACGCGCTGGCCTACGGCAGGGGTTTCGACGCCGACTCGCGCGACGACGCGATCATGGACAGGCTCGCGGTCAATTTCGGACGCGAGATCCTGGCGCTCATCCCCGGACGCGTCTCTACCGAGGTGGATGCGCGGCTCTCCTTCGACACCGACGCGACCGTGGCGCGCGCCGAGCGCCTAGTCGGCCTTTACGAACAGGCCGGCATCGGCCGCGAGCGCGTGCTGATCAAGATCGCCTCGACCTGGGAAGGCATCCGGGCCGCCGCCGAGCTCGAGCGCCGCGGCATCCACTGCAACCTGACCCTGCTGTTCAGTTTCGCCCAAGCCGCGGCCTGCGCCGACGCCGGCGTCACGCTGATATCGCCCTTCGTCGGACGGATCCTGGACTGGTATCGCAAGCACGAGGGTCGCGACGCCTACCCCGCCGCCGAGGATCCGGGCGTGCGTTCCGTGACGCGGATCTACAATTACTTCAAGCGCAACGGCTACCGTACCCAGATAATGGGCGCGAGCTTCCGCAACAGCGACGAGGTCCGCGCGCTGGCCGGTTGCGACCTGCTGACGATCGCCCCGGCGCTGATGGCCGAACTGGCGGCGGCGAACGGGCCGCTCGAGCGCGCGCTGGATCCGCGCACGGCGATGGAGCGCGGCGAGGCGAAGACCGTGCTCGCGGAGCCGGCGTTCCGCTGGCACATGAACGAAGACGCCATGGCGACGGAAAAGCTCGCCGAGGGCATACGCAAGTTAGCCGAGGACACGCAGAAGCTGCAGGCCTTCGTGCATCGCCGGGCGGGAGCCTGAGGCCGAACTATACTTTCCTGTCGATCGGCGACGCTGGGTGCGCCGACAGCGCACGGATACCTCCGCTGATGCCACACAGCCCCGCTTCCGAGCCGCCTGAACGGCCGCCGGGGGATTCCGCCACGAGCGCAGGCGACCCGCTGCTGGAGGCGCTCGTCTACGTGGCGCGCTTCCACGGCCAGCAGGTCTCGCGCGAGGGTCTCACCGCGGGCCTGCCGCTGCACGAAAACCGCCTGGTGCCCTCCCTGGTCGAGCGTGCCGCCGAACGCGCGGGGCTCGAGACCCGCATCGTCGAATGCCCGCTCGATTCCCTAGCCGGCGAGGCGCTTCCGGCGATTCTTCTGCTGCACGGCCAGCAGGCCTGCGTGCTCCTCGCGCGCGACGACGGTGCGTGCCGCGTGGTCGAGCCCGGTGGCAACGAGACCCGCATCGCGCCGCAGGAACTCGGCGAGCGCTACCTCGGCAGCGCGATCCTCGCCCGCGTGGCCTACGGCTTCGACGAGCGCGCTCCGGAGCTCGGCGGCTCGCGGGAGAGGCACTGGTTCTGGGGCTCCGTGCTCGAACATCGCGCGCTGTACCGCGACGTGCTGCTCGCCGCCGCGATGGTGAGCCTGTTCGCACTGGCCCTGCCGCTGTTCACGATGAACGTCTACGACCGCGTGGTGCCCAACCACGCGACCGAAACGCTGTGGATGCTCGCGGCGGGGGTCGCCCTGGTGCTCGGAGCCGACTTCACGCTGCGCTCGATGCGCGGCTATTTCCTCGACCTGGCCAGCAAGCGCATCGACCTGAAACTCTCCGGCTTCATCATGGAGCGCGTGCTCGGCATGCGGCTCGAGGAGCGCCCCGCATCGGTGGGCTCCTTCGCCGCGAACCTGCGCTCCTTCGAGTCGGCACGTGACTTCATCACCTCCGCCACCGTCACGGCATTCATCGACCTGCCCTTCGCGCTGGTCTTCGTGGTCGTGATCGGCTGGATCGCGCCGCCGATGCTGATTCCGGTGCTTGTCGCGATGGTTCTCGTCATCGCGTACGCCGCGACGGTCGGTGCGCGCATGCACGAGCTCTCTGAGACCACCTACCGCGCCGGCGCGATGCGCAACGCGACTCTGATCGAGAGCCTCGTGGGGCTGGAGTCCGTCAAGGCACTGGGCGCCGAAGGCGTGATGCAGAGTCGCTGGGAACGCAGCGCCGCCTACCTCGCCGACCGCAGCGCACAGCTGCGTCTGCTGGCGAACTCCACGCTGAACGCGGCGACACTCACGCAGCAGCTCGCCTCCGTGAGCACGATCGTGATCGGCGTGTACCTGATATCGGCCGGCAAGCTCACGATGGGAGGGCTGATCGCCTGCTCGATGCTGGCCGCGCGCGCACTGGCCCCGATGGGCCAGGTCGCGGGCCTGATGACGCAATACCACAACGCGATCACCTCGCTCGCGGCTTTGGACTGGATCGTGGAGATGCCGGTCGAGCGTCCGCGCGGGGCGCACTTCCTCAGCCGCCAGTCTTTTCGCGGCGACATCGAGTTCCGCGACGTGAGCTTCGCCTATCCGGGCTCGGACATGAACGCGTTGCGCGGCGTCAGCCTGCGCATCAGTGCCGGCGAGAAGGTCGCGATCCTCGGGCGCACCGGGTCCGGCAAGAGCACGCTGTTGCGGCTGATCCTCGGGCTCTACCGCCCGGTTTCGGGTGCGGTGCTGATCGACGGCATCGATATTCGCCAGCTCGATCCCGGGGAGCTCCGGCGCAACGTCGGCTACGTACCGCAGGACGTCACGCTGTTCTACGGCACGCTGCGCGAGAACATCACCCTTGGCGCGCAGCAGATCGAGGACGAGGCGATCGTGCGCGCGACACATATCGGCAACATCGCCGAATTCGTCAACATGCACCCGAAAGGCATCGACATGCCCGTTGGCGAGCGCGGCGAGTCGCTGTCCGGCGGACAGCGCGAGGGCGTGGCGATCGCGCGCGCGGTCATCGGCGAGCCGCCGGTCCTGCTGCTGGACGAGCCGACCGGCGCGATGGATCACTCGGGCGAGGAAGCCGTCAAGGCGAAGCTCCGGGAGTTCGCGCGGGACCGCACGGTGCTCATCGTGACGCACCGCACATCGTTGCTCGACATGGTCGATCGCATCATCGTCACCGACAACGGCCGGATCGTGGCCGACGGTCCCAAGGCGAGCGTGGTCGAGGCGCTGCGCCAGGGCCGCGTCGGGAGAGGCTTATGAGCGATCAGGTCCCCTCCGGCCCGCTCGTGCGTCTCGCGCGGCGCTGGATCGCGTTCAGCTCGCCGTGGCTGGAGCGCGCGCTCGAGCGCTGGAGCCGGCCGACTCCGATGGACACGGTAGACTGGGCGGCCGACGCGCACGCGGCGCGGCTCGCGCGAGATCCGCTGCGCGCACGCACGATGCTGCACGTCATCGTGCTCGTGGTGCTGCTGCTCGTGTTCTGGGCCGCCGTCGCGCACATCGACGAGGTCACGCGCGGCGAGGCCAAGGTGGTGCCGTCGCGCCAGCTGCAGGTCATCCAGTCGCTGGACGGCGGGATCGTCTCCGAGATCCACGCGCGCGAGGGCCAGGTCGTCGACGCCGGCCAGTTGCTCGTGCGCATCGACGCCACGCGCTTCGCCTCGGCGCTCGGCGAGAATCGCGCGCAGCGCCTGTCGCTGCTCGCCAAGACGGCCCGCCTGGCAGCGATCACGGAAAGCAAGCCCTTCGTGGTCCCGCCGGAAGTGCTGGCCGAGGCGCCCGAGATCGCCGCGGCGGAGACGCGTCTCTACCAATCGAGCCTCGCCGAACTGGAGGGCCAGGAGGGAATCGCCCGCCAGCAGCTCGCACAGCGCCAGCAGGAGCTGCAGGAGGCCACGGCGTTCTACCAGCAGGCCACGCGCAACTACGAGCTCGCCGTGCAGGAGCTCGACCAGACCGAGCCCCTGCTCGCCTCCGGCGCGGTCTCCGAGGTGGAGATCCTGCGTCTCAAGCGCGAGGTCTCGCGCCTTCGCGGCGAGCGCGAGCAGTCGTCCGCGCAGGTGGTACGCGCCAGGGCGGCAATCGACGAAGCCCAGCGCAAGGTCGAGCAGGTGGCGCTCGACTTCCGCAACACCAAGCGCAACGAGCTCGCCGACGCCACGGCGACGCTGAACAGTCTCGCCGAGGGCAGCGTCGGCCTGTCGGACCGCGTGAAGCAGGCGGAGGTGCGCTCGCCGGTGCGCGGCACGATCAAGCGCATGCTCGTGACGACCGAAGGCGGCGTCGTGCTGCCCGGGCGCGACATCGTCGAGATCGTCCCGCTCGACGACACGCTGCTGCTCGAAGCGAAGATCGCGCCGCGTGACATCGCGTTCCTGAGCCCGGGTCAGCACGCACTGGTGAAGTTCACCGCCTACGACTTCGTGATCTACGGCGGACTCGAGGCCCGCGTAGAGAGCATCGGCGCCGACACGATCACCGACGACAAGGGCAACGCGTTCTACCTCGTGCGGGTGCGCACGGACAAGGCCAGCCTCGGAGACAAGCTGCCGATAATTCCCGGCATGGTCGCCGAAGTGGACATCATGACCGGCCGGAAAAGCGTGCTAAGCTACCTCCTCAAACCCGTCTTGCGCGCCAAGCAGTACGCACTCACCGAAAGATGACCGCGAGCCTCCTGATCACGACCGACCCGGAAGTCCGGTCACGCTGGTCCGGGGCATTCCCCGGTGCCGCCTGTGTCGCGTCCGTGGACGATGCCCTCGACCACGTCGACGCCGAGACGATCGTCTGGCTGCACTTGCCGCCAGACCCTGCTGCAGCCGCCGAGCACTTGTGGAGCGGCGCTGCGCTGCTGGCGCCGGCCCGCATCGTCGCGCTGTCCGACACGCCGTCCGACGAGCAGGCCCTCGCGCTGATGGAGCGTGGCGCCGCGGGTTATTGCCACTCGCACGCGGGAGCGGCGATGCTGCGCCAGGTGGAAACGGTGGTCGGCAATCACGGGCTCTGGGTGGGACCAAATCTCTTGCGGCGCCTGATCGCCTCAACGCTCGGCTCGGTGCCGCGCAAGCCCGTCGTGACCGGGCCGCTGAGCTCGCTCTCGGCGCGCGAGCGCGAGGTGGCGCTCGCGGTCAGTCGCGGCGCGAGCAACAAGGAGATCGCGCGCGAACTGCTGATCACCGAACGCACGGTGAAGGCGCATCTCAGCGCCATTTTCCTCAAGCTGGGCGTGCGCGACCGGCTGCACCTCGCACTGATGATGCGCGCCCCGGCAAAGCCCTGATCTTCACTTCTTGCGGTTGAAGAAGCCCGCTATCGACATGCGCAGATTGTCGCCGGCCGCCTCGTTGACGCGCGTCACCATGTGATAAGCGTTGTTGGCGATGAACACGATGCGGTTGCGCTTGGGGAAGATGCAGCGCGCGAAGCCGTGCTCCATCAGCAGCTCGTCCATCGCGTTGGCGTGCAACCACTTGCGCTTGTAGAAGTCCATCTCGTCCCCGGCGCGCCGATGATCGTAGACGAGACGGTTGCCCTCGCCTTCGACCAGCAGCAGGAGTCCGCCCCAGTGCAGGCGCCACTCGGGGTTCAGGAAATAGACATAGGCCCCCGCGTACACGCCGGAGCCGTCGTCGTGCATCGACAGCCCCGTGCCGTGCGGATACATCCACGCCGTCGCGCTCACGTGACCCCAGTCGCTGCCCTGCTTGCCGATCAGGTGCTCGACCTGCGGCTGTACCTTCACCAGGCTGTCGACGAGGACATCCATGTCGGTTCGCGTCGGGTAGACGTGATCCCCCGAGGGCTTCTCCACGCCCTCGGCGTAATAGAATGCGTTCAGCGTGCTGCGAAGCGGGAAGCCGTCGTGCACGTGCCACGCCCGGCTGATCGCGCCCTTGGTGTTGATGTGCTCGTAGTCGGTCTTCAGGCAGAACGCGAAGATGCGTTCCCAGGCGTCGTCGGGCAGGAAATCGTCGAAAACGATCGCCTCCGGCGACTCGTAGACCTTGCGGGGTGCGTGCTGCGCCGGCGCGCTGACGGCTTTCACGTTGGCCTGGGTGCTCACGACTCTCTCCTCGTATATGCCTCGGGCGGCGCGCTCGTCGAAGCTCCGCGCCGTGAAATCGACGCCGCTGAACGCCTGGTATTCCGCCAGCGAGCGCACCGTTCCCAACCCGTACCTCTCGATCTCCGCCAGGGCCTCGGGATCGCCGGCTTTCTCCGTGCCGAGCAGGTGCCGCGTGCGCATGAACGACAGGTCGTTGTAGCGGCCCCAGTCGCGATGGTCCGAGAAGTGCGTCGGACGCTTGCTGCGGTCCCAGTCGTGCCACACGAGATGGCGGTTAGGGTGATAGATGTCATAACCGCTGGTCCACAGCCGCACGGTCAGCGAGATCTCCTCACCGAAAAAGTACAGGTGGGGATCGTAGGGAACGTCGGCGATGATGCTGCCGGGCCCGAACAGCATGCACGCGCTGGCGAAAGCGCCGGGGATCGGCTTTTCGGGGAAGCTGCCGAGACGGAACGCGGGCGCCCCTTTCATCAGGAAGATGCCGTGCGCGTCGAATTCCTTCGCGGCCATGCCGAAGATCCAGTCGCGCTGCAACTCGCCCGGCGGCGTGAAACCCGGTGGATAGCCCGTGAGCACCGCGCGCGGGTTGGCGCATTCCTGCCACATCTGCAGCAGGGTCTGGTCCCAGCCCTCCTCGAACCGCATGTGCGAGTCGATCTGCAGTGTGAATTCCTCGCCCTTGTAGAGCTGCTGGGCAAGGTGGCGCGCCCAGCACACCCCGCGCCCGGTACGCGCGTCCTCGGTGCGCACCCGCAATTGCGCGGGCCGTGGGCACGGAACCTGGAAACAGATGTCGTCCTCGCCCGGCGCTGTCTGCCAGCAGATGCCGACGAAGACGCGCTCCGGGTGAACGGCCTTGTCGAACAGATCTTTCACGGTGTGCTGGCAGTCGGGATCGCGGTAGGCGGCGATCTGGACGAAGATGCGCGGCCGCAGTCTCGCCACCCTTCGCCGTGCCTCGCCCGCGCCCTTCGCGGCCGCTTGCACATTTGGAACGTGGGCCGTGCTCATGGCTGGTACTTCTTCTACTGGAGCGTCGATGCCGGGCAAATATAGACCATGCGGCCGCACGTCGCGGTCGGGATACGCCTGACCCGGGCCGTCGCCGCCTCCCCCGCGCCGATTCCCGGCTCGCGGTGGCCAGGAGCACCGAATGTGACGCGTGTCGCAAATGCGGGCTCGGCCATCGGTACAGTACCGAAGCACCTTTTCCCTTCCTACACTTAGGGCCATCGTGGGCCACTGCGCCCCGCCGATCTTTTTTTGCTTTGGAGCTGTCACTGATGCCTTCGGCCATTGAAATCGCCACCGTCAAGTCCGTCACCGGCGCCGTGTTCGCGCGCGGGCTCGACGGCGGTATGCGCCAACTGAAGGCCGGAGACAGGCTGTACGAGGGAGAGACGATCGTCACCCAAGGCGGGGCGCGCGTCGAACTCGCGTTCGCCGATGGAAGCAGTCTCGCGGTGGGCGAGAATCGCATGGTCACGGTGACCCCCGAGCTGTCGGACAGCGTCGCGCCGGACGCGAGCGAGAGCTCGGTCGGCGTCGCGACGGTGGACGAGTTGATGCAATCGCTTGCCGATGGCAGCGACGTGCTCGACAAACTTCCGGCAACTGCCGCTGGATTCGACGGCGGGGCGCCCGGCGAAGGCCACGATTTCGTGCGTGTGCTGCGTATCACGGAGAGGGTCACACCCTCGCCTGCGCCGCAACCCGAACCCGCACCCGGACCGGAGCCAGCTCCCGCACCCGGACCTGGCCCGGCGCCGAGCCCTGAACCCGCTCCGGCCCCTGCCCCCGCACCAAGCCCGGAGCCAGCGCCTGCACCGGGACCCGGTCCTGCGCCGAGCCCCGAGCCCGCTCCGGCTCCTGGCCCGGCACCGAGTCCCGAGCCTGCTCCGGCACCTGGCCCGGCACCGAGTC
>ERZ1645192.4179-NODE-4179-length-11533-cov-10.564907_pt1 | contig 11533 bp, 5 predicted proteins | sample MGYA00575354_ERZ1645192 | MGnify/ENA primary metagenome ERZ1645192 (study PRJEB40844, sample SAMN11349763) | freshwater sediment metagenome | isolation source: river sediment | host: Sediment | place: India: Faizupur Khadar , New Delhi | collected 2017-02-21 ... | reverse complement strand
GTCAGACAGGAATGTGCTGTGATGCCCGAGTAGGGGGTATTGTTTATCGAGTCCCCAGTGCAGAACCAGTGCGGAACATGAGTAATTCATCCTTTCCAGGCGCTTCGACTTGTTCGGGTGTGGCAGCAGTTCGCGGTAGATGTATGGCAGGTCGGCATTGGCAATGATCACATCGGCTTTTGCCACGCTTCCGTCGCTGAGAGTCACACCGGCGGCCCTGTTCCCGGAGACGAGGATCTGGGTAACCGGTCTTGCGAAATGGAACCTGACGCCCTTTTCGATGGCCCTTGTCATAAGTTTTTCAGCAATGGCATACATTCCTCCGACCGGAAACATCGAGCCTTCCGTGAGTTCAGCGGAAGGGATCATGGAGAAGAGGGCAGGAGAGGTGAACGGGTTCTGACCGACGTATATATTCTGGAACGTAAATGCCATCCGGAGGTGTTCTGACCTGAAAAAGCGGGCGGTGTAGCGGTAGTGATTGAGATATGTCTTCAGTTTGATGAGCAGAAGGGCGTTGCTGAGATTGAAAAACTGAAAGAAGCGGGTAAAGTTTCTTCCGAGGAGTTTTTTAAAGGCAATGCTATAGAGTTCATAACCTGTTCTGGCATATTCCTGTGCCCTTGCGAAACTGCCCGGCTCAATACTCTCGAGTTGCTGCTCCATCCGATTGCGGTCGGTTGTAAAGGCAAGGCTTGTTCCGTCGTCAAACCAGAGTGTGTAGATATCATCGAGCGGTTTGAGATTCAGGTCCTCCATGGTCAGGTCCAGTGACCGGAGAATATCGCGGTATACCTCCGGCATAAGAATCATTGTGGCGCCCATGTCAAAACGGTGCCCGTCGCGAATCATCTGTCCGCATCTTCCGCCTGCGGCGACGTTTTTTTCATATACATCGACGCTATAGCCACGTTCCGCGAGGAATAATGACGTGGTTATGCCCCCAATCCCGGCGCCGATTATCAGCGCCGTTCCGTTACCAGCCATCAGGTATAAAATTTAATAAGGTGTTTTGTTCCCGTTTCATGACGCCTTTTAGGCAATCAGAAAACAAATATATTAACAAACGGGCGAATAACACCTGTTTAATAAGGGTCAACTGCGGTATATGGCAGGTGAGTGGCGGAAAAACTCCCTTCGGATATCATTCACAGACCCGGTTGTTCGGTTGCTGCAGGTGGCATTGGCATGGGTCATGTCTGCCATTGCGGCTACCAGAGCTGATGTACCAGGGGCTTTATATCCTCCTCATAGACCGCCTGGATTGCTCTTTTCTGTTCTTCCGTGAAACCGTGGAATACCAGTGCTTCAATGTTTGATCTCACCTGTCCGGGAGAGGAAGCCCCGGGTATGATGCAGCTGACCTCCCCGGTCATGAGTATCCAGTTCAGGGCCACATGAGCCAACGGGGTGCTCTCCGGGAAAAGCTCCTTCAGCCTTGACACAGCCCGGAGACCGGCATCATATGGCACTCCAGAGAAGGTTTCCCCCTTGTCGAAGAACATACCGCTTCGGTTAAAGAAACGGTGATCGCCGGGGGCGAAACGGGTGTCAGGGCCGAATTTCCCGGACAACAGGCCGCTTGCCAGCGGAACACGAATGATCAGTCCGATGTTCTTTTCGGCGGCCATCCCGAAGAACCTTTCGCGGGGCCGCTGGCGGAAGATGTTATATATTATCTGGACGGTGGTGACGTTATCGTATTCGATGGCCTTGATTGCTTCCTCAACCTTTTCGACGCTGACGCCGAGGTTCAGGATTTTGCCTTCCTCCTTCAGCTTTTCAAATTCGCCGAATATCTCCGGCCGGTAATAGACGTCCGTAGGAGGACAGTGCAGCTGGATCAGGTCGATGCAATCTGTGCCGACCCTTTTCAGTGAGTCCTCGACGTAGCCGCGGAGTACTTCGGGAGTATATCCCTTGCTTATATGCGGGTTTATCTGCCTGCCGCATTTCGTAGCAATGCGCACCGCGGCGCCCGATTCACGCACGGCTCTGCCCACGGCTTTTTCGCTCTCTCCGTCGGAGTATACGTCTGCAGTGTCAATAAAGTTGACACCGTTGTCAATTGCTTCACGGATTATCGATTCAGCAAGGGTATAATCAAATTTCGACCCCCATCTGCCACCTACCTGCCATGTCCCGAGAGAAATCTCCGAAACTTCAAATCCTGTTTTTCCCAATCTCCTGTACTTCATCTTTCCGGTTTTTAATTTCCATTATGATTTGTTTACTCACCTGGTGTAAAATGATACACTGATTCCTGCTGTGAATGGCTTCAGCCTTATCTCATTGTCTGTTGTGATCCGGTTTCCGTCTGACCGGATCCAGGGCTTCCGGTTCAGTTTAACGGCATAGCCTCCGTAAATGCCCAATGACCAGTAATCGCTCATTCCATTTATGCCGCTGTAGAACTTGTATTCGAGGTTCAGGCCGGCCATTGCAACTACCTGGTTAAACCTGAGATCTATCTCCCTGTCTGCCAGGTAGTTTTCGAGGGGTACCCGCCGTTCGTCGGGGTAATTCTGCAGCCTGAACTTCAGCCAGTTGACCGAGAGGACGGGTGTCATCCTTATCCTCGAGGAGTTCACAACATCATAGCCTAATATCAGTTTGTACAGGGTATTATTCAGGTCAATGGCAAGTGAGTCATGTTCATCTTCGTAGCGGTATCCGAAACCGATCCCTAATCCTGTATAGAATCCGGAAAATGAGGCTCCTATTTCAGGGCCGGTTACCGAGAAATAATCCATAGCATCTGTGTTGTAAGTTCCCAGCAATCCGCTGAATTCCGAAAAGTCGCTGAAAATCAGGCTGAGATTTAATGACGAACGGACGATTATTTTTCCTGGTTCCGAATAGTCATCGGTATTTACGTAATTCCCTTCCGGTACATACATTGGAATGAGGGTGATTCTTACAGGATAGGTTGTCGTGTCACTTATCACTGCTTCTGCCGGATTGAATCCGGGGCAGGTGACATTGAGTATCTTTTCCTTACCTGTATCCAGAACGAGGTGAAATACGCCGTTAATGTCAGAAACAGTGCAGTTTGTGCTGCTGACCTGGCAGGCCCTGACACCAACTATCGGAATGTTCCTGTGGTCGGTTACTATACCGGTAACCACGGTTCCCTGTGCGAGTGCAGGCAGAGATGTCACTGACATCAGGATCATGGCAGAGAGCCGGCCGGCAAGTAAAAGTAATCTGTTCACAGCTTCACTTCAAGTAAATGGTTTATCAGGTGCGGATTCCTTCCCTGTACCCCCGGCGCCAGCAAATGTCTCTTTGTTGCTGAAATCAGGATCGGGATTCAGAAATGCAGCTCAAATGTATTGAAAATGGCGGGAAAAAAGCAACCCCGGCTGTATTGCCGGGGCTGCATGAAGTAAAAATCAATCTTCGATCAGATTCAGCAATCAGAAGACAACCTTGAATTCAACTCTCCAGCCACGCAACCGAGATGCCCGTGCGGGACAGACACGGATCATCCCGGAGTCACCAGGCGGAACCAATTATCTGAAGGTCTGTAAAACATCTTTCGCAGCATCAGGAAATTGTTATTTTTAAGCCATGAACAAATTATCCGCGGTATGAAAAGAATCATGTTGCTCACCCTGTTGCTGCCGGCTGCGTTGCTGGTTTATCCGCAGGGCAAAAAGGCGATGACAATTGATGACCTGGTCACATGGAACCGTATTTCAGAGAGGGTAATTTCCGATGACGGCTCCCTGATGGCTTTCAGGACGGAGCCCTCGCAGGGTGATCCGGTGATTACCCTTTATGACGGAGCCGGTTCACTGAAGGCGACATTCAGGTGCGCCACCGGGGCATCAGTCTCATCTGATTCGAGGTTTCTGTTTTTCACAATTAAACCGCCCGAAGAGGAGGTGAGGGCACTAAAGCTCAAAAAGGCGAAAAAGGAGGATATGCCGCTGAATAAGCTTGGTATATACGATGTTACCACCGGAGTTACTGACACTATCGGGAGGCTGAAGTCATACAGTGCCCCTGCCAGGTGGACAGGATGGCTGGCATGGCAGAGTGAGCCGCTGAAGGAGAAGCCGGCGACAACGCCGGATACAGCCGCCAGGGGCAACAGTAACGGAAAGGGTAAGAAACCGAAAGGTGAGTCGGCTGACAACGGTTACACCCTTTATATCAGGAATCTTACGAGTGGCCGGACAGATAAGGTCAGGTTCGTGACCGAATATCTCTTCGCTGAGGAGGCGGAGAAGCTGATGTATGCCACCACCGGAGAAGACAGCATAAGTGAGGCGGGAGTGGCAATCATCGACCTGAAGAGAGGGGAGAAGACCGTGCTTTACTCCGGTAAGGCGAAGTACAAACAGCTGACCATGGACAAAAAGGGGGAGAGGGCCGCATTCATTATCTCGTTTGACGAGAAGGACAAAGCCGGAAATACATATTCACTCTGTACATGGAACGGCAAGGGACTGGCTACGGTTGCGGCTTCGAAGGGAACAAAAGGTATTCCTGAAGGGTGGATCATCAACGAGAATGCCAGGCTGAGCTTCGCAGAGAACTCACCGAGACTCTTTTTCGGCACATCTCCTGAATACAAGATCAGGGACACCACCATTCTGGAGGAGGAGCGGGCAAATGTAGACGTATGGCACTGGTCAGAGGGTGTTCTTCATACTGCCCAGGTCATAAGGAAGCCGCGCGAGATGAAAAGAACGTATACAGCTGTCTTTCATACTGACAGAGGTAAGGTGGTTCAGCTGGCCACGGCAGAGATGCCGGAGGTACAGCTTCCGGTAAAGGGTGATGGCGCAAAAGCCCTGGGAATGTCATCGCTTCCCTATGAACTTGAATCGATGTGGGAGGGCCAATCCGGAAGCGATCTGTGGATGGTGGATATCATGACCGGCACTACTGCGAAGATAAAGGAGAATCTTGAAGCACGGCCACGGTTTTCGCCCGGCGGCAGGTATCTCTACTGGTACCTCGGTGCTGACAGCTCATGGTATTCCTTTGATGTCACGGCAGGGAAGGAGACAAGGCTGACAACCCCTGCAACCCTCAGGGTATGGGATGAACTGAATGATGTCCCTGATCTTCCAGGGTCATACCCGGCAGCAGGATGGCTGAAGGATGACAGGGCTCTCCTTGTATCAGACAGATATGATATCTGGTCACTTGATCCGGCCGCAGCCAGCCCTGCCCGGAATGTGACTTCGAACGGAAGGAAGGAGGGGATCAGATACCGGCTTCTGGACTTCGATCCTGAGAATGATTACGTTGATCCTTCGGAAAAACAGTATCTGATTGGTGTAAACGAATCTACACGGGCTGAAGGCTTCTATTCGCTTGACATGCGCAGGAAAGATGTGCCGGTCAGGCTTACAGGGGGAGATTATACCCTTGGCACCCCTGTCAAGGCCAGGAAGGCTGACCGCCTGATCTACACGAAGGAAGACTTCAGTATTTTCCCTGACTACCTGCTAACGGACCTTTCGTTCAGGAATGAGATACGGCTGACAGATGCCAATCCACATCAAAAGGATTACCTGTGGGGAACGGCGGAACTGGTGAAGTGGACCTCGCTTGACGGGCGGCCGTTGGAGGGACTCCTTTACAAGCCGGAGAACTTTGACCCGTCAAAGAAGTATCCGATGATTGTAAATTTCTACGAGAAGAGCTCCGCGGAGCTCAACCGGCACAGGGTTCCTGAGCCCGGCAGGTCGACAATTGATTATCATTACTATACAAGCAACGGGTATCTCATCTTCAATCCCGACGTATATTACATTGACGGGTACCCGGGTCAGAGCGCTTACAATTGCGTAATGCCCGGAATTATGTCACTCATTGAAAAGGGATTTGTAGATGAGAAGCGGATAGGTGCCCAGGGGCACAGCTGGGGAGGTTACCAGGTGGCGTATCTTGCCACGAGGACGAATCTTTTTGCCGCCATTGAATCAGGTGCGCCTGTGGTTAACATGTACAGCGCCTATGGAGGCATCAGGTGGGAGTCGGGCCAGAACCGCTCAATGCAGTATGAGCATCAGCAGAGCCGGATAGGGGCGAATATATGGGAGGCTCCGCATCTTTACTGGGAGAACTCGCCACTCTTTGCCATTGAGAAGGTTGAAACACCCATTCTCATAATGGCCAATGATCAGGACGGTGCTGTTCCCTGGTACCAGGGGATTGAATTCTTCATAGCCATGAGGCGCCTGGGCAAGCCGGCATGGCTTCTCAACTACAACGGAGAGCCGCACTGGGCACAGAAGCTGCCAAATCGCATAGACTTCCAGGCTCGTATGGCTCAGTTCTTCAACCATTACCTGAAAGGTGAGGCTATGCCTCCCTGGATGAAGGATGGTATTCCTGCAACTGAAAAGGAGTTCACGCTGGGGTACTGACGGTTGTCAATTCCCGGGATATTTGTTTTTACAAGGCACTTCCCGAAATAAGTTTTTAATAAATTCATATACAATGTCTTGCATGTGATTGTTGAGGTATTGTATAGGTATCCCTCTGTTCCCTTTTCAGTAATGAGAAAATCAAACGACTTAGCTGTTTGTTTAATTGATGGCAGACACTTCTTAACTTGGATAAAAATCTGACCGACATGAAAGAAATTATCTCAATTCTGTTTCTGATCCTCACCTGTGCGGGCAGTCTGTCTGCCCAGGCAACGGTACAGGGAACGGTGGTTGATGATCAGAATCTGCCTCTTCCGGGGGTATCGGTTCTGGTCAAGAACACCTTCCGGGGGACGATGTCCGATGCAGACGGAACCTACACAATTTCTGCCCAGCCCACTGACACGCTTGTATTTTCGATGGTTGGGATGGTCACACAGCAAATACCGGTAGGGACAAAAACCAGGATAGATGTTATTCTGGCAACGGAGACCACCCTTATGGATGAGGTGGTGGTGATAGGATACGGTACTGTCCGGAAGAGTGACCTGACCGGCTCGGTGAGTTCTGTGAAGACCGATGATCTTCTGAAGGTAACCTCGCTGAATGCCGAGCAGGGGCTGCAGGGAAAGGTAACGGGAGTCCAGGTGATCAGCACCAGCGGAGCGCCCGGTGCCGGAGCAGCTGTCAGGGTTCGCGGGGTAGGAACATTCAACAACTCTTCACCCATCTTTGTGGTAGATGGCGTTATCCTTGACGACATCTCATTTCTCAACTCCGCAGACATAGCGTCCATGGAGGTGCTGAAGGATGCGTCCGCAACGGCTATATACGGGTCAAGAGGCGCCAACGGGGTAATTATAATCACCACCAAGACCGGTATACCTGGTCAGGAGAAAGCCAGCTTCAATATCAGTTCCGAATTCGGGATACAGCATCTTGCGAAAAAGATTGACCTGCTTGACGGAAGGGAGTTTGCAACAATCTCCAATGAAATAGTGGCGGGTTCCTACAATAATGTCGACCTGGTCCCCAACACTGACTGGCAGGACCTGGTCTTTTCAACAGCCCCTATTCACAATCATCAGCTCTCAGTGACCGGGGCTACTGATCTGACTCAGTATTATGTAGGGATTGGGGCATTCATCCAGGATGGCATAATTGACAAGTCAAACTACAACCGTATTACCCTCAAGCTGAACAACACCTATAATCTTACGCCATTCCTGAAGCTTGGGAACAACCTGACGATTGCTCCCTATTCGCAGCAGAACGCTCCCAACGTTACATACGCCGTGTACCGTGCACAGCCGGTTCTGAAGCCATATTATGACTCCGGTCATTATGCTGTTGTGTACAACGTCGGAAATCCCCTTGCTTCATTGGAGTACTCCAATGATTTCAGGAAAGGTGTAAGAGGTGTGGGTAATATTTTCGCGGAAGCAACATTTCTCAAAGCAATAACACTCAGGTCAAGCCTGGGAATTGATGCATCGTACAACAAATCAACAAGTTTCACACCTGCCTATACAGTCTACAATCCTGACGGCACAGCCTCACAGCAGCAGAATGTGCTGAGCGACATATACAAGGGTACCTCTGACAACATGAACTGGTTGTGGGAGAACACTGTCAGCTACAGGAACACTTTTGCCGACATCCACTCACTTGATATGGTAGCCGGCTTCACAATGCAGGAGTCATCATCTGAGTTTACCAGTATCCCGGGAGAGAACGTGCTCCGTGACGGGCAGGATTTCTGGTACATCAGTCCCTCTTATATCTATGATCCGGCAAACAATGTAAACACCATTCAGTCTATCTCGAACGGGGTTGATGCAGGTCTGTACTACTCGATGATGTCATACCTGTTCAGAGCCAACTATACTCTCAACAACAAATACATAGTTACTGTCACATTCCGACGTGACGGATCGTCGAAGTTCTCGAAGGAGAACCGTTTTTCAAATTTCCCGTCGGTTGCCTTCGGATGGAACGTGGGGAATGAGCCGTTCATGAAGTCAGTTGACTGGATTTCGAAGCTGAAGCTCAGGGCCAGCTGGGGTATCATAGGAAATGACAAGATATCGTATTATGACAGGTATTCAAGGGTTCAGTCATCAATCATTGCCGTCCTGGGTAATCCTGATGCACCTGTTCCCGCTGCCACCTACGGTAAGAGCGGCAATCCTGACCTGAAGTGGGAGAGCACCACGCAGACGGATATCGGAGCTGAGGTTGGCATGCTTGCCAACAGGCTTACAACAGAGTTTGATTTCTATAACAGGGTGACGAATGACATACTTGTTGAGCTCTCCACACCCGGGCATCTTGGCAACGGTCAGGGGCAGAGGGTTCGTTACAATGCTGCTTCAGTGCTTAACAGGGGTTTTGAGTTTAATCTCAACTGGAGGGAGAAGGTTGGGGAGGTAACCTATTCGGTAGGTTTACTCGGGTCAACGATTCACAACGAGGTGCTTGAGATTGGCGGAAACAGCGGGATAGACTCAACCCTCATCGGCGGTTACCTGGGTGACGGCAGGCCTGTGACCCTCAGCAGGGTGGGGCTGCCGATCGGAGCTTTCTATGGTTACAAGACTGATGGCATTTTCCAGAATGATGAGGAACTGGCGGCATACCCGCACTCATCGCAGGCAGGGGTTGGTGACCTGAGGTTTGTGGACGTCACCGGTGAAGGAACCCTTGACGGCCGTGACCGGACCTTCATCGGATCCCCGATACCGAAGTTCATCTTCGGGTTCAACGGAATGATTGAGTACAACGGGCTGGATCTGGGCGTTGATTTCCAGGGACAGACAGGCAACAAGATCTTCAACGGGAAGGAGGTGGTCAGGCCTGACCCCTACAACTTCGAGCAGCATGTTTTTGACAGGTGGACGGGTCCGGGGACAAGCAATACAGAGCCCAGACCCTCTTTCGGGGGATACAATTTCACTCCCTCAGACAGGTTCATCCATGATGGTTCTTTTCTGCGGCTTAGAAGCGTAACCCTTGGATACACCCTTCCGGCTGTATTGTCACAGAAGGCATACATTCAGCAGCTAAGGGTTTACCTTAAGGGAACAAACCTCTTTACAATGACTAAATTCACAGGGTACACACCCGAGATCGGAAGTTACGATGTACTATCGAACGGAATAGACTACGGAGCTTATCCAATAACGTCAACATATTCAATTGGTGTTAACCTGCAATTCTGAGAAAGATGAAAACCAAGATAACGATATCTCTTCTTCTTGTTGCATCCCTGTTTATTGCCACGGGGTGTGAAGATTTCCTGCAGAAGGATCCGCAGGGTGAGCTTACACAGGAGGCATTCCCGGTGACGGCATCTGATGCGTTGCTGGCCACCAATGCTGTTTATGTATCTGTCCGGAACTGGGCATATCATTCAGGAGGTTACCCAATCATGGATATAATGTCAGATGATGCGCACAAAGGCAGTAACCCGAATGACCAGCTCCCTACAGTTGGTCCGTTTGAGACATTCACCTATACAACCACCCAGGACGGTCTTGACCGCTGGTGGAGCGCACTCTATGAGGGAATCAAGAGAGCCAATGTGGTCATTGAGAAAGTCCCGTCCATTACCATGGAAGAACAATTGCGCACGAGGTACATTGCTGAAGCCAGGTTCCTCAGGGGACTCTTTTACTTTGATCTCGTGAGGGCTTTCGGAGGTGTGCCAAAGGTTACCACCACAGTCCCGGCCACCAAAATTCCCCGATCGACAGCAAGTGAGATATATGAACTGGTCATAACAGACCTCGAATATGCCGCACAGTATCTGCCTGAAAAGAGCCTCTACGGCCCGGATGATGCCGGACGTGCCACAAAAGGTGCCGCCAAGTCGCTTCTTGCAAGGGTGTATCTTTTCCTGGGCGATTATGAGAATGCTGAGAAGTATGCACTTGAAGTAATTGCATCTGATGAATATGACCTGGAGGATAATTTTGCCGATGCAAACGGCAAGAACGGTGAGCACGGTGTTGAATCAGTGTTCGAGGTAGGAGCCATGGAGGTTGAGGGTGCCGGAGGAAACCAGTACGCCAACACACAGGGAGTCAGGGGATCACCAAACCGGGGATGGGGTTTCAACAGGCCATCGCTGGATCTGCGCAACTCATTTGAGCCGGGAGATCCTCGTCTTGATGCAACCATCATCGATCTGGGCGAAACTCTTGACGGAATCCTTATCATTGGAGACGGAACCACTCCTGACGAGGTGGTGGTTGACGGCACCGTAACGGAGGTTGAATGCTACAACCAGAAGGTATGGTATCCGGGCACAAACACCATAACCCAGTGGGGTCACAACCGCAGGCTCATACGCTATGCCGATGTTCTGCTGATGGCTGCCGAAGCGCTGAACGAGAACGACAAGCCCGGTGACGCACTCCTTTATCTGAATGAGGTCAGGGAGCGCGCAAGGGAGGGTAACAGTTCCATCCTTCCTGATGTTACCGTAACCGGGAAGGATGATCTCAGGACTGCCATCCTCGAAGAAAGGCGGCATGAGCTGGCGCTGGAAGGGCACAGGTTCTGGGACCTGGTCCGCACAGGCAGGGCAGCAACTGTCCTCGGTCCGATGGGATTCGAAACCGGGAAGCATGAGCTGTTCCCCATTCCTCAGAACGAAATAGATATATCACAGGGATCTCTTCAGCAGAATCCCGAATGGTAAATAACTCTGATAGTACAAATGAATGTTGAATTTTAAATCTTGAATTTTATGAAAAGAAAACATCTTTTTACAAGTCTGCTTCTGTTTGCTGTGGCATTTACGCTGATGCTCACAGGCTGCAAGAAGGATCCGGAGCCACTGGCACTGGAGTCACTCATGGCCGGCACCATTGATCTTAACGGTGCCACATCGCCATCTAACGTTCCTGTCAATCCGACCATTGTTGCAACGTTCAATGTTGATGTTGATCCTGCAACTGCTACTGCCTCAACCATAACAATGGTTCAGGATTATGATGATGCACCCGTTGCTTTGACAATCAACGCATCAGGGAACACCATCACCATCACCCCGACGGCAAACCTTGGTACAGGGGCTCTTTATCAGCTCAGCTTCGGCGCCGGCCTGAAGTCGGTTGACGCCCTTGCCATTA
>ERZ1645192.4178-NODE-4178-length-11534-cov-21.621047_pt1 | contig 11534 bp, 9 predicted proteins | sample MGYA00575354_ERZ1645192 | MGnify/ENA primary metagenome ERZ1645192 (study PRJEB40844, sample SAMN11349763) | freshwater sediment metagenome | isolation source: river sediment | host: Sediment | place: India: Faizupur Khadar , New Delhi | collected 2017-02-21 ... | reverse complement strand
ACCTCAAAACAGGTGACCGGGTCTGGCTGCATCCCGCCAGGTCCCTGCCCGACAACCCCCATCCCTTGCCCCATCAGCCCCTGCCCCACACCCATCCCTACGACCGTCCCTACGACAGTCCCTTTCACTGAACCAACTACAGTATCGCCAACCGAACAACCCACCAGTGAGCCGACAACGGAGCCTACAACCGTAGTTCCCACGACAGAGCCGACCACCATTCCGACGACGGTCCCCACTACCGTCCCTACCGTGGCCCCTCAGCTCCCCCACTCTTTTTTCGGGGAAATCCTGATAAATGGTGAGCCGGCAGCGGCAGGAACTACCATCAGCGCTCTCGCAACGGGCGGTGGAGGAACCATCACGACAACGGGCAACGGCACCTATGGATCGCCGGACTCGTTCGGGACCAAACTGCTCGTCCAGGGATCGATACCTGAGGGAGCAGCAATCTATTTCTATGCTGATGGTGCCCGTGCGGAATGCCTTGACGTGGGAGCAGGAGAAACCTGGATATGGACGTATCCCTTCACCTCCGGTGAGATTACGGAACTGAACCTGCGGGTCATTGACAACGCATCAGATCAACCTCCTGTGGCTGATTTTGTCGCGAACGTTACCGCAGGTACTCCACCCCTGACCGTGTTATACACCGACACCTCGCGCAATGCCCCTACCTCCTGGCTCTGGGACTTTGGTGATGGCAGCACATCCACCCTGCAACACCCCGAACATACCTATGCAGACGCCGGAACCTTCAGTGTGAGCCTGAACGCAACAAATAGTTATGGAACCGGCACGCTCACCAGGGACGGGTATATCACCGCACAAACTGTAATTGCACCGGTTGCGAATTTCAGTGCAAACAGGACGGAGGGTTCTGCTCCGCTGACCATCGCATTTACCGACCTTTCCTCCGGTGCCCCGGCTTCGTGGCAATGGAGTTTCGGTGACGGAACGGTGTCTGCTGAACAGTCACCGGTCCATACCTATGCTGTCGAAGGGAACTACACCGTGAACCTGACCGTTGCAAACAGCGGGGGATCAGACAGCGAGAGCAGGCCGGGTTATATCAGCGTTTATCCCGGAGAGACCGGTGATACCGGATACTTCAGGATCAATTGCAATACCGATGGTGCACAGGTTCTCTTTGATGATGACCTGAAAGGATCCACCTCAAACGGCACCCTGCTTGTTCCGGTGAACCTCACCCCACCGCTCTATACTAACTATACCGTAACGAAGGACGGATATTATCCGGTCACCACGAACCTTCCTGCCTACCCGGTGAAGGACCAGACGGTTGATATCACGGTCACTCTTGACCAGATTCCTCCGGCTATAACGCATTATGTCACCGCTACTGCCTACAGCGGAGGCAGGATCATTCCGAACGGCACGATATCCGTCAATGAAGGTGAATCGATCACCTTTACCATAACACCGTTTACCTACTACAAAATCTCCTACGTCACCATTGACAACCAGACATCAGGCTCTGCCAGCACGTATACCCTCACCAACGTGAGTGCGAACCATGTCGTCACCGCCTACTTCACCTCTGCAGGCAGCGGCGGCAGTGGCGGCGGTGGCGGAGGGGGCGGTGGCGGTGGCGGTTCCTCTGTCATCACCACGAAGCCAACAACGGTCCCGACAACCCTATCGTCAAACCTGACATCAGGCAGTGACAGTGGAAATGCCACTGCAATAAAGACGAATCTCACTTCAAAGAGCAATATCACCAACACCACTCCCACCCTCACCACCCAGGTCACCACGATGACGACCACCACGCCCCCCACAACCGTGCCACCAGCACAGCCGTTCTGGTCAACCTTCCCCATGGCATGGCTCATTCCGGTAATCGTGGTAATCATCCTTCTTGGAGCCCTCGCCTACTACAATTACCGGAAGGGACAGGAAGGAGAGCTGTTTGAAGAGAAATAATCCTCTTTTTTAAAAATAAGGGATACGGGCATTTTATCCACCTTTTATCCCCTCAACGGATTTCATATCTTTCGCAGCCCTCACGGGATGGCACTTCAGGCTCATCCCGCCAGGTGGCGTCCCCCAAGATGCGAGAGAAGATTATCAACCACCTCCTCCCTCCTTTCCGAGTTCCCGCATGGGATTTTTCACTTTCGTCCTGTGTGCCTATAGTTCAAAGGTGACGCAGGTGATTTTTTTCATTGATGCATGAAAGAGGAACTATGTTCAGACCCTGCTGCCCGACGAAAAAACCAGAGGCCTTGGCAGGAAGATTGGACAGCGAAAAATAAAGAGATCAAGACTAATATTCAGAACGAATATAGAAGATAAACACGATACTGGAGCAGTTATGGACGAGAGCCACACGATCTGGATCGAAAAATACCGGCCGGCAACCCTCGCCGAGATAGTGGGGCAGGACGAGATCGTGGAACGCCTCCAGTCGTATGTGAGGGCAGGGAGCCTCCCCCACCTCCTCTTCACAGGGAGTGCGGGGGTGGGCAAGACCACCGCGGCCGTTGCTTTGGCGAAGGAATTCTTCGGGGAGGCATGGAACCTGAACTTCAGGGAGATGAACGCGTCCGATGAGCGCGGTATCGATGTGGTGAGAAACCAGATCAAGCAGTTCGCACGGACATCCCCGCTGGGAGGGGCGGAGTTCAAGATCCTCTTCCTTGACGAAGCGGATGCACTCACCCCTGATGCCCAGGCTGCCCTCCGCCGGACGATGGAGAGCTATGCACAGACCTGCAGGTTCATCCTCTCCTGCAATTACTCTTCCAAGATTATCGATCCTATCCAGAGCAGGTGTGCCATCTACCGGTTCAAACCCATTGACAGGTCCGCGATTACCGCTGAGATAAACAGGATTGCTGATCAGGAACACCTTGCCGTGAGTGAGGATGCCATCGAGGCGATAGCCTATATCTCGCAGGGTGACATGCGAAAGGCGATCAATGCCCTGCAGGGTGCAGCCATCCTTTCACCGGAGATCACGAAGGACAGGATCTATGCTATCACTTCCACCGCCAGACCGGATGAGATCGAGAAATTGCTCTCGACTTCTCTTTCAGGTGACTTTGAAGGAGCCGAGGCACTCCTCTCGAAGCTGCTCCACGAGCGGGGCATTGCCCCCAACGAGCTCATCAACCAGTGTTACCGGGCTCTCATCAGAAAAGAGATGGATGACAGCCTTCGGGTTGCACTCATCGATCAGCTCGGGATAACCGATTTCAGGCTCTCCGAAGGGGCAAGCAGTGACCTGCAGATGGATGCGATGATCGCACAGTTCGTGATGCATGCGAAACGTTCACTCCCCGGGTGACAGGATGGATCAGGAGCCTGCCGCGGAGATCATTGATCGCGATGCTGACTGGAACAGGTTCTTAAAGAGCCGTTACAAAAAGCAACTGTCAGAGATATCCCGCGAATATCCCTACAAAAAATCTCTTTTTATCGATTACCGGGAGCTCGAGAGTTTCGGGAAGACCGGGATCAGGATGGCGGATGAGCTCCTTGATAACCCGGGCAAGGTGATTGAGGATGTGCGATCATCGGTCCTCGCCCACCAGCTGATCAAGGGGAAGGATGGGAAAGGGACCCGGGACATCAACGTCAGGTTCACCAGCCTTCCCAAAAAAGTTGCCATCCGGCAGATCCGGTCAGACCATATCAACAAATTCATCAGCGTGGAGGGGATCCTCCGGAAGACAACGGAAGTACGCCCCAGGATCGTTGAAGCCTTTTTTCGGTGCCCGGGTGGCCATATCACGATCCGGGAGCAGGGGTACGGCAAGTTCAGAGAGCCTGATGGCTGTGCAACTGACGGATGCACCTTCAAGAAACTGGACCTTGTGCCGAAGCGCTCGAAATTCGTGAACTCGCAGAAACTCCGGATCCAGGAGTCGCCGGAAGGTCTCCGGGGAGGGGAACAACCGCAGACGCTTGATGTCGATGCAACTGACGATCTGACAGGGCTCGTTGCGCCGGGTGACAGGGTCGTCATGAACGGAATCCTTCGATCGATACAGCGGGTCAGCCATGGGGAGAAGAGCACCATATTTGACATCTACCTCGAATGCAACTCGATCGAAATTGCAGAAAAAGAGTTTGAGGAGGTCGAGATCGATGAGAAAGCTGAGGAAGAGATCCTCGCCCTGTCGCACGATCCCTCTATCTACCAGAAGATCACCCATTCGATAGCCCCGACCATCTATGGAAACGAGGAGGTGAAGGAGGCGATATCCCTCCAGATCTTTGGCGGGATCACCAAGGAGATGCCTGACGGGAGCCACCTCCGGGGTGATATCCATGTCCTCCTGATCGGTGACCCGGGTATCGCAAAAAGCCAGCTGCTCAGGTACGTGGTCAAGCTCTCTCCCCGGGCCATCTACACCAGCGGCCAGTCATCCACATCGGCAGGCCTGACCGCAACCGCAGTCAAGGACGAGTTCGGGGACGGGCGCTGGACCCTTGAGGCAGGGGCCCTGGTACTTGCCGATATGGGAATTGCCGCGATCGACGAGATGGACAAGATGCAGAAGGAAGACCGGAGTGCCCTCCATGAAGCGATGGAACAGCAGTCGATCAGCGTCGCAAAAGCCGGCATCACTGCCACGCTGAAATCACGGTGTGCCCTGCTCGGTGCTGCCAATCCCAAGTACGGGCGGTTTGATGATTTTGCCCCCATCGGTGAGCAGATCAATATGCCTGCCTCTCTCCTCTCCCGGTTCGACCTGATCTTTATCATGGGTGACAAGCCCGATGAGAAAAAGGATGGGGCGATTGCGGAGCACATCCTGAAAGCCCACAGTATCGGCGAGACGATCGTGCAGCACCGCAAGACACCCATCCCCGGGGTGAATGAGGAGTATATCACCGAACAGCTCAAACCGGTGACCCCCGAGATCGAGCCAGGTCTCTTCCGGAAATACGTTGCCTATGCGAAAAGAACGTGTTTCCCACGGCTCTCGGATACGGCACGGGAGGCCCTGATCGCCTACTACATGCGGCTCCGGGGGCTGGCATCTGAATCCAACAAGCCGGTCCCGGTGACCGCACGGCAACTTGAAGCACTGGTCCGGCTTGCCGAGGCCAGTGCGCGGATCCGCCTCTCCCGGGATATCGAGGCAACCGATGCCGAACGGGTTATCACCATCGTGGACAAGTGTCTTCGGCAGGTTGCCTACGATCCCAAGACCGGTTCGTTTGATATCGACAAGGTTGTCACCGGCTATTCCAAGGGCAAGCGGGATCTGATCCGGAGGATAAAGGAAGTGATCAGGATGATTGCTGATGAGAGCGGCAGGGTAAAGGTCGATGAGGTCATCGAGCAGATTGCGCAGGAAGGATTCGGAAAGGACGAGATCAGGAAGCAGATCGAGATGTTCCTCCGCCAGGGCGAGGCGATGGAGCCGAAACCTGGCATCATCAAGCTCATCTGAGCATCTCCTTTTTTCCCGGAAAAAGTCTATACCAGATCATGGCAAGTGAGCATGATCAGGCAATATTTGAGGCAGCGATCAAACTCGGGGCGCTGTACCACCAGTGGGTAGGGACACCCGTATCACCTTCCACGGCATCACTCCTTGAATCCGCAATTCAGGAGAGCGTCAGCCTCCAGCCCTATGTTGCGGATATCCATGTCTCCCTTGACCGGTCGCAGATGGCGGAGAACATCTTCGGCTACTCCGAGCTCCGGGGCACCATGCTGACCGTGGACATTATCACCAAGGTAGGCAGTTCCTGCTGCCATGCCAGGCTGCAGCGAAGAGGAGACTACCCGCTCATGGAGATCGTCTCGTGCCATGAAGAGCCATAAGTTTCCGATCACCGACGACCATATCCATATCGATCCTGTCAACGGGAGGGGACTAGAAGCCGCGAAGGATTTTCTCCGTGCCGGGGGAACCCACCTCTTCCTTGTCACGAAACCCTCCTCGTCCTTCGGTGTTCTCCCCCATACCGGTGATGAATTTTCTCTTGCTTACGAAAAGACCATCGCGATTGCAGACCAGATCAGGGCTCTCGGTATCACGGTCTTTGTCATTCTGGGAGTACATCCTGCTGAGATGACACGCCTTTCAGCCACGACACCGCTCTCCGAGACTGTGGCAATCATGAAGAGAGGGATTGATATCGCAGCCTCTTATATCGGAGAGGGAAGAGCGGTTGCGCTCAAGAGCGGGCGGCCCCATTACCCGGTCCCCGATGAGGTGTTCTCCGCCTCCAACGAGGTGCTCTCCCATGCGCTGACCCTTGCCGCCGATCTGAAATGTGCTGTTCAGATCCATGCGGAGACTGGTCCCTGCAGCGACGTTGTCGGGATGGCAGAACAGGCCGGTCTGCCACCCCATAAGGTGGTGAAACATTATGCAACTCCGGACACCCCGCTGACACCCTCTCTCCTGGCCTCCCATCCTGATATCCCGCAGCTCGCCCGTCTCCGCCGGCCGTTCACCATGGAGACCGATTACATGGATGAGAACACCCGGCCGGGTGCGGTGATCGGGCCGAAATCGGTTCCCAAGATCACCAGAAAGCTGATCAACGAAGGCCTGATCTCTGAGGACGACGCCTTCAGGATCCACAAAGAAACACCTGAAAGGGTCTATGGCGTCGAGATCATCCTCTGAACCACCAGCCACGTCTCACCTTTTAAGAACTCGCCTCTCCCATAGTACTGATCGATGTACCTGAAAGTTCACCGGACACCGGCCGGTGATGAAGTCGTCGCTGTCTGCGACAGGGAACTTCTTGACACACGCATCCAGCAGGGTGACCTCGAGATCCATATCTCCGGGGATTTTTACGGAAGGAGCCCGGCATCACCGGATGAGGTGAGAGCAGCCCTCAGGAGTGCAGGGAACTGCAACCTCTTTGGAGAGCGGACTGTTGCCCTCGCCATCGAGATGGGACTTATCGATGCGACAGGATTTATCCGGATTGGATCAGTACCCCATGCCCAGATCATCAGGCTCTGAAAAGAAGATAAGGGAGAATATCTGCCCCCGTTGCGGGGCTGCATCAGCCACCGGTGAGCTCTGTGGCAGTTGCAGGATCCATGAGAACCCCTGGTTCACGTGCGGTAAACGGGTTGTCTGTATCCTTTGCCCGACATGCGGATCGCGGAAGGAGGGGGGTGTCTGGACCGATACCGTTGCAGAACGGGAAGAGATTGCCCGCGATCTGGTACGACGCTCGGTGCAGATCGTACCCGAGGTTGCCCGGCCGGTCCTGAAGATCTCCGTAAAGGAGATGACGATCAACCGCTCCCTTGCCGAAGTGGTGCTCGAGGGAACCCTGTTTGGGGAACCGGTGCATGCCATGTGCCAGGTTGAGATCCTCTGGCAGAAAGAGCAGTGTGACCGGTGCAGCCGGATCTCCGGGAGCTACTACGAGGGGATAGTCCAGGTGCGGGCCTCGGGGAGGAGACCGTACCGCCACGAGATCCGGACCGTGGAGCGGATAGCCAGGGAGATCGAGGAGGGGTGCTATGCTTCAGGGGAACGTCTCTCGTTCATTTCAGATACTGACGAGACGAAGGACGGACTTGACATCACCGTCGGTTCTCAGCATATCGGCCAGGCGATCGCCGCTGCCATCGTCCAGCGACTGGGAGGGCGCTTTTCCACCCATCCAAAACTGGTGGGCGAACGGGCAGGAAAGCGGCTGTACCGGATCACGTATTCGGTCCGTCTCCCCCGGTACGGGAAGGGAGATGTCATCGTGGTGAATGGCAGACCCGGTGAAGTGATCTATGCCTCGGGGAGGGAGATCAGATACCGGGAGATCCCGAATGGCACCGAACGCTCGGCACGGGAGGACCGGGTCGAACGGTATATCGGATCGACCAGGGATGCACGGGAGTACCTGGTCACGTTCAGACAGGGGAACACCATCGGTGTCCTTGATCCGGAGACAGGGATCCCGCGGGAGTGTTTCGTCGGCCGGGACGCAGAATATGTACCAGGGCAGACGATCAGGATCCTGAATGACGGGGATGACCTCCTGGTGGTGGGTGAACGATGAGGGTGAGAGAGGTTCCCGCCCGCGATCTTCCAGGGATTGCAGAAGCAGAATGGCGAATGAGGGAGAGAAGGCCCTTTGTCAGCAATGGGATCGCGTATGTGCCGGTCAGGGACGGGTATCCTGCGGACAGGGAACTCGCCCCGAAAGCACGGTACGACGGACGGGGCTTTTATATGATCGGGACGATTGCCGTCCTTCACGGGAGAGAACCCACCAGTGCCGAGATACGGGAGATTGAAGCGTGGAAGAAACCGACCGGCATCCTCTGGATCAGGTCATACCAGGGCAGGGAACGGATCCCCGATGTCCGTCTCATTTCCGGATCGTCCGGAGAGATCTGCCACCATGAACTGGGAATGGTATTCTGGCTTGATCCTGCACAGGTGATGTTCTCATCGGGGAACCGGGAGGAGAAGCAGAGGATGATGAGGCTGGTACGCCCGGGTGAACGGGTAGCCGATATGTTCGCCGGGATCGGGTATTTCAGCATTCCCGCGGGCATGGCCGGTGCCACCGTCCATGCGATGGAGATACATCCGGTTGCCTACCGCTACCTTCTCAGAAATATCGATGAAAACCGCCTGGAGAACCGAATTTTTGCCGGGCTTGGAGACTGCAGGGAACTCCTCTTTGGTACCTATGACCGGATCATCATGGGTCATTTCGACTCCTCCCTGATGCTCGATGCCGCGTTTGAGCATATCAGGAACGGTGGCACGATCCATATGCACACCGCAGGCAGGAATCCTCCTTTCATCCCGGAGGAGTACCGCGATGCCTGCAGGGATGCAGGAACGGTCAGGAGAATAAAAAAGGTTGCCCCGCACACATGGCATTATGTTCTTGACATGAGGGCTGGATGATGGAACCAGGAAGCCTTTTCAAAAAACGGATCATCCTCGGGGTGACCGGGAGCATCGCAGCGGTGGAGACCGTCCGCCTCGCCCATGCCTTGCGACGCGAAGGTGCCAGCGTCACCGCTGTCATGAGCGAGGCAGCGACCCGGATCATCCACCCGGATGCATTGACCTACGCCACCGGGAATGATGCGATCACCGCGCTCTCCGGGCATGTGGAGCACGTCACGTTCTGCGGGGACGGGGGATGTGCGGATCTGCTGCTCATCGCCCCCTGCACGGCAAACACGCTCTGCAAGATTGCCCGGGGCATCGATGATACCCCCGTCACCACATTCGCAAGCACGGCGCTCGGTGCCGGGCTGCCGGTCGTGGTCGCCCCTGCCATGCACGAGAGCATGTACCGGCATCCTGGCGTGAGCGAGTGTATCAGGTGTCTCTCCTCATGGAAGGTCACGGTCATCCCCCCCAGGAGAGAGGAGGGAAAGGCCAAGATCGCGGATATCGATGAGATCGTCCTCTGGTGCTGCCGGGCACTGCCGGGATCTCCGCTTGCAGGAAAACACGTCCTGATAACGAGCGGGCCATGCAGGGAACCGGTGGATGATATCCGCGTCCTGACCACGCGTTCAACCGGGAGGATGGGGAGGGAACTCGCTCTCCAGGCGTTCCGCCTCGGCGCGGAGGTCACGGTGGTCCATGCAGGGACGATCCCGTGTGTCAGGAATATTCCCATCGAAACTGCTGGGGAGATGCACGATGCCGTGCACAGGATATGCGCTGAGCGGATCCCGGATATCTACATCAGTGCTGCAGCAATCTCGGATTATGCCCCCGAACCATACCGGGGAAAACTCCGAAGCGGCCAGACACTCTCGATCCCCCTCCACCCGCTCCCGAAACTGATCGATGAAGTCTGCAGGAGATACAATACCTCGGTCATTGCTTTCAAGGTGGGAGAGGAGGGGGAGGAGGGAGCAGCCCCGCTGATTGCGAAGGGTGCAGATCTTGTCGTGATAAACGGCCCGGAGAGTATGGGATCCGATACCACGGATGCTATCATCTCTGGCGCTGGCGGCAGGGAGCAGATACGAGGAACAAAGAGGGAGCTTGCTGCCCGGATCTGGGAGAGGATACGGACGCTGCCCCTCCCCCAGGGCTGACGGGGAAAGATATGCGAACGGGAAGAGAACGATGAGGAGATCAGGCATGAGTCCCCAAGAGCCTGTTGCTGCATCGGTCACTGCTTCCTGCCCGGGCCACATTTCCGGGTATTTCAGGCCGGTAACCGGGTCAGGATACCAGACGACCGGGAGTATCGGGGCCGGGATCGTGATCACGGAAGGGGTGACCGTGCGGGTTACGCCCGCCGATACCACCTCCATTACGGTCCGGCGTCTCTCCTCTGAGGGAGCTGTCCGGGAGCTGATCCATGATGCTCCCCCTCTCGCCTATGTTGCCGGCCGCCTCGGGGTTTCTGCCCGGATCGAGACCGAATGCACACTACCCATTGGGGCCGGATTTGGGCTTTCCGCAGCAGCTTTGATGGCCTCGGTCTCTGCTCTCAATGAACTCTTCCATCTCGGGATGACAAAGAAAGCCTGCTCCGAACTTGCCCATGAATCGGAGATCGTTCACCGGACCGGGCTTGGTGACGTCGCCGCATGCCAGGGAGGCGGTCGCGATTTCCGCAGGGGACCGGGGACAGGTGCTGAGATCAGGAGGTTTTATGACCTGCACAAGCCCCTGTATGCCGTCAATTTCGGACCGCTCCCCTCTCCCCTGGTCCTTGGCTCACCGGATGCACTTACGCGTATCAGTGCCGCTTATCCTGAAGAGTATCCCGGATCCCCTGAACTGTTCTTCCGGCTCTCGTACCGCTTTGCCAGGGGGAGCGGACTGCTCACGCAGGAACTCAGTGATCTGCTCGTGGAATGCAGCAGAGAGAACATCCCGGCCAGCATGACCATGCTCGGGAACGGGATTTTCGCGATGGGGAAGCGTGCCGCTGACCTCCTCGGGTCCTATGGTGAGATACTGGAGCTCCATGTTGCTCCCCGCGGCGTTGAGATCCTTGAGGAGTTCTCATGATCCCGGAGGACCATCCCCGGTACCGTTCGCTTCAAGTGAGGGAGCATCTCGCCCGGTGCGCAGCGGAGGGTATCCTTTCGCTTGAAGGGCTTACTGCTCACGGCCGCGGTGAAGCGTTTGATTACCTGATCGGTGAAAAGACCATGGAGAGTGCCCTCCGGGCGGAGAGGGCCGCTGCAGCGCTCCTCCTCTGTGCGGAACGGCCGGTCATCTCGGTGAACGGGAACACGGCAGCGCTTGCCGCCGGCAGTATTGCGCTCCTTCAGCAGGCTTCGAACGCTGCGGTTGAGGTGAACCTCTTCCACAGGACCGAAGAGCGGACCCGGAAGATCACAACCCTCCTGGAACGCCATGGAGTCACGGTACTGGAGGGCATCCCGGAACGACTCCTCCCGCTCTCCCATGACCGGGCGCTCTGCCTGCCAAGAGGAATCGGTTCCGCCGATGTTGTCCTGGTTCCCCTTGAAGACGGTGACCGCTGCCAGGCACTGGTCGACGTGGGAAAGACCGTCATTGCGATCGACCTCAACCCGCTTTCGAGAACGGCGATGACGGCAACCCTGACCA
>ERZ1645192.4177-NODE-4177-length-11537-cov-5.744383_pt1 | contig 11537 bp, 10 predicted proteins | sample MGYA00575354_ERZ1645192 | MGnify/ENA primary metagenome ERZ1645192 (study PRJEB40844, sample SAMN11349763) | freshwater sediment metagenome | isolation source: river sediment | host: Sediment | place: India: Faizupur Khadar , New Delhi | collected 2017-02-21 ... | reverse complement strand
GCAGGCTTTGGCAATTAGCAAAGGAGCCCCGATAAAACCTATACGCCAACCGGTCATGGCAAAGCCTTTGGCAAGCCCGTTTATAGTAATTACTTGTTCTTTAACGTAATCAAATTGAGCTAAGCTTTCATGTTTGCCTTCGAAATTAATATGTTCGTAGATTTCATCAGCCATAACAAATACATGCGGATATTTGGCTACTACATCGGCAATACCTTTTAACTCTTCTTTGGTGTAAAGCATGCCGGTAGGATTGGAAGGACTGCTAAACATAATAAGCTTGGTTTTAGGAGTAATGGCATCTTCCAATTGTTGGGGAGTTACTTTGAAATTGTTTTCCAAGGTTGTCTTTACAAACACACTTTTGGCTTCCGCAACTTTCACTATCTCTTTGTAGGATACCCAAAAAGGGGTGGGGATAATCACTTCTTCGCCCGGGTTTACCAATGCCATAACCGTTTGAAAAATGGATTGTTTCGCTCCTGTAGATACTACAATTTGCTCCGGTTTATAATCCAATCCGTTATCTCTCTTAAATTTTTTACTGATGGCTTCGCGTACATCGGCATAACCCGGAACAGGAGGATAATGTGTGTAATTATCATCAATGGCTTTTTTAGCAGATGCTTTTACGATTTCAGGAGTGTTGAAATCAGGTTCTCCGATACTTAAACTGATAACATCTTTTCCTTGAGCTTTTAATTCTCTGGCAATTCTTGTCATTGCAAGCGTTTCCGATTCCGACATTTGCAATACTCTATGTGATAATATTTCCATATCTGATGTATTTATTATTTTTTAAATTTCTAAAAAACGCAAAGGTAGTAAATTAAAAATTCATTCGCTATCTTTTCAGTATAATTTTTTTGTTGTTGTCAGTGAATTAGATAAGTGCTTAATGCTTGTTTTTGGCGGATTTCATAAATAAATATAAATCTTTTTTTAGCATATTATGAAGAGGAAAATCAATTTTATTCGAAAGCGAGAAGGAAGTAATGTAAATAAAAAATACTAAACAATATGTATTCACGTTTAAGATTTTCGTACTTTTGCAACGAGAAATCAGCAAGCATGAAAAAAAGAATAGCCGTATTAGGTTCAACAGGGAGTATTGGAAAACAAGCACTTGAGGTTGTCGCAGCACATCCTTCTTTTTTTACTATTGAAGTGTTGACAGCTCAAAACAATGCCGATTTGTTGATAGAACAAGCTATACAATTCGAACCCAATGCCGTAGTTATTGAGAATGAAGCTCTGTACGACAAGGTAAATACGACCTTACAACCTTACGATATCAAAGTGTTTGCCGGCACATCTTCCATAGAACAGATTGTAGAAATGGAAACCATTGATATGGTATTGGTTGCTTTGGTGGGTTATGCCGGGTTGATACCTACTTACAATGCCATCAAGCATAAGAAAGCCATCGCATTGGCAAATAAAGAGACCTTGGTTGTTGCCGGTGAAATCATCACACAATCCGCTATAGAAAATCGCGTGCCGATTATTCCCGTCGATTCGGAGCATTCCGCTATTTTTCAATGTTTAAACGGAGAAAATAACAATCCGATAGAAAAAATCATTTTAACGGCTTCCGGCGGTCCTTTTTATGGTAAAAGCAAGGAAGAATTGACGGAAATAACAGTTAAACAAGCCTTACAACACCCGAACTGGAAAATGGGAAATAAAGTAACCATCGATTCGGCTACCTTGATGAATAAAGGACTCGAAGTAATTGAAGCGAAATGGTTGTTTCAACTTGAGCCGGAACAAATTGAAGTAGTAGTTCACCCACAAAGTATTATACATTCGATGGTGCAATTTAACGATTCCTCTATCAAAGCTCAAATGGGACTTCCCAATATGCGTTTGCCCATCATCTATGCCCTTTCTTTTCCGTATCGTTTACCAAATTCGTTGGAACGTTTTTCCTTTTCCGATTATGCCACTTTTAGCTTTTTCAAACCCGACAGGGAAGTGTTTAGGTGTTTGGATATTGCTTATCAAGCTATTAAATCCGGAGGAAGCTTGCCTTGCAGCTTGAATGCCGCCAACGAAATGGCTGTCGCTGCTTTTTTAAACGAAAACATCCAATTTTTACACATTCCCGACGTTATTGAAGAGACTATGGCAAAAACAAGCTTTATCAAGCACCCAACCATAGAAGATTTTATACATATAAATAATGAAGCAAGACAAATTGCTGATAATATAATAAAAAGAATATGACAGGTTTTATCATGGCAGCTCAATTGATTTTGGGCTTATCGTTTTTAGTATTGGTACACGAATTCGGACATTTTATTGCAGCACGTATCTTCGGTATACGTGTCAATAAATTTTATATCTTTTTCAATCCTAAATTTTCACTGGTGAAATGTAAAAAGATAAACGGGAAGTTGCGATGGAAATTCTTTACAAAAAATTTATCGGACACGGAATTAATGCTTGACGAATCGAACAATCCAATATTGGATGAAAAAGGCAAAAAGAAATTTAAATCTATTGACATTAGTACATTAGATGATAAAGACTGGCGTAAACATCCTGAAAATACGGAATACGGTATGGGATGGCTGCCATTGGGTGGTTATTGTCAAATAGCAGGGATGATAGACGAAACGCAAAGTATAGATAATTTGGCGTCCGAACCGCAACAATGGGAGTTTCGTGCCAAGCCGGCATGGCAACGTTTGATTGTTGTTTTGGGGGGTGTTACTATTAATTTACTGATAGGAGTTCTTTTATTTGCCATCATATTAGGAGTGTACGAAAAAGAATACTTGCCCAACAATGCGGTTAGCGATGGTATTTATGCGTATCAACCGGCGCGTGAATTAGGGTTTCAAAGTGGAGATAAAATTATAAGTGTTCAAGGCGAGACTCCGGTTCGTTTTCAAGATGCGGTTTCTTCAAAAATGTTTTTTGGTGCTATTGTAACCGTAGAAAGAAACCATAAAACAATCGATATAGTAGTAGGAGAGAATGCCTATCAGTTATTAAAAACAGAGAGTAATTTCATTAAACCTACGAATTTTCCTTTTGTTATTGATTCTGTTATCCCCGACAGAGCTGCTGATGCTGCCGATATTCTAAAAGGCGATGTGATACTTTCAATTAATGATTCTATCAGCATTACCTCTTGGGGAAGTTTTTCGGAGAATATCCGAAAATTCCCTAATCAACAAGTCGAACTATGTTTGCTCAGAAATCAGGATACTCTTATTAAAAATTTACTGTTAGATTCTGCGGGTGAAAGCGGCATCGCTATTTTAAACTATCCCTATCAACTGAAGAAATATAGTTTTGCGGAATCGTTTAAATATGGCTGGAAAGATGCCATGACGATGCTTACATTAAATATTAAAGGCTTGAAAAAAATTGTTAGCGGTGAAGAAAAAGCAACCGAATCGGTTTCAGGTCCTATTGGCATTGCTCAAATATATGGAGGAGAATGGATATGGGCAAAATTCTGGTATATAACCGGTTTGTTATCGCTCATATTGGCATTTATGAATATTTTGCCTATCCCGGGTTTAGATGGTGGCTATGTGTTGTTTACTTTAATAGAATTAATCATAGGTCGTAAGTTACCGGACAAGTTTATGGAGTATGCCTTGACATTCGGATGGATATTGTTAATGTTATTGATGATATTTGTTTTCGGAAATGATATTTTTAAATTGTTTGGATAATAGCTTAGCATGGAACAGAAGGATGTTTTAAGAACAGAAGGTCTTTTTAAAAAATATCATAACCGCATGGTGGTTAATGATGTTACTATTCAAGTCAAGCAAGGCGAAATAGTCGGCTTATTAGGACCTAATGGAGCCGGTAAAACAACTTCTTTTTATATGATAGTTGGACTAATCAAGCCTTTAGACGGAAAAATATTTTTGAACGACACTAACATCACCAAAGAGCCCATGTATAAACGGGCACGATTAGGTATTGGTTATCTCGCGCAGGAAGCATCCATTTTTCGTCAGCTTTCGGTTGAAGATAATATTCGTGCGGTTTTGCAATTTACCAAGTTATCACGTGCTGAACAAAAAGATAAACTGGAAAACTTATTGGAAGAATTCGGATTACAAAAAATCCGTAAAAGCAAAGGTATACAATTATCGGGAGGTGAGCGCAGGAGAACAGAAATAGCACGCTCCTTGGCGACAAATCCTAAGTTTATCCTTTTGGATGAACCCTTTGCCGGTGTAGATCCCATTGCCGTTGAAGATATTCAAGCCATTGTTTCCGGACTAAAAACAAAAAATATCGGCATCTTGATAACTGACCATAACGTACACGAAACTTTAGCAATTACCAATCAGGCATACCTACTCCTCGATGGGAAAGTCTTTAAATCGGGGACTTCTGAAGAATTAGCAAACGATGAGACCGTACGAAAAGTTTACCTTGGTAAAAATTTCGAATTACGATAATTTTCCGACTTTATATATTCCTCCTGTTTAATAGTATTTTTAAAGACAAAGGGTTGGTTTTAATCTGAAATTCTTTCTGGCGTTGTAAGGGTGTACCGTCTAAGTGTACAGGCATTTCTTCTGCATCAATGGTTTGTATGCGGAATTCACTTAATTTATATATTTTGACGTAATTTGCCACTAAATTAAGATTTTTGCTTAGTATAAAAAGAAAGAAAAAAGGTAAAGATAAAAGGGAAGGTTTTTTAATGAAACAAACGTTTACCAAACCGTCTTGTACCGATGATTCCGGAGATATTTTTACATTAAAACCCCATTGGGATGAATTAGCAAAACAAATTAGAAAAGCTTTGATTTTATAGGTGTTGTCTTTTGTAGTTATCAAATATGTTTTTGATTTATAAATAAAAATATACTTTAAAATTAAACTAAAGTAAGAGAAGAATCCTCTTTTCTTTTTTTTGTCGAATTCTTCGGCTATAAAAGCATCAAATCCTATACCGGCAATACTGGCGTAGGTATGTTCATTGAGTGTAACGGTGTCGATAGATTCTATATGTTCTTCATTGAAAAGCTGAATAGCTTTTTTTACTTTCATGGGAATATGTAAGTGATAAGCCAGTCCGTTGCCTGAACCCGTGGGAATGATACCTAATACGCAGGAAGTATTCTGTATGACTTTAATTATTTCATTAATAGTACCATCGCCTCCAACAGCTATGATAATGGAAACATTGTTCTGTAATCCTTGTACAGCTAGGTCAGAAGCATGTCCTTTGTGTGTAGTGTGAACAATTTCAGGAATAAATTTTTCCAAATCTAAATAAAGCAAAATTTGGCTTTCAATTTTTTTATTTCTGCCTTTACCCGCAATGGGATTAACAATAAATAAGATTTTCTTTTTTGTCATTAATTAATAAATGTATGCATTCTTTTCTATATGCAAAAATATATTTTTTATCAGTATAAAGTCGGACATAAGGAGATTTAATTTTTGTTTAGTCAAGAAAATTAAATTTTTATTGTTATTAGAGGAAAATTATGGATTTAAATAAGTTTTAAAACGAATCAGGTTTATTTAATATGTTATAGTTTTTAAGTGTTTTCTTACATTTACATACATAATCTTGAAAAAAAATATGTATTCGATGTATTTGTATATATTTTTTTTATACATTTGCACACCAAAAATTCAACTAATTAATAACAAAGAAAAGAGGTTTAAAATATGATTGTTGTTCCAATTAAAGACGGTGAAAACGTGGACAGAGCGTTAAAAAAATTAAAAAGAAAGTTTGAAAAAACGGGTGTTGTAAAAGAATTACGCGAACGTCAAAAGTTCACCAAAAAGTCTGTTAAAAAACGCGAACAAATCAAAAAAGCAATTTACATACAGCAATTGCGAGAACAAAAAGACGAATAATTTTTTTAAAAATTATTGTTTTAATCGGGAAAAAGTGTTACTTTTGAATTTCAAAAGTAACACTTTTTTTATGGAATGGATTCAAACATTTTTATCCTATATTACAACAGAAAAACGATTTTCAAAACACACTATCAAGGCTTATCAAACCGATTTAATGCAATTTACAGTCTTTATTGAAAATGAATTATCCCTTGAATCAATCAAAGAAGTTTCTTTTCAAGGAATACGGTCATGGATATTTTATTTATTGGAAAATGGGGATAGTCCGCGCAGTGTGAATCGCAAAATTTCAACCTTGAAAACTTTTTACAAATTTCTACTCCGTAATGGATATATAAAAAGTAATCCAATCGATAAAATCATTGCTCCCAAGCAATCGAAACGTTTGCCTTCCTTTGTGGATGAAGGCGAGATGACAACGATGTTTACTAAAATTGAGTTCCCCGATACGTTCGAAGGTATCAGAGATCGAACGATTTTAGAAACTTTTTATGCTCTCGGATTACGTTTGAGTGAATTGATGCAGCTTACTTTTCAAGATATAGATTTTTATAATCGTAATGTCAAAGTGTTGGGAAAGAGGAATAAAGAACGTATTATTCCCTTCGGGCCTCATTTAGAAAACTGTTTAAAGGAGTATTTTAAAGTATTTGAAAATAATTTCGGAATACTACAACAAAACATGCCAATCTTTGTTACTAAAAAAGGAGAGAAGGTATATTCTATGCTTATCTATCGTGTAGTTCATAAATATATTGAAATGGTATCGTCCATAGAGCAAAAAAGTCCTCATGTGATTAGACATACGTTTGCTACTCATTTACTAAATCAAGGGGCAGACTTAAATGCCATCAAAGAATTACTTGGACATTCCAGCTTAGCAGCAACGCAAGTGTATACCCATACGTCTATCGGAAAACTAAAAGAAATTTATAAAAACGCCCATCCAAGGGCATAATAAAAAGGAGGTTATATGAATATTTACATTAAATCGGTACATTTTAAAACCGACAAAGGCTTAGAAGATTATATCAGTAAAAAATTACAAAAAATCGGAAAACTCCATGAAGGAATCATTCGTAGTGATGTAACCTTAAAATTGGAGAATGTAGATACTCCCGAAAATAAAATTGCAGAAATCAGATTAAAGATTAAAGGAAATGATATAATGGCAAGTAAGCAATGCAAAACTTTTGAAGAAGCTACCAGTTTAGCAGTTGAAGCTATTCAAAAACAATTAGATAAAACGAAAGATAAAACTATAAATTATAAAGCAAAACTAAAAGCAAAAGATAAAATCGATGATATCCCCGATGAAATATAAGTAATTGATAAAAAGAGGCTTGTTACATGCCTTTTTTTTTTAACCATTTTTTTTAGATTAATAAAAAAAAAGTGTATTTTTGCAAAAAAAAACACAGATGATGAATGTAGAAAAATTAAAAGAAAAGAAACGGAAACTCATACGCGCTTTTTTCGGACTCTTCAGTTTTTCAGCTGTAATGTTTGTTTTCCAAGCCTGTTACGGTATGCCCAATGACTATGGTTTGGATGTGTCTATTGAAGGCAATGTAGTATCTAAAGTCGACAATCAACCCATTCAAGGGATTAGAGTAACAGTAGAAGGTTATAGTTACAATTATGGCATAACTGACAGTAACGGGCATTATTCATTCTATAATCAGATTGCCGATAAATATACGCTTAAATTTACCGATGAAGATTCCTTGGCACATGGAGCGTATAAATCATTGGACACAACGATTGTTACAAGTGCTGATATTAAAAAAATAGTTTTGAATATTGCTTTGGAAGAAGCTAACTAATGAGTTTATTTCAAAAAATAATCCGTCGTCAATTTAGAAAAAACGAAACTCTTTTACATCCCTTAAATTATTTATTTTGGGAATGTACTTGGCGTTGTAATTTAGCATGTTTGCATTGTGGCTCGGATTGCCAATCCGATACGACTGTAAAAGATATGCCGTTTGAAAATTTTTTAAAAGCTATTCAACCCTTAAAAGAAAAATACAAACGAGATAGTATCGTTGTTGCTATTACAGGTGGAGAACCTTTATTGCGTTCCGATTTGGCAGATTGTGGTTTGCGTTTGCGTAAAGAAGGCTTTCGATGGGGTATTGTTACCAACGGATTTGCTTATACAGAAGCCATGCATCACAAATTGTTGGCTGCCGGCATGGGTGCGATTACGTTGAGTGTAGATGGATTAGAAGAAACGCATAATTGGTTACGCAACAACCGGCATAGTTTTCAAAAAGCTATGCAAGCCCTTGATTTAATTGTTTCTTCACCACGCTTGAATTATGATGTGGTTACGTGTGTGCATCAACGAAATATACATGAATTGGAAGCATTTAAACAATTATTAATCAAGCATAAAGTAAAAACGTGGCGATTGTTTACCATCGCTCCCATAGGAAGAGCAGCCAATAATCCCGAAATGATGTTAGATGGGAAGGCTTTGCATCAACTAATGGATTTTATAGTGAAAAGCAGAAAAGAAGGAATCATTGATGTAAAATTCAGTTGTGAAGCTTATGTTGGAAATTATGAATTTAAGGTAAGAGATTCCTTTTTCTTTTGAAGAGCAGGAATAAATATAGCGTCTGTGTTGATAGACGGAAGTATATCAGCTTGCCCAAATATACATCGTAGCTTTGTTCAAGGAAATATTTATCAAGATAATTTGTCGGATGTTTGGGATAATAAATTTGATTGTATGCGTAATCGCACGTGGATGTTGACAGGGATATGTAGCCATTGCAAAGCATTTAAGAATTGCGGTGGAGGTGCCATGCATTTATGGAATGACAAGAAAGAAAGCATCCTTTGTTGTTTGTATCAAAAAATGAATAAAATATAAAAAAAACAACACTTTCCTTTAGCTTAAATTTCATCAATAAAATATTAATGTAAAATTTTTAAAAAAAGCATTTAATTATATACATTAATTTATTACATTTGCAGTCCGTTTCAAAAAAGGCTCTTTGAAGCGGTTTATTAAGATAACCTTATAATTATTAACAATTTAGCGTGAGCACATAAGCCCACAAATTTAAAAAAAATGGCAGAAGAAAATAAAATTGCTGAAAACAACGAAAGCGAACAAGTACAAAACGAACAACAAATCGAAGAACAAGCCCAAGAATTAGTAAATGAAACTCCCAATGTTGAAGAAATTGCGGAAGTTGAAGTAGAAAACCCTGTTGAAGAAACTCCCGTTATAGAAGAACGTGAGATTTCGGAAGTTAAAAAAACAGTTGTTGAAATTCCTGTACACAAGGAAGTAAAACCATTGGAAGATTTTAATTGGGAAGAAATCGGAAAAGACCAACAAATTTATTCCGATACAGAGCAAAAAAATCTGGAAGATATATATAGTCAAACATTTAAATCCATCATTGAACAAGATGTTGTGGATGGAATAGTGGTTGCCAAAACTGCCAGAGAAATTGTCGTCAACATAGGTTATAAATCGGATGGTGTAATTCCGGCGAATGAATTGCGTCATAATCCTAATTTGAAAATTGGGGATGTGATTGAAGTATATGTTGAAAAACAAGAAGATGCTACCGGTCAATTGGTGTTGTCGCATAAAAAAGCGCGTTTATTAAAATCATGGAATCGCGTAAATGATGCCTTTGATAAAGGAGAAATTATCAATGGTTACATCAAATCTAAAACGAAAGGTGGTTTAATTGTAGATATATTTGGCATTGAGGCATTTTTACCCGGTTCGCAAATAGATGTAAAACCCATACGCGATTATGATGTGTTTGTTGATAAAACCATGGATTTTAAAATCGTAAAAATAAATCAAGAGTTTAAAAATGTGGTAGTATCTCACAAGGCACTTATTGAATTGGAATTAGAAGCTCAACGTGCAGAAATAATTTCAGGATTAGAAAAAGGACAAATTTTGGAAGGTGTGGTTAAAAACATTACCAATTACGGTGCTTTTATTGATTTGAATGGCGTTGACGGTTTAATACATATTACTGACTTAGCATGGGGACGTATAAACCATCCGGAAGAAGTGATAGAATTAGATCAAAAAATCAATGTTGTTATCCTTGATTTTGATGAAGAGAAAAAACGTATAGCTTTGGGATTGAAGCAACTTACTCCACATCCTTGGGATTCTTTAGATTCTAACTTACAAGTGGGAGACAAAGTAAGCGGTAAAGTAGTGGTTGTAGCTGATTATGGTGCATTCATTGAAATACATCCCGGTGTGGAAGGCTTACTTCACGTATCCGAAATGTCATGGTCACAACATTTACGTACAGCACACGACTTCCTGAAAGTGGGTGATACTATTGAAGCTGCTGTTTTGACCTTAGATAGAGATGAACGTAAAATGTCGTTGGGAATTAAACAATTGATTCCTGATCCATGGACAAATATTGCTGATAAATATAAAATAGGTTCTAAACATACGGCTGTCGTTCGTAACTTTACTACTTTCGGTATCTTTGTTGAATTAGAAGAAGGTATAGACGGTTTGATTCATATTTCCGATTTATCTTGGTCTAAAAAAATCAAACATCCGGCTGAATTTACAAAAATTGGCGATAAAATAGAAGTTGTTATTTTGGAAATGGATGTTGAAAACAGAAGATTAAGTTTAGGTCATAAACAATTGGAAGAAAATCCTTGGGATATTTTCGAAACTTTATATAATGTTGGTGCTACTCACGAAGGTACTGTAGTAGGTCAAAATGATAAAGGTATGATTGTTAGTTTGCAAGGTGTAGAAGGTTTTGCATTTCATAAAGGACTTGTTAAAGAAGACAATACAACCATAAAAATGGGTGAAACTGCAGAATTTAGAGTAGTTGAGTTTTCAAAAGATAATAAAAAAATTGTTTTATCACATTCTCGTATCTGGCAAGATAAATTAGATGAAGAGAGAGACCGTAAACGCATGGAAGAATCCCATGAAATAAAGGAAGCTTCTAAAATAACAAAACGTATTTCTAAAACTTTAGAACGTTCTACTTTAGGTGATATAGATGCTTTGATAAATTTAAAAGCTGATTTAGAAACGGAAGAATCGAATAAAAAAATCAAGAAAGTTGAAGCGAAACGGGAAGCAGTTGTAGCTGATACAGTGAAAGAAGAAAGTGCTATCGAACCTATTAAGGAAGAAAAACCTAAAAAAGCCAAGGCAAAGAAAGAAGTTGTTGAGGGTGAAGAGGTAGAAACACCTAAGAAAGCTAAAGCAAAGAAAGAAGATGTTGAAGGTGAAAAGATTGAAAAACCAAAGGCTAAAAAATCAACAAAGAAAGAAAAAGAAGTAAAAGTAGAGGTTGTTGAGTCAGAAGAAAAGCCTAAAGCTAAAAAATCTAAAAAAGCTGCAGAAGAAACGGACAAATAAGCAGGCTTTTTAGCTATATGTAAAGAGGGTGTTAATTAAGTAATATACATCCTCTTTTTTTTATATTATCCTTTTTGCTATAATGGGGCTAAAGCCGAAAGACGGGTTTTTTCGTTCCGAAAAAGGGGTTTGCGTTGCATCGCCATTGAGAAAGCATATAAAAAGATTGGTGATGCGTTTTATGTCGGTTAACTACGTAAAGGTGCATACCTAATCATGCTCCAATGATTGGATGCTTATCTGTTATTGTTAAGGTGGGCTCCTTAGCTTA
>ERZ1645192.4176-NODE-4176-length-11538-cov-11.610293_pt1 | contig 11538 bp, 10 predicted proteins | sample MGYA00575354_ERZ1645192 | MGnify/ENA primary metagenome ERZ1645192 (study PRJEB40844, sample SAMN11349763) | freshwater sediment metagenome | isolation source: river sediment | host: Sediment | place: India: Faizupur Khadar , New Delhi | collected 2017-02-21 ... | reverse complement strand
AGTAGGGGTTCATCTCGATGTAGGTCATCTTCCCGCTGAAGACGGGCGTCTTCTGAAAGGCCGTGCCCACGACGATCTTCATTGCCAGCACCTGCGCCTCGTTTTCGACGACCTCGAGGCCGTAGCCGGCGATGTTCACCAGGATGTAGGGGTTGCCCAGGTTCTGGGGGAGCCAGCGCCAGCGCTCGAGGTTCAGCTCGATCTGGCGCACGCGGCCGGGGGCCGGTACGTTGAGGGCCTTCAGGGTCCTGGCGCCCACGATCCCGTCGTCGTAGAGCCCGTGCCGCATCTGGAAACGCTTGACCGCCTCCTCGACGGCCTCGTCGAAAACGTCGCCGGCCCCGTCCACGGCCGCCGGCATCTCGCCCGTGACCTTCAGGCGGGCGCGAAGCGCGGGTACCCGTTCGTTCTTCATCCCCTTCTCGAGTCTGCCGTCGCCGGGGACGACGCTCCATCCGCCCTTCTCGGCCAGCGCCCGGTAGACGACCAGCGCCGTCTTGAGGCGGCCGTAGCCCGGCTGTGCCGGCAGGAGGCTCTTGAGGCTCCCCTCGATATCGCTTTCCTCCAGGGCCTTCTGGAGATGGCGCGCCAGGTTGAAGCGCGAGGGGTAGATCGTCCATTCGTCTACGTGAAGCGTCTCGGGATTGACGCGGCCGTTGAGAAGGTGGGCCGCGTAAACGAAGTAGGCGTCGGACAAGAGGAATTCCAGGGCAAGGGCCCGCCCTGCATCCGGTGTTTCGTTCCGGGCCAAGATCTGGCGGAACTCGCCGAGCGCCGCCTCGATGCGGTCGAGGTGATAGTCCTTCGGCTGCAGCCCCTCGGCATCGGCTGCCCTGATCGTTCGCGCGAGGGTGTCCGCCACGGGCAGCGGGGTTCCTTCCCGCGTCCAGGCGGGCGCGTATTTCCGTATCTGGTAGAACCGGGTGACGGAGCTGGGGTTGCAGTACGGCGTGCCGGGGCAGACGGACTTCTGAACGGCGCCGGATCGGACTGCCCTCTCGAGGCTCTTGCGGAATTCCTCGGGCGGGGGCTGGGCGAAGGCATTGCCTGCAAGGCCCAGGGTCAGGGCGGCAAACAGCAGCAGCCGGATCAGGTCGCGTGGGTGTGCGGGGGTCATCGGTTCAACGGGTCGCGGGGATTCGCCATAAAAAAACCGCCATCGCCTCCGGCGATCGCAGCGGTCCAGAGCCTACGACGCTCGTGAAAGCCTTATACGCTTCCCGGAAGAAATTGTCGACAGGAATTTTGGGTGTTCAACGCCCTTTGTCCAGAGCGGCCACCTTCGCGAGGTAAGCGTCCATGTCGAACTTGCGCCGGAGCCCCGCGTCGTTCATGTAGCGGATCTTGCCGAAGACCTTCCTCTCCGGCCATGCCCGGTCGTGCTTGCCGAAGCACCAGGCAACCCCGGCGAAGCTGTTGGGGTCGCGCCCGTCGAGCTCGTAGCGGTTGTTGAGCCGCAGGGCCGTGCGGAAGGCCTCCTCCGGGGTGCGGCTCCACTCGAGGATCTTCTTTCCCCAGTACATGCGCATGTAGTTGTGCATCCTGCCCGTGAGGACCATCTCCCGCTGCGCGGCATTCCAGTAGGGGTCATGGGTTTCGGCTCGTTCCCACTGCCCCTCGTCGTAGAGGAACGCCCGACGGTCCTTCCCGTGCGCGGCCAGTGTCTTTCTCGCCCAGTCGGGGAGGCTTGCGTACTCGTCGTAACGCTCGTTGTAGAATGCGAAGTTCATGCCCAGCTCGCGCCGCACGATGAGTTCCTCCAGGAACGCATCGCGCGCTGTGGCGGGGGCGGCCTTTTCCGCCGAGACGCGCAGGGCGACGGCCAGGGGGGAGATCTGCCCGAAGTGCAGGTAGGGGCTGAGGCCCGACGCGCAGTCGTGTCCCGGGTCGTTGCGCCGGTCGCCGTAGTGGCGGAGCTTCCCGGCGATGAAGGACTCCAGCAGTCCGTTGGCGCGGGCCGTGCCCCCTGCGAGCCCTGCGACGGGGGCCGCCGTGCGATCGATCTTCATTGTCCCGGCCAGCGCCGCGAAATCCTCCGCGGCGTCGACGTCGAGGCGCAGGGAAAGGGAGTCCTTCCGGACCGGCCTTGCCTTGAGAGGCTCCAAATATCCCTTGAGGACTCTCTGCAGCTTGGGCCGAAAGGTGCCCGCCGTGTACTCCTCCTTCGGAGAGGCCGTCTCCGCGGGCACGACGACGTCGGATTCCACCTGCACGACGGCGCAGGGGGCGTTGGCCGCGACGTGGCTGCGCCACTGCCGCTGGATGCGCAGGTACCCGCGGTCGGCCACGACGAGGGCCGCCTCGTCGGCCAGCTCCACGGCGGCGCGCTCGGGCGATCGATGCCGGAGCACGAAGCGGATTCCCCTCTTCCGCAGACCGTTGCGGACCTCCTCGAGGCCCTCGAGCATGAAGGTGTAGTGCCTCAGGTTGGCCTCGGGGAAGCGGTCGGTGAGGCCGAAGGCGACGACGACGGGCAGGGCGAGGGCGTTGGCCTCGCCGACGGCGTACTCGAGGGCGTGGTTGCACTCGACCCGCTGGGAGGCCTGCATCCAGTACAGGACGTAGCGGCCGTCCTGGATGCTCCGGCGGTTCAGGTGCTGGATGCGCGAGGGGTGGATCATGGGCGGTACTCCTGGAAGTCGATTTCGTCCCGGATCGCGTCCGCCCTCCGCCGGAGGGACTTTGCCTCGGCCGGCGCGAGGCGGTCGGCGTTTCGGAGTTGAAGTCCCATCCGGGGGTTGCGGGCGAGCCGGCCCCGGTTCCTCAGAAGAAAATCCCAGTACAGGACGGAGAAGGGGCAGGGCGACTCCCCGTCCGTCCGGGCGGGGTCGTAGCGGCACGCCCGGCAGTAGTTGCTCATCCGGTCGATGTACTTCCCCGTGGCGGCGTAGGGCTTGGATGCCGTGATGCCGCCGTCGGCGAACTGGGACATGCCCAGCGTGTTCGGCAGCTCCACCCATTCGACGGCGTCGACGTAGACGGCAAGGTACCAGCGATGGACTTCCCGGGGCGCGACCCCCAGCATCAGGGCGAAGAGCCCCGTCACCATGAGACGCTGGATGTGATGGGCGTAGCCGTACTCCAGGGTCTGGCCGATCACCTCCCGCAGGCAGTTCATCTCCGTGTCCGCCGTCCAGTAGAACCTCGGCAGGGGAAGCGTTGCCTCGAGGGCATTCATCCCGATATAGCCGGGCATGTGGCGCCAGTAGACGCCCCGGACATACTCCCTCCAGCCGATCACCTGCCGGATGAACCCTTCGCCGCAGGCAAGCGCCGCAGCCCGCTTCCCATAGGCTTCGGCGACGGCCTGCACCGCCTCCCGCGGGTCGAGCAGCTTCAGGTTCATCGACGAGGAGAGCCTCGAGTGGTACAGCCAGGGTTGGCCGGTCCAGAGCGCGTCCTGGAAGGGCCCGAAAAGCCAGAGACGGTTTGCGACGAAGTCTCTCAGGGCCTTGCCTGCTTCCCCGGGGGTGACCGGCCAGTCGAAGTGCCGGAGGTTTCCCGGGTGACCGGCAAAACGGCTCTCCACCAGTTCGATGACGTCGCGGGTGATCGAATCGGGCAGGAAGGAAACGGGTGCGGGGACCTTGCCCGGCCCCTTTTTCGGGAAGGCCCCCCGGTTGTCGGCGTCGTAATTCCAGCGGCCGCCCTCGGGCAGGCCCCCCTTCATCAGGAGGCCCGTCTTGCGCCGCATGTCGCGGTAGAAGTGCTCCATCCGGAGCTGCTTTCTTCCCCGGGCGAAACGGTCGAAGTCCTCATGGGAGGCGAGGAAGTGCCGGTCCTCCCGGATCTCGAGATCGGCCCCCGCCTTTTTCGCCGCGGCCCGGATGTCCTCACGCACCCGCCACTCGCCCGGTTCGACGATGGCGAGCTTCCGGGGCTTGAGGCGCAGGGCGGCCTCCTCGATCTCGAGTGCGAGGGTGCCGCGGTTTTCCGGGTCCTCGAGACGGCGGTAGTGCACGCGCGCCCCTTCGGCTTCCAGGGTTTCCCGGAAGTGGCGCATGGCGGAAAGGAAAAGGGCGATCCGGGCCTTGTGGGACGGCACGTGCCCGGCCTCGGCTGCTGCCTCGGCCATCCAGACGGCGTCATGCCGCGCATCGAAGCCGTCGAAGGCCGACGAGCGCCGGTCGAGCTGGTCGCCCAGGACAAGGACCAGGGTGCGGACCGGCTTGAGCTTCGCTCCGCTAGCGGAGGTACGTCGTTTTTTCACGCAAGTCCTTTCGCTTCGCTGCGGCCGTTGATGCAGGCCTGCCGACGCAGAGCAGGGCGACGGGGTCCTTGCCGGGATCGATCCCGAGGATCTGCCTCACCGCCCCGGACTCGTACAGGGAAAACCACAGGCTTCCCAGCCCCAGGGCGTGGGCAGCGAGCATCATGTTCTGGACGGCCGCCGAGCAGCCCTCCAGGTATCCCCGTCCGGTTCCTTCGTCGAGGAACAGGTCGGCGCCGCTCTTCTTCGGGTCCCCCACGACCGCGATGATGACGGGCGCGTCCTTCACGAAGTCGATGGGGAATTTTTCCAGCCATTTCCAACCGCTGCGCTCGAAGAGCTTCTTCCTGCAGATCTCGCTCTCGGTGAAGATCCGCTCCTTGATGCCGGGGCTGGTGATAACGACAAATTCCCAGGGCTGCTGGTTGGCGGGCGACGGGGCCCAGTTGCCGGCCTCGAGGATCTTGTGGATGTCCGCCTCGCTCACCGCCTCGGGCTGGAACTTCCTGCAGCTTCTGCGTCCCGTGATAGCCTCGAAAACGTCCATGTGTTCCTCCTGATATCTCTCGTGCAATTCAACAGGATCTATCCTGTATGGATGCGGAAGCTTGGAAGCTGGGAAGTTTTGAAGCTTGGAACATCAATACAAACCGCTCGGCTCCGCTTCTCCGAACTTCTCAACTTCGTAGCTTCCTAACTTCAGATTTCACAGGAACCCATGCCGCGCCAGGAACCCCAAGACCGCCTCCCGGAACGACCCGGGGTTGTCCAGGTGGGCCGGGTGCGTCGCCTTCGGGATCTCGGCCAGCTCGCCCACGGGCAGGGCCCGGACCATCCGCTCCGCCGCTTCGCGTCCGAGGACACGGCTCTCGGCCCCGCGGATCACGAGGGCGGGACAGCGGATTTCGGCCAGACGGCCCCGCAGGTCGTAATGATCGAACCGGGAGAGGATCTCCCGGTCGTAGGTCCGGCGCCATCGGCCGCCCGTGCAGGTGAGAGAGCTTGACGCCAGATTCCGCAAGAGTTCCCTGCGGGCGTAAGGGGCGTTCCGGCCGAGTTCTTCAGCGTACTCCTCCGGGGAGGCATAGTCGTCCGGGAGGTTTTTGTACAACCCGAGCAGGTACTTGCGATTCCAGTCCGGCGGGAAGGGCTCGATGTCCACATGGATCAGGGCCGCAACCCTGCCGGGGTTGAGAGCCGTGTAGAGGCTTGCATGCAGCGCCCCCATGGAGTGCCCCAGCAGGATCATGTCTTGCAGCCCGAGGGTGTCGATCACAGCGGTGAGATCGTGCAGATAATCCTCGCACCGGTAAGCCGGCGGCACGGCCCAGTCGCTCTCGCCGTGCCCGCGCTGGTCCATGGCCAGAACCCGAAAGGATTCCGCAAGGCTGGGCGCCAGCAGATCCCATGTGCGGGCGTTGTCTCCGGTGCCGTGAAGAAGGAGCAGAGGCCTGCCGGAGCCCCGATCCAGCAGGTGAACGCGCAGGGCGCCGAGTTGAAGGAAATGCCCGGCCGGCGCTGCGCCCGTGTCCTTCATGAGAATCGACGCGATCGGGATGTCGGCTGCGGAAAAATCGTAGGATTTCAGGTCGGCGTGCCTGACCCACAGTATCTCTTCGTGGTCATGGAGACGAAACTCCCCCGAGAGATGGGTCACCCGATAGGCCAGAAGGTCGATCTCCCCGTGGGGGTAGGCATGAAGGCTGCGGCCGACGAAGGAACCCACGGCGACGTCGATGTCGAATTCCTCCCGCATTTCTCTCCGCAGGCAGGCCTCGGGGGTTTCTCCTTTCTCGAGTTTTCCGCCCGGGAATTCCCATTTGTCCGCCATGCGATCCCCCCGCTTGCGGCGGGCAATGAGGATTCTTCCGTCTTTTTCCATAACCGCGGCGGTCACCGCGGTTCTTTTGGGGACAGGTCCGGTTGAAGTCATCCTGGTCGAATCCCGGCAATCCACCCGCCGGCTCCAAGGTGAAAAACCTTGAATCGGGTGGCATTCTGTGGAATAAAAAAACTTCTTTTGTAGACAGCCCTACAAAAAATGTAGGACAGGTGCCATGAAAAAATGGATTTGGGGGGCGCTGTATCTGTTGAGCATCCTCCTGGGCAATGCATTCGTCATCTGGTTCGGAATCGTTACCGTTGCCGGCCTCTCCTTTCCGGCCGGGGTTGTATGGATAGGACTTACCTTTTCATTTCGCGATTTTGTCCAGCGTTACTGGGGTGATTGGGCCACCTGGGGCTGGATGCTTGCGGCCTCGGGGATCACCCTTTTCTTCAATCTCGAGATCGCAATCGCCTCGATGGCGGCCTTCTTCGTGTCCGAGAGCCTGGATTGGCTCTTTTTCCGCGTTTTGAAACGTTCTTTTGCATCCCGGGTCGTCTGGTCCAACCTCGTTTCCTGCCCGGTGGACTCCCTCGTCTTTGTCCTGCTGGCCTTCGGGCCCGTCTGGCCCGCCATTCTGGGCCAGGCAATTATTAAATATATTTCAGGCCTTATGGTTTTGCCGTTCATCATGACCCGGCGAACGTCCCCTGCTGTCTCCGCCTGAAAGCTTCCTGCTAAACGCCCGTCCGCCCCGTTCGATTCGGCGATCAGTGCATGTCCCCCATCATTTCTTGAAAATATTTTGCTTGCCGGCTTTTTCTTGTCACGTTTGTTGCATATCGTATAAAGCGAATCCGATAACTTGAAACCCCATTTATCTCTCTCTGGGTGCCAGTTTCCCCTCCTTCACCTGGCACCCAATCTTTTTTTTTGCCCCTTTTGTTTTGTCTTTACAAGCCCACCATTTTATCAGATATAAATACCGTCACGCACGGCGTGCGCAAATTCAAAGACAGCGGCGGCAGGACTCGTGGGGCTTCTGGACGGGATAGAAAAATCGCTGGTCCGTCGGCTGATGAAAAGCTCGGGCAAGCAGCCCTTTATCATCGTGTTCCTCATCATCTTTCTCTCCATGAAGAAGAAGGGAAAGAAGAAGAGCGAGCCCGAAAGGGACGAAAACTACTGGCGCGTTATCGGAGGTCTCTGACGGAAATCCGTCGCTCCAAGCAGCCCCGCTGCCGGAAATTTGACGTCTTTCCATCCGTTTCCCCGCATCCCCCTACCGCATCATGATGCAAGGCTTGTTCAGAAGTCTCGCCACGGCCGACTCCGTGACGTGGCGGCGGAACATTTCCCTGCCCTCCCTGCAGCTGAACTGCCCCTCCCGCCAGAAGATCCCGGTGGGGATTCGCTCCCCCCAGCTTTCCGCCAGCCGGATGGCTTCGTACCGGTCCTTCTGAGGCCCCTCCATTCTGTAAATCCTCTCGCGGTACCAGGCGTACGTGTTGACCTTGTTGAAGCTCACGCACGGCTGGAGAATGTCGACGACGGAAGGACCCTTGAACAGAATCGCTTCGCGGAGCACCGTCTCCATGTGCTGGGGGTCGCCGGCGAAGGTCCTTGCCACGAAGGGCGCCCCAGCCACGAGGGCCACCGCCAGGGGGCTGAACGAGGTGTTTGGATTTCCCAGGGGGTCGAGTGCATTTTTCATCCCCAGGTCGGTCGTCGGGGAACTCTGGCCCTTCGTCAGGCCGTACACCTTGTTGTCGCAGACGAGGATCGTGATATCCAGCCGCCGACGGATCGTGTGGAGGAAGTGATTGCCGCCCTCGCCATAATGGCACCCGTCGCCCGAGACGGCAATGACGGTCAGATCGGGGCGTGCCAGTTTGATGCCCACGGCGAGCGGCAGCGATCGGCCGTGGAGGCCGTTGAAATAGCTGTAGGGAAGGTAGTGGGGCATCTTCGCCGCCTGCCCGATCCCCGACGTGAGAACGATGTCCTTTTGCGGGACCGGCAACTCCCGGAGGACCTTTTCGAGGGTGGCCCGGATCGGGAAATCCCCGCATCCCGGGCACCAGGCGATATCGTCTCTATTCATGGAGTTTTTCCCCCCGATTCCGTCAACCCAGAATCTTTCTGACCCGTTCGACCAGGCCCGCTACGGTAAAGCACTCGCCGTTGTACTGCAGGATCCGGTGAGCGGCCTTGAGCCCCAATTCGATCCGGAGCAATCGTTCGAACTGCCCCGTGGCGTTGTTTTCGATGCAGATCAGCCGTTTGCGTGCAAGGCCCCGGGCCATCGGCGGGGTGAGCGGGTAAACCTGGCCGAAGTGGACGGACGACACCGCGATCCCTTCGGCCCTGAGGGCCTCGACGGCCTCGTTCACGATCAGCCGGTTCGAACCCCACGATACGAGGACGGTTGTCGCCCGCCGATCCCCGAAACGGGTCGGCATGACGGCCTCCTTCCGCAACCCCTCTCGTTTGCGGAGCCGCTTGTCGACCATCCGGGCCCTCAAACCGACATCTTCCGTGATCTTGCCGTCTTCCGTGTGCTCGTCAGAGTCGACTTCCACGCGGGCCTCGGAGAGTCCGGGGTAGGTAAGCGGCGAGACCCCGCTGTCCGTGACTTCATAGCGCCGGTAGTCCGCCCCGAAGACGGGGGTTTCGCGCCTCAGGATTTTCGTCGGCACCCGCCCCTCCATGACCTGGACGGAGTCGGCGAGGTACTGATCCGTCAGGATGAACACGGGGATCTGCCAGCGGTCGGCCACATCGAAGGCCCTGCGGGCAAGCGAGATCGCCTCCTCGATGGACCCCGGCGCGAAGATCACGCGCGGGAACTCCCCGTGACCGGCGTGCACGACGAAGTCCAGATCTCCCTGCTCGGTCCTCGTGGGGAGGCCTGTCGCCGGCCCCGGCCTCTGGGCGTCGATCACGACGACCGGCGTCTCCGTCATGCCCGCAAGCGAGACGGCTTCCGTCATGAGGGCAAACCCGCCGCCCGAGGTGGCCGACATGGCCCGAAGGCCCGCAAAGGAGGCCCCGAGAGCCATGTTCAGCGCCGCGATCTCGTCTTCGGCCTGCTCGAAATGGACGGGAACCTCCGCGGCCACGGCGGTGAAATAGTGCAGGATCGACGTGGCCGGCGTCATGGGATATCCGGCAACGAACTGGCAGCCGCCCAGGAGAGCCCCGAGTGCGAGGGCCTGGTTGCCGTCGAGCTTGCAGTGATCGCCTGCCTTCGGGGACAGGGTTCTGGGGCCCTCCAGTCCCCATCGGGCGGCAGACTCCCTGCCTTTTGCCAGAGCCGCGCGCGCCGGCTCGTCGGGGGCCGCTGCCTGCACCGCTGCGGGGTCCGCACCGATGAAGGAGAGGATCAGGCCCGTGATCAGGGTGCTCGTGACCGTGACGTCCTGAAAGGTATTCGCCGCCTCCGCCTCGAGCTGCCCGATCCGGTCCGCTCCGATGAAGACGCCGCCCTTTCGAAGGGCCGGCCTGTGCCTCCGCTCCGTCTCCGCGCTGTCCATGGCCACGACCATGTCCCAGGGTTTCCCGCTGAGGGCGTGTACGGGCCTCTCGGCCACGCGGATCATGTGGTAGTTGTGGCCGCCTCGAATGCGCGACATGTAGTTCTTGGTCGCGAAAAAGTGGTACCCCAGCCGCGAGAGGATTTCCGTGAGCTCCAGCTCCACGGAAAACATCCCCTGTCCGGCCTCCCCGCCGATCAGAACATTGAACTCCATGATGACCTCCCGCGGGCCCGCGAACGGCAAGAAATGACGGCTTCACGCAACAAGGCCTCGGGATTGCTCCCGGCGGCCGGGGCATCGCGCCCGTCACGAAGATGCCGCAGTCAGGACAGTCCCTCGCGCTCCATTTCCAGGATGAGGTCCCGGTAGGTTTTTTCGAGCAGGGACTCGAGGATCTGATTTTTCTTCCACGAAGGGAACCAGTCGATTTCCGCGGCGCTTTCCGCGACGACCCGCTCCCTCTGCTGCCAGAATCTCTCCTGGATGGCCGCGGCCTTCTCCTGACCGAATCTTTCCTGGTATTGCATCAGGGCGTGGAGGAACTTTTCTCTCGTGGAGCCTTCCATGGGAATCCCGCCTCCGGAGTCTCTTGCACGCAGAGCAGAAAAGGGGAGCAGAAGAAAGACCGTGTCCGAAAAAAGCCGGGGCGGCGAACCCCTCGAGGCCGCCGCCCCGCTTGCATCCTTCGTCTACTTCAGGAACTTGGGCGGCCCGCCAAGAGGGAATCCGGCCTTTTCGAGAGAATCGACAATTTTCTCAATCGTTGTTTTCTCGTCGTCGAAGGTGACCTTCGCGATATGCGAGTACGGGTTGACTTCCGCTTTGTCCGCCTTGGCCACGTTGATGAGGGTCCAACTGACCCTCTCCTGGGTGAAAGGTCACTCGCAGTTGGGCAGCAGGAGTTCGACAACTCTCTCCTTGGCCATAGCGGTCGAGGCGCCGATCAGGATGGCGAGCACAACGGTGATCAGCACGAGAAGGCGTGATCTTGATCTCATGGACGAACCTCCTTTCTAAAGTATGGATATCTTAAACACTCGCGGGCCCAAAATCCACACAAAAGATATCCCCGGAGACGACGCTGGCCGCTTGCACCCTGGGGGGGGAGCATGTCAAAAGGCGTCAGGGCCTCAGCGGGCAGGACCGGTCGCCAGTCAGATCGAGGTCTTCGCCTTGCGGACCACGGCCTCGAAAAAGGCCGAGCGCAGCGGCTCGATGGCCATCAGGGCCCGGGACGGCGGCGTTTTTTCCAGGGCCGCCGCGATGCGCCCGAAGGCGCGCCAGCCCCAGTGTTCGTGGCCCTCGAAAACGAGGTTGGCCAGCTTGCCGCGCTCGATGGCCATGGCGATGATCTTGTCGAAGGTCGTCTCGGGGGTGAACACGCGCTTGGGCCGCGGCTTCATCCGGATCGCGCCGGACTTGCATCCGGTGTAGCAGACGCCGCAGCCGAGGCAGAATTCCCCCTCGTGCCGCGCCTTCATCCGGGGCTTTTTCCCTTCTTCGGACGCTGCGGGCACCATGTCGATCAGATCGACGGGACAGAGCTTGGCGCACCTGCCGCAGCCCTTGCACTTTTCCTCGTCGATCTCGACGGTCCAGTTCGAGGTGACGATGGCGTTGCGAAGGCCCATGACCCGCACGGCCTTCATCATCTCGCAGCAGCAGCCGCAGCAGTTGCAGATGTAGGCGGCGCTCTTCTGCACGTTGTCTCCCGTCTGGGCGAGGCCCTGCTCCTTGCTCCGTTCGAGGATCGTCATGGCCTCCCCCGTCGAGATGGGCCGGGCAAATCCGTTTTTCACGAGGATCTCCGCGCCCATGTTGAGGGCGATGCAGTTTTCCTGGAGCCTGTCGCAGGCCTTTCCGAGGTGGGAGGCCTTGTGCCGGCAGGCACAGATCGACACGGAGGCCGCCGTGGCCGACTCGATGAGCCGCGACGCCCGCTCCCAGTCGAGGATCTCCGTGTG
>ERZ1645192.4175-NODE-4175-length-11539-cov-7.557123_pt1 | contig 11539 bp, 12 predicted proteins | sample MGYA00575354_ERZ1645192 | MGnify/ENA primary metagenome ERZ1645192 (study PRJEB40844, sample SAMN11349763) | freshwater sediment metagenome | isolation source: river sediment | host: Sediment | place: India: Faizupur Khadar , New Delhi | collected 2017-02-21 ... | reverse complement strand
AATCCTATCCACAACGTCCTCTGTTATTTTCTGATAACAGATTGGGCATGTCTTGTGTTTAAGGAGCAGAGATTTGAACTTCTTTTCCAGCATATCTAATCCGTTTTTAGCATCAAAAATAGTTTTTTCCAGCTCGTTTAAATCACCTACAGCGTTTTTGACTGCATCAGAGTCGCTTTTTGCTGTTTTATACGCTAGAATCAAATCGTTGAGAGGAATAACAGACGATTCTACAGACAACCAATCACGTTCTAGCTCAATTTCTGTGTTCAGTTTTAAGATATTCCCGACCAAAGAAGCTAAACTATCGTGATTTTCCTTTCTAACTTGGTAATCTCTTGCTTTATCAGTAAGAATAGAGGCACGATTTGCAATAAGAATAATTTGTGAATACTCGTTAATTGCCACTCCAATCTCTGTGATACTATCGCATAACCCTTTAATCTGTTCGCTTCTATAAATGCTATTGTTGAAAGCAGCAACCTCGTTGTCAAGTTCACAGAGGATATGATTAACATCATCCAGATATTCAAGATTATCAATCTCATTTGTCAGTTCTCCTTCCTGCTTCTCTTTAAAATCTATCGTCCGTTTTGTTTCGAGTATTTTACTGTTTAGGTTCTTGAAGATTGTATCAATAATATCCAGATGTACCAATTCATTCAACTTCCGTGCTCTTTCCCCAGGAGAATCGTCTAGCAGAAAATATGGTGTGTGCTGATTTTGAACATTGAGTTCCGTCAGATTTAAGACATCTTCAATCTCTTTTGGTACGTCTGACTTGAATGCTTCAAACTCCCATGATCCTTCTAATGTGTCAAGCATGTACTTTGCTTTACTGTTGATCCGCTCTTTTGCAACACTACCGTTGTCAAGTTCAAGTTGAACGACTACCTCATCGTCTTTCTTGCTCTTCCAGTTCTTAATCGAGTCACCACTAGGACGATTCTGAGCGACCCATATCAATGAACGGAAGATTGAAGATTTCCCACTGTCACTTGTGCCAGTAATAACATTAACCCCTGGGGTTAATGAAACTTTACTCTTGCGATGGGACTGAAAGTTAGTAATTTCTATTGATTGAATCATATTTAACTATCCATGTATTTTGGTTTTTCCATTTTCCCTGCTGCAACCAACATATCTCCTAATACTATAAATAACTGTTGTGCTACGTCTAAATTATCACCAATGATTCTTTCAACTGCAATAACCAATCCTTCTGTATCATCAAAAAATGTGTGACTCACTGAACCACTTTTTTCATCTTCTAAATATAAAATAATGTCGTAAAGATCAGGATAATTTTTGTCTAAATAATCCTTAAGGTCATCCATTATTTCTCTTAAATCCTTTACTTTAGGTTTAGGTACTTCTTCCATTGATCAAGCATCTCCTTTCTTAAAAACGATTCAAATCCATAATCCACACACAGATTGAGAAAATGATCTAAAGATAACTTTCTCTGCTTCGATACTTTCAACAGCGGCATGTCAGGATATGGCAGTGTAACAAGCTGTTTGTTTCTATCTAGGTTAGGAAAATCCCTAATCTTTGCATACGCTGTGGTCGTAGTTTTTAATTCACCTTTTAGGTACTTAATGGCGGTTTTCTCTCCAACTCCTACTACTCCAGGCACACCATCACTGACACAACCAGCGATTGCTTTTACCATTGCCCAAGTAGGGGGGTTGACACCATACTCATTAACAAAATTATCATGGGTGTAATATTCCTTTTTCTTGATACTGTAAATATAGACCCTGTTTCGCTCAAGAAGTTGGTATAAATCTGAATCGGATGACACTATTATAAATTCAGAAGCAATGTGTTTCTTTGTGATCTGGGCAATAATGTCATCTGCTTCATACCCCCGAACTTGGAAATTGTTGCTCACCCCCAGGTATGGCAGAACTGTTTCTCGTATCTCCGTAAATTGAGCGTAAGCAATCGCATCAAGTTCCTTCTCTTCGACTGTCTTTTCTGCATGACGGTTTGATTTGTATTGAGGGAAGATCGCTTTGCGTTTCGATTCTTTTGAATCCCACGCAAAGATGAAGTTGTTTGTTTCAAATGTTTTCGCAATGGTGAGAACTTGTCTAAGGAAACCAAAAACCACACCCACTTTTTTATCGGCCCAAGAAAGTTCTCCCATTGCGTGTTTTGCGACATGGCATAAGTATGAGCAATCGAGAATGATGTACATTAGTCACCTTTATATTTTGGAGGAAGTTTAGTACTAATACTATCTTCAATCTTGCGCCACTCTTTTGCTGTAATCTCAACAAGCTTCTTGTAACGGTCAGGGTGCTCTGCATCAGCAATGAAACTTGCGAGTGCTTCTGTCTTCATAAGCTCCTTTGTGATCTCCCCTTTTGTATTGACCACATTCTTTGTGACCGCCCAATGCCCTTCATCAGTAAGAAAATTAATACATGATGTAATATCATCAACACCATAGTCATAATAGATTGGGAACTCAACAATGCGGAGCTTGCCTGTGATTTTATTCTTGCTGACTTTGACTCGAACATGCACACCAACATCAAGCTCTTTGCGTTTGATGTGGGATTTAATCGCCATCCATAGTTCATGTGAAGAAAAAAACTTTAATGCTTTCCCACCTGATCGTGTCTTCTTGTCACCAAACATGACACCGATTGCATCTCTCGTTTGGGATATGACAAATACAGCGGATTTCTGACCCTTAACTTTCTGAACAATCTTTCTAAGAATTTCACCGATGAGCTTGGGCTTTGCAGCACCAAATGTTCCTTTTCTTATATCACGTTCAATCTCCTCCTCTGAAGAAATAGCATCGAGAGAATCAAGACCGTAGATGAAAGGACACCCTTCTTTTGCTTTATCAAAAACATTATCATGCCAGCTTTCTACAGAATCAGAAACGGTATCAATAACTACTCTGTCTTCAACAGCTTTCCCAAATAGCTTGCTTGTATTGAATGCGAATGCTGCTTCTGGTTCATCATAGATCAATTCATGCTCATTAAACCGTTCATCATAGGTCATTTCAGCAAGCATGGTCCAAAAGAGGAAAGACTTTCCAGAACCACTGTCCCCTACAATGTTATTAATCGTGCCGAGAGCGAAACCCCCGTAGGGGTCATCACTCAGAGCTAAATTCAGAAGTGTTGAGCCTGTAGGAATGAGCATACTGCGATCAATCGGGCCAGTGAGATCAATCTCATTACGTTCATCCTCAGACTCAACAGCATCAACCACTTCTTCAACGGACTGCTTTATGCGAGCAGCTTTTCTCCTTATCACTTTCTCCATTAACGGACTCTCCTACGAGGTGTAGGTTTAGGCTCTTCTGGGGGCTTTGCTTCTTTTCGTGCTCTCGGTCGTTCTGCACGAAGCTCATTATATTTTTCTTTACAAGCTTCCCTGACTTTACAATCATCACAGTTTTCAAACTCGTCAAACTCTTTCCCAAAAACTTGACCGATAGGACATTCCCCTTCTTTTAACTCAGGTTCCTGATCGTTAATGCCATCGTCATCGTCATCTTTCTTACGATCGTCCTCATCCTCTTTCCTGCGACGGTCATCTTCATCATCTCTTTTACGAATAGGACGGTCATCATCGTCATCGTCATCTTTCTTCTTTGTATTCTCTTTCGTACTCTCAGGGAATGCTGCTGCATAGACTTCATCATATGTTGGAATATGAATCATATCTTCAATACACTTAGCAGCATCAAGCACTTCATCAGAGATCGGTTCTTCACGATCTTCAAATGAGAGAGCATGGAACTTTGTTGCTTTCCCTTCACCTTTACGTCTGAAACTGATGATCTTACCATCTTCAGTATCAGGTGTGGAGAAGTAAACAAATCCACCACCAGATTTTTTCTTGGCGAGTTCTGCAAGTTCCTTCTCAAATAAGAAATGAGAGACTTCCCAAAGCTGAACACCTTTAGCTTTCTCTTTCGGGTTATCAAGAACTTCTATGTTGTAAATTGCCCGACGAGTCGGATTTAGAGATTTAATATACTCTTCATCTTCATCCCCATCTTTTCTTAACTGAGCCTGATGGTCGCAGATCGGGCACTTCTGACCATAGTTCCTGTTCAGACATATATAACTGTCTTCATTGACACCGACCCGTGAGTGGACAAACAGATCAAGAAAATAGGTGCTCTTCCCCTCTTTGACTTTAGGATTGTTCTTCCCTGCAAAGTAAGGAATGATATTAATGCTGTGGTCGTCTTCAGTCGGTTTCCATTTATTAATCCCACCCATCTTACTCGGTTCAAAGATACTCTTGAAACGACCCGAATCATCTTTTGATCTATAACTTTCTTCTGTTCGTTTTGCCAATTCCTCTTTGTACAATTTCCTTCTTTCCGATGATTTCATGCTTCCCTCCTTACAGTGCTTTCTTTATTTCGAGTGCTTCTACCCCAATCTCTTTTGACAGATTGCGGATAGACATCATCCGTTTTCTCAAACGACCCGCAGCAGCTTTAACCTTTTTGTTTGTTAATCTGTCCATGTATGCAGCTTCCAATTCATCCCTGATCTCGTCCAATTTACTTTTCATCATTTCTCCTTTTGTTTATGGTTATTTCTCTCAAATTCGTGCTTCGCTTCCCACCATGATCTAAATACTGCACTGGTTACAATACGAGCAAGCAAGTACAATATAAAAGGTGATAGGATTGAAGCAATTATAATCCACCCTATATTATCACTCATTGCTGACTCTCCTTCTACGCCTCATCCGTTCATCTTGATCAAGATGGTCAGACTGAGCTTCCGTGTTCTTTTTTGATAATGTGTCCTGATAGTTCTCATCCATCTTGCTCTTTGCCACAAAGTAATTGCCTTTATATAAATCAGTCAGAATATCCAATCCTTTCTTTCTATGTTCAAGAGTCTCTTTTGCAGACGCCATAATGTTCACATTGTACTGTGCTTCAACGAACTTGTCATTGAGTGCCCGAATGTCTTGATCGAGAATGATCTTCTGAGCAATCCAAGTTTCAGTTGGTGGTTTCTCTGATGCCCACCCATACTTCTGTGGGTGCAGTCGAATACGTTCATCCACTTCTGCTTTCAAGACTGTAATCTGCTCTTTGATTTTGTCACGCTCAAATACAGCTTCAGCCCACTTAGCAGACCATTCTTCATAAAGTTCTGCTTGGGTCAGTGCAGCTTGATCGAGCTTGTGGATACTCATTTTAATGTCATCTTTAAATGCCATATAATCACCTTCTTTCTAAAGGGCTAGGCAGGTGGGGTATCTCTCATCAGCTCACGCACATCCTAGAGTATTCGCCGGCCTCTCTAAGGTTTCTGCTGACTTTCCCATCCTCCTTTTACTTTCCTTACCTAGCTATTATCATTATACACTACTTTTTTAAAAACGTACGGATCAAATTTTAGATGCCACATAGCACATGTTTACAAGTCCAGCTTTACCACTCGAAAAAACATTCTCACCAAACACATCAATGAGTGCAGAGATACGGTCATCAGACTTATCAAGCAGAATTGTACACAAATACCCAAGTATCGACTGTCTCAAATTCTCAGGTTCAATATTCAATAGAGCAGCTTTAACGAGTGGTCTCATGTCCTTCCAAGTAGCATGAGTAGCAATCGCTTTGCATATGTCAATCGCTTCAGCTTCAATGACGGTAAATGAAGCTATCGCAGCAAGGGCTTTCTCATCATCCATATCAATAACCTGATCGAGAATGACGAGTGCTTGTCTTGGACTACCATCTGCCACATTAATTATCTCATTGATGACTGTGGCGGAGAAGTCTTCGACCTTCTCTTGCTCAAGGATTCTTTTTATCAGCACTTTCAGCTTTTTATTATTGAGAGATTGGGTCTGATAGCCCGTACACCTTGTATGTATTGTCTTCAGAAGTCGCTCAGGTTCAGTCGTACAGAGAATAAAGTACACATGGGACGGAGTGTCTTCTAATATCTTTAAAATTGCATGTTGGGCATCCTTTGTTTGTCGATGTACTTCATCGAGCAAGTACACCTTTACTTTGCCATCTACTGGAGAATAGTGACAGTTCTGAGCAAGCTCACGAACATGGTCAATGCCCCTAAGATTGCTCATATTGAACTCAAAGAAGTCTTGATCAGAACATTTAAGCATCTTTGCCATAATTCTAGCAATTGTTGTTTTGCCGGTGCCCGATGGACCGTGAAGCAAATAAGCATGGGGCTTATCTTCCCTTGCAAAGATGGATTGTAAACTTTCTTTTATGTTTTCATTACCCACAACTTCATCAAGAGTCTGTGGCCGATAATCTATGTGCAGCGGCATCTATCCCTCCCTTACAAATTCATATTGTCCTTTAACATTCGCAGCAAAATACTTGCCAATAGATTCCGCATTGATCAACTCATGAAACAGTTCTTTTGGAACATTCATGTAAGCATACAGAAAACCAGTCACGAATCGGACATGCAGTTGACTGCCTGTTTCATCATACCCGACTTCTTGAATACTGCTACTCACGACCGGAATCATCTCTACATGATCATCCATACATCCTCCTACTGAATAATTTGGTTATTACCAACTGATTTCCTAACACTCGTTAACGCATCGTCAATCTGTTCTTTTGCAATGTTCATTCTGATCGTGATTGTCACGTTGTTACCATTTTTAAGATCAAACTGCATTCCTTTCGCAAGAGACTTCCCAACCAAAGTTTCAGCATTTGCCCCTTCTTTTAAGTTTGCTAGGACAGAATCGCAGAATATCCGTGTTAGAATTTTCATCTCTTGCTCTGTAACTTTGTTCCTTAATATGTACGACATTACTCTTCTCGCACCTCCTTCTTGCTATACCACGATTCATCTACTTTTGTTTCCTCAAACTCCAGGACGACCGGCACGTTAAGCCACTTCCAATCTTGTCTGATCTTTTTTGTTGCGATCTCAATTGACATCTCTTTCACAGCTTCTTTCTCAGATGGTACACAATCGAACAGACAGCAATCATGAATCTGTCCAATGATTTTTGTCCCCATCTTTCTCCGCTTCAATTCATCATTGATGTTGATTAAGCTGTAAAGCAGACAGTGAAATGCAGGACCTTGAATTGGGTAGTTTGCAAGATCGTTTCGTTTCATATAACCAGAACATCTGAACCCTGTAGCAAGCTCGACATATCCATTTCTCTCATAGAAATCCCAGTTACGTTTCTGCCATTTCTTGACACCAGAAAATCTGTCCCAGAATGACTGCTCAACATCTTTCACATGGGACTCAAACTTATCAAAATCCTTTTCGTGATTGATAATCTTATTATCCATTAGATGATCAAATATATTTACATCGGTGGCAGTCTTTAACTGATCTCGGTTCATTGTCTCCCAAAGACTTCTTGCAATGCTGCGGTAATAACTACCATAAAACTCAGCAAATACAAATCCATTCTTTGCGTGAAACCTGAGCATCTTTGTGACTTCTTTTTTCTTCAGATCAAATAGTGACATTGCCTGATCTCTATGCATATCTGTGCTCGGATCATTAATATACCTGACTAATTCAGGGTCACCTGTACATGCGCCAATAATTCTCACTTCAAGAGCACCATAGTCAAAGTCAAGAATCAGATTACCAGGACTTGGGTATAATCCTGATCGTGTGTACTTCTTCGCAACAGGATCACGAGAAGGAATGTTCTGAATATTTGGACCTGCTGAACTTGATCTGTACGTCTGCACAGTATGAAGATCAAAGAATGGGTGCAGCTTACCATCATCGTTAATCTCTCGTAGAAACTGACCGATGTATGTAGTCTTGATCTTGTCAAGCTGACTCAATTCAATCAGCTTGTTTGCAAACTGTGAGTTTAATGCCCGTAATGCCATAGCATCAACAGATGGTAATCCTGTGTCTGTACTTTTTGATGGTGTATATTTAAGTATTTTAAAGAACAGGTCACGCATATCATAGTCGGATGTCAGGCTTATTGTTCTGCCCATTTCTTTTTCAAACTTCTTTGCTTCTTTAGAAACAAGCAGTTCCTTCGTGATCTCTTTCATCCGATCATCAAGCTCTTTATCCGTCTTTTCATAGTATCTCCGTTTAGCAGGGATACCATTAATCTGAACATCAGACAGGGCTATTAATCCATCAATGAAGAAGTCATTTGCTTTCATCATCGGTACAGGCATTTCATTATACTGCTCACGATACAGCTTCATTGTCAGCAGACAGTCCAAACCATTATACAGAAGCAGATCATCGAGGTCTGCTTCCATAACTCTGTTAAACCCACTCCCAGTTTTGTCTTTCAGAAACGGTGATATTGTTTTATCGTACTGCCCAACACCCCACCGAATGAACGATTGAAACTTCAGACTGGAGAACTTCTTTCTGTTATCAAGAATGTGGGCTGCATTCATTGTACACCAGTGCCAGTTCTGCACTAAAGAACCGATGATGACTCTCGACCAGACATCTTCATATTTCAAGTTGTGAGCTATCTTATATGAATCGTTCCTTAACACTTCCCCCCACATCTTCTTTAGTGTGCTAACTTGTTTTGCTGTGAAGTGGGGGTATCCAAAGGGAAATGAATAAGCACGATCATCGACTGCATACCCAATACACGCAATCTTATGCCCCTCATTAAACGGTTTCAGCCCCGTTGTTTCATAGTCAAATGCTAAAAACTCAGGCGGTTCATAAATTAACTTTTCCAAATTATCACATACGTCATCAAACTCTTTCAGCACTGTCACTCGTTTCTCAGGGTGAATAAACTTCGGTGCTTTTCTCTGCAACTGGTTTACTGCAAAACTAATATCACGATTGAATTGTGACTGGAGCAGATTGTCTTTCTCGTTACGGAGAGCAAAGCTTGGATGAAACATAGGGAGCACCCATGCCCCTGACATTTGATCAGGGATGCACAGTCCTCTCCATCGTGTAGGAGTCAGAACTGTACCATCATCGTCTGCAAAGTGATCCATGTAATACGATTCGATTGCAGCAGCACCGACAAGCCAGATGAATTTTGGTTTCAGTTCATTAATCAGCTTTACATAGTTTGGTTTACAGCATTTCAGTTCTTTTCGTTTTGGTTTACGATTCTTTGGTGGACGACAATTATGGCTGACAAGACCACCAGATACAAAACTATTATCATCCTCTACTTCAATGCAATAGAGGTACTCTTGTCGCTTTTGTTTATAAATTTTAACATCCAGTACCTCTGTTTCCGTAAAAGCATAGTCACCTGAATGGTTTTTTAAAACCCTTTTAACCTCATTTACACAGGTATCAGAGGAAACAAATACCAAATCAAGTTTGTTTTCTTTTGCTATCTTTTCACGTTCAATGTAACGGATATCCTTTATCTTCCTATTGCACTTATATGTAATAGGATTCTCAATTTCGATTAATAAATTGAAATTTGGTATATAAAAGTCGAAATTTTTACACCCTACGGAATATTGATGGTAAAAATCTACTCCCCCATCTACCAACCATTTAGAAAGCTCTTTCTCTCCTTTCCCAACAGTTATCCCTTTATGTAATTTATTAAATGATTCTTTTTTCTTAGATGTTGAACATCTGCCTTTTTTAAAATTCTCAGGATCAACAAAATCACTTGCTCTCCAACCAGTCTTTATCAACTGCTTATATTTTATGTTTGCTTTCCTCGTGATTTTATTTCTGTCTCTAATGCCTAATTCAAATTGAGTTTTTAGTGACTGTGATACAGCAGCCCCGGACTTCTTTGATGTGGCTATGTTATGACATCTTTGAGAGCATGTAGACTCTGCTCTATCAAACACCTGCGGATTCTTGAAGTAAATATTCCCGCAAACAATGCACTTTTCACCGAGTACCTTTATCTTATCACCAATACATAGATGTTTTGCTTTTGTCCACTTTTCATTTGATAATAGGAATCCGTGCGCTTCGGTTACTGTATAATCTCCATATTTTGTTTTGATACAAACAAGATTTTCTTTGTTTTTCCTTTTTTCTAATGGAAGATCATGCACTCTTGATAAAACTTTTTTAAATCTACCTTTATGTGTTAAAACTAAATCACCAACTTTAACATCTTTTATTTGTTTGTAGCCTTTGCTTGTGTACACACTTATTTTTGGGCTAATAAAACAAGTAACTGCATTAGTCTTCCAAAAGTCCTCATCTAAACTCAATCCACATTCTTTCAATCGTGATCGCAGCAGTTGACCAGCTTCACCAATCAACTGCTTATTCTGTTCGTCCTCATTTTTCCCAGGACCTTCGGACAGAATTAGAATCTCTTTCTTACCCTTACCAGTTACAGGCATCTTTGGACTGATACAGTTTTTATACAGCCCGCATTCCATACAAGTGGAATCTTGTGATTCATTAACGATCACATCTCGGAACTCTTCATCAGTAAAGAATGGTGTTGCTTTTCTTTTAATAACCATAACCCCTCTTATGTTGGCAATGCAATTAAGTGCATGAATGATTCGTTACTGAATTGGGCTTTGTCAGGATACTCTCCACCTTGCAGCAGAGACAATGACGTTGCAGACACTAATATCTGCGCCATAAAGATTGGATTGACAAAGAAGTGCAGTTTCTTTCCATTATAATCAAAATCTACAGTCTTCTCCATCCAGCCACGTTCTTTCTCACTACGACATGTAATTGCCCCATTATCAATCGTGACTTCGACTGTCTTTGCAATATCAACATCACCTGACGCCATTACAATTGCATTCTGCATAACCCCTCTCAGTTCCTCAGGAAGTGTTATTGCATCTTTCCTCTTCTTGAAGTAGCTCGATATGCGATCAAACGGATAGACACCGGCCATTGTGCGACAGTTAAACATGACTCCATCATCAGTCATGAAATGAACCCACCCATCAGACAATCCGTACTTCGTCACTTTATACTTAACGAGTTCCATCACCTCTTGTCCTGGGATAAGCATCTCGTCTTTGATCTCTGACTTCATTTCATATCGGGATAACCTTAGCTTGTCAGTCGAGAGCACTTCATTCTTGCGAACACCAACACAGCAGTTTACCCCTGTTGTCATGTCTTTGCTCGCAGTGAACATACATAGGAACATACCATCTATGAAATCCTCCGGCAAAACTCTGAAGAACCTTTTTTCACTTGTTATCTTCTGCAACTTTGCAATGAGCTTTTCTACCTTCTCATTCTCTTCAAGAAGAGTGGATAGACCCGCTTTTGTTTTCTTGCTTTTAATTTTTACTTGTTTTTCATCCTGAGTAATTTCAACCTCAGCATCACTGATACCATCAAGAATCTTATAGAACTCATCCCCTTTTACACTGAACTTAATATCGGTGGGGTAGGGTGCTATGATACATATTTTATCGTTATAGGTGGTCACCGCTTCACCAGTAAAGATGAAATGGACTTGTTGCTGTATGATCTCCTTCGATGCTAATCCAGGCTTCGCAGCATCAAGTATTTTTAATAGCTCACTTCTGTTTACTTTCATTTTTCACTATTCTCCTTCTTTTTATTTCAGGTGGTAAGATTGA
>ERZ1645192.4174-NODE-4174-length-11541-cov-6.700157_pt1 | contig 11541 bp, 11 predicted proteins | sample MGYA00575354_ERZ1645192 | MGnify/ENA primary metagenome ERZ1645192 (study PRJEB40844, sample SAMN11349763) | freshwater sediment metagenome | isolation source: river sediment | host: Sediment | place: India: Faizupur Khadar , New Delhi | collected 2017-02-21 ... | reverse complement strand
GCACGGTCGATTTCTACGTCGGTTCGACCGGTCCGATGGGCGGGTTCGAGAAGAAGTTCATGCTCTTCGATTTCCCCTTCCTCTTCAAATCGAAACAGCACGCCGACAACACCCTGGACGGAAAGACCGGACAGTACGCCATGGGGCTTCTCGAAAAGCAGGGATTGAAGGGGCTTGCCTGGTACGAAACGGCTTCCGTCACGTGACCAACTCCAGGCGCCCGATCGCGGTCCCGGCGGATGCGAAGGGGCTGAAGCTGCGTACGATGGAGAACAAGGTCCACATGGCGATCTGGAAGGCGCTCGGAGCGGACCCGACTCCGATGGCGCGGGGGGAGATCTTTACGGCGCTGCAGCAGGGAACGGTGGACGGACAGGAAAACCCCATTCCGGTCATTTACACGTCGAAAGTCTACGAGGTCCAGAAGCATCTCTCCCTGACGGGGCATGTCTTCTCGCCTGCGATGATCATCATGAGCAAGGCGAAATTCGACGCTCTGCCGAAGGAGTATCAGACGATCGTCCTGAAGGCGGCCGTGGAATCCGCGACCTATCAGCGCGAGCAGATCACGTCGATGGAGAACGAACAGGCAGCGAAGCTGAAAGAACTCGGGATGACCGTGACGACAACCGACACGGCGGCGCTCCTTGAGGCGACGAAGCACGTTTACGAGCAGTTCAAGGGGGAACTCGGAGCCGACGCAAGGCTCCTCGACGAAATCATCGCGGGAAAATAGACGGATCAGGAGCGGGGCGCGAAGCATCGATTCGCGCCCCGCTCGCATGGGAGTGGCCGGAAACATGCGGTTTCTCAGAAAACTTCTCGGGTGCGTCAATACCGTCACCGAATATATCGTAAGCGCCCTTCTCGTCCTTATGGTCGTGGTGGTTTTTTTGCAGGTGATCTTTCGCTTCGTGCTCCATGCGTCGCTTCCATGGTCCGAGGAACTGTCACGCTATATTCTCGTGTGGCTGTCGTTTCTCGGCGCCGCGATCGGCGTCAGACGAGGAGCGCACATCGGCGTGGAAGTCGTGGTTTCGCTTTTCCCGAAGACGCTGAACGTCGCGGCGAAAGTGTTCGTGCATACGGTCAGCATGGTGTTTTTCTCGCTTCTCATCCTTTACGGATGGAGAATTCTCGGCGTCGTCGGCCGTCAGCTTTCGCCCGCGATGGAATGGTCCATGGCGATTCCCTATTCCGCGATATGTGTCGGCGGCGTTCTGATGCTCGCGTATGCGCTGGAGCATGCCGTGGATGTCGCGACGGGGAAGGAGAGGACCCATTCATGACCTCCCTCCTCTTCTGCTCGCTACTCGCACTGTTTTTCCTGAACGTGCCGATCGCCGTTTCGATCGGATTGGCCTCGGCGGCGGCTCTCATCTTCACGAGTTCCATCCCGCCGGTCGTTCTCGTGCAGAAAATGTTCACGGCGACGGATTCGTTTCCCCTTATGGCCGTTCCGTTTTTCATTCTTGCGGGAGCGCTTATGGAGTCGGGGGGAATATCGCGCCGTCTCGTCGACTTCGCGAACTCCATCGTCGGAAGGTTCTCCGGGGGGCTGGCGTTCGTCGCGATCATCGCGTGCATCTTCTTCGGCGCAATCTCGGGTTCCGCCGTCGCCTGCGTCGCGGCGATCGGCACGATACTGATTCCCTCCATGGTCCGGAGGGGATACGACGCGCCGTTCTCGACGGCGGTCCAGGCGTGCGCCGGAACGCTTGGCGTCATGATTCCGCCCAGCATTCCGATGATCATCTACGGGGTCATGACCGGCGTCACGATCGGCGGACTCTTCATGGGGGGCATCCTGCCGGGGTTTTGCGTCGGAGGCTCCCTGATGATCGTCGCATGGATCATCGCGAGAAAGCGCGGATATAAGGGCGACGAAAAACCGTGCGCCGCACATATCTGGACGACGTTCAAGGACGCGATCCTCGCCCTCCTGATGCCCGCGATCATTCTGGGCGGGATCTACGGGGGCGTCTTCACTCCGACAGAGGCCGCCGTGGTGGCCGTCGTCTACGGTTTCGTCATCGGCTTCTTCGTCTATAAGGAGCTTCACTTCAGGGATCTGAAGGAAATTCTCGTCAATTCGGTCGTCGGGACGGCGATGATCATGTTCATCATCGCGACATCGTCGGTGTTCAGCTGGATCCTGACGGCTCAGAAGATTCCGCAGAGCGTCGCGGAATCGATTCTTTCGTTTTCCCGAAATCCGGTCATCGTCATGTTTCTGATCAACGTTTTGTTGCTTTTCATAGGGACATTCATGGAGACGGTGGCCTCAATCATCATCCTGGTTCCGGTGCTTCTGCCCGTCATCACGCAGCTCGGAATCGACCCGTTGCACTTCGGCGTTCTCATCGTCGTGAATCTTGCCGTGGGGATGGTGACGCCCCCCCTTGGAGTCTGCCTTTTCATGGGGTGCCGGATCGGAAACGTGTCTCTCGAGGAAATAACCCGCGCGGCATGGCCGTTCATCATGGTGATGATTCCGGACATATTCATCCTCGCGTATGTTCCGTGGATTTCGACGGTGTTGCCGAAACTCGCCGGTCTGTACTGAACCGTCTTTTCGAAAAAGCGGCGCGGAAGAGAGTTTCTCTCTTCCGCGCCGTCGTTTTACGAAATCTGGAAAAGATCCCGATACGTCGGATATGGCCACAAATCCCGCGCGATGAGGGATTCCGCGGCGTTACAGAGCGCGCGGGTCGAATCGAGAAGGGGAAGCCCCTCGGTCGTCAGCAGCATTGCGTTTTCGTCCGTATCTCCTTCGGATGCGCGGGCATGCAGTTCATCGAGGCGGGTGCACTTTTCGATGAGTCCGGCTTTCAGGGAGGCAAGTTTTCCGATGCACCGGGAGAGCGTCTCCTTCTCCCCGACGCCGTCGGGAACGAAGGAGAGCGATTGCCCTTCGAGAATCATCTGCCGGGACAGCGCGGGCAGAATCCCCTCAACGATCATCGATTTCAGAATGCCGACTTCGATATCGACGGTCTTCACGAATTGCTCCATCCGGATCTCGTAGTACGCGTCGATCTCTCTCTCGGAGAGAATGTTGAGACCCGACAGAAGTTCCTTGTTTTCAGGCCTGAGGTAGAGAGCCAGCGCCTCCTGCGTCGTCTTTGCGATCGTCAGGCCGCGTCGTTCCGCCTCCATGCACCACTCCTCCGAATAGCAGTTTCCCTCGAATCGTATGGGCGCGCTTTCTTTGGCGGCGTGCGCGATGACTTCAATGGCGACGTCGTTGACGTCCGCCGCGCCGGCTGATACACGGGCCTCGATCAGACGCGTCATTTCCTCGATTCCCCATGCCCAGACGGCCATGATCATGGTCAGCGGACCGGCGATCGACTGCGGCGCGCCGGGGGCGCGGAACTCGAACTTGTTTCCCGTGAAGGCGACCGGCGAGGTCCTGTTCCGGTCGGAATTGTCGCACAGGATGGCGGGGAGCTTGTTCAGTCCGAGGTCGATCATGGCCTGTTCGGGCATGACGCCGTTCGTTCCGTTGGCGAACCCGTCGAGGAGCGACGAAAGCGTGCTTCCGAGAAAGACGCTCAGGATCGCGGGGGGCGCCTCGTTGCCGCCGAGCCGGTGCATATTCCCCGGAGAGGCGACCGCGGCGCGCAACAGGCTGTTGTATCGGGAAAATCCGAGCAGGAACGCCGAAAGGAACGTGAGAAACTGAACGTTCTTCTTCTGGTTCGTTGACGGCATCAGGAGATTTCTGCCCTCGCTGTCCCGCAGGGAGAAGTTGATATGCTTCCCGCTGCCGTTAAGGCCCGAAAAGGGCTTTTCATGCAACAGCAGGGCGAAATCGTGGCGTCGGGCCATCTGTCGCATCGTCTCCATGATGAGCTGGTTCTGATCGCACGCCTGATTGGCTTCGGCGAGCTGCGGCGCGAATTCGAACTGGCACGGAGCGACTTCATTGTGTCGCGTGTCGATGACGACGCCGAGCCGGTACAGGTCGCGTTCGACATCTTCCATATAGGAAAGGACTCTCGGCGGAATGGACCCGAAATAGTGATCCTCCATCTGCTGCCCTTTGGGGGGCGGACACCCGAAGATCGTCCGGCCGCAGAACTGCAGGTCGGGTCGTTTTCTCGCCAGCGGCGCGTCGACGAGAAAGTATTCCTGCTCGGCGCCGACCGTCGCATGCGCCGAGCGGACTCCTCTGTTCCCGAAGAGCTTGAGCAACTTGAGCGCGCGCGACTCTACGGCTTCGAGCGCCTTGAGAAGAGGGGTCTTCAGATCGAGCGGCGTTCCGTCGTACGAGATGAAGACGGAGGGGATGCAGAGCGTTCCGCCCTTCTTGCTCATGATGAGGAAGGCGGGGCTTGAAGGATCCCAGGCGCTGTACCCGCGCGCTTCGAACGTCGACCGGATGCCGCCCGAGGGGAACGAAGAGGCGTCGGGTTCACTCTGGATGAGCTGCTTGCCCTTGAACGACTCGAGCGGGTGCCCCGTTTCGTCGGAAGAAAGGAACGAGAGGTGCTTTTCCGCGGTCTGTTCGGTTCGGGGCTGGAACCAGTGCGTCCAGTGCGTTGCGCCTTTGGTGATCGCCCATTCCTTCATTGCCGCCGCCACCATGTCGGCGACGTTGGGATCGAGTTTCTGTCCGCCCTCCATGGCGGCGATAAGGTTGTTGTACACCTCCTGCGGCAGGCGGTCTTTCATTGCCCTGCGGTCGAAAACGTTGACGCCGAAAATATCGCGAGGTCTGTCGAACTGCATCGGTTTCCCCTCCTATTCGGAACGTACAATCTGGATGGCGGAGTTATAGCACGAAAGAGTGTGTTGCGCAATATGCGGCCTAATATTTTGCAAGAAAGACCATTTTGGCCGAAATAATGCATGCGATAAGCGTTTTGAAACAGAAATACGCGCAAAAAATCTGCTACGATATCTTGGCCCGATAAAATAGCCTGCTCCATTCAAAACAGTACGTTTTATGAATTTTATGCCGTAATGTAAGTATAATCTTCGGGGCCGGATGGTGTAAAATCAGAGCGAGCGATGTATTTTGAAGTGGGGGAGAGCCTATGAAACTTCGAAAGGAATTCACCTTCGACGCGGCGCACAATCTGATCCGGTACAAGGGCGCGTGCGAACGCCTTCACGGACATACATACAGGCTGGCTGTCGAGATCGAGGGGACCGTAAACGACGACGACATGATCATCGATTTCTGCGAAGTCTCATCCGTGGTCCGCGAAAGGGTGCTTTCGAAGCTGGACCACGCGTACCTCAACGACCTCCTGGAACAGCCGACGGCGGAAAATATCGCACTGTGGGTGTGGAAGCTGATCGACGAACCGCTGAAGAGAGGAAACTGCGAGCTCTGCGCCGTGATCGTGTGGGAGACTGCGACGAGCAGCGTGACCATCGAAAGGAGAGACGTTCATGCGCGATGTGCAGAATGAACGTGATTCCCGAAATATCCCCATAGACCGGGTTGGGGTGAAGGATCTCTCCTATCCGATCTCCGTGCTCGATCCCGCGGAGAAAGTGCAGCACACCGTCGCCACGCTCAGCATGTCCGTCTCGCTGCCCAAGGAGTACCGCGGAACGCATATGAGCCGCTTCATCGAAGTCCTCGACGAGTTCAAGGAAAAGCTTACGATCGCTTCGATGGAGCACATGACCGAACGGCTGCGCGAGTCCCTCGACGCAGATACGGCCGAGATCGTGGTGTCGTTTCCATATTTCATCTCGAGATCCGCTCCCGCCACCGGCATCGGCAGCCTCTCCCGCTACGAGGTGACGTTCACCGCGATCAAGGGAGAGGACTTTTTCGACCTGCGTACGACCGTGACGGTCCCCGTCCAGACGCTTTGTCCCTGTTCCAGGGAGATATCCGACCGGGGAGCGCACAACCAGCGGGGATACGTCCGCATCTCGGCGAGGATGCGTGGGATCGTGTGGATCGAGGAGCTTGTGGATATGGCCGAATCTTCGGCCTCCGCGCCGGTGTACACGCTTCTCAAGCGGGAGGACGAGAAGACCGTCACCGAGATGGCGTACGACAATCCCCGGTTTGTGGAGGACGTATTGCGCGAAGCGGTCGTCCGCCTTCAGGAAGAGCCGAGAATCCTCTGGTACCGGGTCGATGTGGTCAGTCACGAGAGCATTCACAACCATGACGCGTTCGCGAGCGTCGAGCGTTCGAAGAACGGCTGGAAAACTGCGTAACGGGGAGGCGTATCGGATGCGAGTCCTTTTTGCGGGAAAAGAATTTCGTCGTCTCTGGGACATTCTCGCCCCTGCGTTTCATGAGTACGAGACGGATGTCGCCGCGGACGACGAACTTCCCGGAAAAATCCGGGATGCGGAGGTTCTCATCGTTCGGCCCATGCCTGTTGACGACGCGCTGCTCGCGACGGCAGGGAAGCTGCGGATGATTCAGCAATGGGGAACCGGCGCTGAGGGGATGGATCTCGACGCTTGTGCGCGCAGGGGAATATACGCCTGCAATGTTCCCTCGCGCGGAACGGGAAACGCCGAAAGCGTCGCGGAAATGGCGATCATGCACATGCTTCTTCTTGGCCGAAGGTATTCCCGTTCGCAGGAAAAACTGAACGAAGGCAAAATTTTCACTCCTCCCGGGACGGCCCTCTGGAAGAAGAAAGCGTGCGTCATCGGTCTCGGCGGACTGGGGCATTCCATCGTCGAACGCCTCGTGTGTCTCGGGATGAACGTCGTCGGAGCGAACCGGACCCAGAAGGAGGAGTTCTGGGACTGGGGACTCACGGAAGTCTACCCTCTCTGCGATCTCGAGAAGGCCGTCGCCGGTTGTCGTTTCGTGATTCTCGCATTGCCGCTGAACCGGGAGACGGAAAACATCATCGGCGAGCCCTTCTTTCGGTCGATGGAGCGGGATGCGTTTTTCATCAACGTGGCGCGGGGCGGCGTCGTGGTCCGGGAGGCTTTTGAACGGGCCCTCGAAAACGGATGGATCGCCGGAGCCGGCCTCGATGTTTTCTGGAAAGAACCTCCCGATGCCGCCGACCCGCTGCTTCATCATCCGAACGTTACGGTCACGCCCCATGTCGGAGGCGTGACGGATGCGTCCCTGACGGGCGTCCTGAATTTCATTCTCCAGAATATCGCCCGCCTCGGCCGTGGAGAAAAGCCGCTTTCTTGTCTGAACGAACGGCAGCTCGACAGGTGACGATCTTCGGAGAATCCTCGATTCCGGGGGGATAGCGCATTCCATGAGGTTCTCGTTTCTGCGGATTCTGTACTTCTCCCTGCTTTTGGCGGTCGCTGCAGCGTCCGTGCGCATCTACACGGAGTGGTGGACGCAGTATGACCGGGCGCACCCGAAGGTGGCCATCGCGGAAAGCCGCACCTACCAGGAAGAAGTTCCCTTCAGCGGCATTCTCATCTGGAAGGACTATCTTCTCAAGACGTCATGGGAGGGGCGCGTTTCGTATCCGGCCGGCGCGATGGCGCGCGTCGCCAAGGGAACGGTGGTCGCGGTCGTCGCTTCGCGGGCCGGGAAAATGGCGGTTCGCGCCCCGGAACAGGGGTATTTCGTCGCCGGATACGACGGAGCCGAGGAGAAATGGTCGTATTCCCAGTTCTGGTCCGGAGAAGGGACGCTTCCTTCTTCGCCGTCCTTCGTTCGGATCGGCGAAGGGGCGCACGTCGCGCGCGGCGATCCGGTCGGGAAAATGATCCCGCAGCCGCAGGAACTGCGATGCATCGCGTTCGTCGACCTTTCCCCGCTTCTGGTGAAGGCGCTCGACGAAGGAGTCGTCCGCGTCCGCGTTCGCGATGCGGAATGGCCTCTGAAGACGAAGGTCCGCGTTTTTCAGAAGCTTCATGAACGACGCGGAAAGATTTACCTTTCGTTGCCGTTTTTTCCGATTGATATTGTGCAATCGAGACTTGTGTCGTATCGTATCATGGCTGGAGGGTATTCGGGCGTCTCTGTTCCCGAATCCAGCGTTGTCATGAGAAACGGCCGCATGGGCGTTTTCGTCGTTGAAGGGACGATATCGAAATTCGTCGAGGTCAAGGGGATGCCCCTTCCCGAACACCTGTTTCTCGCGACGGAAGGATTGACTCCCGGCAAAGTGGTCATACTCGATGCGGATACCGCACGGGAAGGGACTGTACGTCTATGGTGAACGGAACAGGCGACCGGATTCGATCGGTCAGGGAACGAATGAGCGGCGCGGCCTCGGCCTCGGGGCGCGATCCCGGCGACGTCGCGCTCGTCGCGGTTACGAAGACCCGGACGTTGCAGGAGATCGAGGACGCGCTGTTGTCCGGATGCATCGACTACGTCGGCGAAAACAGGGTTCAGGAAGCCGAGATGAAGCGGCCTCAATGGTCCGGCGCGACGAGAACGCCGTGGCGTCTGATCGGACATCTTCAGCGGAACAAGGCGAGGAAAGCCCTTTCGCTTTTCGATGCCGTGGACAGCATCGATTCCTTCGATCTGGCCTCGACGCTTCAGCGTATTCTTGAAGAACAGGGCGAAAACAGGATTCTTCCCGTCATGGTGGAAGTGAACACATCCGGAGAGGCATCGAAGCACGGCGTGCTTCCGGAAGAGGCGGAACCCCTGCTTGCGTCGATTCTCGGGTCCTGTCCCCTGCTTCGTTGCGACGGCCTGATGACCGTCGGCCCGTTGAGCGACGAAGAACGCGTGGTCCGGAACGCCTTCCGTTCGTTGCGTACGCTGCGGGATTCGCTTTCGGACCGTCTCCATGTCGCAATCGGAGAGCTCTCCATGGGTATGAGCGGCGATTTCGAGTGGGCCATCAAGGAGGGCAGCACCATGGTGCGGATCGGCTCGGCTCTTTTCGGTCCGCGTGTGATTGCGGAAAGCCCGGGGAGGTGAACCATGTTCGAACGGATACTGTCTCTCCTCGGACTCGAAACCTCTGCGGAGCCCGAAGACGAGGAGACGGACGAAGGTTTCGGGGAAAACGAGGAGCATGAGGAGCGGCGAACCAGGGTGCTGACTCCCCCGCCTGCGCGGGCCGACATTGTAATGTGCCGCGGGACGGTATGCGTCGGACGGAAGGAAGCGCTCGCGGAAGCTCTTCGATCCGGCCAGATGGTCATTGTGGATCTCCGGGGCATGGAACGGGAGGACGGGCAAAGCGTTCTGGATTTTCTCTGCGGCGTGGCTTTTTCCATGCGGGGCAACGTCGTACGGGTTTCGCAGGCTGTCTTTCTCGCGCTCCCGAAAAAATCGATGATGGAGGAATGGGAGGAAAAAACCAGTGGCTGATCTCCTGACCGCGCTCGACATCGAGAACAAGACGTTCTCGAAATCGATGCGCGGCTACACGCAGACCGAAGTGGACACGTTCCTCGACAGGGTTGCCGACGATATTCAGAGATACGTCGAGATAAACGCCGAACTCAAGCGCCGCATCGAACGACTGGAAGAACAGATCGGCGAATACACGAACCTGAAGGAGACGCTTCAGGGCACGCTCCTTATGGCGCAGAAAACGGCCGAAGCGAAGGAAGAAACATCGAACAGACAGGCAGAGGCGATCATATCGGATGCGAAAGTCCGCGCCGAACGGATCCTTCTCGATGCGGCGTCGGAACGGGATTCCCTGGCGGGGGAAATGATTCGTATCCGCCAGGAACGGCAACATTTCATCGCCGAGTTCCATGGACTTCTCTCCCGTTTCAAATCGATCCTCGATGCGACGGAAAAACCTTCCGAACCGGCCGCCGAAGCCGGCTGCGGGCAGAGCGGAGCCTGATGCGCGATAGCGCCCCGGCCGCGGCAGGCCAGTCGAATTCCGGGCTTGCCGTTCGCTATCTCAGGGGCGTCGGTCCCGTGCGCGAGGCGATGCTGCACAAACTCGGCATCGACACTGCGGAAGATCTCCTGTTCTTTTTTCCGCGACGCTATGAGGACAGAAGAACGCTCACGTCCCTCGCGTCGCTCGCACCCAAAGAAAAAGCGTCCCTTCTCGTTCGTGTCGTCGCGGTTGAAACCCGACGGGCGCGCGGACGCTCCATGACGCTGACGTCCGCCCTGATCTCGGACGGAACGAATCTCGGGACGGCATTATGGTTCAACAGGACCGACATCGAACGGGTTCTCTCGCCGGGGCGGATGGTCGCCCTTTTCGGCCGGATCGATACGCGTTCGGGGAAGCCGGTCGTCCTGAGTCCGGAATTCGAGGTCCTGGACGAACGGGAAGACGCGTCCACAATCGGCAGGATCGTTCCGGTGTATAACGCGACGGCCGGATTGCCTCAGAAATGGCTCAGGAAAATCGTGGACGCGGCGATGGATCTCCGTCTCCCCGACGTCCGCGACGTCCTCCCCCCGGAAATCCGCGCCGCGAAACAATTTCCCCCCGCGCAGGAATCGATCCGGGAAATGCACCATCCGACGGATCGCGTCCCGTGGAAGCGCTCGCGGGACCGGTTGGCGTTCGAGGAATTCTTTCTGCTCCAGGTCGGTCTCGCTCTCAGAAGAAAGCTGCATCGGACGCGGGAAACCGCGGAAGCCCTTCCGAAACATGGACCGCTCCTGAATCGTTTTCTGGAAGAAGTGCTTCCCTTCGCTCCGACGAAAGCCCAGATCAGAGTCATCGCGGAGATCGGAGAAGACGTGTCGGAATCCGTCCCGATGAATCGCCTGCTTCAGGGAGACGTCGGATCGGGGAAGACGCTTGTCGCCATAGCCTCCGCGCTTATGGCCGCCGATGGAAAGGCGCAGACGGCCGTCATGGCCCCGACGGAAATCCTTGCCCAGCAGCACTGGTATAAAATGAAATCCCTCCTCGATCCTCTCGGCATTCCGGTGGTCCTCCTTTCCGGCGGGAACACAGGAGCCGCCAGAGAGGAGGCGCTCCGCATGCTGGAAACGGAAACGCCTCTTCTCGCCGTGGGAACGCACGCCCTGTTTTCGGAAACGGTTCATTTCGCGCGGCTCGGCGTCGTCGTCATCGACGAACAGCACCGGTTCGGCGTTCTCCAGAAACAATCGCTCCGGGCGAAGGGGATCGCGCCGCACCCGCTCGTGATGACGGCCCCGCCCATTCCGCGGCCGATGACGCTTTCGGTCTATGGGGATCTGGCCGTTTCCGTCATCGATGAACTTCCCGCGGGACGCCTCCCGGTCGAAACACGCCGCGTCCCCCCCGGGAACAGGAAGGCGATCGAGAAAGCGATCCGGGATGCGGTCCGCGAAGGCGGCCAGGCGTACTGGGTGTGTCCGCTCGTCGAGGAAAGCGAGGCGATTCAGGCCGTATCCGTGACGGAACGCTTCGGATCCCTCGCGGCGGCTTTCCCGTCGCTGCGCGTCGGGTTCCTGCACGGGCAGCTTCCGTTCGCCGAGCGGGACCGGACCATGCGGCTCTTTGCGTCCGGAGGACTGGACATTCTCGTTGCGACGACAGTGATCGAAGTCGGGGTGGACGTCCCGAACGCCTCGCTGATGATCATCGAGAACGCGGGGCGTTTCGGATTGTCGCAGCTTCATCAGCTCAGGGGAAGAATCGGCAGGGGAGCGAAGGGCGGAACGTGTCTGCTGCTCGACGCATC
>ERZ1645192.4168-NODE-4168-length-11550-cov-10.283341_pt1 | contig 11550 bp, 13 predicted proteins | sample MGYA00575354_ERZ1645192 | MGnify/ENA primary metagenome ERZ1645192 (study PRJEB40844, sample SAMN11349763) | freshwater sediment metagenome | isolation source: river sediment | host: Sediment | place: India: Faizupur Khadar , New Delhi | collected 2017-02-21 ... | reverse complement strand
CAAAAACGGCAAAAGGCTTTCGACAGGGTCTGTCGAAAGCCTTTTGTGTATGTGGTGACCCCAAGGGGACTCGAACCCCTGTTACCGGCGTGAGAGGCCAGTGTCCTAGGCCGCTAGACGATGGGGCCGTCCGAGCAAGTGCTGACCCTTCTAAAATATCTCCGCGGCTTTGTCAAGCGGGTTTGTTTTTGCCAGGGACAAAAACGGACCGCCGGTGGCGGCGCGGTCCTCAGCCGAGGGTGAGGCGGTTGCGCCCCTCCTTTTTGCTCCGGTAGAGCAGCTGGTCGGCCCGCTTGATCAGGCTTTCGGCGGTGTCGTCGGGTTTCGCCACGGTCGCGCCCAGGGAGATGGAGACGCCCAGGCGCGCCTCGTCGTGCATCAGGAAGGACTGGTTGACGAGCACTCGCATCCGGTTGCCCAGCACGACCAGGTCCTCCGCGTCGATGCTGCGGATCACGCCCACGAACTCCTCCCCGCCCCAGCGGCCGTACACGTCAAAGGCCCGCGAGTTGGCAGTGAAGGTGTTGGCCACCAGTTTGAGCACGGCGTCACCCACGTCGTGACCGTAGGTGTCGTTGAACCGCTTGAAAAAGTCGATGTCCATGAACAGCAGGCCAAAGGGAATGCCGTAACGCCGCATCTCCTCGAAGCGGGCCTCGATCTCCCGCTGCAGGTAGGCCCGGTTGGCCAGCTGGGTGAGGGTGTCGAGCAGGGCCAACTGCTCGAGCTCCCTGACCCGCGAGTTGTTGGCCAGGATGTTGCTCAGGTCGGTGAACAGTTCGACCCCGCCCACCACTTGCCCCGCCCGGTCCTTGAGCGGCCCGGTGCGCACCAGCACCGGCACCCGGTGGCCATCCCTGTGACGCAGGAACACCTCGGCCTCGCGGCCGACACAGTCGGCCATGGTCATGGCCAGCGGGCACAGCCCCCGGCAGAGGCTGCGGCCGTCGGTGTCCACGTGAACGAGGATGTTGGCCGCGCAGGAGCGGCCCAGGACCTCGGCCGCCGGGTACCCGGTGATGCGCTCGGCCGCGTGGTTCCAGAAGGTGATGACGCGGTGGGTGTCGGTGCAGTAGAGACCGTCGTGCAGGTTTTCGAGGACGTCGGCGAGTTGTACGTTGTCCAGGTGCATGGGGTTCTGGAGGGGCTGACAAGATTTGAAAATCGTTCGCCTGCCGCGGTCCGGACGAGAGCTCCCGGGGCGCTGCCTGCCGCACCCGGAAGGGCCTCTCTCGCCGGTGGTCGGCGGCCTGGTCGCAACAGCGGGCGTCCCCGGGATCAGCCCTGCAGGTACTTGGTGATCTCCTCGAGGGTGATGATTTCGATGGCCGCCTCCATGTTGCGCGACCTGACCCGGCTGGGCGGGGTCTGCCCCTGGGCGAGCGGCAGCAGTTCCGGCTTGCGGTCGTCGACAAAAAGGATCACCGCCGGCGCCCGCACCGTGTCTTCCAGGCGAAAGCCGGCCAGCTTGGTGGTTTCGGCGTCGATGACGACGGTGTCGTTGTCAATCTTCATGATCTCTCCCCTGTGCTGTCAGGTGGTGGATGTGAACCGGACCCGCCGGGCAGTGCGGCCGGCGGGCAATGGATTGGAGGCAATGGCGGCCGGGAGCCGTCAGTCGCCCGCGGCGCAGCGGTGCCGACCGTGTTCCTGCATGGCCAGCACCGCGGCGCGGATGGCGTCCCATTGACCGCTCCACCGGTCGTAGCTGTCCGCCTGCAGGAGCGTGCGGTACAGGGCGAAGGCATTGTCCAGGCCCACGGTCTCCGCCAGCAGCTCCGCCGGGAAGGCGCCGTCCAGCTCGGCCGGCCGGGGGTCGCGCTGGTAGAAGGCGAGCCGGCCAAAATACAGGGCCAACTCCTGCAGCAGATCCCACAGTCCAGCCCGCCAGGCGGCCAGGTCTTCGGCCCGGCGCAGCTGTTCCAGGCAGGCCGTGAGGCCGGGACTGGCCAGGTCGACCAGGGCGAAGCGGTAGCAGCCGTCCGCGGGCGGCTGTTCGCCGTTGACCTCGTGCCAGCTGACCAGGGCATGGGCGCGGGTGGCGATGCGCATGGCCTGGAACCGGGACCAGAGGAGAAACTCGTACCAGGCGTGGGCGATGGCCTGCTCCTGGGTGAAGCGGTAGACGTTGCCGTGGTCCGCGCTATAGCGGCATAGGTTGGCCAGGTGCACCAGGTCGCCCACCAGGGTGTGGAGAAAGGACAGCCCGGAGATCGCCGCGTTGTTGAGCAGGATGCGGTGGCCCGGGTTCCGGCCGCTGTCGAACACCGGTCGGCTGGCAGGGGTTTCCAGGCCAAGCGGGGCGTAGTAACGGGCCACCTGGTCGCACTCGTCCGCGAACTTGTCGGTCTTGACGATCCGCACCGCTCCGGTCAGGGCCGGGTCCAGTTCCTCGGGGCGGACAAAGGCCAGCGCCCTGGTCAGCAGGGCGGTCTCCCGGCTGGAAAAATTATCGAGTTGCATGCGTTGGTGTCGCTCTCCATGAAAAAGGGCAGCCGCTCCGGGCTGCCCTCGTGCGGCAACGGGCGGCGCGAGCCGCCCGCGCGATTATTTCTTCTCGCCCTCGGCCTGCTTGGCGGCCATACGCTCCGCTTCCTGCTCGAGCAACTCACCCAGCGCCCTGGCCGTTTCGCCGACCACGCGGACGCAGTGCTGCCGCCGGCTCTCAGGGTTGCCGTAGAAATCCTTGACCTGGTCGCGCTCCATCCAGTCGACCCGGGCGATCTGGCAGCAGTTGATGCCGCCGTACTCGTCGGTCAGGTCCTGGAAATTCTTCATGACGATCTTGGTGGCGTTCCACATGCGCGGGTTTTCCTTCCCGTCCAGGCTGGAACGGCTGTACATCGTGCCGAGCACGCTCACCGCGCCCACCAGGGCGCCGCAGATGTTGCCGGTACCGCCGATGCCGCCGCCAAAGGCCCCGAGCGCCTTGATCACCGCCGGATCATCCACCCCCAGCTTCTCCATGCCGACCGTGGCCAGCACCTGGCTGCAGTGCAGTCGCTTCAGGAACAGGTCGATCGCTTTCTCCCGCATTTCGTCCGGTGTCATCATTTCCTCCATGGCGTTGAGGGGACAGGTGGCCTATATTGAAAGTCGTTTAACTTACCCGATCCGCCCCGGACGGCGCACCGGTTTTTCACCCGGACCGCAAAAAACGACCAGAACACGTGCAGCTTCCCCTGTCTTCGGAAACCGTCATTGTCCTTGACTTCGAAACCACCGGCATGTCGCCCGACCACGGCGACCGGCCCATCGAGGTGGGCGCGGTGCGCATCGAGGGTGCCATGATCGTCGACCGGTTTCAGCAGTTGATGAACCCCGGGTTCACCATCAGCCGGTTCATCGAGTCGCTCACCGGCATCAGCAACGACCTGGTCGCCGAGGCCCCGGACTGCGAAACGGTGATGACCCGGTTCGCCGACTGGATCGGCGATGCGCCGCTGGTCGCCCACAACGCCGGCTTCGACAGCCGTTTTCTCGATGCCGAGCTGGCCGCGCTCGGCCGCCAGCGAACCAACCCCATGGCCTGCTCCATGCTGGCGGCGCGGCGGCTCCTGCCCGAGGCGGCCAACCACAAACTGGCCACCCTGGTGCGCCACTGCGGCATACGTTCCGGCACCTTTCACCGCGCCCTGGCCGATGCGGAGATGACCGGGCACCTGTGGATCGCCATGACCGACCTGCTGAAAAGCCGCCACGGCCTGCTGGCCGCGCCCTTCCCGCTCATGCAGGAACTGTCCCGCATGGGCCGGGCCAGGGTGGGCCGCCACCTGCAGGCGGTGGCCCGGCAGCAACGGGCCGCGACGCTGCCCACCGGCAACCCGTCATGGTTCCGGTAACAGAAACCGTGCAGACCGTCCGCCGGCAGCTGTTCGACCTGCTTGCCGCCGGACCGCACGGGGTGCGCGAACTCTCCCAGCTGCTCCACCAGAGCGAGCGCGAGATCTACGACCACCTCCGCCACCTGGAGCGGACGGCGCGGGGCGCCGGCCGGCGACTGGTGATTGAGCCGGCGGTCTGCCTGGGCTGCGGCTTCGTGTTCGCCCACCGCACCCGGCCCCAGCCGCCCGGCCACTGCCCCCAATGCCGCGCCACCCGCATCCGCCGGCCGCGCTACCTGCTCCGCTGAGCCTTCTCCGGTGCGACCATGACCATCGTCAACGCCCTCTTCCCGGTGCTCGCCCTGCTCCTCTTCGGGGTGGCGCTCAAGCGCGGCAACATCACCGACAGCGGTTTTCTGCGCACCTCGGACCGGCTCATCTACTACGTGTTCTTCCCGGTGATGCTGTTCTGGAAGATCGGCGGCGCACCGCTTGCGTTCGCCGACGGCTGGCGCTACCTGGCTGCCTCGGCGGCAGCGGTCGCGGGCGTGTTCGTCGCCAGCCTCGTCTTCATCCGCCTGCGGCCGGTGGGCGCGTACCAGGCCGGCTCGTTCAGCCAGGGCTGCTACCGCTTCAACACCTACATCGGCATGGCCGTGGTGCTCAACGCGCTCGGCGAGGAGGGGGCGCGGCTCTACGGTATCCTCGTCGGCCTGCTCATCCCCCTGATCAACGTCATGGCCGTTTCCGTGCTCATCTGGTACGGCGAGAGTCAGCCGCGCGGCAACGGCCGGCGGCTGCTGGTCACGGGACGCCACCTGGTGGCCAACCCGCTCATCCTCGGCTGTGTGTGCGGCATGGCCTGGGGCCACCTGGTGGGCTCTTTCCCGGTCTGGCTCGACAACACCCTGCGGCTCATCGCCCAGGTGACCCTGCCCATGGCCCTGTTCTCCATCGGCGGCAGCCTGACCTTTGCCGGCCTGCGCGCCAACCTCGGCCTGGCGCTGGCCAGCAGTGTGCTCAAGCTGGCACTGCTGCCGGTGCTCGGGCTGTTGTGCCTGTACCTGTTCGGCGTCACCGGCACGGCCTGGTCGGTGAGCATGCTGTTCTTCGCCCTGCCCACCTCCACCGCCATCTACATCCTCAGCTCGCAGCTCCGCTCGGACCTGGAACTGGCCTCGGCGGTGATCGTGCTCTCCACCCTGCTCAGCTTTGTCTCCATGTCGCTGGTGCTGCTGGTGGCGGCCTGAACCCGGCCCGACTGATCGCTTCCGCCTTTCCGGTCACCTGAAAAGGTTGCTCAACAGGCTTTTTGCGACATTTTCAGTTGCTTCGGCCCAGCGGAACACGATAGAATCCAGCAAATTTTGCCCATGACCGGTGCAGCCTGTCCCTTTTGCCGCGCAGCACCAGAGCCCTGATTCGCAATTGTTGCGGACTGACGACCATGACAACACGGTTTTTGCCCGGCGCCCTGCCGGTTTTCCTGTTTCTCGTCTTTTTTCTGCTCGTGGCCGGGCCCCTGCGCGCCGAGACCTACACAGTGGATGCCTTTGGCGACAGCATCACCGCGGGCTGGGTGGTCTACGCCCGGGACGGCAACGGTTGCGTGGGCTGCGGCGGCTACGAGCCAGCCCTGCAGTCGCTGCTCAAGAGTGCCGGCCGGGAGGCGGTGGTCAAGAACTGGGGCAAGGGTGGTGAAACGACAGATCATGGCGCCAGTCGCGTCGACATCGTCATCGCGCTCGACAAGCCGCGCTACATGCTGCTCATGGAAGGCACCAACGACCTGCTCTTTCTCAGCCCGGACACGGTCCGCAAAAATATGGCACGCATGGTGGACATCAGCCTGGCCCGGGGCGTGACCCCGATCCTCGGCACCATCACCCCCGACTCCCGCGGCGGCAAACCGATCAGCCAGACCAACGCCCTGCTCAGGGAATTGGCCACCCAGAAAAAAATCGCGCTGGCCGACCTGTACGCCGCGGTCAAGGACAGTTGGTCCAGCCTGACCGCTGACGGTCTGCACCCGAACAGCGCCGGCTACTCGAAAATCGCCCAGGTCTGGACCAGCGCCATGGACGAGGCGGACAAAATGAACGCGCCACCCACCGCCAACCTCACCCCTATCCTCATGCTCCTGCTCGACGAGTGAGAGACTGCCAACCCGAAGCTGCCTTGGCCCTTAGGTCCAACCAGGACCCCCTGACCCACCGAGCCGAGTTCGCCTGCATCCAGCCCGGCGCAGCGGCGAATTCGGCCTGAACCTTCCCGACTCCCTGGTATGCCCACATCCCGCGCGCCCCGCATCCTGCTGCTTGTTGTCCTGCTCACCGGCCTGATGATGGCCGGCCTGGCCCGCGCCGAACAGTCCGTGGTCACCGCCTTCGGCGACAGCATCACCACCGGCTATCCCTACTGGACGGGCACGGACGGCAACGGCTGCCTGCCATCCTCCTGTGGCGGGGGCTACCGGGAACCTCTGCAGGCGCTCCTGCAGAGCACTGGCCGCAACGCCATCGTCCAGAACTGGGGCCGGCGCGGCGATACGACCGCCACTGGCCTCGCCCGCATCGATTCGGTCCTCACCGCCAGCACCCCCCGCTACATCCTGCTCATGGAGGGCACCAACGAACTGTACTACGGCAGTGCGCAGACGGTCCGGGACAATCTCGCCATCATGATCGACAAAGCTGCGGCCAGAGGTATCATCCCCATTCTCGGCACCTTTTCCCCTGACCCGCGCTATCCGGAAAAAAACATCCCCGCAGCCAATGCACTGCTCAAGGAACTCGCCCTCAACAAGAACATCGCCCTGGCCGATCACTACGCAGCCCTGATCGACAACTGGTCCCGGCTGTCCTGGACAGACGGGTTTCACCCGAATACGGCAGGCTACGCCACCATGGCCCAGGTCTGGTCCGATGCCATGAAGACGCCCGACCTCACCCCCATCCTCATGCTCCTGCTCGACGAATAACCCCGCCTCCCGTCGCCGGAAAACACCGCGGGCGGGGACCGCGGCACCTTCGCCGCGGCAGCACCCGCCCGTTACCCCTTCGCTGTTACAGTCCCTTCTTCTCGAACCAGGCGAACAGGGGCAGGCAGATAGCCCAGAAGCCGGCCACCAGCACCCAGGGCGAAACGCCCAGGGTCTCGACCAGGCCGATCTTGCCGTAATCCCGCCACGACAGCACGGTCGCCTTGAAGAACGGGTAGAGTTCCGCGTACAGGGCCGCGCCGAGGATCATGCCGACGATGGCGAACAGCGCGTGCCAGCGGCCCTCGCCGAGCGCGCCCACCGAGGTGCCCGGGCAGAAGCCCATGATCGCCCAGCCGGCGCCGAACAGCCCCCCGCCGACCACGATCGCGCCCACGTTCATGGGCTTGTGGCTCAGGGTGATCACGCCCATGCCGTGCAGCAGGGTGATGCCGACCATGCCCACCAGGATGGCGGAAAGCATGAACTTGAGGATGGTCATATCCTTCAGCAGCATGGCGCCCACCTGCTTGTCAAAGCGCAGCACCCGCCCCTTCTGCAGGAAAAATCCGAAGGCGATGCCGGTCCACAGACCCAGCCATTGTTCCGTACTCATCTCAGACCCTCCCCCTGTAGACCATTGCGGCCACCGCGATCCCCACCCCGAAGAACAGGCACAGCGCCGCCAGTGAACTGACCGAGAACTGCATCATGCCGCTCAGGCCGTGGCCGCTCGGGCAGCCGTCGGCCATGCGCGCCCCGACCATGGCGACGATGCCGCCCAGCACCGCGCCCACCGCCCGTTTGATTGGCGAGTTGCCGAACCGCTTGGCCCAGACCGGCGGCACACTCTCCCACTTGAAACTGCGGTCCGTCACCGAACTGATGAGCGCGCCGAGGAAGATGCCGCTCACCAGCATGAACTGCCAGTCCACCTTGACTTTGGAAGTGGTGAAGTACTCGTTGGCCGCCACCCGCTCCGGCGCCACGGCCCGCTCGAGCAGGCCGGCGGCACGGACAAAGGTGGTCGACGCCCCCAGGTAGTTGGTCTTGCCCATCAGGACGGTCGTGGCCCAGACGCTGATGATGGCCAGCAGGCCGACCAGCGCCCCGGCCAGATAGGGACTCCAGCCATTGTCCTCGGTTTTCCACTGCATGCTGTGTTCCTCCTTTGCTGTCAATAACACCCTGTACGGATCGCGACCGTGCCGCCCGAACGCGACTCAGCCCCATCCTGCCCCGCTATGAGTACGCCCTTACCATAAGAAATATTGCCAAAATGTCACCGCCTTTCCATAACCATGCGAAACCATTCTCTTCCTGAAAAATCACCAGCCACCCGCAGCGCGACCTGTGCTGACGCACCCCCATGGCATACTCCAGTCACACCCAAGTGAGTTAAATATCCATCATGGAGGTCGTCATGCGTCCCCTGCGCCGTCACCGTCACGTTGCCCCATCCGTTTTCGCCGCACCCCCGGACCTGATCCGGCTCTGGGTTCTCCGCCTGATCGTGCCGCTCGGTGGCCTGCAGGAATTCGTCAACCGGGAATGCTGTCACGAGGAGATGTGGACCAGGGGACTGGGCGTCACCGAGTGGCTCGACGAGGAGCCCGAGACTTTCCAGGAGCAGGCGGTTCGCGCCCGCCTGAAACACCTGCACCGGGAGGCGGAGTGCACTCTCGCCGGGGCCGAACCGCCGCCCCTGCTGGCTGCCAATATCGACCGGCTGGCGGCCCTGCTCGGTCTGTCCGACACGGACCGGCAGATTCTCACCTTTGCCGTGCTCATTCACACCACGCCCCTGCTCGAACAGGCCGGCGAACTGCTCTCGCACCTGTCCGCCGACCGGGTCCGCTGGGTGCTCGCCGGTCTGCTCGGCATCGCCGTGCCCGACATCCGCGCGGCCCTGTCCGCCCGGGGCGTCCTCGCCGCCTCGGGCCTGCTCACCATCGATCCGGACCCGCACTACGAACTCAAGGACAAGTTCAACCTGCTCTCCAGCAGCTTTGCCTATGTGCTCAGCGAGTCGGACGCCGACCCCATGACCCTGCTGCGCACCATCGTCCTGCCCTCCCGGCCGGCCAACCTGAACCTGGAGGATTTCACCCACCTCGACCAGTCAATGCGGGCGATACTGCCCTTCCTCGGTCACGCCCTCGCAACCGGCCGCCGGGGAACGAACCTGCTCCTGTACGGCCCGCCGGGCACGGGCAAGAGCGAGTTGTCCCGCCTGCTCGCCCGGGAGACGCAGGCAGAATTGTTCGAGGTGACCAGTGAGAACGAGCACGGCAACCCCATGGACGGCGAGCGCCGGCTGCGGGCCTTTCGGGTGGCGCAGTGTTTTCTCGGTCAGCGGCGCAGCCTGCTGCTGTTCGACGAGGTCGAGGACGTGTTTCCCGACTCCTCTCCCTGGGGTGGGGCCTCGGCCAGCGAGAACAAGGCCTGGATCAACCGCATGCTCGAACACAACCCGGTGCCCACGGTGTGGGTGACCAACGCGGTCCACAGCCTGGACCCGGCCTTTGTCCGCCGCTTCGACCTGGTGGTGGAATGCCCCATCCCGCCGCGGGAACGACGTGAGCAGATTCTGCGCCGGGCCTGCCGGAACGTGCAACTCGCCGCCGAGCCGCTGCTGCCCCTCGCCGCCTGTGAACACCTTGCCCCGGCCGTGCTGCAGCGCGCCCTGGAGGTGACGCACGCCATCCGGGACGACCTTGACCCGGACGAGGTTCCGCAGATGGTCAGCCACCTGGTCAACAGCACCCTGCGCGCCCAGGGGCACGAACTGCCAGCGATGGACGCGACGCCCGCCCTGCCGGTGGGCTACGACCCGACGCTGCTCTGCAGCGATGCGGACCTGCTGGCGATTGCCGACGGCCTTGCCGCCCACCGCGCCGGCCGGTTGTGCCTGCACGGTCCGCCCGGCACCGGCAAAACCGCCTTTTCCGGCTGGCTGGCTTCCCGGGTCGGCCTGGTGCTGCACACCCACCGGGGCTCTGACCTGCTCGACAGGTTCGTGGGCGGCACGGAGCGGAACATTGCCCTGGCCTTCCAGCAGGCCGCGAACGCGGGCGCGCTCCTGCTCATCGACGAGGTGGACGGCTTTCTCCAGGACCGGCGACGCGCCCGCCACTCCTGGGAGGTGACCGCGGTCAACGAGATGCTGGTGCAGATCGAGCGTTTTGCCGGGATTCTCGTGGTGGCCACCAACCTGCCGGACGACCTCGACCGGGCGGCCCTGCGCCGTTTCGACCTGAAGATCCGCTTCGACTGCCTCGGCCCGGCAGAGGCTGCGCGGATGCTGGCGCAGCAGTGCGCGGCACTCGGCCTTGCCCCGCCGGATGCGAAGCAGCGGCGGCGACTGGCCAGCCTGCGCGGACTGACTCCCGGGGATTTTGCCGTCATCGCCCGGCAGCATCGGTTCCGGCCGTTGCGGACCACCAGTGAGCTGCTCACCGCCCTGGAGCGCGAATGCGCCATGAAAGAGCCCGGCCTGCGACGGGCCATCGGCTTTGTCTGAAAGTTGCCACGCACTTCGGCGTGCTCCGGTCACAGCGGGACAACACAAAGAGCGGTTGCAGATAAGCGACAAAGGGGGTACCCAGAACAGGTGCCCCCTCCCCCACACATCCGCCCGCAACCATCATGTCCAAGATTCCCTACCACCAGGCCATTGGCCGCCTGCTCGAAATCCTCAAGAAGCTGCCGGCTCGGGGCGCGGGCATCTCCGCCCGGGAGTTGACCGAGTGGCTGCACGACGAGGGCTTCGAGGTGAGCAAGCGCACCGTGGAGCGCGACCTGAATGCCCTGGCAGCGCATTTCCAGGTGATCTACAACGACCGGTCCATGCCCTACGGCTGGCGCTGGATGGAAGATGCGGTCGCCGACCTGCCGGCCCTCACCCTTGCCGACGCTCTGTCCCTGCGCCTGGTCGAGGAACAACTGGCCCCGCTGCTGCCGGCAGCCCTGCTCACCTCGCTCCTGCCGCGCTTCCGCCAAGCCCGCAGAAAGCTCGACAGCCTCGCCGGCCAGCATCCCGGCAGCCGCTGGCCGGACAAGGTCCGCTCGGTCGCCCCGGCCCTGCCCCTGCAGCCGCCACGATTCGCCGACGGTGTGCTGGAGACCGTGCAGGAGGCGCTGCTCTTCGACCAGCAACTGGAGGTGGCCTACCGGCGGCCGGGCGAGGACGAGCCTCTGGCCCTGATCCTGCACCCGCTCGCCCTGGTGCAGCGCGGGCCGGTCACCTACCTGGTGGCCACGGCCTTCACCTATGCGGACGTGCGGCTCTACGCCGTGCACCGGATAACTGCGGCCCGGTGCCTGGAAGCGGCCTGCTCCCGGCCCGAGGGGTTCAGCCTGGACGACTACATTGCCCGCGGCGGACTGCAGTTCGGTGAGGGCGCCACGCTCAGGCTCGAGGCCCGGGTGGCCCCCTGGCTGGCGGAGATTCTCATGGAAACGCCGCTGGCCGACGACCAGCAGCTGGTCCCGTCGGGCGAGGACTTCCGGCTCACCGCCACGGTCGCGGACAGTTGGCAACTGCGCTGGTGGATTCTTTCCCAGGGTGCGGGCATGACAGTTAATAACCCACAAGAACTACGTGAAAAAATAACTTACGACCTAAAACAGACCATTAAAACTTATAAAAAGTGAAAATCAATTTCATTTACTCAAAACAAAACCAAGAATAGTAACAGACCTTGGCTTGTTACTTTCCCACTGATCAGTACAGAAGCTTTCAGG
>ERZ1645192.4167-NODE-4167-length-11552-cov-32.143603_pt1 | contig 11552 bp, 10 predicted proteins | sample MGYA00575354_ERZ1645192 | MGnify/ENA primary metagenome ERZ1645192 (study PRJEB40844, sample SAMN11349763) | freshwater sediment metagenome | isolation source: river sediment | host: Sediment | place: India: Faizupur Khadar , New Delhi | collected 2017-02-21 ... | reverse complement strand
TTCATTCTGAAAGCCAATTGGGCTAGCCGTTAATATGAGTTTGCCTGATTTGATCCGATGCGTATTGGTCCGAATGTGCTGTACTTTTCCAAGACACTATCCACTCATTGCTATCATAGACAGATGGGTCCATGACTGCAATTAATCCATCAGTAATGTTAGCTAAAGATGGCAGGAAAAATTCTATCGACATGATATTTTAAGCCGATTCAGCTTTGACATTACATTTATTTATATTACTTAATTTTTCGGGCTAAGTCTATTCTGGTGGAATTTTTCAGAAATTTAATGGTGCAAGTAGATGTCGTCTGCAATATTAGTGAATTTTACTATAATATATTTTAAAAATATTAGAAAAAAGATCTATCACTCGGGAGGCTTCGGATGCTTGAGCATGGTTAAAGCGATCACTATTCCTACACCTGCCAAGAGGGCAACGTAGGGGAACACACCCACATAGCTTCCGGACATTTCCTTTATCGCTGCGGCCAGTTGCGGTCCTACAATTGCACCAATACCATATGCCAGGAAGACAACACCGTAGTTTCTGGGATAATCACATGTGCCGAAGAAGCTTGCTGTGGCCGTGGGTGCGATGGCCAGCCAGCCGCCCAGACACATCCACAGAATAGCAAATGCCACAATGTAAATCGTCGTCGCACCCGGTACAGCCATCTGCCACATCATCAAAGATCCCAGAGCAATCAGTACGAAGGAGACTACAGCAGCATTTCTTGGCGTGATCTTATCCGTCAGAGTTCCAAATATCGGTCTTCCACCACCGTTGAATATGGCAAAGAATCCCACTAGCATGGACGCCAGTCCAGATTCTATCTGGATCACCTCCTGGCCCACGGGCTTGGAAATTCCGATGGCCATCAATCCCGCTACACATCCAATGAAGTAACACAGCCATAGGCCGTAGAACGTGGTGGACTTGAGCATCTGCTCACGCTTGAACTCGCAGGTTACTGATGCCCCCGGTTTTGGTGCAGGCGGATTCCAGCCGGCCGGCTTGTATCCTGATGGTGGAAAGGTCAAAGGCAGAGAGCAGAGTGCGATGATGATAATGAATGCAATTCCAAAGAAGCGGAAGGTGCTCATTACATCATATGCACCGATCAAGTATGTAGCTAAATTGGCCGTGAAAAAGGCTGAGAAGCCAAATCCAAGCACGGTAAGTCCTACCGCAAGACCCCTTTTATCCGGGAACCATCTGGCTGATACTGCAACAGGACAGCCGTATGCAATTCCCACACCTAGCCCACCGATGACACCATATGTGGGGATAAGCATAGATGTTGAACCAGCCATGGAAGCCAGCAGCCAGCCCAGTCCGCAAATGATTCCCCCTGTCATAGCCACCTTGCGCGGGCCATATTTCTCAATATACTTGCCGGAAAAGACCATGGCCACAGAGAAAACAAAGAGGAATATTGAAAACGGCAGGAGCACCTCACTGGCCGATACTGTCTGACCCATTCCTGTGAAGTAATCTGTCAAAGGCTTGACAAAGACAGACCACGAATAAACACTACCAAGGCACAACATGATTATGGTGCCTAGAATCACAAACAACCACCGCCCACCTGGCGGGTCCTTCTGAACCATGATTTAATTCACCTCTTACGAATATATTTAAGATAAATAATCATACTTCCATACTTGCAATTAATATGATGAACCTGTAACAGAGAAGACCATAAGCTTTAATCTCATTTATCCCTCCTTATCCCCTCCATATCCCTTGAAGGATTATTCAATTTTCTGGACTTAATTTCGTCTCCCATATATTTAAATTTAGCGGCAATTATTGCGATTATAGATTATAATATTACATATATCGTAAATACGACTTCGTCAATTTGCACTTGTATTCTGATATTGTCAAGCACAATCCGCGATAGACTCTTTAGTCGATAAGGACTATCTATAGCCATCATCAATGATGATTCAGTCTTTTTCAAATCCTAGTGGATAGTAGTATGTGGCAATCTCTTTTAAGGTGAATGTCCAATAGCCGGTCAGGTTGGTGCAATATATGCAGAAGATGAATCCCAAGACATCATGGAACAAGAATGAGTGCATGCCCACAATCGCTTCTAGCGCTTATGTTGACGATATGGCCTCGATCATTGGCGATGTTCGCCTGGGCGAAGAGGTCTATGTGGGCCCCTGCGTATCTCTGCGGGCGGATGAGGCCAGCCCCATCATCATCGGCGACAAATGCAACATCCAGGATGGTGTGGTCTTTCACGGCCTGATGGGCAGCTGTATTGAGCTGGGCAAGAAGGTCTCCATCGCCCACGGGGCGGTGATCCACGGCCCCATGAAGATCGGCGATGAAAGCTTCGTGGGCTTCAACTCCGTTGTCCATGCCTCAACTCTGGGGGAGAAGTGCTTTGTAGGCCACGCTGCGGCAGTTATTGGCGTCAGCCTGGCGGACGGCAAGTTCGTGCCCCATGGGGCGGTGGTGGACAGCCAGGAGAAGGCCGACTCGCTGGGAGCGGTACCGGACGCCCTCAAGCACTTCAATGATGAGGTGGTGGAGGTCAATCGCGAGTTTGCCTCCAGCTATGGCGTGAGGAGAAAATCCTGCGTGGGAAATTGATCCTTCGGACAAGGAATATATACACCCCTGGCTATTGAGCCTCCCATTTAACTTTTAGGTGATTGATAATGGCCAAGATCAAAGCTGGCGTCTTAGGTGCCACCGGTGCCGTTGGACAGCGCTTCATCGAAGGACTGAAAAGCCATCCCTGGTTTGAGCTGACCAGCCTGGCAGCTTCCGAGAGAAGTGCGGGCAAGAAATATAGACAAGCTGCCAAGTGGCGCCTGGAGAGCGAGCTTCCCGACGACGTGGCGGATATGACTGTGGTCAATGTTGATCCGCGGGAAGTAGATGCGGATATAGTCTTCTCCGCTCTCCCCTCCGAGGACGCCAAAACTGTGGAGCCGGCCTTTGCCGCAGCTGGCATGGCTGTGGCCAGCAATACCGCCTCCTACCGCATGGTGGAGGATGTGCCCCTGCTCATTCCGGAGTGCAATGCCGACCACCTGGATATAATCAAAATTCAGCGCGAGAAGCGAGGTTGGGAAGGCTTTCTCACCACCAATCCCAACTGCACAACAATCATGTTCACATTGCCTCTCAAGCCCCTGATGAAATTCGGTATTAAGAGCGTTCATGTGGCCTCTATGCAGGCGGTATCCGGAGCCGGATATGAGGGCGTTCCCTCTATGGCCATACTGGGCAATGTCCTCCCCTACATCGGGGGGGAGGAGGAGAAGGTGGAGATGGAGCCCCAGAAGATCCTGGGCCGCTTTGATGGCCAGAAAATAGTCAATGCCGATTTCTCTGTGAGCGCCAGCTGCCATCGCGTGCCGGTTATGGACGGGCACACCGAGGCACTATGGGTGAGCATGGAGGAGGATCCCAGCCCCGAGGAGGTCAAGAAGGCCATGCTGGAGTTTGATCCCGGCCTCTCCGATCTGCCCACCTCGCCCAAGAAGGCCATCATAGTCAAGGATGAGCCGGACCGGCCCCAGCCCAGGCTGGATCGGGGAAGTGGTAACGGAATGTCCGTATCCGTGGGCCGGATCCGATCCGGAATCCGGTTCATCTGCATGGGCCACAACACCGTGCGCGGCGCGGCCGGAGCCAGCATCCTCAATGCTGAGCTCCTGGTGAAAAAAGGCCTGCTCTGATGCTCATAGTTGCCTGGGAGTCTACCGCTGCCTGCAATCTGGAATGCACCTACTGCAGGGCAGAGGCATCCCACCAGCCCGATCCCGATGAGCTCTCCACAGAGGAGGCTATTTCTTTTTTGGAGAGCATCGCCCCACTCAAGCCCATGCTCATTTTGAGCGGCGGAGAGCCCCTCTTGCGGCCAGATATCTTTTTCCTGGCCCGCCATGCTGTATCCCTGGGGATGAGGGTCTCTTTAGCCAGCAATGGAACTCTGATCACTTCCCAAGTCGCTGATGAGATCATTCTCTCCGGCATATCCAGGGTCAGCATCAGCCTGGACGCAGCCGGGCCAGTGGGCCATGATGAGATGCGGGGCCAGGGCAGCTTTGAGAGAGCCCGGCAGGGAATAGCCTGCCTGCAGGGCAGGATCGATTTCCAGATAAATCATACCATAACCGGCAGAAGGAGGAGCGACATTGCCGCCATGTTCCGCCTGGCGGAGGAGATGGGTGCCCGGGCCCTGCACTTCTTTTTCCTGGTGGCCACCGGCCGGGGCAAAGAGGAGGATCAGCTTTCCGGAGAAGAGCAGGAGAAGATCCTGATGGAGATCGACCTTGCCAGGGACAGCAGCCCTCTGGAGGTCCAGGTCACCTGCGCTCCCCAATATGCGCGGCTTTCCAAGCAGGGAAAGAGGCGGGGCGGGGGATGCCTGGCGGGGCGAAGCTTCATCTTCGTCTCCCGGAAGGGAGATGTCTATCCCTGCGGCTATCTTCCCATCAAGGTGGGCAGCATCCGGGAGAGGAATTTTGTGGAGATATGGGAGAGTTCTCCCACGCTCCTGGCTTTGCGAGAGAGGTCCCTCAAGGGAAAATGCGGGCGGTGCAGATATATGGAGATCTGTGGTGGATGCCGGGCCCGCTCCTATGCTCAGAGCGGCGACTACCTGGGCCCCGATCCATCCTGCCTTCTGGAGGTAGAGAGCCATGGATGAGATGGATTTAAGGCTCCTCGCAGCAGTTCAGGATAGCTTTCCCGTCTCCCCCAGACCCTTTCGGGACCTGGGAGCCGCATTGGGGCTAAAGGAGGATGAGGTCATATCCCGTCTGGATGAGCTACAGAAGGAGGGGCTGGTGAGGAGGATAGGCCCGATCCTGGATCTGCGCCGCATGGGAAGAAGCGGCATTCTGGCTGCCCTGGCTGTGCCCCTTGATGAGGCGGACGGCGTGGCCGATATGGTCAGCCTTTATCCTGAAATCTCCCACAACTATCTCCGTCCCAACGATAGCGGCTACAACCTCTGGTTCACTGTATCCGGGACCGAGGAGCGCATTGAGAATATCCTTCAGGAGATCAGGGCCAAGACGGGCCGAAAGATGCTGGTCCTGCCCACCCTCAGGATATTTAAGATCGGAGTGAAATTTGACATAGTTTGATATTGCATTGGAGTGTGAGTATATTATGGCTAAACTGGTTCTGATGGACTTTTATGCTGACTGGTGCGGGCCGTGCCGGCTGCAGGGCCCCATCTTCGAGGAGATGGAAAAGGATGAGGAGTTATGCCGGAAGGCGGAGTTCCGGAAGGTCAATGTGGACAAGGAGGGCGACCTGGCTGCGGAGAAGGGCATCATGGTTGTGCCCACGGTCATCCTGGAAAAGGACGGCGTGGAGGTGCAGAGGTGGATGGGGGTCACAGCCAAAGAGGAGCTGGTAAAGGCCATAAATAAAGCATTGGATTAGAAAAGGATAGCTATTATAGAATGGGGGGCTGAGATTGAGGCTGGGAGGGGAGAGGTGCCTGGAGGCCGTGCGCCGGATCAACAGCAGAGGAGGCTGCGCTCCTCATCTGTCCATAAGCTTCGACTCCCACATATTCTCCATCGACACCAGCCGCGCCCCCAAGGCGGCGCTTCAGCCCGATGCTTATCTCATAACCCATGCTCACAGCGATCATTATGGCAAGTCGGCCATGCTCTCCTCCCGGGCGGTGGCATCGGTGGAGACGGCAAGGGCTCTGGAGATCCGCTACGACCGGGAGTACCAGGGCCGGACATTTCGGGTGGGCGAGAGCATATTAGTCGATGAGGTCCTGGTGGACACCCATCCCACCGGCCACACCATCGGATCCAGCGCGTTCTCCTGGCAGACAGAAAACGGCGAGAGGGTGCTGGTGACCGGGGATGTCAAGGACTACAGGCACCTTCCCAAGAGCGATTTTCTGGTCATGGAGGCCAATTACGGCGATCCCTATGATCCCTCCTGCATCTTCGAGGACGACATAGCCGCATTCTCCGAGGCCCTGGACGAGGGGGCCAGCTTTGGGGCCTATGCCTTCGGAAAGGCCCAGAGGGCGGTGGCCTTGATGAGGGCCATGGGATACAAGGATGAGATCGGCATGGATGACAAGAGCCTCCAGCTGACAAGCGAGCTCTTAGGCAGGGCAGCCGGGCCCCTGGCGGCTCTGAACGGAGCCGCCATCAATGTGGCAACTCCCTGGAACCTTAATCTGGTGAGGAGCAGAGCCAAGTATTTCCTTACCGGCAGAAGGGATACCACTTATCCCACCATTCAGCTCAGCGATCATCTGGACTTCCGGGGCCTGATGAGGATGATTGAGCATGTCTCACCGGAGAGGGTGCTGGTCTATCATCCCCAGGGAGCCAGAGCCGGCCTCTTAGCCCATCATCTGCAGGAGTGCGGCCTGGATACGACCTCGCTGGATTGCATCGATCGATTTGTGCGGTAGATTTTGCTCCTGTAATATACCAAATACAATCGATCTTCAATTTACAATTTGCAAGAACCGGTTTGGAGGCGATATTTCCTGGTGGACCTCTTTGGCAAGAAGAAGCTGGAGGAGCGTATACTGGAGCTGGAGGCAGATCTGGCCAGGCTGGAGGGGGAAAAGAAGGATCTCATGCGCACCCTGGACAAGCGGGATGAGAGGATCAGAAAGCTATCTGCTGCCATCCAGGAGGCGAATTTGGCTCTCAAGGCCGCGGAGCAGAGAGCATCTTCCCGAGCCTCTCCGGCTTCAGAGGAAGAGGCAAGAGGCGAGAGCCCCGAGGATCAGAAGCCCAAAGCCAGAAGGCTCGGCTTTAGGGATATGGATTTTCTCCTGGAGAAGCTGCATGCCATCCGCTCTCCCCGTGAAGACCTGCTGGTAGCTTATTATCCCGGCCCCATTCCCGAGGACCCTGCGATTCCCCAGCCGCTGAAGAGGGCAGCCTCTGCCATCAATTCCCGGCGTGGGGGCATAATCCTGCACTGCCCCCAGCTCTTCTCTTTGCTGTTGATTCCCCCCTTTCCCATCAAGGAGAGCCATTCTCATGAAGAAGCCGAATTCTCTCTTAATACCATCCGGGAGATGATGGAGGAGCCTGTTCTCCTCGTCTCCGCCCATGCCGGGGATACCTTCCTGGGCGTCTGCCTGAGCCGGGATAAATTTGAGGCAGAGGAAATGGTGGAAAGCTCAGTCATGGGCAAACACAGCAAAGGCGGCTGGAGCCAGAAGAGGTTTGAGCGGCTGAGGGTGGAGGATGTCAAGGCCCATGTGGATCTGGTCATAGAGAAGCTGCAGGCAATGCTAGGCCGGTACAAGCCTGTGCTGCATTATGCCGTTCTATCCGGAGAAGAGTCTCTGGTCCGCCAGATAGCATCCTCCATCGATCTTCCCCTGGTAGAGAGGAAGCTCTCCCGCATTGACTCCAGAGAGACCAATTTGCTTTTAGACGAGGTTTACGGCTTTGTCTGCTACCGGATGGATATTTAGAAACCGGAAAACGACAGTGAATTCATGAGCGCGCTTTCTGAGGATAAAAAAAAGCCGGATGATCCGGAGGAGCTGGCCCGCTCCTGGGACTGGCATGTGCGCCGAAAGCTGGCCTGGAGCAGCGAGGCCTCGGAGAAGATCCTGGAGAAGCTTTCGCGGGATAGAAGCCAGTGGGTGAGGGAGGCGGTGGCTGGAAACGCCAGCACGCCAGCGGCGGTTCTGGCCCGCCTGGCCGAGGACAGCTCCGGCTTTGTCCGTGCTGCGGTGGCTTTGAACGGGCGGGCAAGCGCCGGGATCCTGGATCTTCTGGCCGGAGACGAGATGACCGACTATGACTGCACCCTCGAGAAGAACCGCTACCTGGTCAAGGAGGCAGCGGCGAAGAGCCCCCATATAGATCCCGCCACCCTGGACTTTTTGGCCCGTGACTCTGACGAGCATGTGCGGGCGGCGGCGGCATCCAATCCGTTGCTGCCGCGGGAGGCCATGAGCCGGATGGTCAAGGATGTATTCTGGGAAGTGCGAAACCACATTGCCAGCAATCCCTCCACACCGCAGGATCTGCTGGCCTATCTCTCCGCAGACAGGATCATGGATGTGCGGGCCACGGCGGCGGGCAATCCCCGCACTCCGGCGGAGGCTCTGGCTGCCCTGGCCTTGGACAAGAGTTGGGAGGTCAGAGAGGCTCTGGCTAAAAATCCCCAGCTGGACCATAAAACGCTGGAGGATCTGGCTAACCACTGGTCCTGGATGGTCCGGGCAGCCGTGGCGGAAAATCCCCATACGCCTCCTGAGACGCTGAGGCGGCTGGCAGAGGATCCTGACCAGAGCGTGCAGAAGGCGGCGCTGCAAAGGATGAAGTAGATAACTTTAAGATATTTAGATATGCACTGAGAAATTTCGTTCGCCTGGATAGCCTCTTGCAGCCTGAACTGTTCTAGAAGAATTTTGCCTATTCACCTGGAAATATTGGCTCCAAAGCATACATTAAATAATCAGAGAGTATGGAAAGGGTCGCAGGTACCTATTCCCAAGAATCTCCACCAGATATACACCTGTGAGGCATCCCATGCACAAGTTCTCCTGAGATTCTTGCTGCCTCCACCAGGCTCTCGTGCTTCGCATAATGATAAATATCATCATATTCAAATATGATCACAGATTATAATCTGGCAAGAATTGCGGTGAGGACCATGAATCTCGAAAATTCGTCTATCCATTTGATGCGTTTTGCAGCTTTCTCCACGATACTGATGATGCTAGTCACTTCGATCTCCACGGGGGAGATGTTTCCCAGCGACCCCTTCAACGGGCTTCAGTTAAGCTACTCTGTCTCCGGAGCGGCTCTTGACACTCCAGAAGATGCGGAAGGCTTCACCTTTATTCGTTCCATAAAAGGCAGCCTGGAGGGAGATGAGCTTACAGTCTCTGGAGTGGCGACGGCCGCTTACGGCTGGGGGGCTACGATAGATGTCAGCGTTGGGGTCGATGGGGGGGAGCCAAAGACATTTCACGAGGAAAAGTTCCCCGAGGGAGGGCTAATGCCTGATCCCATGAGCCAGCCCTTCAAGGTGACCGTTCCCATCCCTGTTGACGCCGAGTCGGCCAGCTTCTCCATCAGTCTCTCGGGGAGCTTCAACGCTGGCTCTAGAGGTGTGGTGGTGGAGGGCGCCTTGGATAGATCGGGCTTATCGTCAACCTCTCAAGATGGAGCCAAGGCCATTGAGGTTACGATCACAGATCCTCGTTTCAAGCCCAGGCCCTCAAAAGACCTGAAGCTCTACAAAATCCTCCGTATTTATGAGCAGATGATACCGAAAGGAATAGCGAGTTCTGGCAATAAGAACAACATCCTCTCCGTGTTGCCATACGGTGATAAATATGACGAATTCAAATGCGGTGGATATCAGGCCAAGGTCCTCCACTTATTGGATTCCTTAAGGTTCAGCGATGATCCAGAGGAGAGGGCTCTCCTTGATGAGTGGGATTATGGGCCCATCGAAGCGCTTTGGGGGGGTCACCAGGCTGTGGTGATTTATCCCAAGGGAACCGACTGGACCGATTCGGGGATAGTCCTCGACCCATGGATAGATCAGGAGCCAAAAACGTATGATATACACCAATGGGCGGGGATCTTCAGTCCGGAAGGTGTGGTCACTTCAATAAGTGGTTATGCGGGGGGACCTATATCGGGTCCTTTGGAAGCGGGTTCGTTCTACGGGATCAGAGGAAGCAGCCTGTATGATGGGACTCATGAGTATCCAGACGTCGCCAGCTCCTGGATCATAGGAAGCTCGTATACTCCTGAATATCCAACCGTCGGCGGCAACTACGTTGATCCGAAGGATAAGAAACTTAAATTAACCGAAGCCGAGCGCAATTACGGGAAGAGCCTTCCTCATGAGACGAGAGAGAAGCTAAACAAGTTGCCAATTCCGCAGCAAATCGCCTGGATCAAGATGAAGATGGAGGAGGAGAAGAGGAATGGAAAGGCCATCGGCTTCTCTCCGGTGAACCTCTATCTGGAGGATGACGACGGGAAGATCACAGGATTTCCGGGAGGAGTTCCCACCTGGGAGATAGAGGAGATCTCCATTGGGAGATTCCCCCTGGACGACGGGACATATTGGACTGAGCTTCTTTATCCTCAGAACAGATCTTATAAGCTGGTGGTGGAGGCCACCGGCGATGGAGAAGCCGATATCTTCATGGTCTACGGGATGGATGACCCGGAGGCTCGATCCATTTACAGGTACGACATGACCGTCGCAGAGGGCCAGAGTCTGGAGGCCATGGCGAGCTTCAAGGGCGGATCCCTCTACTCCAGCAGTGGATCGATCAATCCAGAAGAGATCAAGACAATAGACCAGTCCTGGCTCGATTCGAAGCCCGATATAGCCTCTCCTCCTGAGTACGAGTTGGATCTTGAAGAAGATGCGGATATCACTGCAGGCGAGATTGCGGGAGAACTGGCATCAGATCAAGTGACTGATGCGGAAGGCTATGCAGGATCTGATTCTATATCCCTGTCGCAGAGAGATTTCGCCTTTGAAAAGTGGGGTGCCTACAGCTATATGGAATCATCTGGCAGGATATATCTTGCCGCATATATGCCGGAGCTAACGGAGGGCATGGATCGAACTGAAGCGCCCCTGCTCTGGGATGAATCCTCAGACAAGAGTCTCATCGACCGGGGTTTGGTCAGCGAGGTGCTTATCGATCAGGATGAAGAGGGAACCATTGCGACAGGCATGCCCCTCGATCTATCAGAAGGCTACCAGCTTGACATCCTGTCAATTGATATCGATGGCAAAAAAGCCTATCTAGAGCTGACCAGAAATGGGGAAGTTGTGGATGGCATCGTCCTCAGTCCAGGGCTTGATGCTCCGATGTCCAAGGCCACCTATCGCTACAGGACCGATTTAGGGTCCGCCAAGGATATTGTGGTGATAGCGGTATATTTCAAGAATATATTTCGCACCCAGGATAGAGATTTCGGCACTTATGATGGGATCTTCCAGATATCATCGTCTCCCGTAAGCTACCACCAGCTCTATTAAGCCGGCTAAGCCGTGGAGTTCAATCTGCATATAGAGATGGCCTCTGAAGATATCAGATGAGCCGACATCATTGAAGGAAGGAGAGTGGCTCTGCCTGATGAAGCGGGGAATCCCAATAGAGAAAGTGGATGACTTGGCAACAAAGATAGGCCATCCATCATCTCTTTTATGGTCTGTTGCCCCCTGGAATCCCAAATTGGCTAGAAGATGATCCGCTCAATAAGAGCTATTCTGTAAATATGCCTCTTAAAATCTCATCTCGAGAAAGGCATAAATTCGGCAACATTTATAGCCAGGCAGCGCCTCAAAGGATAAGGTGGCAATTGGGATTGTGGGGAGTTCAGTTGATTGCAATAAAGCCCAAAGCCAATTAGCATAAATCTGGAAGATGTGAAAAAGGAGGCCGAAGAATTGAGTTCGAAGCTAATTCTCTGGTTAAGCCTGGCGGCCTTGGCTTTTTGCGCCGCCGCCTCGGCCCAGGAGAGCACCCTGCGAGTTACCGGCGAGGGAAGCGTTCAGGTTCCCGCCGATA
>ERZ1645192.4166-NODE-4166-length-11553-cov-6.751087_pt1 | contig 11553 bp, 11 predicted proteins | sample MGYA00575354_ERZ1645192 | MGnify/ENA primary metagenome ERZ1645192 (study PRJEB40844, sample SAMN11349763) | freshwater sediment metagenome | isolation source: river sediment | host: Sediment | place: India: Faizupur Khadar , New Delhi | collected 2017-02-21 ... | reverse complement strand
CGGCCCGCACCAGGTCGCGCTGGGTGTACAGGAAACGGGCCAGCAAGGGGGTTGCACTGTGCTGGGGAAGATATAGGATGAACATGCGTTTGCAGTGGAAAAGGTTAACACGCACGCGGCGAACTTCCCGCTCTATGCTTTCGGTGGTCTGCCGGATGACGGAGTAGAGTTCGGAGCCAATGTGCTGTTCCTCGGGACTGAGGCTTCGATTTTCCTGCAACTGGCGGAAACGGGGCGTGTAGTTCATTTGCTGGTAGGCGTCCTCCTTGAGTTTGATGCACTCATGGAAGATGTAGCCGAGGGCCCAGTCCAGATACTCTCCCAGTACGTCGAAACCTTCCGTTTTTCCGTTGCGGAAAAGGAGGTGGGACGTGTCCTTGAGCCTCCAGAGCAGGCCCTTGCTGTTCTGCCTGCCCAGGATGTCGTCAAAAAAATGGAAGCGCACTGTGGAGGTGGCGTCGAATTCCAGGAAATGGTTTTCCAGGGCAAAGGCGATCTGGCAGAAATCGCGCAGCACGTCGCGCACAAAGGATTCGTGTTTGGACAGGATCCAGTTTTTGAACATCAGACACCCTGCGTGAATTTTTCAAGGTTTGTACGGTACCCATCGATTCTCGTCAAACAAGGCCGGAAGGCGGATTCGGAAATGAAAATTGTGACTCCCGACAGTCTGGTGCACATGGTCCCCCCGGGCCGGGAAATGGTTTTTACCAACGGCTGCTTCGACATCCTCCATGCTGGGCATGTGGACTATCTCCAGCGGGCCCGGGCCCTGGGATCCCTGCTGGTGGTGGGGCTGAACAGCGATGCCTCGGTGCGCAGGCTCAAAGGTCCCACGCGGCCCGTCAACGACCAGAAGAGCCGGGCCCTGGTCCTGGCTGGCCTGGCCTGTGTGGATTTTGTGGTCATTTTCGAGGAGGACACCCCGTACGAACTCGTCACGAAAATCAGGCCCGCGGTACTGGTCAAAGGCGGGGACTGGCCCGTGGAATGCATCGTGGGCAGGGACCTGGTCGAGGCCAGGGGAGGGCGTGTGCTTTCCATTCCCCTTCTGGAAGGGTACTCCACGACAGGAATCATAGAGCGGATTCTGGCCCTGCATCACAAGGAAAGAACTCATGAATGAATTTGCCCATCGCCGCATTGTCTACTCCCTGGAATATCTGCTTGGGATCCTGGTCCGCGAGGGGGAGATCACCGCAGAGCAGGCCAAGGTGATCATGGAGCATGCCCAGAAAAATGACATCGGACTGCACGCTGCGGACGGGATCGACAGCCTGATCCGGTTCAACATCCGCAAGACATCCAAGGATCCACATCAACCCGATGCACGCCTGACCGAGGAGGTGATCCTCAAAGCTGTGGCCAGGCAGGAAGGGCTCGAATTCCGTCGTGTGGATCCCTTTGATCTGGACCTCGAGGTGACCACCAAGACAATATCCGAGAGTTTTGCCCGCAAGAACACCCTGGTCCCGATCATGATCCGCGATGGCGTGCTGGAACTGGCCGCATTCAACCCGTTTCGCCCTGAGCTGTGGCAGGACATGGAGCGGGTCAGCACACTGCCATACAAGGTCTTTCTGTGCACGCGACAGGACATAGAGCGTCTCATCGATGATTTCTACCAGTTTCGGACTGCCATCCAGGCTGCGGAAGTCGAATTCATGTCCGGGAATGAAATCGGCAACCTGGAGGCGCGGGTCAAGGTCGCGGAAAAATCTGATCCGTCCTCGCACAAGCACATCACCAAGGCCGTGGACTATCTCCTGCGGTCCGCATTGCGGGAGCGGGCCAGCGACATCCACATGGAACCCAAGAGGGACCATTCCCTGGTTCGGTTCCGCATTGACGGCATTCTGCATGACCTGCACAGGCTGCCCATGACCGTGCACCTGGCCATGATCAACCGCCTCAAGGGCATGAGCCGGCTGGATATCTCCGAACGACGGCGACCTCAGGACGGCCGTGTGCAGCTGGTCCTGGGCGGGGTGCCCACTGATGTGCGCGTATCGACCATCCCTGTGGCTTTTGGGGAGAAAATGGTTCTGCGGCTGCTCTCCAGTGACACGACCCTCAAGAACCTGCAGGAACTGGGCATGCTCCCGGAGCAGTATGAGACCTATGCAAAATTCCTACGCTGCACCTATGGGCTCATCCTGGTCACCGGCCCCACGGGCAGCGGGAAATCGACGTCACTCTATTCGACCCTGAAGGTGCTGGCCAACCCCCAGGTCAATGTGGTGACCCTGGAGGATCCTATCGAAATGGTCGTGGACGACTTCAACCAGATCGGAATCCAGACCAAGATCGGGGTGACCTTCGGGCAGATGCTGCGCCATATCCTGCGTCAGGATCCGGACATCATCATGATCGGAGAGATGCGTGACCTGGAAACGGCCGAGCAGGCCGTGCAGTCGGCCCTGACCGGACATATCGTCTTTTCCACCCTGCACACCAACGACGCCAGCTCGGCCTTGACCAGGCTGCTGGACCTCGGTCTGGACGCCTACCTGATCAATGCCTCGGTCATCGGATGCATCGCCCAGCGTCTGGTGCGGAACATCTGCCCCAACTGCAAGGTGCAGTTTGTTCCCGATTACAACCAGATCAGGGCTCTGGGCCTGGAATCCTACATCAAGCCCGATCAGAAATTGTGGAAGGGGCGCGGGTGCGAACAGTGCCGGCAGACCGGTTTCTTCGGGAGAACGGGGATATTCGAGATCCTGCCCTATGATACAGAAGTCAAGGACGCCGTGCGCAAGAACGTCGACCTGGGGGACCTGCGGGCCCTGGTCCGGCGTAAGGGGGTACGCTCCCTTTTCGACGACGGCATGGAGCGGGTGCTGCGCGGAGTGACCACCTATGAGGAGGTAGTGCGGGTGGCCGGCGGTTCCATGGACTGAACGCGGGGCCTGACAGATTTCGGATTGCCCTGTCCGGCAAGTTTCTGCAGGGCTGCGAAGGATTGGTCCAGGGCGCAGCATTCCTCCAAGGGTTGTTGTAAAAATCCGCGAATGGGCTGGATCATCTCCAGGGCGAGGTCGATTTCCTGATTGGATCCGGGAGCATAGGCGCCGATATTGATCATGTCCTCGACCCGGTTGAACGTGCCCAGGTGGCGGACCAAGGTGCGCGCGGCGGCCATGACAGGTTTGGGGGCCACGTCCGCGGCCAGACGGCTGATGCTCCTGAGCACGTCGATGGACGGGTAGTGGCCTTGGTCGGCAAGTTCCCGGGTGAGCACGACGTGACCGTCCAGGATGGAACGGACGGCATCGGCCACGGGTTCATTGAAGTCATCCCCCTCCACGAGGACCGTGTAGATGCCGGTGATGCTGCCCGTGGCAGAGCGTCCGGCGCGTTCCAGGAGCCTGGGCAGGTGGGAGAAAACCGTGGGCGTGTAGCCCCTGGTGGTTGGCGGCTCGCCAGCGGCCAAACCCACTTCACGGGCGGCCATGGCGAAGCGGGTCACCGAATCCATCATCAGCAGCACATCCCTGCCCTGGTCGCGAAAAAATTCCGCCATGGCCGTTGCCGCGAAGGCTGCGCGCATCCGCACCAGGGGGCCCTGGTCCGAGGTGGCCACGACGAGGACCGACTTCGCCAAACCCTCGGGACCCAGGTCCTTCTCGATAAAATCCATGACTTCGCGGCCGCGTTCGCCGATCAAGCCGATGACGTTCACGTCGGCCGAGGTGTAGCGGGCGATCATGCCCATGAGAGTGCTCTTGCCCACTCCAGAACCGGCCATGATGCCGATTCGCTGCCCCTTGCCCAGGGTCAGGAGCCCATTGATGGCCCGCACGCCGACATCCAGGGGTTCACTGATGCGGGGCCGGGTCATGGGGCTTGGCGGATTGGCATGCAGGGGGTTGTAACGGACCGGGCGGATTGGCTGTCCCGTGTCCAGGGCCTGGCCAAAGGCATCCACGGCCCGGCCAAGAAAACGGTTGCCCACCGGGAAGTGCGGGGGCGTACTCGTGTTACGGATCAGGCTGCCGGGGCGGACGCCCCGCATTTCGCCGTAGGGCATGAGCAGCACCACGTCGTCACGGAACCCGATCACTTCGGCATTGATGACCTGGCTGCCCCGGCCTTCGGGAAGCAGCTGGCACACGGAACCCAGAGGGGCCTTGATCCCTCTCCCCTCGGCCACCAGGCCCACGACTTTGGTGACCTTGCCATAGGCCTGGACGGGTTGCAGACCGGAAAGGAGATGCAGGGTACCGTCTAGATCCGCGGTCATGGGGCTTCCTGGTAGCCGACCAGGATGGCCTGGACTTGTTCGAAGCGGGAGGCGATGGTATTATCCACCATGCCGTCGCCGCATTCCAGGCGGACTCCGCCTGGAGTCAGGTCCTGATTGAGCTTGATGCACAGGTCAGGCAGGTTCTGGGTCTGGGATCTGACCTGGACGGCAAGCTGTTTGGCCAGTTCCAGATCCTCGGCGCACACGTGAACCGTGATGGTCGATGTGGCCTGGAGCTGGGCCACGGCCTCCTCGAAGAGCGAGGTCAGGACCTGCTGGCGGTGCGCGTCGAGCATGATGCCCAAGGTTTTTTCAAAGGCCAGGGTCAGGATCTTGAACAGTGTATGGCGGTGAAGGGCAAAGGCGCGCTCCTTTTCAGTCTTCAGGGCATCATGCAGGGAGGCCAGGAATGCCGCCGTCCTGGATGCTTCGGCCGCGCACAGATCCTGGGCCGCAGCCCGTCCGTCCTCGAATCCCTCGGTCCGGGCCCTGGCCCGCAGGACTTCCGCTTCGTCCAAGGCCTGCTGCAGGATTTCCTTGGCTTTCTGCTGAGCCCTCTCCCGAACCTGCTCCATGTACCGGGCCTCGGTCTCGCTGTTCCAGAGAGTGGCTGCCGGCCGGCCCAGATCAACGAAATTGCCTGCTTTCAGGCTGTGCACGACACGGCCCACTGGGATGGAAGGGGGATGGTCAGACAAGGATGTCTCCTCCGCTGCCGGCGATGACAATGCGGCCTTCGGCCTCCAGGCGGCGCACCTGTTTCACGATGTTCTGCTGGGCCGCTTCCACTTCGGACAACTTGACCGGGCCCATGATTTCCAGGTCCTCGCGGATCATGTTTCCGGCACGCTCAGACAGATTCTTGAAGAACTTCTCCTGCAGTTCATCCGGAGCAGCCTTCAGGGCCAGGGTCAGATCCTCGTTGCTGATTTCCTTCAAGACTTCGCGGATCCCCCGATCGTCGATCTTCAGGATGTCCTCGAAGACGAACATGAGCTGCTTGATCTCTTCGGCCAACTGGGCGCTTTCTTCCTCGATGTCGGCCATAATCTCCTCTTCCGTGGTTCTGTCGATGGCGTTGAGGATCTCCGCCACGGAATTGACGCCGCCCACCTTGCGACCTTCCTTGCCGCCGATGGCGATGAGCTGGTTTTGCAGCACCCGGTCCACCTCCAGAAGCATCTCCTCGGCCACGGCTTCGAGCTTGGCCAGACGGATGAGGACTTCGGCCCGCACCCCTGGGGAGAGGTGCTGCAAGAGGTTGCCCGCATCGTCAGGAGGCATGTGGCCAAGGATCAGGGCCAGGGTTTGGGGATGTTCGTTTCTGAGAATCTGGGCCAGAATTTTGGGACTGACGTTTCCCAGCTCCTTGAAGGGAGTGGGGCCGGTGCCGAAGTCCAGTTCATCCAGGATGGACCGGGCCGTGTCTGAATCCAAATTGGAAGCGATCATCTTGCGGACCTGTTCAGGGCCGCCGTACAGCATTTCCTTTCCAAAGGTCATGGCCTGATTGAATTCACGCAGGACTTCCCCGGCCTGATCCTTGTTGACGCTGTCCAATCTGGCCATGGCGCGGGATACGGCGGTGATTTCCGAACGGTCGAGCTTCTTGAACACCTCGGAGGCAAAGGTATCTCCGAGGGCCAGAATGAGTATGGCCGTTTTCTGGGGGCCGGTCAGTTTTGCACTTGGGGTCGCCACTTACGCTTCTCCTTGAGCCATCCATTGGCGCATGATCATGACCGCCTGGTCCATGTTCTGCTCCACCAATTGCTGCGCCAGGTGTTTGGCGTTTTCTATGCGTTTGGCCGTATCCACGGTTGCAAGATCCTCCTCGCTCAGACCCTCGGTCAAGGCCTTGAGTTCCTCGGCGGCTCCCAACTCTTCGATTTTGGATTGGACAGTAGGTTCGGCAACCTTGGGCCGGATCAAGGCCAGGACCACGGGGCGGGCCACGACCAGCAGGAAGAGGAGGACCAGGAGGGCATTGAGCAGGGGTTTGCCCAGGAGGTGGAAGTAACGGGAGACCACGTCCAGGACCGGCGCTTCTTCGGTGGTCATGGGATCTCCAAAGGCGATGGAGGAAACCTCGATGGCATCGCCGCGGGCGTCGCTGAAGCCCACGGCCCGTTGGGCCAGCTGCCTGATCTGGGCCAGTTGATCCGGGTGCAGGGGTTCGAAGGCGTACGTGCCGTCCTGCTGCTGGGTGTATTTCCCGTCAACCAGAACGGCTACGCTCAGACGTTTGATTCCGCCCATCTGGGAAACAATCTGCTGCTCTTCCTTGTTGATGTCGAAGTTCGTGGTTGATGTGGTGCGTGTGCTTTCCTGGGCCGTGCCCGAGGACGTGCGCTCGCTTTCCCCCTGATAGTTGGGGTCTGGGGTACCGGCGGCCACGCTGGCTGTTCCTGTGTTTTCCTCTTCGCTCTTGACCTCGCTGCGGACCACCGCGGATTTGGGGTCGAAAATTTCCTTGCGGATGGTGGTCCGGTTGAAGTCCAGATCGGCATTGACGCGTGCAATGGTCCGACCGGCACCGACAATGGGAGTCAGGAGCTGTTCGATACGCTGCTCCAGGGTGCGCTGGAGACCCATCTGGTACTCCAGCTGGCTGGATGTCATGCCGGTCATGTCCTTGTCGGATCTGGGCTCGTAGAGAACCTTGCCCCGGCTGTCCGCCACGGTGATGTGTTCGGCATTCATGCCCTCCACGCTGGTGGAGAGAAGGTTGACAATGGCCTGCACCTGCTGGGCGGCCAGGGACTGGCCATTCTTGAGCTTGAGCATGATGGCCGCCGAAGGTGGGGCCTGTTCTTCGACAAAAAGGCTCTTGCTGGGAAGAACCAAGTGTACACGTGCGGTTTCCACTTCGGGCAACTCGGAGATGGTCCGGGACAGTTCTCCCTGCAGGGCGCGCTGGTAGTTGATGTTCTGGACGAAATTGGTCTGCCCGATCTTGTTTTCGTCAAAGAGCTCGAAGCCCACTCCCTGGCCATGCAGTGTTCCCGCTCCAGCCAGCTTGAGCCGGGCCTCGTAGACCTGTTCGGCAGGGACCTGGATGGTCGATCCGGAATCCGCAATCTGGTAAGGGATTTTTTCTTTTTTAAGGAAATCCAGCACGCTGGCCGCGTCTTCCTGATAGAGTTGGCTGTAAAGCACTCTGTAGTCTGTGCGGTTGACCCAGAAGACCATGGCGGCGAATGCCATGAGCAATGAAGCCAAGAGGCCGCCGAGGAGGATGCGCTGGGCCAGGGCCTTGCCTGTCCAGAAGTCCGTGGCCACGGACAGGGCGTTCTGCAGAAAGGGGGGCATGGTGATTCCTCGCGATCGTTAGAAAATCAGAACTTCAGAACTGCAACCGCATGAGTTCCTGGTAGGCCTGCAGGACCTTGTTGCGTACGGCCGAGGTCATATCCATGGCCAACCCGGCCTTTTGCAGGGTGATCATCAGCTCGTGCACGTTCTGGCTTTTGCCCGAGGCAAACTCCGTGATCATGCGGGATTTTTCCGTCTGCATGGCGTTCACCGCGGACAGCGAGTCCTCGATGGCCTCGGCAAAGGAGCGGGTTGCGTCCGCAGTGGAGGCCTTGCCTCCGGCGGGCGGGGCGGGTTTGTTCAGCAGCTCGTTGGCTGCGGTGTAGGCTTTCAGGGCGATGGGTGAAACCGTCATGACTTTCTCCCGGGTTTGTCCGTCGTCGAACATTCAGTCCAGCTATGGCGTCAGCGGCCAATCTCCAGTGCTTTGGTGAACATGTTCTTGGCCGTGGTGATGGTCGAGACATTGGCCTCGTAGGCTCGCATGGCCGAAAGCATGTTGGTCATTTCCTCCACAACGTTGATGTCTGGATAGCTGACATATCCCTCCTCATCCGCGTGGGGGTGCCCGGGCTCGTAGACCCTTTTCAGCGGCCGGCGGTCGTTCTGGATGGACTCGACCCGGACGCCTTTCACCTCGTCATCCAACGCTGTCCGCATGGCCCTGGAAAACGGGCTGTCCACTTGTGTTTCCCTGAAGATGGCTTCCTTGCGGCGGTAGGGACCTCCGTCCACGGTTCTGGTGGTCTTGGCATTGGCCAGGTTCATGGAAATGACATTGAGATGGGTGCGTTCCGCGTTGAGCCCGGACGCCCCGACGTCAATGGCGGTCATGAAGTCCATTACTTGCCTCCATCCTGAATGAGTTGTTTCAACCCGTTGAAATCCTTCTGTATAACTGTGGTCAGGGCGCTGTAGAGCAGGTTGTTCTTGGCCATGGCCGCCATCTCCTTGTCCAGGTCAACATTGTCCAAACCCTGGATCACACGGGGCGCCAACTCTTTCCTTAAGCCGGCTTCCGCGGAGTCGGGGGAAAATGCGGCCGGCAGGTGCCGGGGATGGGTCCGGGCCACGGCCCCTGTTTCGGACAGATCAAGGGCGGCCTGCAGGTCTTTTTCGAATTCCAGATGCCGGGCCTTGTATCCAGGGGTGTTGATGTTGGCCAGATTCGCGCTGACGATGTTTTGACGCTGGAGTTGGAAGTCCATGACCCTGGCCGTCAGATCGATGTGCTGAGAAAACAGGCTTTTCATGCTAACCTCTTGTCATTCCGGCATTGTTTTTTCTGGCAGGAAGAGAGGCCGGGATGACGACAAGAACTGGATAGCAATCTGCGTTCCATTTCCCCTCAAAAGAAATATCATGGGATCTTGGATGGTTGCCTCTGGAGCAGGGCCGTGCAAACGTGGGGGTGGAAGTGCATCTGCCTTGGCTCTAAAGTTGCAAAAAAGACTCGCCACACAACGTCTACGTCGTTCAACAACAGGGAGAAGGAGCCATGAGTTCGCATCTTGACTACGAGATCAACAAGGAGTTGGGGGAGTGTTACCTCTTCATGGGTGAATTGGACAAGGCAGAGAATTACTATCACAAGGCTGCGGGCAGCAACGGCGTGCACGCGGACCCCTATCTGGGCTTGGCCACTATCGCGGTGCAGCGGGGGGATCTGGGGCAGGCCATGGCCATGTACCGGAAAGCCGAGGATGTTGTCTCTTCTGACAAGTCATTGGCGGGAATTGCCCTGATCAGCGCCCACCAGGGCGATCATGACAAGGCCTTTGCCTTTCACGCCCAGGCCCTCGGGCTCAACCCGGAGAATATGGTGGCCCTGTTCGGACTGGTGCAGGCCGCACACATGCTTGGGCGAACCGCAGAGGCGATCGCGCCCTTGACCGAGTACCTGAATCTCAATCCGGACAAACACGAGGTCCGCTTCGCCTTGAGCGGATGTCTGATCGCCAGTGGGCGGCAGGCGGATGCGCGCAGGCATCTCGAAACGATTCTGGAACAGGATCCGGCCAACGTTCAATCCGCGGAGCTCCTTTCCCAGCTCTAGGACCGGGTTGGCCCCTTTTCCTTGCCTGGCCAGTCCGTCGTGCCCCGGCGGTCTGGCCGTCTGCGTTCTTGCATATTGGGGGCAAAGCTGGCAGTGCACGGCGAACATTCTTTCGAGAGGAGCAGGCCATGGACATGCTGCCAATTCGCCGGGCCATACTGAGCGTGACGGATAAATCGGGTTTGGATGATTTCGCCCGTTTTCTCCAGGAAAACGGGGTTGAACTCGTCTCCACCGGGGGGACGCGCAAGAAGCTGGTGCAGGCAGGCCTGAAGGTCCGTTCGGTCAGCGATCTGACAGGGTTTCCGGAGATTCTCGGCGGCCGGGTGAAGACCCTGCATCCCCACGTGCACGCCGGAATCCTGGCGGACAAGGATGACTCAACGCACATGCAGACGCTGAAAGACCTGCGCCTGGCGCCTTTCGACCTGATCTGCGTCAATCTCTACAATTTTGCCGATGCCATGCGTCAGACCCTGCAGGACAAGCAGGCTGTGGAGCAGATCGACATCGGCGGCCCCACCATGCTGCGGGCCTCGGCCAAGAATTTTCATTCCGTGGCCGTCATCCCCGACCCGTCCCACTACAGCGAGTGCATGGAAGAGATGCGAGCCAACAACGGGGCGCTGTCTTTGGCCTTTCGCAAGCGCATGGCCGTGATAACCTTCGACCTGACCTCTTCCTATGACCGCATGATCGCCGATTACCTCCGTCGCTCCTGAGGGGGGGCCGGCGCGTAAGCGGAAACGGAGTCCTGCGATAGCTTCCAAACCCCTGGGCAACCTCACGGGCCTCAAACCCAGCCAACTTACGGCCATTTCACGTCTCTACAACAGGCGTTTTCCCGACCATGGCGGGTTCACCCTGGATCAGGCCAAGGAACTGGCCATTCTGAGCCGGGGAGTGAACCGGCAACTTGGAATCCTCATCAACCGGAAGGGGTTGCCGGTCATGGTCATCGTGGGAGAACCCGACGGCATCCTCATTCCTGAGCTTTCCCGCCACCGGCAGGCGGATTCACGCCTTTCAGGCCTGCGTCTCCTGCATACCCACCTGGATTCCTCACTGTTGACGCAGGAAGACCTGATGGACATGGTCTTCCTGCGTCTGGATGCGGTTTGCGTGCTGACCGTCTCGCCCGATGGTCTGCCCCGGGCCTGTCAGATCGCCCATCTGCTCCCTCCCAATGCCGACGAAAAGCCCTATATCGTCTATCCGGCCGAGATCTGGGACGACGTGGCCTTTGACTTCGGAGCCAGTGCCATGGCCCTGGAAGGCGAACTGTCCCGTACGGGCCAGACCGTGTCAGCAGCGGCCAGGGAGGGGGCGGCCATTCTGGTCAGCGTTGGATCCCAGCCCAAGAGCGTGCAGGAGCGCTCCCTGGCCGAACTGGCCGAACTTTCGTCCACGGCCGGGCTTGATGTGGCGGGAACCGTGGTGCAGCGGGTCAGCCAGATCAATCCGAAGCTCATTCTCGGGCGCGGCAAGCTGGCTGAACTGGAAGTCCTGGCCCTGCAGAAGAACGCCTCCATCCTGGTTTTCGACCAGGAACTGACCCCTACCCAGCAGCGCAACCTGAGCCAGATCACCGAACGCAAGGTTCTGGACCGGACCCAGCTCATCCTGGACATCTTTGCCCAGCACGCCCAGACCCGGGAAGGCAAGCTGCAGGTGGAAATGGCCCAGCTCAAGTACATGATGCCCCGCCTGGTAGGTCAGAACCGGGCCTTGAGCCGTCTGACCGGAGGCATCGGCGGTCGCGGTCCGGGGGAAACCCGTCTGGAGATGGACCGCCGCAAGATCCGCGACCGCTTGAGCCAGCTCAAGAACGAGTTGGCCAACGTGCGCAAGCACAGGGACGCCACGCGCAGTCGCCGGGACAAGGCCGGCCTGCCCATCGTCTCCCTGGTCGGATACACCAACGCGGGCAAGT
>ERZ1645192.4165-NODE-4165-length-11553-cov-13.480170_pt1 | contig 11553 bp, 9 predicted proteins | sample MGYA00575354_ERZ1645192 | MGnify/ENA primary metagenome ERZ1645192 (study PRJEB40844, sample SAMN11349763) | freshwater sediment metagenome | isolation source: river sediment | host: Sediment | place: India: Faizupur Khadar , New Delhi | collected 2017-02-21 ... | reverse complement strand
CGCCGATCAGCCCGCATTCATACTGGAAAATGGCGAGAATGGCAAGGGCCGCCGTTTCCACCCGCAGGACGAGCCGGCCGAGGCTTGCGGTGAGAAAGCCCGCCTGCCTCGCCTGCTCCGCCTCCTCGCCCGACAGCCCGCCCTCGGGCCCCACGACGAGGAAGAACTCCTTTGCCGAGCGCGCCGTATCGTCTTTGAGGATTTCCCGGATGGAGCGGTCCGCCTCGGCCTCCCAGAACAGGATCTTCACGGCCCCGGGGCCGGCCTTGCCGAGGGCCTCTTGAAAGGGGAGCGCCTCGGCGATCTCGGGGACGTCGGCCCGGCCGCACTGCTCGGCCGCCTCGGCGGCGATCCGGCGCCAGCGCTCGAGCCTCCGGGAGGCCCTCTCCTCGGTTCGTCTCGGGATGCTCCGGGCGGAACGGAAGGGTACGATGCGGGCCACGCCCAACTCCGTGGCCTTCTGGACGATGAACTCCATCTTGTCGCCCTTCGGCAGGGCCTGGGCAAGGGTGATGCGCACGGGGATCTCGAGGGGGATGCGAGTGCGGGCGACGATGCGCGCCGTGCCTTCCCGGCCCTCGAGGCGGTCGATCACGCCCCGGTACTCCCAGCCCGATCCGTCGAACAGGAGGATCTCGTCGCCGCGGCCCAGGCGAAGCACGTTGCGCAGGTAGCGGACCGTGTCCTCCGCCAGTTCGACCGTGTCCCGCCCTTCATGGACAGGGGGGGAATAGATCCGGGGAACCATCCCTCAGGCCTTTGACGGCTTGCGGTAGACGTAGCAGACCCACTCCTTGTCGGCGATGACCCTGTGCTGAATCAGGTCGTCGCGGGTGAAGGCCTTCTCCACGTCCTGCCGGTTCTTTTCGATGATCCCGGAGATGACAAGATAGCCGCCCTTCTCCATCATTTTTACGAGGTGCGACTTGATCTTGATGAGCGTCTCCGCCGTGAGGTTGGCCACGATCAGCTCGAAGCTCCCCTTGATCCGGGCCACGTCGCTGTTGACGATCACGACGCGGTCGCCCACGTGGTTGACGGCCACGTTCTTGTGGGCGATCTCCACGGCCTGCGGGTCGATGTCGACGCACAGGACGGTCGAGGCGCCGAGCTTGGCGGCCGAAATGCCCAGGATGCCCGTGCCGGTGCCCACGTCCAGGACGCGCCACTTCGTGAAAGTACGGTCCTTCAGGAGAATCTCCTCCATGGCCTCGAGGCACATGCTCGTCGAGGGGTGCTGGCCTGTCCCGAAGGCCATGCCGGGGTCGATTTCGATGACCGTCTCGCGTCCCGTGGCGGAGTAGCGCTCCCAGGAGGGCTTGACGATGATGTTCTTGCTGATCCGCAGGGGCTTGAAGAAGCGCTTCCAGACCTCGCCCCACTGCGGGTCGACGATGACCTCCGTGTTGAAGGTGGGTTTCTCCTGGTCGGGGAAGAGTTCGGCCAGGCAGTCGATGTAGGCCTGCAGCCGGGCCGCCCGCTTCGCGTCGTCGGCATCGGAGGGGAAGTAGGCGTTGAGGACCCGCTCGTCCTGAGAATCCGGCTCGGACAGCTCCGAGACCCCCGGCTCCAGGAACTCCTCGAAGACCCCCTGGGCCCCCATCTCGGTGAGGTAGTTCGACAGGGCCTCGTCCAGTTGAGCCGAGGCGTACACCTTGAATCGAACCCATTTTTCTCTTGATGCGGCTGACTTGTCCGAACTGCCGGGCATGATGCCTCCTTTCGGTGTCATCCTGCGCGAATCGGGAATGGAACACGCGCCTTGCGGGCACTCCGTGCAGGGGAGGGCGGGGAAGCCCCCGGGGATTCTCAGAATGGCTGTATAGCCTGTTTTGCGAGAGATTTCAAGCAGCTTGAATTTTGATACCCGTCGTGATAGCTTCATCCTTCAATCGGATCAACCGGGAAAACAGTGGATTTCATGAGATATTACCCGATCGGCCTCGACATCCTGGACAGGCGCTGTCTCGTCGTCGGCGGCGGCGAGGTGGGGCAGCGCAAGGCGGAGCGTCTCCTCGAGTGCGGGGCCCGCGTGACCGTAGTGGGCAGGGAACTGACGCCCGGGCTCGAGGGTCTCGTGCGGGAGGGCCGCATCGGCCACATTGCGGCCGATTACGCCGAGGACCATCTCGAGGGGGCTTTTCTCGTCATCGGGGCGACGGACGACCGCGCCGTCAACGACCGCATCTTTCGCGACGCCCGCCGGAGAAGGGTCCTGGCCAACATCGTCGACGACCCGGGCCGCTGCGACTTCATCCTCCCCGCCCTGTGCCGGCAGGGGGAACTGGTCATCACCGTGGCGACGGGGGGCAGGAGCCCGGCCCTGGCGAAAAAACTCCGGCAGGAGCTCGAGGAACGATACGGGCCCGAGTACGAGACGCTGCTGAAGATCATGGGCGAGGTGCGCGGCAGGATCATCGAGCGAGGGGAAGGGTCCGACGAGAACCGCAGGATCTTCGAGGCCCTGGTGGATTCCGACATCCTGGAGCGGATCCGCAAAGGGCACTGGAGAAAGGTCGAGGAGGCCGTGAAGCGGCTGGCGGGCGTTGCCGTCGATCTCTCCGCGATCCGGCGGGAGGCGGCGGCGCGCAAGCCCGGCAGAAAAGGGGCCAGGGGACGATGATGGATACGCTATTCTTCAAGGCGGCGCTGGCGGCCTACTTCCTCGCGACCGCGGGCTACCTCGTGTCGCTCGTGGCGCGGCGCGTCGTGATGGCCAAGATCGCCACGTGGGTCCTCGGCCTCGCCGTCGTCCTCCACGGCGTCCACTTCCTGGAGATGTACACCGAGCGCGGGTTCAACGTGGCCGTGAACCTCTTCGAGGCCGTGTCCTTCTTCGCCTGGATCGTCTCCGGCGCCTACCTCGCCGTCCAGGCGCGGACCAAGACGCGGGTGCTCGGGGCCATCGTGGCGCCCTTCGCCGTGCTGCTCATGATGCTCGCGTCGCTGGGCATCGAGGGGACGCTGGCCATCCCCGACGCGCTGCAGGGCAGGCTCGTGCCGCTCCACGTCACGCTCTCCATCGTCGGCGAGGGGCTCTTCGCCCTGGCCTCGCTGGCGGGTGTCATGTACTGCATCCAGGACCGCCAGATCCGCCGGCGCCGGATGGGGGGCCTCGCCCGGTACCTGCCGTCGCTGGGGGACCTCGACAACATCAATCACATGGGCCTGCTGTGGGGGTTCCCGCTGCTGACCCTGGGGCTCATCGTCGGCTCCGTCTGGGCGAAGACGGCCTGGGGCGGGAGCAACTGGGCCGCGGACCCCAAGACAATCTGGTCGTTTGCCGTGTGGTGCTTCTACGCGTTCCTGCTGCACCAGCGGCTCGCCATCGGGTGGAAGGGCAGGAAGATTGCCGTGCTGTCCATCGCGGCCCTCGCCGTGCTGATCTCGGCGTTCATCGGGGTCAACTTCCTGAGCTCGGTGCACAAGTTCACGTGATGTAGCAAGAATGGTCCCCCTCACCCCGGCCCTCTCCCGCAGAGGGGCGAGGGAGTCTGAGGGACGGAACGTGCGAAGATCGGAAGAGCGGAAGTGAAGAAGAGCGGATAAATTTGAAGAAGGCTTTTTATCGGCCATGAACGTCATCCTCGTCGGCATGAACCACAAAACGGCGCCGCTGGAGCTGAGGGAACGCCTGTCGTTTTCCTGCGGCGACGTTGTGCGCCCGCTCGATGAGCTGCTGAAGGCCCCGGCCGTCCGGGAGGCCCTCTACCTCTCGACGTGCAACCGGGTGGAGGTCCTTGCCCGGGCCGACGACATGGAGGAGGCCATCGCGCGGGTGAAGTCTTTCATCCTGCGCCACGGCAACCTCGGCGCCGCCGAGATGGAGAAGTGCCTCTACGTCTACTGCGGCAGCGAGGCCGTGCGCCACCTCTTCCGGGTGGCCTCGAGCCTGGACTCCATGGTGATGGGCGAGCCCCAGATCCTGGGGCAGGTCAAGGAGGCCTACCGGGACTGCGTGGAGCAGAAGGCCTCGGGGATCATCCTCAACAAGCTGCTCCACCACGCGTTCCGCACGGCCAAGCGCGTGCGGACGGAGACGGCCATCGCGGGCAACGCCGTCTCGGTGAGCTTCGCCGCCGTCGAAATGGCCAAGAAGATCCTGGGGAGCCTCGAGGGCAGGACGGTCCTGCTGGTGGGGGCGGGCGAGATGTCCGAGCTTGCCGCCCGGCACCTGCTCAACAACGGGGCGGGACGGATCATCGTGGCCAACCGCACCTACGCGCGGGCCGTGCAGGTTGCCGAGGAGATCCACGGGGTTCCCGTGGGCTTCGAGCTGCTGGAGGAAAAGCTCCAGGAGGCCGACATCGTCATCAGCTCCACGGGCGCCGCGGGCTTCATCCTCACCCCGGCGATGGTCCAGGGGGCGCTCCGGCGCCGCAAGAACCGCCTGCTCTTCCTCATCGACATCGCCGTGCCGCGCGACGTGGACCCCGAGGTGGGCCGGATCGACAACGTCTACCTCTTCAACATCGACGATTTGCAGGGGGTGGTCGACGAGAACGTGCGCAACCGCCTCCAGGAGGCCGAGAAGGCCGAGGGCATCATCGGCGAGGAGGTCCTGAAGTTCGCCGAGTGGCACAATACCCTCGAGGTGGTTCCCACGATCGTGTCGCTGAGGGAGAAGGCGGAGTCGATCCTGCGGGCCGAGATGGAACGGTCCGGCTCGTGGCTGCGGGCCCTCGGCGAGGAGGACCGGAAGAACGTCGAGATCCTCGCGACGCAGATCATCAACAAGATCCTCCACGACCCCGTCACGGGGCTCAAGGAGGAGAGCCAGTCCAACGGGGCCATGCCCTATGTGGCCGCCATCCGCAAGCTGTTCCGGCTCGAGGCGGCCGAATCCCCGCAGGACGCAAGCCCCGGGAACCAGCCCGCGGAAAAGGAGACGGAGCCATCGGAAGGGTACTGAAAGTCGGGACGCGGGGAAGCCAGCTCGCGCTCACGCAGACGGGAATCGTCATGGAGGAGCTTCGCCGGCGCCGGCCGGGCCTCACCCTGGACGTCCACGTCATCAAGACGACGGGCGACCGGATGCAGGACGTGGCGCTCGCCCAGATCGGCGGCAAGGGCGTGTTCGTCAAGGAACTCGAGGAGGCGCTGCTCGAGCGGCGCATCGATCTCGCGGTCCACAGCATGAAGGACGTGCCGGCGCTTCTGCCGGAAGGCCTCGAGATCGCCGCCATGCTCGAGCGGGAGGACCCGAGGGACGTCCTCATTTCGAAGGGGAACTTCAAGCTCGAGCGGATCCCCCCGGGGGCGCGGATCGGGACGGGCTCGCTGCGCAGGGGCTGCCAGCTGAAGAACATCTACCTGGACGTGGAGATCGTCCCCATCCGCGGAAACCTCGACACGCGGATCAAAAAAATCGAGCGGGACAACCTCGACGGGATCATCGTGGCCGCGGCGGGCCTGAAACGCATGGGCTGGCAGGATCGTGCCTCGCAGTTCATCCCCCCCGAGATCATGACGCCCGCCATCGGGCAGGGGGCTCTCGGGGTCGAGGTGCGCAAGGGCGAGGACGTGGGGCAGATCGTCTCCGTCCTGAACCACGAGAAGACGTTCACCGAGGTGAGCGCCGAGCGGGCCTTCCTGGCCGTCTTCGGCGCGGGGTGCCAGGTGCCGCTGGCGGCCTACGGGATGATCGAGAAGGACTCGATCACCGTGACGGGGCTCGTGGGAAGCCTCGACGGGCGGATGCTCGTCAAGGACCGCGTCCGCGGGCCCGTCGCCGAGGCCGAGCAGATGGGCCGCATCCTGGCCGAGCGCATCCTGGCCGCCGGGGGGCGGCAGATCATGGACGAGGTGTACAGGCGGCTTTCGCACTAGGATCGGGGACCGGGCAACGAGGTCCGAGGACAGATCGGAAATCCTCGATCCTCGCGCCTGAAGCGAGCATCAATCAATGGGCGATGCACACGGGAGTGATGGGGTGAGCAAGAAAGGCAAGGTCTTTATCATCGGTGCGGGCCCCGGGGAACCCGGGCTGATCACGCTTCGAGGGGCCGAGTGCATCGGGCAGGCCGACGTCGTCGTCTACGACTACCTGGCCAACGAGGAATTCCTCCGCCGCGCCCGGAAGGACGTCCGGCTCATCTACGTCGGCAAGAAGGGGGGCGACCACACGCTCCCCCAGGGAGAAATCAACCGCATCCTCGCCGACGAGGCCCGGAAGGGCCTGACCGTGGCCCGCCTCAAGGGGGGGGACCCGTTCATCTTCGGCCGCGGCGGCGAAGAGGCAGAGGTCCTGCATGAGGCCGGGATCCCCTTCGAGGTCGTCCCGGGCGTAACGTCGGCCATCGCGGTGCCGGCCTTCGCGGGCATCCCGCTGACGCACCGGGGCTACACCTCGACGGTGGCCTTCGTGACGGGCCACGAGGACCCCACGAAGGCAAAGAGCGACATCGACTGGAAGGCGCTCGCCGGGATCGGCACCCTGGTCTTCCTCATGGGGGTCAAGAACCTCGAGAACATCGCCCGGAACCTTATCGGGGGAGGGAAAGCCCCCGGGACGCCTGCGGCGCTCATCCGCTGGGGGACGACGCCCGGGCAGCAGACGCTGACGGGGACGCTGGCCGACATCGCGGCAACGGCGAAGAAGCAGGGGTTCAAGCCGCCGTCCATCCTCGTGGTGGGCGAGGTGGTCGCGCTGCGGCCCAAGCTCGACTGGTTCGAGGCGAGGCCCCTGTTCGGAAAGGGCATTGTCGTCACGAGGCCCGAGGAGCAGGCGGGGGAGTTCGCCCGGCTGCTTGCCGCCGAGGGTGCGGAGGCGATTCTCTTCCCCACGATCCGCATCGCGCCGCCCGCGAGCTGGGACGGCGTGGACCGTGCCCTTGAGGGCCTCGAGGGGTACGACTGGATCGTCTTCACGAGCGCAAACGGCGTGAAGCATTTCTTCGCCAGGCTCCGTGACAGGGGCGGGGACGTCCGGGATCTCAAGGGGGTCCGCATCTGCACGATCGGGCCCGCCACGGCGGCGACCGTCGAGGGTATGGGGATCCGCGTGGATCTCGTGCCGGACGAGTACATCTCCGAAGGGGTGGTCCGGGCCTTCGGAAACGTGAACCTTCGGGGAAAGCGTGTGCTGCTGCCCCGCGCCGCGGAGGCGAGGGACGTGATTCCCGAGGGGCTCGCGAAGAGGGGGGCCGCGGTGGACATCGTCACCGCGTACCGGACGGTGCGCTCGAAGAGCAGGAAGGAGGACCTGCAGGCCCTGCTCGATGCCGGAAGGGTCGACGTCGTCACCTTTACAAGCCCCTCGACGGTGGTTAACTTTAAGAAGATCATGAGAAGCGCCCCCTTGCCCGCAAAGGTCCGCATCGCCTGCATCGGTCCCGTCACGGCCGCCGCGGCGAAAAAGCAGGGGTTTGCGGTGGACGTCTACCAGGAAACGTTCACGATCCCGGGCATGGTTGAATCATTGATCGATTATTTCTCAAGGAAATGATTTGTTCTTGAAAATCCTCCCCCGCCCTCCTTTTCCAAAGCAGGGTCCAACCCTCCCCCTTTGGAAAAGGGGGATCGAGGGGGATTTTCCGGACGCGTATCTCAAGTCCATCAGAGATCATATTGTGGGAGAGTAACTACCGATGATCGGTATTTCCAAACTCTACTGCGGTGCCGTGGAGGCCGCCGACGTCCTGCGCTACGGGCGACACTCGGCCAGGCTGCCCTCGCACCTGCTGCAGTTCTCCAGCGACAAGCGGCCCGTCGTGGTCTGGAACGTCACCCGCCGCTGCAACCTCAAGTGCGTCCACTGCTACTCGAGCTCGCAGAACGTCCTCTACAGCGACGAGCTGACGACGGAACAGGGCAAGCGCCTCATCGACGACCTGGCCGCCTTCGGCTCGCCCGTGCTGCTGCTCTCGGGCGGCGAGCCCCTCATGCGGCCCGATCTGCCGGAGCTGGCCCAGTACGCCGTCGACAAGGGGATGCGCGTGGTCATCTCCACCAACGGCACCCTCATTACGAAGAAGCTCGCACGGGCCTTCAGCGACATCGGCCTTTCCTACATCGGCGTGAGCCTCGACGGCCTGCGGGAGGTTCACGACCGCTTCCGGGGCGTGAAGGGAGCCTTCGACAAGACCATGCGTGGCATCCGCAACGCCCGCGATGCGGGCATCAAGGTGGGCATCCGCTTCACCGTGAGCCGAAAGAACTGGAGGGAGATCCCCGGCATCTTCGACCTCATCGAGAAGGAGAACATCCCCCGGGTGTGCTTCTACCATCTCGTGTACTCGGGCCGGGGCTCGGCCCTGATCGAGGAGGACCTCTCCCACGAGGAGACGAGGCAGCTGGTTGATTTGATCATGGAGCGCACGAAGGATCTCTTCGACCGGGGCATCGAGAAGGAGGTCCTCACCGTGGACAACCACGCCGACGGCCCCTACGTGTACCTGAGACTGCTGCGCGAGGACCCGGAGCGGGCCGCGGAGGTGATGGAGCTGCTCATGATGAACGAGGGCAACAGCTCGGGGCACGGGATCGGGTGCGTGAGCTGGGACGGCGAGGTGCACCCCGACCAGTTCTGGCGGATCCACTCCTTCGGCAACGTGAAGGAGAGGCCTTTCAGCGAGATCTGGCTCGACACGTCAAACGGGCTGCTCGCGAAGATGAAGGACAAGAAGCCCCACGTGAAGGGCCGCTGCTCGACCTGCCGCTGGCTCGGGGTCTGCGGCGGGAACTTCCGTGCCCGCGCCGAGGCCGTCACGGGCGATGCCTGGGCGGCGGACCCGGCGTGCTATTTGACGGACGAGGAGATTTCGAAGAAGTAGCCGGTGCTCAGTGACCTGTGACCGGTGAATGAGCCGACAAGAAAATCCCCCTTGCATCCCCCTTTTTCAAAGGGGGACAAAAAAGCCTCCCCCCTTTCGTAAAGGGGGGCCGGGGGGATTTGACGAAATTGACCGAACAGACGAAACAGACCGAATAGACCACTGTGGGAGGAAAGACCATGTTTTTTCCGGCATACAGACCGAGGCGCATGAGGCGAAACGAGAATCTGCGAAGGCTCATCCGGGAGACGAAGCTCTCCGTCGACGATCTCGTCCACCCGCTGTTCGTCGTTCCGGGCAAGGGCGTGAAGAAGCCCATCCACTCCATGCCCGGCAACTTCCAGATGTCCGTCGACCACCTGCTCAAGGAAGTGAAGCAGTCGAAAGACCTGGGCATCCCGGCCGTGCTGCTCTTCGGCATCCCCGACGAGAAAGACGAGCTGGCCTCGGGGGCCGTCCGGAAGGACGGAATCATCCAGCAGGCCGCCAAGGCGATCAAGGACAAGGTTCCCGACATCCTCGTGATCGCCGACCTGTGCTTCTGCGAATACACCAGCCACGGCCACTGCGGGTGCCTCAAGGACGGCGACGTGGACAACGACGCCACGCTGGAGATGCTGGCCGAGACGGCCGTCTCGCAGGCGAAAGCCGGGGCCGACATCGTGGCCCCCTCGGCGATGATGGACGGGCAGATCGAGGCCATCCGCGACGGCCTCGACGAGGCGGGATTCGAGAACACGCCGATCATGGCCTACTCGGCCAAGTACGCCTCCTGCTTCTACGGGCCCTTCCGCGACGCCGCCGAGAGCGCCCCGCAGTTCGGCGACCGCAAGGGCTACCAGATGGACCCGGCCAACAGCGACGAAGCCATGCGCGAAATCGGGCTCGACGTCGAGGAGGGGGCCGACATCATCATGGTCAAACCGGCGCTGCCCTACCTCGACATCATTCGGAGGGCGCGGGAGGAGTTCGACCACCCCATCGCGGCCTACAACGTGAGCGGCGAGTTCGCCATGATCAAGGCGGCGGCCCAGATGGGCTGGCTCGACGGCGAGAGGGCCATGATGGAGTCGCTCACGGCCATCAAGCGCGCCGGGGCGGACATCATCCTGACCTACTTCGCGCCGGAGGCGGCGAGGCTGCTGCAAAAGTAAGGGGATCGGGTATCGGGTCTAGGGTATCAGGTTTGCCGGAAGAAGAACGAATGGCTCATCATCCACACGCAAGCAAATCGCCGCACGAGGGCAGGGACCGGATGGTGCTTCCCGGGACGCTGCGCATGGTGGCCTGGGAGGTGACGCGCAGCTGCAACCTCGCCTGCGTCCACTGCCGGGCCTCGTCGGTCCACGGCCCGTACGAAGGGGAACTGGACACGGCTCGCTGCCTGCGCCTGCTCGACGAGATCGCCGCCTTCAGCCAACCTGTAATCATCCTCACCGGGGGCGAGCCGCTGCTGCGTCCCGACATCTTCGAGATCGCGGCCTACGGCGACGCCAAGGGGCTGCGGATGGTCATGGCCACCAACGGGACCCTCGTGGACGACGCCACGGCACGGAAAATCCGCGAGGCCGGGATCCGTCGCGTGAGCATCAGTCTCGACGGCATCGACGCCGCGCGGCACGACGCGTTCCGGCAGGTGCCGGGGGCCTTCGAGGGGGCGCTTGCGGGCATCGAGGCCCTGAAGCGCGCAGGCGTCGAGTTCCAGATCAACACGACCATCACCCGCATGAACCTCGACCAGGTCAAGGACCTTCTCGCGCTTGCGCAGAAGCTCGGCGCGGCGGCGCACCACGTCTTCCTGCTCGTCCCCACGGGCCGCGGCAAGGAAATGGCCCACCAGGCCATCTCCGCCGAGGAGTACGAGAAGACGCTGGAGTGGTTCTACGAGGCGGGGCTGTCGTGCCCCATGCAGCTCAAGGCAACCTGCGCGCCGCACTTCTACCGGATCTATCACCGGCGCAAAAAGGAGCGGCTGGAGAACTCCGTCCCCGAGAACCCCCTGCACGCCATGACGCGGGGCTGCCTGGGCGGCAGTTCGTTCGTGTTCATTTCCCACCGGGGTCAGGCGCAGCCCTGCGGGTACCTCGAGCTCGACTGCGGGCAGCTGAAAGACAAGCCTTTCGAGGAGATCTGGAAGGACTCGAAGATCTTCCGCGACCTGCGCGACCTGCGAAAGTACGGCGGCAAGTGCGGCCGCTGCGAGTTCGTCACCGTCTGCGGCGGCTGCCGGGCGCGGGCCTACGAGAAAACAGGCGACTACCTGGCCGAAGAGCCGCTGTGTATTTACGAGCCCAAGGGCTCGAGGCATCAGGCATCAGGCTCCAGGCTTCAGGCCGGGGATAAAGAAGAATCTTGAGCAAAGACCTCGAAAGAGTCCGAAAGCCGTTTCTTTTGGCGAAATAGACGAAACAGACGAGATAGACGAAATGGACGAAAAGGATCGGAAGATTCTGAACATCCTCCAGACGCGTTTCCCGCTGGTGCCGGAGCCCTATGACGCCGTGGGCGCGGAACTCGGCCTGACCGGGGACGAGGTGATCGAGCGGGTGCGGAAACTCAAGGACGAAGGGATCATCCGCCGGATCGGCGCCGTCTTCGACTCGCGCCGGCTCGGCTACGCGAGCACGCTGTGCGCCGCAAAGGTGCCGGAGGAGAAGATGCGGACCTTCGTGGAAGTCGTCAACGGCTACCCCGGCGTCACCCACAACTACCGTCGCGGGCACAAGTACAACGTCTGGTTCACCTTCATCGCGCCGGACCAGGAGACCCTCGAGCGTTC
>ERZ1645192.4164-NODE-4164-length-11558-cov-9.423976_pt1 | contig 11558 bp, 10 predicted proteins | sample MGYA00575354_ERZ1645192 | MGnify/ENA primary metagenome ERZ1645192 (study PRJEB40844, sample SAMN11349763) | freshwater sediment metagenome | isolation source: river sediment | host: Sediment | place: India: Faizupur Khadar , New Delhi | collected 2017-02-21 ... | reverse complement strand
TTCATAATCATGAGGTCCCGAGTTCAATTCTCGGTCTCGCTACAACAGAAAGCCTTCCCGTGATAACGGGAGGGCTTTTTTGTTTTGTTATTTCCGGGCGGCCTGCAACACCTTCCTGAATATCTCATTCGACATGTAACCTCCATAGGCCATATCATTCGAGTTTATCCCGTAGTCGGAATTGCCTTCAATAAGTACAGGTCCGGTCTCCCCTATTCCCACATCCCAGCCTACAAGCCTCAGATCGGGCATTAATGACGCCGCCCTGGCTGCCAGATTCATTGCTTCATGAAAATACGGAACAGGATAGCCTTCAAAACTTATCCCGGTCATCGGATGGACGGTCAGAACATCTGTACCGCTTAACTTTACCTTCGAATAACCGTTTCGCTTCAGCCTGCCTGAAACGGAATCGATCCCGACTCCGCAACCTCCGGAAATGACATTGTCGACAACAGCCCCGTTTGTGCTCATCTTCAGAAATCCTGAAATTACTTCAGTCCTGCCATCATCATCAATAAAGGTATCTATCCTTATTGTATTCAATGAAGCCGGACTGAGCCGTTCAAGACCCGGATGCTGTCTCACCTTTTCCTGAAATATGAATGACGAATTCTTCACACCTGCATAGACATCATTGATCAACTGATCATTTGAGTCAAGGTCATATCTTTTAATGAAATATATATTCCTGCCGCTTGCGCTTGAATAGGTTTTCTTTATAAACAGACCATCACAGGCAGGATGCTCCATAAAAATATTTTCAATCAGGACCCTGAAATCCCTGGCATCATGGATCGAAACGGGATTGCTACGGTAAATGAACTGATCCCGGTGATTATACGCCAGGATTTTCGGAAGAGGAAGATCGAATTGCCCATAAAACAAACTGAAGTACAACTTATTATCCAACACTTCCTTTACCTTACCGTCATTCAGAGCCGGTGCAATCTTCATTGCAATGCCATTGGGGACATAATCCCTTACATTCGATATTCCCTTCTTGAAAAGATACCTGCTGAAATAGTGAACAGGGAACTCCCTGTAATGTATCAGAAGATCAAGATTATCACGAAGAATCTGTGTCAGGGACTTCCTGTCGGGATCCCTGAGTATCTCAATAAGCATCCGGGTCCTGGTGCGCTTGAATATTTGTCGCATTTATATTGTCAAGAATAAATGAAAGATTGCCATGTCCGCTCCTGATTACATTAAACGCCGGAGAGCTCCGGATAGTATATGGCCGCTATCCGTAACGAAGCCCAAACCCGGTATTGGTATTATTTCGGGACAGGATCAATGGTTGTTCATAATCAAATAATTAACTTTCACCACAAGCGTGGGCTTATTGGTCAAAAACCTGAATATTAGATATTTAGCGCAAATATATTATTAGTACATTTGACTGAGCCGGTTTTCCAGAATGCTGTCAAACCGTTGCTGGCCCACAGCTCTCAATTGACAGAAGGATTACCGGCTTCTTATTTGTATTTATCACATTATTTCCTATCTTTGGATCGGGCCGGCAACATTCACTGATTCCATTTCTGGAAATTAGCACAATTCACATACTGATTAACTACCAAACATATGTAATGCCGGCCTTCTTTTATTTCCGCAGACAATAAATGGCGAATGATTCTGTTATAGGAAATACAGAATTATTCAATATTTATGCCGATGCGAAAGATCCTGATAATACCCAATTTTTTTCTCTGGTTCATTTTCTATGCAATTTTTTTCGTACCTTACCTTATGATCGGCAGGATTAAGCAAAGAAACCCTGCATTCAGAAACACTGGAAACTGAATTCGCAGTTCTCAGGCTCCCAAAGTCAGTTAATGACTGCTGGTTTGCCGGAGTTTTCATATTTATTTTGGTTAAAAAACAGTACTTTTGCAAATCAAAAAGCAAGGGCATTGAAAAAACTCGATAAATTCGTACTTAAGTCTTTTATCGGTCCGCTCATCCTTACTTTCTTCATAGTGCTTATCATCCTTATCCTGCAGTTTCTGTGGATGTACATCGACGAACTTGCCGGAAAGGGATTGGAGATGAAGATTATGGCAGAGCTGCTTTTTCATTTCTCTCTTACTTTCGTCCCCATGGCACTCCCGCTTGCGATCCTTCTGGCCTCGCTTATGACTTTCGGGAACATGGGGGAATACAGTGAGCTCACTGCCATAAAGTCATCCGGCATTCCATTGGGGAGGATCATGAGGCCTCTGATTTTTCTGATCGCGATAATATGCATAGTGTCATTCTTTTTCTCCAATAACGTCCTGCCGTTTGCCAACAGGCAGGCAAGGACGCTTCTGCAGGATATCAGAAGAAAACGACCGGATATCAACCTTCAGGCCGGTACATTCAATAACGACATTGACGGGTTCAGTATCAAGATAACCGACAAGGACCCTGAAACAAACCGGCTCGAGAGGGTTTATATTTACGACCACCGGAACAACCGAGGGAACAGCGATGTCATATATGCCGACTCAGCTTACATGAGAGTCACTTCCGACGAGACTGCCATGTCGATGGTTATGTACAACGGCTACTCTTACAGCGAAATGCCTGAAAGAGAGCCGGGAGGGGAAGAAAAAAAGCATCCCTTCAGAAAAGATGTGTTCAGGGAACAGACCATTGTTGTGTCCCTGTCGGGGTTCGACCTTGAAAGGACTGAGATTGACCTTTTCAAGACTAACGCGGCCATGAAGAATATTGCCCAGCTTACTCATGACATCGACTCTCTTAACAAAAGGTACACTACAAAAGTGAATCAGAATCTCAGGGAGTTTTCACGCACCCTGTTGTTTACCGAAAGGAACCAGAATGCCCCTGAAACCTCTTTTGATAAACCGGATGAAAGGGTGGTGCCCGTTTTCGACACAAAAAAACTTTACGATTCCCTCATGGTCATCGAAAGGAAAACAGCCCTTTCGAGAGCGGTGGCGAATATCAAAAGTGCCAGCAACTACCTCTCCACCCAGGGCGAGAGTCTTCATACCGATGTAAAATTCATCAAACGCTATGAGGTAAACTGGAACAAGAAATTTACACTCTCGTTCGCCTGCCTTGTGTTCTTCCTTATCGGAGCCCCTCTGGGCGCCATAATACGTAAGGGCGGACTGGGTACTCCGGCAGTCATTTCAATCCTGTTCTTTGTTATATGGTATGTCATATCACTGTCGGGCGAAAAGCTTGTCGAAGAGAACCTTGTAAGCACAGCTGCCGGGATGTGGGCATCTACCTACATTCTGATGCCGATCGGTATTTTCCTTACCTACAAGGCGTCGAGCGATTCGGTTATAATGAATATTGAAACCTACCTGGTATTTTTCAAAAAAATAAAGGATTACCTTTACAGGCTGTTTATTATTGGAACCAAACGCAGGGCTTCTGCTGAAGAAAAGAAAATCTGACAAAAAATGGAAACCAAGCTTAACACGATAGAAGAAGCCATTCAGGACATACATCAGGGTAAACTGGTTATTGTTGTGGATGATGAAGACAGGGAGAATGAAGGTGATTTCATCTGTTCGGCTGAACTTATAACACCTGAAAATGTAAATTTTATGGCCAAGCATGGCCGGGGGCTCATCTGCGTTGCTCTTCCCGAGGAGAGGTGCGAGGAGCTTGAACTTGATCTCATGGTGGGAGTCAATACCTCATTGCACGAGACACAGTTCACTGTAACTGTCGACCTTCTCGGACCTGAGACATCAACCGGAGTGTCTGCAAGGGACAGGGCGCTGACCATCAAAGCCCTTGTTGATCCTGCAACAAAACCATCCGACCTTGGTCGTCCCGGACATATTTTCCCTCTGAAGGCAAAGTCGAAAGGGGTGCTAAGAAGGGCCGGCCATACAGAAGCGGTTGTCGATCTGACCAGGATGGCAGGTTTACAACCCGGAGGAGCGCTTGTCGAGATCATGAATGACGACGGTACGATGGCAAGGCTCCACGATCTTGAGAAACTGAGAGATAAATTCAATATCCGGATAATCTCCATAAGGGATCTTATCAAATATACGCTTGAAAGAGATTCCATAATTGAAAAAGGGGATGCCGTAAAACTTCCTACCGAGCATGGGGAATTTGAGTTCATCGTTTTCCGTCAGAAGAGCAATAAGCTGGAGCATGCTGCTCTGGTGAAGGGTAAATGGACAAGAGACGAACCCGTAATGGTAAGGCTTCATTCCTCCTGTTTCACAGGCGATATTTTCGGTTCGTTGAGGTGCGACTGCGGCGCTCAGCTTCACAAAGCTATGGAAATGGTTGAAGCTGAAGGCAAAGGAGTTGTGATATATCTCAACCAGGAGGGCAGGGGAATCGGTCTCTTCAATAAAATAAAGGCATACAAGCTTCAGGATGAGGGAATGGATACTGTACAGGCAAATATTAAGCTTGGCTTCTCGGAAGATGAAAGGGATTATGGCGTCGGCGCCAGTATAATGAGGGAACTCGGGCTGGGCAAGGTAAGGCTTATATCAAATAATCCCGTGAAAAGAGCCGGACTTGAAGGTTATGGCATTCAAATAGTTGAGGCTATTCCGCTTGTCATACCGGCCAATAAGTACAATGAATTCTACCTCGAGACAAAGGCAAACAAAATGGGTCATAACCTGACCTGTTACAAACACTTTGGCAAGGATTGATTTTTTTTCGTAGATTTGCCTTATATAAGGTCTGATGCAATCTATGAGAAGTCTGAGAGTGGTGTACATGGGTACACCCGGATTTGCTGTTTCACCTCTTGGTTCGTTGCTGATGAACGGATACAATGTGATTTCAGTAGTAACTTCTCCCGACAAACCAGCCGGGAGAGGAATGGTAGTGAAAAAATCAGCCGTAAAGCTTTTTGCCGAATCCAACTATCTTCCCGTACTTCAGCCGGAAGACCTCGTGAGCCCTGTTTTTATCGAAAGACTCCGCCGTCTGAATGCAGATATCTTCGTGGTTGTGGCTTTCAGAATGCTTCCCCGTGAAGTCTGGAGCCTTCCTCATCTGGGAACAATTAACCTTCATGCCTCCCTCCTGCCTCAATACAGGGGAGCTGCCCCGATAAATCATGTAATCATCAACGGGGAAACTTCAACAGGCGTAACAACCTTCCTGATCGATGAAAAGACTGACACCGGTAATATCCTGCTTCGTCAGGAAGTACCAGTTTTTCCTTTTGAGACAGCTTCAGACCTTCACGACAAGCTTATGAAACATGGTGCAAGACTTGTGGTCAAAACACTCGAAGGAATGGCGACAGGTTTCATAAAACCTAAGCCTCAGTCGGATTTCATGATGCCCGGTGAAACATTGAACAAAGCTCCCAAAATCTTCCCTGAATTCTGCATTGTTGACTGGAACAGGGAACCAGTCAGAATTCACAATCTCATCAGGGGGCTTGCAAACCATCCATGCGCCAGGTCGGCTTTCAGAAATGATTCAAAAAACTTAAGCTTCAAAATATATGACGCCCGTCCGGAAAATGAAGATCATAATTTAAACCCGGGACAGATAATATCCGATGGCAGAAGCTTTTTAAAAATTGCCTGCAAAGGGGGATTTATCAATATACTCAGCCTTCAGGTCGAAGGGAAGAACAGACTGAGCGCCGAAGAGTTCCTGAGAGGATTCAAAATAGAAAACTACACCATCGCAGGTTGAACAAGACCTGAGAGGTGGCTTCTATACCTGGATGTCATAAAGCCGGTTTCACTTCCCTGAGCCAGATTTTATCCCCGGCGGTTGGTTCCGCCCCCTGTGCCATACGGTTCATTTCCAGAAGGCTTTTAAGTCTTACAGCGTATTTCTGGGATATCGAATGCATGGTATCGCCGGCTTCTGCAGTATGGAAATCCAATCCGGCCGCTGCTTTATCCTTTTTCGGTTCAAGATAAAGAATCTGACCAACCTGTGGTACAAAATCATCCCCGAGATCATTGAACCTCGGATACTCCCACTTCATCAGCTGAAACTCCTTTTCAAGCTTTTCGCGGGTATCCCCTTCCCTCACAACAATGTAACGAACCCTATTGTTTTCCATTATCCTCGGAACCCTGGCCATGATATCCCCAAATGTCACTGCATCCTGAGCCGGAGCGGCAACCGACACAGCCGGAGTGTTTTGAGCCGACGGAGCAGCATCCTGAGGTTTCGTCTGCTTTACGGGTGCAACAGATGCGGTGATCCCCCTGTCGAGGTCATAAAGCCGGTTCTCCTCTATCTTTCTTATCAGCATGTTGTCATAATCGGGATTTGTAGCATATCCGGCTTTTTTCAGTCCCCGGGCCCAGGCCTTGTAGTCAAGGGGATCAAGCCCGAAAAGAAAGCTGTACCTTGAACCGGACCTCAGAAAATCCGAGTGATCATAAAAAGACTCCTGTGCGTTGCCGTATTTCCTAAAACAATCATTCCTCCTGTCGTCATGCTTTGTCATAGTCGGGCCTCTCCAGCCATTGTGACATTTTATCCCGAAATGATTATTCCCTGTTCTTGCCAGTGTGCTCCTGCCGTAGTCGGACTCAATCATACCCTGAGCGAGGGTTATGCTTGCAGGAACACCAGTCCTTTTCATCTCACTGACTGCCAGATCGCGGTATTGACTGATATACATTTCCGACAGGGCATTGCCCGAAGCCGGAGTGATCATAGGCTTCTGAACCCTGCATGATGTCAAACCTGAATAAGCCAGAACCAAAAACATCAATATTTTTACATTCTTTCCCACGTCTCCTGCTTTTTCGCAAAAATAGGAAAAAAGGCCGGAGCATGCCCTTCCTGATTACCCGGCGAATTGTTGATAGCCTGCAAAGTTTTTAACAATATGAAGGAGAGTTGATGTGCCGGAACAACGACAGGAATATTTTACTATTTTTGTAATTCATACATAATAAGAGAGTTGTGTCAAAAATAAAAAATATATCCTTTTCCTATATTGAACACGAGGATCAGAAGGAACTCAGCCCTGAAGATCAGGAGCTTATCAAAGCTTCGGAAGAAGCAGCCCTATCGGCTTATGCACCTTACTCCCGGTTCAGGGTCGGGGCAGCAATAAGACTTGAATCGGGAAGGATTGTTCCCGGAGCCAATGTTGAGAACTCTGCCTTCCCTTCAGGAATTTGTGCAGAAAGAACAGCTCTTTCTGCCGCCATAACAAATTTTCCCAACGACAGGCCTGTAACAATGGCAATCACAGGCATTACTGACCAGGGCTTTACTTCAGAAAGCATAAGCCCTTGCGGCAACTGCCGTCAGGTAATTGCAGAGGAGGAAAACAGATGGGGAAGAAAGATCAGGATCCTGCTTGCATCCAAGGATAAAACCATTGAGATCGATGGTATTGACCAGCTTCTTCCGCTTCAGTTCAACAGAAACAGCCTCAGGCCAGGTCGTCCCTGATTATAAGCTGAAATCCTGCACCGTGGATGTTTTTAATATTGAGCCTGGGGTCGTCTGAAAGGAATTTCCTTAGTTTGGTAACGTAAACGTCCATGCTTCTTGCAGTGAAATAATCATCTGAACCCCAGATTTTCTTGAGGGCCATTTCCCTGCTTATCAACTCGTTGGGATTCAAAGCCAGAAGCTCCAGAAGCTGAGCTTCCTTGGGAGACAATTTCTTTTCATCATCGCCGATGGTAAGGGTACGTAGCCTTGAATTAAAAACAAATTTACCTATTTCGAATATGTCCTTTGTTCCGGTCTGAAAATCACGACGGGTCAGAATTGCCTTTATTTTGGCAAGAAGTATCTCTGTGTCAAAAGGTTTTGTTACATAATCATCTCCCCCTGCTCCGTAACCTTTCAGAACATCTTCCTTCATCTTCTTGGCAGTAAGGAAGATAATCGGTACCAGGCTGTTTATTTTTCTGATTTCTCCCGCAATTGTGAATCCGTCGACATGGGGTAGCATCACATCAAGAATGCAGATATCAAAGGCTCCTTTTCTGAAGTGATCGACAGCATACTTGCCGTCATCAACCCAGTCAACCTGGAAATCATTGATCTCCAGGTATGACTTCAGGACAGATCCAAAGCTCAGGTCATCTTCAACAAGAAAAATCCGGGCTGATTTCATCTGTTTTTCAATTTTCGCTGTTAAAAGGCAGGAAGACTTCGAATCTGCTTCCCTTGCCTGGTTCACTTGTAACGGTTACAGTTCCCCTGTGGGCATCGATAATTGCCCTGACATAGTTCAGACCAAGTCCGAAACCCTTCACATCATGAACATTTCCGCTGGCCTGCCTGTAGAATCTTTCAAAAATCTTGCTCTGCACACTCTTGCTCATTCCGATCCCCCTGTCGGAAACGGCCATTACGAACCCCCTTTCATTATTTGAAGTTTCGACTGTAATTTCAGGGTTTTCAGGAGAATACTTCAGAGCGTTATCAAGAAGGTTGCTCACAAGATTCGCCAGGTGTTCAGGATCACCTGACACGACCGGTTCAGGGGCATCCAGCTTAAGAGTAAGAGTCCCGTTCTTCTGATGAACCTGGATATCGATGGTCTCGGCAGCCCTGGAGATGATCGAATGCATTGAAATGTTCTCAAACCTGAAGTCTATCTCTTTCTTATCGAGTGAAGCGATCTGCAAAATAGTCTCAACCTTCTTGTTCATCCTGCTGTTCTCCTTCTTGATCATGCCGATGAAATGCCTTATGCTGTTTTCGTCATTTATTACCTTCGGATTGGTAATTGTATCGGCAGCAAGCGATATTGTGGCAATCGGAGTCTTGAACTCATGAGTCATGTTGTTGAGAAAATCGGATTTCATTTCAGATACCTTTTTCTGCCTGATAAGAAAGAAAAGGCTGAGAGCAAAGGTAGCCAGAATGATCAGGGAAAATAACAGCGATCCTCCAAGTATCCATGCCATCGAACCAAGAACATAGTTTCGCTTTTCAGGGAAAATAACTGAAAGTATCAGGTTCTGACCCATTATATTATCGGGAAACAGCCGGATCATGTAACTGCTTTTCAGAAAGTCGTTCCTGCTTCCTTTGGTAAAAGTCCCTTCCTGGATTTTGCCATCTCTGATAACGGCAAATTCAAAGGGGGTTCCGATATTTGAAAAACCAAGAGAACGTCCAAGTATGTTCCGTACTTCATTATTGTCAAGCTCCATTGTCTTTTCCCACTGATAAACCTCGGCTATCATCTGTTCGCTCATCGCCTGAAATTCGCTGGCCCTTCGCCTGACACGGTCTATAAAATCGCTTGTATTGACAGACGGAGAAATATTCAATGACCGCCCGGGTTCCATATCGATCGGATCCTGGTAAAAGGAAGTGTCGGTTCTGGATATTACGGGTTCATTGAATCTGACAGCTCCTGTCGAATCGACTGTACCTGTCATCGACTGACTTGTAACGCTGTAGCTGAAATTTTTCCCATCCTGCGATGAATAGCTCCCTACACTCATATAGGAGGAAACATCGGCCACACCCTGATTGAAGTTAACAGGCGAATTGAAGAAAAAATCCATCTTGCGTTTGGATTCTATTGCGTCAGCCGCTTCATTAAGACTGGCATAAACTGCCCTGTTAAATATATCGTTCCTGATTTTCAGGGCATTGCTGATCCACACCATCTGTACCCAGATTATGCCTGTTATTGAGATCAGCATCATTATTATAAGCCCTGTGAACTTGTTTCTGCTCATGGCACAAATTTAAGTTTTTACTTAAATTCAAAACAGCATTTAACTTTTCCTTAACTCTTATTAACCTGATTTTAACTCTGTTTGGAAATTCACTGCCTATCTTTGCGTAGGTTTAGATCAGAAGGGTATCCCACAGGAGGATAACATAAGAACAAAGACAGGAGTTATTGCTTTCATGACAGAGGAAGATGAGCCGGGATTAATCCGGCTCATTTTTTATATCTCCACATTCCTGAAAAGCTTCCAGACATCGCCAGCCGGCAACGGTGCGGTTATCAATACTTTTTCCTTTTTCACAGGATGTATGAACTCAAGCTTCCTGGCCAGCAGACAGATGCTTCCGTCATCGTTTGACCTGGGAAAGCCGTATTTCAGATCGCCTTTTATAGGACATCCTATCCGTGCAAGCTGAGCCCTGATCTGGTGATGCCTGCCTGTATGAAGTTCCACTTCAAGGAGAAAAAAACGATCTGATCTTCCTGCAAGACGATATGACAGACTTGCCTTTTTCGATCCTTTCACTTCATTATCATAGACATAAGTCTTATTCTGCTTTTCATTCTTTTTCAGGTAATGTGTCAGGGTATCCTCATCCTTCGGAGGTCTCTCCCCCACTATTGCCAGATAAGTCTTTTTTACATCGCGGGTACGAAAAATCTCATTCATCCGGTCAAGAGCTTTGGAAGTTCTGGCAAAAAGCAGAACACCTCCTGCCGGCCTGTCGAGCCGGTGGATCAGGCCCAGAAAAACAGCTCCGGGTTTATTATATTTTGAAGCTATGTATGTTTTTACAGCCGAATCGATCGCCTCATCTCCTGTGCGGTCGCCCTGAGAAAGATCGGATGGCTTTTTAAGGACAGCTATAAGATGATTATCTTCAAATAGTATATCAATCATTTACAACGATTTAGTATTGTTCCTTTTCACCGGGAAAATCTCCTGACCTTACATCGCCAATATAATGCCGGACTGCATTAAGTATCTCATCATGAAGGTTGTGATACCTTCTCAGGAATCTTGGGGAGAACTCCTGGTTTATTCCCAGCATATCGTGGATGACAAGGACCTGTCCGTCGGTGCCAGGTCCGGCTCCAATTCCTATTACAGGTATCTTCAGGTTTAATGTAACTTCTTCCGCAAGTTTTGCCGGTATCTTTTCGAGCACCAGGGCAAAGCATCCAAGTTTCTCAAGTATCCTTGCATCTTCCAGCAGACGTCTTGCCTCATCTTCCTCCCTTGCCCTGACAACATAGGTTCCGAACTTATGGATAGACTGTGGTGTCAGGCCAAGATGACCCATTACGGGTATCCCGGCGGAGAGTATCCTGTCGATCGATTCAGCTACCTGCTGCCCGCCTTCTACTTTTACTGCAGAAGCGCCGGTCTCCTTCATGATCCTGATGGCCGACGCAAGAGCCTCTTTGGAATTGCCCTGGTAGGTGCCAAAAGGAAGGTCGACCACTACAAGAGCCCGCTTAACCCCTCTTACCACAGATGCGGCATGATAGATCATGTTGTCGAGAGTGATTGGAAGTGTGGTATCATAACCAGCCATCACATTTGAGGCGGAATCGCCTACAAGTATAACGTCGATCTCTGCCTCGTCGAGAATCCTGGCCATCGAATAATCATAAGCTGTAAGCATCGCTATCCTGTCGCCGCCAAGCTTCATTTCCTGAAGAACATGAGTAGTGACTTTCCTGACAACTTTATTTACCGGCATGGCTGAAAAGAAGATTGATTTGTGTGACAAAGCTAAGAATTTACAACAGAGTAAGGGAATGACAGGAAATGTTTTTGTCATGTCATGGCTTTTTAGATCATCATGTCGTTTTGTCACATCAGTCAGGCTCTTTCATTCTGCGAATGCCATAATTTCAGGAATTTTGGATGTTATGG